>Ga0224722_1000195_pt1 | contig 35221 bp, 21 predicted proteins | sample Balambano_FR1_Me_FD_161646 | JGI IMG/M metagenome (GOLD analysis project Ga0224722, IMG submission 161646) | Freshwater sediment microbial communities from Lake Towuti, South Sulawesi, Indonesia - Balambano_FR1_MetaG | ecosystem: Environmental > Aquatic > Freshwater > Lake > Sediment | place... | reverse complement strand
ATTCACCACGGTATACGGAATCTGCACCAATGTGCCAATCGTTAGTTCGCCGCCCACACCGACGACCAGCGCCCCTACGGCGACGTTTACGCCGATCCCGCCCACCAGCACCCTTACACTGACGCCCGTGCCGCCGACGCTCACACCAACACCGGGGCTGCCTGATCTGGTCGTCACCAGCATCATTGGTCCGACGGCGCTCACGCTGGGACCCGGCGATACCCCTGTGACCGCGTCGTACAGTATCACGGTGTCGAATACCGGGCAATCCGCCGCAGGGCAGTTCAATACCACCATTCAGGTCACGCCGGGTGGTCCGCCTACATCAATCGGCGTGGTAGCGAATCTGTATCCGGGCGAAAGTATCGTGTGGAATGCGAACCTGACCTTCGACACTGCGGGGACGTATGCCATTCTTGTCGTTGCGGATGCAAATAATCAGGTGACGGAAGTGAGCGAGGTCAATAATACCGGCTCAACGCAGGTCACCGTGACCTCCGCGCCTTAAGGTATTGCGGGGTGAGGCAAGCGCGTCACGCTTAGACGGGCGGGGCAAGCCCCGCCCCTACTTGTTCTGAAAACGGGTTCAGGGTTATAATTCTGTTATGTCTGCAACAATCCTGTTCGTCCACCGCCAGCTTGCTTTCGCCGTTTCTATCAAACAGGCGCTGGAACGTGTTGGCGGTTACGAGGTTCACCCGTTCACAGCGGTGGATGCGGCAATCGAATATCTTGCCGGGCATCCGCAGGATTTGGCAGTTGTGGACTTTGAAATGCCAAGTGCGAATGGCGATGAGATAGTTGTCCTGTTACGCGAGACGCAGGCTGGCATTCCCGTGATTGCCACGCCCGTTGTGGGCGAACCCGTCGTACAGGCATTGCAACTTCAGGGAAATATCGGCGCACGTTTCACGGCGCGTGACCTCATTCCGTTGTTACAGGCGGCGCTGGAGAAACCATCGGAGCAGCGCTCCGGGTTGTTGAATCGTGTTGCCCCTGACCCGGCAAGTGATGAGCTTTCTTCGCGGCGCACGATGGAGTCACATTCCGTCTCCACCACACCGCGAATCCGCACACCGGAAGATAAAGACGCGGAAACCATCGCCGATTTCTTCCAGAGTCCGCCAAAGGCGCAGCAAACCCAGTTCATTGATCCATCTCATGCCATACCAACCACCCCGCGCCTGCTCACCCCTGAAGAGCGCGATGCCGCGACAATTGCGGACTTTTTTCAATTTTCAGACGAGCCAGAAACGCCCGATCCGGCTCATCGGGTTTCGACCAAGCCGGGCATGCAGACACCCGAAGAAAAAGATGCGGAAACCATCGCCGAATTCTTCCGCGCCCGCCTTGAAAATGCCCCGCCTACTGTGCCGATTGACACTTCAGAGTTATTTGAGGATGTCACTAACTGGCAAACCGAAGCCGAGACGGAATATGATGCCGATTATTCCGTTGGTGGTACGGAGTTTGATGGTGTTCTTGGCTCGATAGATACTGACGAGGAAGTTGTCGAAAGCCAGCGCCCGGCGGATGAGTTTGATGATCTCGTCAACTCCATGCGTACTGACGAGCCGCATCGCCCGCTGCCGGACCGTCAAGAAACCTTTTTCGAGTTCATCATCACGGGCGGGATGGACAATCTTGTTTCAGAAATTGAAAAGAAGCGTACCGATAAGCTGGTCTCGCCGGATACGCCGCCAGATACGCTGCCCGAAGAGCCTGAGTCGCTGCCGCCGCCAGAGCCAGAGCCACCGCAGCTCGCGCCTGAACCAGAGGAAATCGAATTTGAAGAGCCGTTCATGCCAACGTTTGAGGACAGCGGCACTGTCGGTGATTTGATCACAGGCGTAGCAGATACCGGCTTTTTGAACGTACTTTCAATTCTGCGCGGTGAAGAGCCGCGTCCCGAATCGAAACGTGAGCCAAGCTATCCAACGGCTGATCCCGACTTTTCGATGACCGATGCGGTGGATAATATCCTTTCTGCGATTGAAGCGGATAGAAGCGCCAGCGAACCTATTCTCGCCGCCCCAACCTATCAGTTTGATTTTGATGATGATGATGAAGATAGCGGCTCGACCCCGGCGAAGCTGATTCTCGAAACCGCGCTGGATGACAAAACGCCATCGGACTCGTTCTCAATTTCCGAGTTGATCGGCAGCATTGAACGACAGCTACCGTCGCATCGTCCAAAGGTTCAGCCGTTGCCGTCATGGATTCGGGAGGATGAACGACGTAACCCGACATCCCTGCGCGATAAAGTCACCGACCAGATTGCCGCAAAGGATCGCGCCAGGAAACCGCCAACAAAACCGCTACCACCGGATGAACTGCCCGAAGTGCTGCCGGAAATTCCTGCAGCAGCAACGGTCATGCACGCTACGGATGACTATGACATCACGATTCTGCATGAGAGTGATACTGGCATCGTGCCGGATGAACTGCCCGAAGAATTCGCGGCAACTGGTGCCATCGCTTATGATGACTTCTTCAATGAGACGTTTGACCAGACGACGATCCCTAATCGTGCCAGCGCCCCCGCCGCCGATCTGGACAGCCGCGATACCGAGTGGCTGCCTCAGGAACAACTCGGTATTCCCGACGAGCATCCCGACGACACAACGATCTTTGGCGATACGCCCATTTACGGGATGCCGCCAGTAGATGCAGATGAACTCGCCGCTGCCGCAACAGTGATCGAAACCGAGCCGCCGAAAGCCGACGAAGACACCGAAGGCTATACACAGCCCTTACCTGCGCCGCAGGCGGATGTGCTGGCGTATGAAGAACGTGCGGCAACGCTGCAAGACAGCAATTTTGAGCGTATGGCTGCATTTGAGCCTTATGAACGCGAAGCGGAGGATATACCTGCCCTTGAACAGCGCCATATTGATGATCCGTATATCGCCCAGCTTGCCCTCAGCCTGACCGATGTTTCGCTGGAACTGACGGCGGAAGCCACGCTCCTCACCCGCGACGGCGAGATTGTCGCCTATGCCGGGCGGATGGCACAGGAAGAGTTGCTCGAACTACGCGACATTATCGGCGCACAATGGGACGCGCCGCTGGATCAGGCAAGAGTGCGCTTCATCAATCTGCCATCCAGCGGGCGTGATTATCTCGTCTACTCGCGTGGCACGGTGGATAACCTGACTCTCACGCTGTTCTTCGCCGCCGAAACACCGCTGCGAAATATTCGCCAGCAGGGCAAACGCCTGATAGACGCCATGAGCGCCGTTCCTGAGATACCAACGGCGATTACCGACGCGGATGACGAACAGGCGGCATCCGAATCCGGGCTGGTCAGCGTAAGCAACAATGTGGAAGTCGTGGATGCGACGGTTCGCACGCCGTATGCCTACGTCTGGCTGCTACGTGACCCGAACAAGCCGTTCGCCCGCCCGCTGGCACAGGCGATCATCAGCGGGATGAATGTCCAGTTGAAAGAAAAATCGTGGAAAATCCGCGAGATTCGCGCCGTCAACGAGTATGTCTATCTGCTTGCTGATGTACCGGGCGAAATCCCGCCATATCAGGTCGTGCGCGATCTCAAACGCCGCGCCGCGCAAATTGCCGGGGCGCAAAATCGCCAGCTTGACCCCGACTCGCTCTGGGCAGACAGCTATCTGGTCGTCACCCCCGGACGCGCCCTCGACGACGAGGAAATCCAGCAGTTCATTAACTTTGAGAGGATGTTCTAAGGAGAGTAATGAGTAACGAGTGATGAGTAATGAGTAGAACGTGACTACTCGGCTTTTTTACTCATCACTCATTACTCGTCACTCATCACTTCGTGTTATAATCCGCCCATCTGTTCTCATTACACCCTCGTGAGCTGTGCCTATGTCCCGCCCGCTGTTTTACGTACTCGACGGTCATGCCCTTGCCTATCGCCATTATTTTGCCAGTACCGGTCGTCCTCTGATGACCAGTACGGGCGTGGTCACAAGCGCGATCTATGGCTTTGCCCGAACCATTATGGATGTACTGGAAAAAGACAAGCCGCATTATCTGGCGGTGGCGTTTGATGAAGGCTTGAGCGGGCGCGACGAGTATTTTCCTGATTACAAGGCGCATCGAGACGCCTCGCCACAGGATTTTGAAGTACAGATGCCGATCATCCGTGATGTGGTCACGGCATTTGGCATTCCCCTGCTCATGCTGCCCGGTTATGAAGCGGACGACCTGATCGGCACGGCGACGCTGCAAGCGGTTCAGGCAGGCGCGGAGGCGCTGGTCTATTCCGGTGACCGCGATATGCTCCAGTTGCTTGATGAAAATACCCGCGTCCGCCTGTATATCCCTCAGGCGGGCGTTCCTGACGAACTCTATGATGTTGAAAAGTTTCGCGCCAAATATGAACTCGACCCCATTCAATTGATTGATCTCAAAGCACTGGAGGGCGATACGTCGGACAATATCCCCGGCGTGGCGGGGATCGGCAAGAAAGGCGCAACGACGCTGTTGCAGCAGTTCGGTACGCTGGAAAATATTTATGACAACCTGCCCCAGCTAAAGGACGGCGTTCGCAAAAAACTCGAAGACGGGCGCGAGTCGGCATTTTTGAGCCAACGACTGGCGACGATCCTGCGCGATGTCACCTTCGACTTTCAGTTTGACGCCTGCGAAGTACACCCCTTTGATTACGACCGAATCCATGACATGTTCAGGGAACTGGAATTTACCAGTCTGATCAAACAACTGGATCGGATGGCGGGGCGAACCGCCGCCGATGCGGAAACGCCGGCGAAAACGAAAAAGAACGACTCGGGGCAGTTGTCCATGTTTGGCGAGACGGTGGCAGCGCCGCCGCCCGCCGAAATTCCCGCGCTTTTCCCAACGGTAATCGTGCAGGATATGGCTGCGCTGGACGCGCTGGTGGCGCTGCTGAACGCCGCGCCACTGATCAGTTTCGACACTGAGACGACGGCGACGGACGCCATGAGCGCCGATCTCGTCGGCATATCGCTGTGCGTGGACGGCGAAACGGGTTACTACATCCCGGTGGGTCATCTGGAAAGCGAACAACTGCCTTTGGAAGTCGTCATCAATGCGCTGCGCGAACCGCTGACGAACCCAAACATCGGCAAAGCCGCGCACAACGCCGATTACGATGTCATCGTGCTGGCGCAGCACGGCTTGAACGTATCGCCTGTCACATTTGACACGATGATCGCCGAATGGGTCGCCAGATCGCACAGCCAGTATCTCGGCTTGAAGCGGCTGGCACAGCATCATCTCGGCGTGATCATGACGGAAATCAGCGAATTGATCGGCACAGGCAAGAATCAGATCACGATGGACAAAGTGCCAGTTACACAAGCCGCGCCGTATGCCGCTGCCGACGCGGTGTGTACGCATCTGCTGGTGAGCAAACTCACTGACCAGCTTGCACAGGTAGTCGAGCAAACCAAAAATCCCGATCCGTTGTGGGGAACGCCAGACCCGCCTACCCCTTCCGACGTTTTTACGACGCTGGAACTCCCGTTAATCCCCGTGCTAACGACGATGGAACAATACGGCGTCCTGCTGGATACGCCGTATCTCGCCGACATGAGTGTGCGGCTGGCGGAAATGCTGGCAAAACTGGAAGAGGAAATTTACGCTCTCAGCGGCGGCTACGGCAAATTCAACATCAACAGCCCCAAACAGTTGAATGATGTACTGTTTGGCAAGCTCGGCTTGAAGGCGGAAGGTGTTCGCAAGACCACGCATGGCTTCTCCACCGCCGCTGACGTGCTGGAAAGTATGCGCGGTGTACACCCGATCATTGACCAGATCATGAATTACCGCGAACTGTCCAAGTTGAAGGGGACATACGTAGACGCGCTGCCCGTACTGATCAACTCGAAAACCGGGCGCGTTCATACCAGCTTCAACCAGACGGGCGCCAGCACCGGGCGTTTGAGCAGCAGCAATCCGAACCTGCAAAATATCCCGATTCGCACAGAAACCGGGCGCGAAGTGCGCGGCGCGTTCATCGCCCCTGATGGCTGCAAGCTGCTTTCCGTAGATTACAGCCAGGTCGAACTGCGAATCATGGCGCATATTACCAAAGAGCCGACGCTGTTAGAAGCATTCGCCAGAGGACAGGATATTCACGCCGCCACCGCCGCGCTCGTCAACCGCATCCCGATTGAACAGGTGACGAAGGATCAGCGCAGCTTCGCCAAGCGGGTCAACTTTGGCTTGCTTTACGGCATGGGCGCGTTCAGGCTGGCGCGGGACAGCGAACTCACACTCCCCGAAGCCAACAAGTTCATTGAGACATACTTCGCGCAGCTTCCCAACGTCAAGGTATACCTGGACAGAGCGAAGAAGCTGGCAAGCGGCGCGGACGGCTATCTCTCCACGATGTTTGGACGGCGGCGCGAATTTCAGGCATTGCAGGGGACGACCGGAAACCGCAACCTGCAACAATCCGCCGAGCGCGAAGCGATCAACATGCCGATTCAAGGCACAGCGGCGGACATCATCAAGAAGGCGATGATTGACCTTCAAGCCGAATTGCAGCGGCGAAAGAGTCCGGCGCATTTACTTTTGCAAGTGCATGACGAACTGGTGCTGGAAGTGCCGGACGATCAGGTTGCAGAAACCGCCGCGCTGGTCGTGCAGGTCATGGAGAGCGCTGCCGACCTCGCCGCGCCGTTGAAGGCGAACGCGCAGGTCGGGCAGAACTGGCGCGATATGACAGAAGTGTGACCGTTGATGATGGATGCTTCTTGAAACTATTTCGCAGTAGGGGCGATGGCTTGCCTCGCCCGCTAATTTGCCTGACGCGGGAGTGCCGATGGCTTGCCTCGCCAGTGCATCCGTTCTTATGCGGGAGGGGCAAGCCCCTCCCCTACGAAATGCTGTCGTCAATTGATTTGAATACTGGTCACGTCCTGCCAACCCGCGCTTTCCCACGAGCGAACCACCGCCGCGTTGACATTGGCGACGGCAAGCGCTTCGGCAAAGCTGGGCGAATGAGGCGTGTTTGCGACAACCGATTCCAGCCACGCATACGCCTCAATCACCTTGAGGTCTTCATAGCCGACGCCATTGCCCTCGCCGGGCACAAAATTGCCGTGATTAGGATATTGATCACCCCCAACCAACCGCGTATAACCGTCAAAGCGAAGGGTTTCATCAAGCTTAAAGACTTGCAGCTCGTTCATGCGCTCAAAATCCCACGCCAGAGCGCCCTTCGTGCCGTGCAGTTCAAACGCGAACTGATTTTTGGGACCGACCATCGTGCGCGTCGCTTCCAGCGTGCCGCGTGCGCCGTTCTCAAATTCCACCAGCACGCCGACATAATCCTCATTCGTCACCGCGCCCTTCGGATCATCCGCGCCGCCCATCGAATAGTGCGTCCCCTTGCCGGGAATAGGCAGCGGACGTTCGGGGATAAACGTATGCTGCTGGCTGACGAGCCGTTTGATCCTGCCTGCCATAAAGTGCGTCATATCCACGACATGCGACAGCAGATCGCCTAATACGCCTGAACCGGCAATATCCCTGTCAAAGCGCCACGTCAACAAGCCAAGCGGATTGCTGCCATACATCGAAAAGAAACGGGCGCGAAAATGGGTGATCTCACCGAGTTCGCCACTTTGCACGAGGTTACGCGCATGGCGTACCAGCGGCGTCCAGCGGTAGTTATAGCCCACGCCACAGAGAATCCCTGCATTTCGGGCAAAAGACTCAACCTGCGCCGTTTCCTGTGGGCTGCGTCCGATGGGTTTTTCACAGAAGATGTGTTTACCCGCCGCTGCCGCCTCGCGGATGATTTCGACGTGCAGATCATTCGGTGTACACACATTCACCACCTGCACCTCAGGGTGATGAATGACCTCGCGCCAGTCGGTCGTCGCTATTTCAAATCCAAGCGTCTCTCTGGCAGAATCCGCCCGCGCCTGCACATTATCCGAGCAGATGAGAAGACGCGGCTTGATACCGCTTTCAGGAAAGCGCAGCGGCACTTGCAGGTAAGAACGGCTGTGCGCCTGCCCCATCCAGCCCATGCCGATAACACCGATATTGACCGTGTGCATAAAAATTTTCCTCTTCGCTCAGAAAAGTTTCAGCCTATAGGCAGGTATACCGTGAACTCCGTCCCTTTGCCAGGCGTGCTGCCCACCTCAATACGCCCGTGATGATTATCCACAATTTTTCTGACGATGGACAACCCCAGCCCGGTTCCCATCGGTTCAATGTTTCGGGCATTGGTCGCACGGTAAAAACGGTTGAAAATCTGCGGCAGGTCTTCTTCGGGAATACCAACGCCGTTATCGCTGACGCGGATCAACACGTCGGTTTCCTCAACGATTGCCGTCTGCACGACCACCCTGCCACCGCTGCTGGTGTAGCGAATGGCGTTTTCAAGCAGGTTCAGCAAAACGCGAGTCATGTCGTGCTCATCCGCCTGTATGGTCGCGCCGTCGCTGTTCAGGTTTAGCACCAGATCAAGCTGCTTCTCCTTCGCCACAGGCTGTAACGACAGACACGTATCGCGGACGAAATCCGTTACCTGAAGGCGAACGAGGTGCATGTCATCAATACTATCCAGCCGCGCAATCGTAAAGAGATCATCAATCATGCGGCTCATACGCTCTACGGCTGTATCAAGCTCATCTAACTGCGCCGCTCGTTTGTCCGCATCCGCAAGCCGCCTGACCTGATAAACTTTCAGGCGAATCGAAGCAAGCGGGCTTTTCAAATCATGTGACGCTTCGCTGATGAAATCTCGTAGCAACTTGACCTTCTCACGTTCAACCGCCAGTTCGAGATTTTGCCGTTCAAGCTGCATTTTGTCGGTGATGTCTTCGGTCATACCCGCGATTCGATAGATTTTGCCGTCATCGTTCTTGATCGGAAATGACCGATCCCGTACCCAGCGTATCGTCCCATCTGGACGGACAATGCGATATTCCGCTTCATAGGTGTCATCAAGCTGCCTGTGCAAGCCGCTGAGAATACGATCCTTATCCTCCGGGTGAAGCGAGTCAATAAACGCCAGTGGATCGGCGTAAAAACTGGCAGCACTGCGCCCCCAGATTTTCGTATAGGCGGTATTGACGTAAAAAGCGTGCTGGTGTTGTGGCTCCATCAGCCACAGCGCTTCGGTGATGTTGTCGGCGATCTGTCGAAAATAGGCTTCTTCGTGGCGGCGCTGCTTCTCGACTTTTTCCAGTTCGCCCTGCGTCGTCACCAGCGCCTGTTTCACCTCGTCGAACGAGCCAAACAGCAGATCGAGCGTACCGCGCCCCGCCGCCCCTTTGAAACCACGCAGGCGAGGTGCCTGATAGACAATGTAATAAGCGACGAGGGGCCACAGGATCAGCGCGGACAGCAGCATTCCCATGATGGCGCTGGTCAGTTCAACGGCGAAACTCGGGCTGCCCAGCCCGGAGATGATCGTGAACACGAGTGCGTCTGTCCACACGCCAGCCAGCAATGCCAGCCCAACGACAATCCATTCCGGCAGACGGGGCAGTGCGTTGCGTGCGCCCTGATAAAAGATAGCGATAACGAACAAATCGCAGGTGTAGGCAATCAGCGACGCGGCGGTGATCCGCAAATTCAGCGGCGGATACAAATCCTGCGGATTTACGGCGCTGAATACGCCGCCGCCGGGCAGCAGCAGCATCGTTCGGTAAAGCGCCTGTATGCCCAGCACGAGAAGGCTCAAGCCGATGACGCTGAATATCATGATCCGCGCCGTCAGCGCCCCGTTGCAGATGTACACAACCAGCACGGTCATGAGGATGATCGGCACCAGCACGTTGGAACTGAGATACAGCGTCAGACCTGATGTGGGTTCCAGGTACACACCAAGCTGGCTTTGAACGAACACCGAGAACGCGCCGATGGTCAGCAGAAGCGGCGCAAATCCGATCCTGTCGCTGAAGCGATGCTCTATCAGCACCAGCCCACCCAGAACCCAAAGAGCCGCTATGAAAAGTATCGCGTTCGTCGTCATGCGCCGCTGCCCTTTCCTCGCCATGAGGAACTGTGCATGGGTGAAACAACTATTCCCTATTATATGGCGAGATTTGCGCGAGCGGATATTGAGGTCATGCTTTGAATCAAGCTGTGTTCATGGCGTCCTGCATCGCCTGCCACGCAATGTCTATGTCCTCGGCGGTCGTGCGCCAGTTTGAGAATGCCGCCCGTATCCCCGCGACGCCGTTGTAAGTTGTCGGAGTCATATAGACGCGCCCGCTGTCACGCAGGCGGTGCAAAAAGTCAGCCATCATTTTGCGCCCGGTTTCGCTGTCTCCCATCGCTGATCGGAGCGCAAAACAGGCAATATTCAGGCGTACCGGCGCAAGCAGCGTGAATTCCTGACTGGCTTCAATCCGCTGTCCAAGCATAGCCGCTAAATCGCAATTTTGCTCAACAATGTCCTGATAGCCCTGCCGCCCGTATGCCATCAGCGTGAACCATGCTGGCAATGCACGAAAACGACGTGAACTTTCTGGTGTGAGGTGGAGGAAATCCGGATCATCGCCGAGATCGGGCAGATACGACGCCACATTCTGAAACACGGCGGTTTGCAGTTTACGGTGACGGGTGAAGATCATGGCGGAGTCATACGGCACATTCAGCCACTTGTGCGCGTCAATTGTGAGCGAGTCTGCCGCTTCCACACCCGCCATCAAGTGACGGTATCGCGGTGAACAAGCCGCAAACCCGCCAAAGGCGGCATCCACATGAAGCCAAAACGGAAAACCCTGTTTCAGCGCGGCAATCGCGTTCAGGTCATCAAAATCCGTCGTGTTAACCGTGCCGCTGTTCGCTATGACGATACACGGCTCCCCGTTGAGGGCGATCAGTTGGCGTTCGAGATCAGCCACATCCATCGCCTCACGGTTACCCGGCAGCTTCTCGACGGCATGGATCGCCCGCCCCATGCCAAGCATCGCCAATGCTTTGATTGACGTACTGTGCGGAGAGGTAGACAACACCTTGAACGCTGGCAGCCGATACAAGCCTTCCGCCGCCACGCTCACACCAAGTTTCTGCCCGACCCATTCGCGCCCCATCGCCAAGCCTGAGAAGTTTGAAAGCATCGCGCCGGAAACGAACACCCCCATGAATGTGTCTGGCAGCCCGAAAAGCTGCCGAAGCAAGGCAATGGCATCCTGTTCGATCAACGGCGCGGCGCTGTTTTCGCGTTCAACCAGATTGACATCATACGCGCTGGTCAGCCAGTCCCCCATGAGCGCGGCGGGCGTTGTACCGCCTGTAACAAAGCCCCAGTAGCGGGGACCGGAAAATGCCGCCATCTGCCCGACACGCTGGCTGAACATTTCAAGTGCCGCAGCAGCACCCATACTTCCCTCTGGCAACTGCGGCGGCGTCAAGCGGGGTCGCTCCGTCGCAGGGGGAATATCATTCAACGACGCCAGATGACGATAAGCGCGTTCCATTGTTTGCGAAAGCAGCGCATGTAAATCGTCACGGTCATGTTTAAGCTGCGTATTCATGGCTGCCATCGCCTACCTGTGTAGATGTGATTTAGAACCCATCTGAATATTATCGAAATACGGCGGATGCCCTGGCGGGCATCCCTACAAAATCACAAAAACAATGGTTTTGTTTGTAGGGACGTGCTGGCGCACGTCCGCGTTACCAGACAACATTCTGAATATTCAGATGGGTTCTTAGCCTACTGCGTCTGCAAGTCAGGCGATAGTGCCAGTGCTAAACCTGTGTCAAAACTTGCTATCGTTCACTGCACGCGATAAGCTTGACTTCATTGAAGTATTTATTTCCTGAGTGGAATTGTCTAAGCAGTTCCTCTCAAACCTAGCGAAAAGAGTTTGCTATGGAAACGAGTACAGGTTCAGTACTGCTTTGGGGTCTCCTGCTGGTCGTCGCAGGCGCATTTTTCTCGATTTACGGACTGGTGCTGTTTCGCTATGTCCTGTCTATGATCGGCTTTGTCATCGGCTTCTCCATTGGTATGCAGCTCGCCAGCGGCATGGAGGAGTTTTTGCAGATTGTCGTTGCCATCGTTCTGGGCGGTATCGGGGCTGCAATCCTGTTCTTTATGTTCAGGGTGGGGTTGTGGATAGCAGGGGCAATTTTCGGTCTCGTCCTCGCGTTGATCATCACGTCATTTTTGAGCCTTGATGCCGGCGCATTGCGTATTGTCGGAATCGCTATCGGTCTGGTGCTGGGGGCGTTCTTTGGGCGCGTGCTGGGTGATCTGATCATTGTGCTGGCGACCTCGACAATGGGTGCCTATACGATCGTGTATGGGTTGGCGTTGATCTTCCCACAGCAGATGGGTGCCGCAACGATTGAATTGGCTGCGATACCCGTAAGCTGGTTCACACTTGCATTGCTGGGGTCATTCGTGGCAGTCAGCGCACTGGCGCAGTTACAGATTATGCGCCTGCGAGATCGGCTTACGCGGCGCTAAATCACCCAAGACGGGCGATCCACGGATCGCCCGTCTTTATTGATTGCCTCTCAAACCTCAGCGGGCGCATTCCATTCAGTGTCACCAGCAGCGATATACCCACATCGGCAAAAATCGCCACCCACAACGATGTAATGCCAAACAGCGCCAATATCAGGAAAACCAGTTTCATCCCGAAGCTGATGCTGATGTTCTGCATAATCAGTTTCCGTGTGAATCGCGCCAGCCTTACCACGTATGGCAGTTGAGTCAAATCGTCCGCCAGCAGCGCAATATCGGCGGTTTCAAGTGCCTGCGGGCTGCCCGCGCCTCCCATTGCAATACCGATATTGGCAGCGGCGAGCGCTGGGGTGTCATTGATGCCATCGCCAACCATCGCCACTACCTGATAACTTTGGCGCAATTCACTAATCGCGGTTACTTTATCCTGAGGCAGTAGATTTGCCCTGATCTCACTTACCCCGACCTGCCCACCGATCTTGCCCGCCGCCGCGTGGTTGTCACCGGTGAGCATTACCGTCGCCAGCCCCATCGTGTTCAGTTCAGCGATCACAGCGCGGCTGCTCTCCCGTGCCTCATCCGCCAATGCCACATATCCGCGCACCCGCTGACCTTTTGCCAGCATCATGATCGTTCGCCCGTCATTTTCGGCATCGCCTACAGCGGCGCACAACGCCACTTCATGTGGAAAAGACTCATCAAACAGGGTGTGGCTGCCCACCGTAACGAGATCGCCATTCACCATGCCGCGCACGCCCCGCCCCGCCAGATGTTCGACTGCTTCAGCAGGTGCATACTGTGCTTCCAGGTGATGCGTCTGCGCTGCGTTGACGACAGCCTGCGCCAACGGGTGTGACGCCCGCCGTTCCACCGCCGCAGCCAACGCCAGGACATCATCACATAGCAGACATGCCTCACCTGTCATGCAATCCACCGAGCGATACGCCATTACAGCGGGTTTTCCCTGCGTGAGTGTGCCTGTCTTGTCAAAGGCGAATACTTTCACGCCCGCCAGCGCTTCCAGAAATGCCCCGCCCTTGATGAGTACACCGCGCCGTGCCGCCGCCGTGATCGCGCTGATAACGGTAACGGGAGTGCTAATCACCAACGCACATGGACAGGCAATGACCAGCATCGCCAGCGCTCGATAAAACCAGCCATGTTCAGTCGCGGTGTCAAAAAATGGCGCGCCGAATACGAGCGGCGGCACGAATGCCACAAGTGCCGCAATCACCACGACGGCAGGTGTGTAATAATGCGCCACCCGATCAACAAGGCGGTGGATGGGAGCGCGATTGCTTTGCGCGTCCTGCACCAGCGCGATAATTCGGTTCAGTGTGTTATCGGCGGCAAGACGCGTCACCCGAACGGTCAAAACGCCTTCGCCATTGATCGTTCCCGCAAATACCTCATCCCCCGCTGTTTTTACTGCGGGAATACTTTCACCCGTAATCGGTGCCTGATTGACGCTGCTTCCCCCAGCCACAACGACCCCGTCCATCGGTATATTCGCACCGGCTTTCACAAGGATCAGATCGCCAATCGCAAGTTGGTTGACATGAACCGTGTCTTCGTTCAACACCGGATCATGACTGGTCAGGCGTATCGCCTGTGTTGGTTTGAGCGCCATCAACCCGCGAATGCTGTCACGAGCGCGATCCGCCGTATAGCCTTCAAGCGCCTCGCCGACCGCGAACAGGAAAATGACCGTCGCCCCTTCAAGATATTCCCCGATCAGGATCGCACCGATAGCGGCAATGCTCATAAGGATATTGATGTTAAATTCACGATTGATCTGAATGCGAACGATGCCGCCCTTGAGGATCGGCGCGAGGGTAATCGCCATACCGATTGTGTACAGCAGTCCGGCATAGGGTTCTGACAAACCCAACACGGTCAGCATGGCGGTGAGCAGGATCAGCCCGCCGCCAATCAGTGCCAGTTGGGTTTCGCGTCGGGCAAGCAGATAGTCCCAGAAGCCGATCACGCCGCCGCGAGAAGCCCGTTCGCTGTTGGGTTGATCGTTTGCCTGTGGCGGGACAAGCGACTTCCCGAATGACTGCACACGGGCTTGCAAGGCGTCAAATGGCACATTGCCATCAAGTTTCATCAGGCTGGTCATAAAATCCACATGGACAGTTTTCACACCGTCCAGCTTTGCTAAGCCAGTCTCCAATTCTTCGGCGCAGTGAGCGCAGTCCATTCCCTGTACGGTATATGTTTTCAGATTTGTCTGTGCCATCAGGAAGAGACCTTTTCAGTTGTAGCAATTTGAGACTTCATATCAATATATGAACACTCATTCATGTGTTCCATGAAATTAAAAACGCTATTCGTGTTCAATGTGCAATAAACCCTGTTCAAATAATCGCCTGACATGATCATCATCGAGGGCATAAAAGACGTGGCGACCCTCTTTACGATAACGCACCAGATGAAGCTGGCGCAGCACTCTAAGTTGATGAGAAACCGCTGATTGTGACATCCCCAGCGCCAATTCAAGCGAATGGACACAGACTTCGTTTTCCAGCAGCAGGGCTACGATCCGCAAGCGAGTTGGATCGCTCAGCGCCTTGAAAATTTCCGCAAGCTGATTGGCACGCTCAACGTCAAGAAGATGTGCCTGAAGTGCCTCAGCCTGAGTCAAGTCATCCGTATCAACGCAGATTGGTTGAAGCTGATCGATCACAACCACCCCAATACATGAACATTCATTCATATGTTAAAGCTCTTTGCCACGCTTGTCAACGCGGTCGTTGGTCCAATTTTTTGGAATATCTTGACAAATTTTTAGACTGACCTAAAATGGTATTAAAGTCTGCTGAATTATTCGCCTTAGAGTTAACAATGTCCTCACAAATACCAAAAACCCTGTCCCGACGACGTTTTCTCAACCTGAGTGCGGCAGGCGCGGCAGGTATCGCCAGCGCGTCACTTATGGCTCGAACGGCGTTCGCGCAGGAAACACCACCCGCCCCAACCCATGATATGAGCAGCATGGGCGGCACACCTGACCCCACAGCTACAGCAATGCCCGGCATGAATCATGAAGGCATGACGCAGATGCTGGTCGGCGAGGTCGATCATGATCGCAATGGTTTCGACCCGATGCAAATGCTCGTTGATTGGGATTACGGCACTCTCGCGGGCGAAACAGAAGATGGACGCCCGATCCGCGAATACAACATCACAGCCGGTGACATCGAGATCGAGATCGCGCCTGGACTTTTCTTTCCGGCATGGGCATACAACGGGCGTGTACCCGGACCGAGCATTCGCTGTAACGAGAATGACCACCTGCGGATCAGCTTCGCCAATTTCGGTTCACACCCGCACACGATGCACTTTCATGGCTTTCATCCCGCTGAAATGGACGGCGTAGAAGGACAATATCGCGGGGCGATCAACCCAGGTGAAAGTTTCATTTATGAGTTTGACGCCGATCCGTTTGGCTGCCATTTGTATCACTGCCATGCCGCGCCCTTGAAACGGCATATTCATAAAGGGATGTATGGCGCGTTCGTGATTGATCCTCTGGAAGGTCGTCCCCCTGCCCGCGAGTTTATGATGATGATGAATGCTTTTGACACCAACTTTGACGGCGGCAACGAAGTCTATGCGGTGAATACCGTCGGGCATGAATTCATGCGCCGTCCAATCCCGATCAAGGTCGGTGAACTCGTTCGCATTTATCTCATCAACATCATCGAATTTGACTTAATCAACTCCTTCCATCTTCACGCCCATTTCTTCAACTACTACGATACGGGAACGACACTGGAACCCACACTGCGGACGGTTGACACCATCATGCAGGCGCAAGGACAGCGCGGCATCCTCGAATTTCGCCCGCGCTATCCCGGTCGCTATATGTTCCACGCGCATGTGAGCGAATTTGCCGAGTTGGGCTGGATGGGCTTCTTCAACGCAGTCAATGAAGCCGATTACCCCGCAGCATTGACTGAGGTCGGGCTGGATGAAGCATGGGATAATCAATCGCTGAACGGGAGAACTTCCGCCCAAACGGAGGAGAACCTATCATGACCGAATCAACGACTTCCGCGCCAAAAACCGCACGGTTTTCCGGCGCGGTATGGCTGCTGGCGCTCATCCCGTTCATTCTGCTCGGTGCGGTGCTGGCATACATCGTGGCAACGGGCGGCGGCTTGACTGAACTGGCGGGACCGCCTGTCGAGCAGGTCAGTATTACGCGGGTTACGCTGCCGCAACCCGGTATCATTCAGGTCGAAGTCATCAATGATGGACCGCAGGAAGTGACCATCCCACAGGTTATGGTTGACGATTCCTTCTTCTATTTTACAGCCGACCCGTCTAGCACGCTCCCGCGCTTTGGGCGGGCAACCTTCACCATTCCCTATCCATGGGTCAAGGAAGAGGCGCACGCCATAGGGCTGATTACCTCACTCGGCACCATTTTTGATGGTGAGGTCACTGTCGCCGTTGAAACGCCTGCGCCTTCGTTCGCGCTGTTTTTACAATTCGGGATCGTCGGGCTGTACGTCGGCATCGTTCCTGTTTCATTGGGGATGCTGTTTTATCCGTTCCTTCGTCGGCTTGGCGCACGAGCGATGATGTTCATCCTCGCGTTGACCGTCGGGCTGCTGGTCTACCTGGCAATTGGAACCTGGCTGGACGCGAACGAGTTCGCAGCAGAGCTTCCAGCGTTCTGGCAGGGTGTACCGCTGGTCTTGTTCATTGCATTGCTTACGTTGGGAGTGCTGCTGGCGGTGGGTAGCCTTCGTAAAGGACAGGAAACGACGCCACTTGGTGTCGCCTATCGCATTGCGATAGGCATTGGACTGCATAATCTGGGTGAAGGGCTGGCGATTGGCGCGGCGTTCGCGCTCGGCGAAGCCGCACTTGGCACATTTCTGATCGTGGGCTTCACACTGCATAATATCACGGAGGGGGTAGCGATCGTTGCGCCCGTCGTTCGCAAGAATCCCGGTTTACGGCATTTCTCGCTGCTGGCGCTGATCGCGGGTGGACCTGCCATCATCGGCGTGTGGATCGGCGGCTTCGCCTTTGACCCCGTATTAGCAACGATTTTCCTTGCCGTTGGCGTTGGTGCTATTTTGCAGGTGGTGTGGGAAGTTGCCAGGTTGATTGCAAAGGACAGCGCCAGGCTCAATCTGCCAGTGGTCAACTGGGTCAATCTGGGGGGTATCACGGCTGGTCTGGCGATCATGTACTTCACTGCGTTCTTCGTGAAGTTTTAACGGTAAACAGGAACAATCATCATGCAGCACATTGACCATCTGAATACAAACACCACAGTGCGCCCGAATGAAACCGCTGTGAATATGCCAAAAATATCCGGCATTGTACGCCTGACTCTTATGATGGGCGTGATCGTTCTCGCCCTCGCCGTCATAGGGGCAGCGTATGTCTGGTTTTCCGGCGGCAGTGGGCAGGCAAGTGCGGCTATCACTGTCCCTGCACTTGAACTACAGCCGGGAGACACGCGCAGTCTGTTCAGTATTGATACCGGCACTGCCCAGGCGCGTTTTATCATTGACGAGATGCTCTTAGGCAGCGCTAAAACCGTCATCGGTACAACGGATGAAGTCGCGGGAGAAATGCTCATTGATATGGACAATCCAGCCAACTCCGTACTTGGGGTTATTCGTATCAACGTCCGCACGCTGGAAACGGATAACGAGTTTCGCAATCGTGCGCTGCGTGGACAGATATTGCAGGCGGATCGCCCGGAATACGAATTTGCCACGTTCACGCCTATCAATTTGATTGGGCTGCCTGAAAGTGTCACGGTTGGTGAAGCATTCACTTTTCAAATCCTTGGTAATCTGAACTTGCATGGTGTGAGCCGCGAGGTAACATTCGATGCAACCGTGACGCCCGTTAGCGAAACAGAGATCAGCGGGACGGCGCACACGGTCGTGCTGTACCGTGACTTTGGCATGAGCATTCCTGAAGCACCCGGCGTTGCCGATATTTCTGACGACGTGCGGCTGGAGATCGACTTCACCGCAGGGATGACAAATGAGCAAGGTTGAAAACCGAATAACCCGACCAAAGCGAGTACCCTGAGTTGTCAGCAATTCTGGTGAAATTCCAGTCGTTGGGGAATGAAGGCTAAGATGCCGCGTTTGCGCGAACTGGGAATCACAATCGGCGATTTCCCAACGGGGAAATACAACGCTATTACGGATGTCGAGGGTGTACAGGTCGGGCATACCACCGTCATTCATGATGAGCCGCGCATTGCCAGAACAGGCATCACCGTGATCAAACCGCGCATAGAACCCGCATGGGACAATCACTGTTTCGCCGCGTATCATGTCCTGAATGGCGCGGGCGAAATGACGGGCTTGCCGTGGCTGGAAGAAAGCGGGCTGCTCACCTCCTATATTGCGCTCACCAATACCCATCAGGTCGGCACGGTTCACAGCGCCCTGGTCAAGCATATCATTCGCCATGCTCCACAATCGGACTGGGTGCTGCCTGTCGTCACGGAAACGTATGATGGCTTCCTGAACGACATCAACGCCTTTCACCTGACCGAAGATCATGTCGAGCAAGCGATTGCCAGCGCCAGCGGCGGCATTGTCGCTGAAGGGAATGTCGGCGGCGGAACGGGTATGGTCTGTCATGAGTTCAAGGGTGGCATCGGCACATCGTCGCGTATCGTTACGACGCCGTTTGGTCAGTACGTAGTCGGCGTGCTGGTGCAGGCAAATTACGGAATGCGCGAACTGCTGCGCGTGAATGGCGTCCCGGTCGGCAAGCATTTCCCGATTGATATGATCCCCTCACCCAAGCGCCCGAAAGATGGATCGATCATCATTATCGTGGCGACGGACGCCCCGCTGCTGCCAACACAGTGTAAACGATTGGCGCAGCGTGCGACGATTGGCCTGGCGCGGGTCGGCGGAACCGGTCACGATGGCAGCGGCGATATATTCCTCGCCTTCTCCACGGGAAACGCGTTGCCTGATACCTCCGCAAGACTACGCGACCTGCAAATGCTCCCCCACGCGCAGATGAACCCCCTGTTCGACGCGACAGCGGAAGCGACCGAAGAAGCAATCCTCAACGCCATGACCAGCGCCGAGACGATGACGGGTTATCGCGGCACAGTGTATGCCTTACCGACGCATGAACTCGCCGATTTCGTTTTATCCTCTTGATATTTTCTTGATACACTCGTCTGATTATTTGACCCTCGCCTGACACTCCTTGTCGGATAATGAGGGCGTTGTATGAGGACATTCCCATGCTTGAACTGATTCTTGCAGGCTTGATCGCGCTTGCCTTACTCATCTATCTTGTTTACTCGATGCTGTATCCGGAGAAATTCTAGATGTCTACAGGTGAATTGCTTCAACTTATCCTGTTCTTCGGGCTGCTGATCGTGTGTACGCCGCTGCTTGGCGGCTATATGGCACGGGTATTCACGGGTGGGCGCACGCTTGTATCGCCCATCATGCGCCCTGTCGAGGCGCTTCTGTATCGCCTGAGTGGGGTAAGTGCTGATCAGGAACAAAACTGGAAGCAGTACGGGGCGGCGCTGCTGATTTTTAACATTGCTGGCTTCATCTTCCTGTTTATCCTTCAGCTCATGCAGGGGTCGCTGCCGCTGAATCCGCAAAACCTGAGCAGTGTTGAGCCGCTTCTCGCCTTTAATACCGCCACCAGCTTCGTTACGAATACCAACTGGCAGGCGTATGGCGGCGAGACGACGATGAGCTATCTGACGCAGATGATCGGACTGGGTGTACAGAACTTCGTCAGTGCGGCAACGGGTATCGCCGTGCTGATCGCGCTTACGCGGGGCTTATCACGCCGTTCAGCGACGACGATCGGCAGTTTCTGGGTAGATTTAACGCGCAGTACCCTATATGTGCTGCTGCCGCTGTCCCTGATTCTGGCAATGATCCTCGTCAGTCAGGGTGTGGTTCAGAGTTTCAACACGTATACGCAGGCGACGACGCTCACCGACACGTACCAGTTGCTGCCTCAGGGACCCGCTGCGTCACAGATTGCCATCAAACAGCTTGGCACAAACGGCGGCGGCTTCTTCAATATCAACAGCGCTCACCCGTATGAGAATCCCACGCCGTTCTCAAACTTTCTGGAGATGTTCTCGATTCTCCTGATCCCGGCGGCGCTAACATACACCTATGGCGTAATGGTCGGGAATAAGCGGCAGGGCTGGGTGATCTTTGCAGCAATGCTGGTCGTGCTGGTAGCAGGTCTGGCGGTCATGATCCTCAGCGAGTACGCTCCTAATCCTGTGATCGGCGGCTTAACCGGCTTGATGGAAGGCAAGGAAACACGTTTCGGCGTCACCAACAGCCTGCTGTGGGGCGCGGCAACGACGGCGGCATCGAACGGCTCGGTCAACGCCATGCACAGCAGTTTCTCGCCGCTGGCGGGCGGCGTTGCACTTCTCAACATCCTGCTCGGCGAAGTCATTTTCGGCGGCGTTGGCGCGGGGCTGTACGGAATGCTCGTGTTCGTAATTCTGAGCGTGTTTATCGCCGGGTTGATGGTCGGGCGAACCCCGGAGTATCTCGGCAAGAAAATTGAAGGGACTGAAATCAAAATGGCATATCTGGCGATACTGCTGCCCAGCGCGACGATCCTGATCCTCACGGCTATCGCAGTCGTAACGGAGCCAGGTCTCGCCGGAAGACTTAGCAGCGGCGCACACGGGTTCAGCGAAATCTTCTATGGCTTCACATCCGGCGCGGGAAACAACGGAAGCGCGTTTGGCGGGCTTACTGCAAATTCGCCGTTCTACAACGCTCTGATCAGCTTAGCCATGTGGATCGGGCGGTTTGGCGTCATCCTGCCAGTCCTCGTGATCGCCGGCAGCATGGTGGGCAAGAAAGTCGCCCCGCCCTCAGTGGGCACATTTCGCACGGATACCGCCCTCTTTGGCGGCTTGCTGATTGCCGTGATTTTGATCGTTGGAGCGCTGACATTTTTCCCGGCGTTAAGCGTTGGACCGATTGTAGAACAGTTCCTCATGAGCGCGGGTCGTGGATTTTAGGGATACGGGATTACCAACATGGAAGCGAAACTCAAAGCAAGACCCCTTTTTGACCCGCCGATTGTGCGGCGGGCAGTCGTTGACTCTTTTCGCAAGCTTGATCCGCGCCAGCAGTTGAAAAACCCGGTGATGTTTGTCGTCGCGGTTGGCGCTGTTGTCACTACACTCATTGTTATTCGTGATGTCGTCAGCGGGCAAACGGGTAATCTCAGCTTCAACCTGCAAATCGCACTGTGGCTGTGGTTCACCGTGCTGTTTGCCAATTTTGCCGAGGCAATGGCGGAAGGGCGCGGCAAGGCACAGGCGGACAGCCTGCGAAAGACGCGCAAGGAAATGGTCGCTCGCAAACTGACGAACAATAAAGAGGAGCGCGTTGCGGCATCGTCACTGAAAAAAGGCGATCTGGTCGTGTGTGAAGTCGGCGATCAAATCCCCGGAGATGGCGAAGTCGTTGAGGGAATCGCCAGTGTTGATGAGAGCGCGATCACCGGTGAATCCGCGCCGGTCATCCGTGAAAGCGGTGGTGATCGCAGCGCGGTAACAGGCGGTACGCGGGTGCTGAGTGATCGAATTGTCATCCGCATCACCTCAGACCCCGGCACGACCTTTCTGGATCGGATGATCTCGTTGGTCGAAGGCGCAAAACGGCAGAAAACGCCGAACGAGATCGCGCTGACGATCCTGCTGTCCGGCTTGACGATCATCTTTTTACTGGCTGTCGTCACACTTCGCGCCTTCGCCGCCTACAGTGAAGCCGAGTCCGGTATTACGGAGACAGTTGCCACTGTTCCAGTGCTGGTTGCCTTACTCGTCTGCCTGATCCCGACGACAATTGGCGGGCTGTTAAGCGCCATCGGCATCAGCGGCATGGATCGGATGATCCAGCGCAACGTGCTGGCAACGAGCGGACGCGCAGTTGAAGCGGCTGGCGATGTGGACGTGCTGCTGCTTGATAAAACCGGCACGATTACACTGGGAAACCGTATGGCAACCGCATTCATCCCTGCCCCGCGCATTGACGCGAAACAACTGGCGGACGCAGCACAGCTTTCGTCGCTGGCGGATGAAACACCGGAAGGGCGCTCCGTCGTCGTGCTGGCAAAGGAAAAGTTTGGCATACGCGGGCGCGAAATGAGCGAACTCAACGCGGAATTCGTCCCGTTCACCGCGCAGTCACGCATGAGTGGCGCGAATTTTGCAGCACAGGATGGGCAGCCCGCTCGCCAGATTCGCAAAGGCGCGGCGGATGCGATTCGCGGACATGTCGAATCAACTGGTGGCGTTTACCCGGCGGAAGTGAATAACGCTGTAGAGGACATTGCCCGTCGGGGGGGTACGCCGCTGGTCGTCGCTGAAAACGCTCAGGTACTCGGCGTGATTGAACTCAAGGATATCGTGAAAGGTGGAATCCGCGAGCGCTTTGCTGAACTACGGGCAATGGGCATTCGCACCGTCATGATCACAGGCGATAACCCGCTCACCGCCGCCGCGATTGCCGCCGAATCGGGCGTGGATGACTTTATGGCGCAGGCGACTCCGGAAGATAAATTGCGCCGTATACGCGAGGAACAGGCAAATGGGCATCTCGTCGCCATGACCGGCGACGGCACGAATGACGCGCCTGCGCTGGCGCAGGCGGATGTCGGCGTTGCCATGAGTACCGGCACACAGGCAGCGCGTGAAGCGGGCAATATGGTTGATCTCGACAGTGACCCGACCAAACTGGTTGAAGTCGTCGAAATCGGTAAGCAGCTATTGATGACTCGCGGTTCGCTGACGACGTTCAGCATTGCCAACGACGTTGCCAAGTATTTCGCCATTATCCCGGCGCTGTTCGCCACACTGTATGCCCTCTCGCCTGATCAGCCGGGCCCGTTATCGGCATTGAACATCATGGGTCTGGCGTCGCCTGAAAGCGCGATTCTCAGCGCGATCATCTTTAACGCGCTGATCATTATCGCGCTCGTGCCGCTGGCATTGCGCGGCGTCGGCTATCGCGCCATGGGCGCGTCCGCCATTTTACAGCGTAACCTGCTCATTTACGGCGGTGGTGGGCTGATTGTGCCGTTCATCGGTATCAAGCTGATTGACGTGATCATCACGACGATTGGGCTGGTGTAGGGGAGGGGCTTGCCCCTCCCGTAATAGGAACGAGCGCGGGCGAGGCAAGCCACGCCCCTACAGAAGGTAACATTGTAGGCGAGGCTTGCCTCGCCTCTACAGAAGGTAACAGTGTGGGCGAGGCAAGCCTCGCCCCTACGAAATGAATGAAGGCGGGAGAAAATCCATGGCTAAACAACTTCGCGCAGGCATTGTTATGCTGATTGCGCTCACCGTGATCACAGGCGTGATTTACCCCTTGTTCGTCACTCTCGCGGCGCAGGTGGTTTTTCCGGCGCAGGCGAATGGCAGCCTCATCACAATTGACGATCAGGTTGTCGGATCAGCGCTGATTGGGCAGAATAATCATGATGAGCGCTATTTCTGGTCACGCCCGTCCGCCGTCAATTACATGGAAGCCGATGCGCCGGATACGCTGATGAGCAGCGGTGCCAGCAATTTGAGCGTGACCAGTAACGCGCTTGCCGAACAGGTGGAGCAGCGAGAAGCAGAATTCCGCGAGGCGAACAATATCCCGCCGGAAATCGCGGTTCCAGGTGATATGCTTTTTGCCAGCGGCAGCGGTCTTGATCCGCATATCAGCCCACAGGCGGCGCGGCTGCAAGTTGAACGTATCGCTAACACACGGGGTCTTGATCCGGCGCAGGTCATGGCACTCGTCGAACAGTACGTGGAAGCGCCTCAACTGGCGATACTCGGAGAACCGCGTGTGAATGTGCTTCTACTCAATATCGCGCTGGATGGAATGGAGAGTAACAGTTAAAGGTTAAAAGTTAAAAGTTAAAAGTAAGGGCAGGATAGATGCAATGACCCTTACTTTTAACTTTCTACTTTTAACTTTTAACTTCTTTTCGTATGGACGACCACCGACCTGACCCCGATGCCCTGCTCGCCGCTGTCCAGAAGGATGAGGCGCGGCAGAGTCGCGGCAAACTCAAGATTTTCCTCGGCATGGCGGCGGGTGTTGGCAAAACCTACGCCATGCTGGAATACGCTCATCAACGCAAGAATGAAGGCGTGGATGTCGTTGTCGGCTATATCGAAACACACAAACGCGCTGAAACGGAAGCGTTGACTCGTGACCTGGAAGTTGTGCCGCGCCGTGTGATTGAGTATCGCGGCGCAGCACTCGAAGAAATGGACATTGATGCCATCCTCGCCCGCCAGCCCGAACTGGTACTGGTGGATGAGCTTGCCCATACCAACGTCGAAGGTTCACGCCCCGCAAAGCGCTACTTTGATGTGATCGAACTGCTGGACGCGGGCATTGATGTGTGGACAACGGTGAACGTGCAGCATTTCGAGAGCCGCGCCGACTCCGTGCAGCAGATCACGGGTATCAAGGTTCACGAGACCGTTCCCGATTCGCTGCTTGACCTCGCCAGTGAAATCGAACTGATTGACCTTTCCCCGGATGATCTTCGCAAACGCTTACGAGAAGGCAAAGTTTATACCGCTGAACGGATTGAACTTGCCGCTGATAATTTCTTCCGTATCGGCAACCTCACCGCGCTTCGTGAGATGGCGCTGCGCCTGACGGCGGAGCGTGTGGATCATCAATTGCAGGATTATATGCAGTTGAAGCGCATTGCGGGTCCCTGGAAAAGCGGTGAACGATTGATGGTCGCTATAAGCCCCAGCCCCTTCTCAGAAAAGTTGATCCGCTGGACACGCCGCATGGCGTATAATCTGGAAGCGCCATGGTTAGCGGTCTATATCGAAACTTCGCAAACGCTGCCACCTGAAGCAAAGGAACAGCTCACGCGCAATATTGATCTGGCGCGTGGTCTTGGCGCGGAAATCGTCACGACCGCAGGTGATGATATAACCAGCGCCCTGATTCGCCTCGCTCGCCAGCGCAACGCCACCCAGATCATCATCGGCAAGCCACAGCATAGCCGTCTGCAAATATTCCTGCGCGGCGGCTCGTTGGTGGACAGAATCATCCGCAGCAGCGGTGAAATTGATGTTTACGTTGTCACTGGAGATGATACAGACGACAAGGATGCGGGAAGCGCATGGCGTCTGCTGCCGCAGCCCAAGACCCACTCCAGTTTCAACCAGTACGTGTTGGCGCTGGTGATTGTTGCTGTCGTTACCATCATAGACATCCTGGTTACACAGTCATTTCCGTGGATTGGACATCAGGCGGTTGGTTTAACGGAATTACTGGCGGTGCTGCTGATCGCGGTCTATATCGGGCGAGGACCTGCGCTGCTGGCGGCGCTGGTGAGCGCATTTTCGTGGAATTTTCTCTTTATCGAACCGCGCTTCACCTTTGAAATTACACAGCTTCAAGACATTATCCTGTTCATGTTGTATTTCATCATCGCCATCTTCGCGGGCAACCTGACAGCGCGAATTCGCACCCAGGAACGACAGGCGCGATACAACGCAGATCGCACGATGGCGCTGTATACGCTGGCGCATGAAACCGCCACCGCCGTCAGTATGGATGATGTACTGCGAACAGCGGTGGATCAGATCAGCCGCGTCTTTAACGCCGAAGTCGCGTTTCTGCTCACAGAAAATGGCAAACTGGCACGAAACCGTCACCCGTCCGGTACGCTGACAATTGATGAGAAGGAATACAGCGTCGCAATATGGGCATTTGAAAACGGGCGTCCCGCCGGGCATTTCACCGATACGCTCCCCCTTGCTTCGGCACAGTTTCTACCCCTGCTCACACCAAACCGCACTGTCGGGGTTATCGGAATCCGGATGCGCGAGGAACAGCGCCTCTCGTTTCATGAGGAAGTGCTGCTCGAAACGTTCGTCAATCAGGTGGCGCTGGTGATTGAGCGTGAGCAACTGGATGAAGCCGCTGAACAAAGCGCCATGCTGCGCGAGAGTGAACGCTTGTACACGACCTTGCTCAATTCGATTTCACACGAGCTGCGAACGCCGATTGCCGCGATCATGGGTGCAGCCAGCAGCCTGCTCGATCCCGCCGCCAGCGCCAGTGCGATAACCCGCCGCGAACTGGCAAAAAATGTGCATGACTCGGCGGATCGGCTTAATCGGCTGGTCGAAAATCTGCTTGATATGTCCCGTCTGGAAAGCGGACGACTGCGCCTGAAACTCGACTGGTGCGATGTGGGTGATATGGTCGGCGTGGCAGTCAGCCGGTTTGAACGCTGCTTTGCCGAGCGCTCTCTCAGCCTGAATATCCCTTCTGAACTGCCGCTGATTCAGGCAGATTTCGTTCTCGTTGAACAGGTGCTTGCAAACTTACTGGATAATGTTTGCAATTACACCCCCGTCGGCACACACGTAGAAATTGCGGCGCGGACACTGAACAACGACATGGAAATCACCATCGCCGATAACGGCAAAGGGATACCCTCTGAGGAACTGGAGCGTATCTTCGAGAAATTTTACCGCGTTCCGGGAACGGCGACGGGCGGCACAGGGCTGGGCTTATCCATTTCACGCGGGCTGATCGAAGCGCATAACGGGACGCTCACGGCTGAAAATCGTTCTGGAGGTGGCACCAGGTTTATCATTCGCCTACCGATGACAGGGACACCGCCGCCCGTGCGCGAGGCGGCACTATGACCGACGATGGATTACAGGTGCTTGTCATAGACGATGAAACGCCGATACGACGCTTTTTGCGAATCAGCCTGGAAGCCAATGGATATCGCATACACGAAGCGGCGAACGGAAATGATGGAATCCTCAAAGCCGCGCAGAACCGCCCTGATTTGATCATCCTTGACATGGGTTTGCCGGATATGGATGGGCTTGATGTGCTGCGCCGCCTGCGCGAATGGACACACACTCCTGTGATTATCCTGTCCGTGCGCGATTCAGATCGGGACAAAATTATCGCGCTGGACGCAGGCGCGGATGATTATCTGACCAAGCCATTCAGCACGGAAGAATTGATGGCACGGATACGGGTCGCACTGCGTCATGCTCGTCCCGCCCCCGAAGTAGAAATCTTCAAGACGGGCGATCTGGAAGTGGATCTGACGCGGCGAATCGTCACTGTGCGCGGCGAACCGGTCAAACTGACCCCGACCGAATATGCCCTGCTGCGCCTGCTGATTCAACACGCCGGCAAAGTGCTAACGCATAAGCAGATTTTGCGTGAGGTGTGGGGTAAGGAATATGAAAATGAAAATCACTACCTGCGCGTTTATTTCGCGCAGCTGCGCCAGAAGATCGAAGCCGAGCCCGCCCTGCCTAAACTGATCGTGACCGAACCTGGGATTGGCTACCGTTTGATCAGTGAGGATTAACAGGGGTACGCAAACAACATACCCCTGTTTCTGTGAAAGCGATTTAGGTGCGGGCTTCGCCGTAATACAGGTTGTCGTCCAGTTTCGCTCTGAACAGCGCGTACTGTACAACCGTACCGATGATGCCCAATCCCACGAAAACGAACAGCGCCAGCAGATTCAGGAAGTTTGTGTCGGGCTGAAGGACGAAATACGGAATGAGCAGGCTGAGACCGAAAGCTGTCACCGAGCCACCTGCGAATGCCATCAGGATAATCACCGCAAGGTCTTTCAGGAAGTACCCGATAGCCGCTCCAACAATAATCCCTGTCAGACCAATCACAATGGCGATCAATCCATCAGGATTGAGGTTTAATGCAGCGACCAGTGATGCGGCTAATGCCCCACCTAACGTACCGGTGGCAATTACCACGCCTAGACTCCAGATGAAGTAAGCGAGAACAGCCACAACGATTGCCAGGACGATCCCCAGAATGAACGCCAGCAGCCAGCTGTTCGGAAAGACATCTGCGCCAAGCGCATAGCCGCCGATAAAGCCCATAATGATGAGGGCGATACGGAAGACGCCGTAGCCGTAAAACACGCAGATCAAGCCGATCAGAATGGCGATGATGCCAAACAACAGACGCTCGATCAGTGAATTGCTAGCCACCTGCTCAGCGCTCACCACCGATTGTATGAAAAGTGCGATAGGATTGCTCAGTAATTGTGTCATCATAGTTGCATTCTCCAATTATGCTTCCCCTCATTCGGGAGTGTTACAATCTAGTTTAGAGGGCAAAAAAATTTTTGCAATGTATTCGTCCCTCTAGTCTCGCTAAAACACCAAAGGGATATGAACGATGCGCTCAACCCAACTTCACGACGCAAAACGACGGTGGCAGGAAAATGTGCTGCACAAAGCCAGTGCCAAAGTGCCGGAGCGCCGCGCTCAATTTTCCACCTCATCGCATATTCCGCTGGATGCGCTCTATACGCCGGATGATGCGCCGTCTGCCGAAAACTATGAAGCGGCGATTGGTTTTCCCGGTGAATATCCTTTTACGCGAGGAATTCAACCCGCCATGTACCGCAGCCGCCTGTGGACGATGCGCCAGTATGCGGGCTATGCTACAGCAGAAGAATCGAACGCCCGCTACCGGTTTCTGCTCGATCAGGGGCAAAGTGGTTTGAGCGTTGCTTTCGATTTGCCCACGCAGATTGGCTATGACGCTGATGATCCGATGGCGCTCGGCGAGGTCGGCAAGGTTGGTGTCAGTATTTGCAGCATTCATGATATGGAACGCCTGTTTGCGGGTATTCCGCTGGATAGAGTCTCGACCAGCATGACGATCAACGCGCCCGCTGCCGTTCTCCTTGCGCTGTATATCGCTGTCGGGCGGCGACAGGGGGTGGATGAAAGCAAGCTGCGCGGCACGATTCAGAACGATATTCTCAAGGAATACATCGCTCGCGGCACGTATATTTACCCGCCCAAGCCTTCGATGCGCCTGATCACCGACATTTTCGCCTATTGCAAAACCAACGTGCCAAACTGGAATACCATCAGTATCAGCGGTTATCACATTCGGGAAGCGGGCAGTACAGCGGTGCAGGAAGTCGCCTTCACGCTGGCAAACGGGATCGCCTATGTGCAGGCAGCACTAGACGCGGGTCTGGCAGTAGATGAGTTCGCGCCGCAGTTGTCCTTCTTCTTCAACGCGCATAACCAGTTTCTCGAAGAAGTTGCTAAATTTCGGGCGGCGCGAGCGTTGTGGGCGAGGCTGATGCGCTATCGCTTCAACGCACAAAACCCTGAAAGCTGGAAACTGCGCTTTCATACGCAGACAGGCGGCAGCACATTGACCGCCCAGCAGCCGATGAACAATATCGTCCGCGTGGCGCTGCAAGCGATGTCTGCCGTGATGGGTGGGACTCAATCCCTGCACACGAACAGCATGGATGAAGCGCTGGCGCTGCCGACAGAACAGGCGGTACAGGTCGCCTTACGCACCCAGCAGATTATCGCCTATGAAACGGGCGCGGCAGACACCGTTGACCCACTGGCAGGTAGTTGTCTGATTGAATATCTGACGAACGAGATCATTCAACGCGCTTCCGAGCAAATCCGCCTGATTGACGATATGGGCGGGGCTCTGACGGCAATCGAAAACGGCTATATTCAGGGTGAAATTCAGCAGGCGGCATACGAATATCAACGTGCAGTTGAGTCAGGCGATCAGGTGATTGTCGGCATGAACCACTTTACGAATGATGAGCCACAGCAAACTGATCTCCTGCGCGTCAACCCGGCGATTGAGCAGTCACAGCGGGAACGCCTCGCCGCGCTTCGCACTCAACGCGATAACTCGCGGGCAGCGGAATTGCGGGGGCATTTGGAGGCAGCGGCGCGGGGAAGCGATAACTTGATGCCGCCGATTATCGCCTGTGTCGAAGGTGAAGTTACGCTTGGCGAAATCTGCCATACCCTGCGCGGCGTCTTTGGCGAATACAGCCCCAGTGCGAGCGTGTAGCGGAGTGTCCTCTGATGGATCATTCCATGTGGCAAGTTCGATTCATGTTATGATGAAACTTGTTGACCTGACCGCCATGCTGAAAGCGTGACTATCTGGAGACGCCATGACTGACAATAATCCTGCTCTTACCGCCTTCATCGAACGCACGACGCAGCGCCCACTCCCGAAGGCACCTGCCGCCCGCGCCCGTACACTGGCAAAAGAACTGGCGGAAGGCACCCTTGAACAACTGTGGTGGGCAGATTTTGTCGTCGCGCCGTGGGATGCGATTGATCCGGAAAAGGAAAGCGTCGTTCTGATACCACGAAATGAGCAGATGCAGGCATACTTGCTGTCTCGCTGGGGCAGCTATCGAGATGTTCCCAACTGGCATATCCTCCACAGCCTCGGCTATCTCACCACAACAGAGTCGAATCGCTTCACGGCAACCTATCTCATGGCGAAAGCGGCGTTTGATCTGGTCGAAGAGACCGAGTCCTCCGATGTGTTTATCTCGTATCGGCGTAAAGACAGCAGCGCCTTCGCTCTACTCGTGCTGGCGCGGCTAAAAGCGGCAGGCATTAACGGATTTCTCGACATGACGATTCAACCGGGGGATAACTGGCAGGATCATTTGAAAGCGCAGATTCAGAAACGCGATTATTTTGTGATCCTGCTGGGACCAGAAAGCCTGCAATCGCCGGAAGTGATCCGCGAAATGGAATGGGCGTTAGAGGCAAACGTGCAGATTATCCCGATCTGGCACGGGGGCTTTATCTATGCATCGGGCAAAACCGCCGTGCCAGATCGGATCGATCACCTGCTCAGGGCAACGCATACGATTCGGGTACTGGAAGAAAGCGCACTCGGCTATAACAATGCGATTGTCGAACTGCTTAATCGGTTCGGAGTCACGCCGAATTAACTGGATCGTTGTGGTCAACCATCAATCACCAGCCTGCAACGCAATCGCAAGCGGCACGGTGAACGTGAATGTCGACCCGCTGCCGAGTTCACTTCTCACAGTAATATCGCCTCCGTGCTGCTCGACGATGCCGCGTGTAATCGCCATGCCTAAACCGGTACCCGGCTGCGCCTGTGCCAGCGGATTCTCGCTGCGGAAGTATGGGGTGAATAACTTAGCGAGGTCTTCGGGACTCATGCCAATACCCGTGTCGGTCACACTGGCGACCAACTGCGGCAGCAGCGAACGCCCCTTTTCGTCAATGGGCGAGGTCTCGACGTGGGCATGAATGGTGATTGTGCCTTCTTCGGGGCTGTACTTGTAGGCGTTACTCACAAGGTTGGTCAATACCTGAATGAGCCGTCCCTCATCAGCGCTCATTGGCGGCAAGTCGTCCGGCACATCCAGGACGAGCCGCTGCCGTTTATCATCAATCTGCTTTTGCAGCGGGCGTAACGTTTCCTCAACAACTCGTTTGAACTCAACCGGGCGGGCATCAATACGCAGATTGTTCGTCTGCAATTTCGTCACATCATTCAGGTCGCTCACCAGTGTGTTCATACGTTCGGCATTGTTGCGAATGGTGTTGACGAAATTCACCTGCATGTCGCTCATCTGCCCGGTTTGCCCGCCAAGCAGGAAGTCGGAATAACCGCGTATAGACGTCAACGGGTTTTTCAGTTCATGGGCGACGAACGAGACAAATTCGCTCTTGGACTGGTTGGCGCGGGATAGTTCGGCGTACAACTGCGCGTTGGTGATGGCGATACTCGCGTGTTCAGCAAGACGTTGCAGGAACGGCAGATCGGCGAGCCGCAGGCGCGGCTCATGGTTGGTTTCCAAAACCAGCATGGCGTTGACCACACCGCCGGAAAGCATCGGGATCGTGATCTGGCTCATCCCCCCGCGCAGGCTGGGGATATAGTCGCGGTCAAACTTCACATCTGGCACCAGTTCCGCCTGTTTTGTTCGCATAATGCGCGAGACGATACCGCGATCCAGCGGATACAACCGTCCATCCGCGCTGTCCGGCTTGTCCGCGTCTTCATAGCCCTGGCTGTACACGATTTCCAGTCGCGGTGGCTCACCAACCACTACTCCAAGCAGCACCGCCGAGGCGCTGCTATTCTGCATCGCCCATTCCACCGTAATGCGGGCAACCTTTGTGAGATCAAGCGAACGGTTGAGTTCAACGTCAATCTGTTCGAGCGTTTCCAACTCACTGACGCGCAGGCTAAGCTGCTGGTCGGTTTGCTGGAACAGGCGGGCATTTTCAATGGCGACTGCTGCCTGCCCTGCGAACGTATTCAGCAAATCGGCATCCTCGCCGGTAAATGTACCAACGCGCTTATTCAGCACTTCCAGCACGCCGATCACGCCGCCCTGACTAATCAGCGGCACGGCGATCACGCTGCGGGTTTGAAAAGCCCCTTTGCCGAGTTCGCCACCCCAGCGCGAGTCACTGGCAACATCACTGACGATGACCGGTTGACCCGACATAGCGACTTCGCCGACCAACCCTTTTTTGGCAGGGACGCGCACCCCGACAATATCCGTGCCAGAGCCACCGACCGCCACTCGAAAGACCAGATCGCCAGTGCCGTCATCCGACGTGAGCAGGAGTGAACCTGCCTCAGAGGTGAGAATGTCCGTCGCCGCGCCGGTGATCAGCTTGAGCAGTTCTTCAAGATTTGCTTCCGATGCCACAATCTGGCGACTGATGTCATTCAGAACCGAAAGCTGGCGAGCGCGGGCATTGGTCTCGCTGAACAAACGGGCTTTCTCAATCGAAGTCGCTGCCAGTGCCGCAATATCGTTAAACAGTTTGACCTGCTCATCACTGTAAGATTTATTGCTCTGCGTGTTGCCCGCCGCGATAACGCCAATGCGTGTGACGCCTGCCACCAGCGGCACAGCGATGAACGCCTTCAGTTCAGGATTTTCATTAAAATCCGTCACGCCACGCTCTGACAGCGCCCGCACGAAATTATTCACCCGAACAGGCTGCCCATTCCGCAGCACTTCGGTATACAGATCGTCCCCACGCGCCCAGCGGCGATTTTCCTTATCGGGGTAGCGTTCATCTTTTTCGAGGAAGAAGGCGTAGTACAGTTCATTCGTAGTCGGGTCACTCAGGACGATATACAAATGACTGGCTTCGACAACTTTATCCGCCTGCGTAGCGATCAGTTCCAGCAGGTCTTCAAATTCAAGCGTATAGCTGACGGCTTGCGACACCTGCCCGATCACGTCCAACTCACGCACACGCCGTTCCAGAGAGACGATGACCTGTGCGCGTTCAACACCGATACTGGTTTGAGCGGTCAGGTTTTCGATATAGCGCAGTTCTTCATAGCCGTAACGCCCCGCCCCTGAGCGCGGCGCACTCAGGATAGCGAAGCCATTCAACTGATTCGCGCCGCGGAAGCCGATCAGCACCAGCGTCTTGAGAATTTGCAGGCGCGAACGTTCAACCACCAGTGCGGTATCCCACGGCTTACCCGCCTCCAGATAAATCAGTGGGCTTGTGCCGGTACGCAGCATTTCAATCATCGGGCTGGATGCGGAAAAGCGCAGATCGGTTGAGGGCGTACCGATACTGACGTATTCACCCGCCTCACGATCCAGCACAAAGATGAGGATCTGTTCCGGCTGCAAACCTGTATCAAGCGCGGCACGAAACTGCGCTGCGATCTCGTCAATCGTGCTGGCGCTGGTTAAGGTGCGTGAGAAGTCTTCCACTTCCTGCTGATAATTGGTACGGTTGCGGAAATACAGGCGGTCAACCCGTTTCTGAATGTAGGAGCGTACCGGCACAAAGATGATCGCCATGACGAAGATGACGACGGCGATCAGCACCGGGTTATCCGCGCCGACCATAGACTGTGTAATCAGGCTTGCGCCGAATACGAGCAGTGTATAGCCGATCACGAGACCGATCAGCATAATCGTGTATGTGATGCCTGCACTGATAATGCGATCCGTGTTATACGACCGATATTGCAGCACCGCATACGCCATGCTCAGGGCGGGAATAATAAAAAAAGGGACGGCGGCGGAGGTATTGAAGGCAATCGCATCCGCGCCGCTGATCAGATTTGCGATCACATTGATCGCCCATATCGCGGCAATTGCTACCGTCAGCATAATGCCGATCAACAGCGTATTGATCTGATCACGCGCCAGCGCCGTCGTCGCCCGCACCCGTCGGACAAGGAGCGCGATCACGAGAATGACCAATCCGACGACATTCAGCGCAACCGCGCCAAGCTGTGTCGCCGCTACCGCTGAGGCGGTGATCGGGTTGGCGTTGACATAGGCAAGCGCCGCACCAATGAAAAACGTAATGATGATCGGCAGGAAGCGCAATAACGGCTGGCGGTATGCCATTGCCGAGCGCGTCGGGAAGATAAACGCCAGTGAAATGAGGACGCCGCCCAGCATGACCGACGCAAAAATCCACAGCGCGATCAGGCGATAACTGGTGTTCAGGTCAAACAAGCCGGTCATAAACACCGATAGCGCCATCATCGCGCCGACGACGGTTCGCGGTCCCGGTTGATTCGGGCGCAGGGCGAAAACAATCACGCCGATGATGAGGACGATAATGCCAGAGATATACGGCACGACAAACAGCGCGACAAAATCAGCATCAGGAAATGGCGTCAGGCGATAGGCAACTTCGCAAGGATCGGGCGATCTTGTCACCGGGGCGCACTGTTCAGGTGTTTCACGCGCCAGATCAGAGTCACGCAGAAAGCCGATTTCGACTCGCTGCCCCTCTCGAAGTCCCTGTTGCACAGTGAGAAAACTATTTAGCAGCGTGTCAAAATCAGTGGGCTGCCCCAAGCCGTTCCCGTCAATCGCAATGATCTGATCCCCGCGCTGCATACCCGCCTCGATACCGGGCCAACTTTGAGCGGCGACGCTTCGACT
>Ga0224722_1000194_pt1 | contig 35278 bp, 33 predicted proteins | sample Balambano_FR1_Me_FD_161646 | JGI IMG/M metagenome (GOLD analysis project Ga0224722, IMG submission 161646) | Freshwater sediment microbial communities from Lake Towuti, South Sulawesi, Indonesia - Balambano_FR1_MetaG | ecosystem: Environmental > Aquatic > Freshwater > Lake > Sediment | place... | reverse complement strand
GAGTGAATGTTGTCCGTGTCTCGTCTCAAAAACTGATTTGCACTTAAGGCTGGATGCACCAAGGCTTCGTGGTAGCGGTATTCGTCAAAAGTAGAGAATTGTAAGTCACCATCGAGAAACAGACGCACATCAGAGCCGCGACGGGTCAGCACAATCCGTTGGTAAGGAGATTGCACCCGTGTGATCACAGGAGCTTTGTAGAGGGTATTTTCCAGGCGATCACCCAGGGGCACCATCAACGGCGCGAGTAACAGTAACAGGATGCCCATGACTAGCCCAAGGCGACCCCATTTGCGCAAGGCGGGAAAGGCGATCGCCAACGCAACTACCATGAATGCTGGAACGGCTCCAATCACAGCCGCCGAGGGAAATAATCCAATCAACGGCAGGAAGACGATCGGCAACGCGAGCGAACCGACTAAAGCCCCCATATAATCCAGGGCTAGGGCACCTGCGAGCGCATCTTTGAGTCCTTCATCCTGCTCCAGCAAACGAGTTAAAACTGGAAGTTCCATCCCAGCGAGCGTGCCTAAAATCGCAGTTGCCAGAAACAGGGCTATCCAAAATGGCCCATCAATGACGAACAGGGCGAACAATCCCAGCGGAATCAATGCACTCAGGGGCGCGATCGCCAACTCAATCCAAACGAAGGTGTTTTGGAGTTGGTGTTGCTGAGTACGAATGCTTCCCGATGTTGCAATGAAGCGACTCAGGTAAGCCCCTAGCCCCATCGCAGCCAAAAATCCACCAACGGCAACCCCATACGCCAACGCTTGATTGCCTAGCAGGTAACTCGCCAGAGTCCCCAGCAGCAATTCAACCGCCAGCCCACAACTTGATGAGGCCGCTGCTGTCAGCAGTAGCAAGTTGCGTTGACGGCGAGTGTAGTGGCCAATGTTTGAATCTGGTTTCACCAAAAAAGATTGATCCATGAGTGATTATTTCCCGACTCCAGGTCCACCACCCCGAAAATTTCCGTAGGAGTTACGGGTAGGAGAAGCGACCCATACACCGCTACGATAGGTTCCAGAGGTTTGGGTGCCGTGGCGAGCCCAGTGATTCTGATTTTCTTGACGAAGAACTAAAGCCGCTTGTTGAGTAAAACCTGCGGTGAGGGTGATGGCCGCGATCGCAACCACGATTGTGGCAAAAAATTTGGTAAGCATTAGGTGGATTTGAGTGTAGTAACGTCAACGGGAAAGAGCGTACGAGCATTTTCTCGGACAATGATGCGGGTGCGATCAACCGAGACATCAGGAGTCACTTCCACATGGAACCCATAAGAAGTGCGAGGTTCTAATACAAAGAAAGTAGTGAGTGAACTTCGTCCAGACTTGACCACGCCATCATCTTTTGAGCGATTTACATTGACTGAATGAACTTTGGAATAACTTTGTTCACCATTGGCATCATTCACTGTGAGGCGAATATTGAATGTGCTAGGAGAATGTTCATCCGACTGAACCTTGACGATAACGCGCACAAGTTGATCGGCACCACCCGTCACTGTGCGGGCAACAACATCACTGTCGTGATTGGATTTATTAATCACCACCTTGCCTGTTGAAGCCACAGAAAACAGGGTCAGTACAGCCAGGAAGGCCGTTCCAAATAGCCCTGCCCACAGGAAGCGATCGTCCACCACCCCATTTTTAACGGTAATCCCAAACCGAATCGGCTGATTGATTGCGTTACCCGCCGTGTCGGTGTAATTCAGTACATTGATTGCGATCGTGATGGGTTCAGATTGGTTGGCGCGAATATCTAATCCAGCCATGAGATCATCTTCTGCCCAACTGCCCGACTCCCCCTCTTCTGCCCAACTGCCCGACTCGGCCCATGCCTGTTTAAGGCCACTGGCAATCACCTCTCCCCGCTGGTCTTTCACCTGAATTTCATAAGTAACCCACTGATTTGAGGGTAATCCGGCGTTAACATCAATTCGGAGTGCACCGATCGGTTCTTTTTTAAGCTGAATCGGATTTAACTGGGCTGGAACTTTTGGATCGACAAACATGGTTGTGGAAACGAGCGTGCGTTCGACGAAACCACTGAGTATCAGAGCCAGAAACATTACTCCTGTAACAACCCAGGGAATATACGGAAAGATGTCGATGAAGCGACCCGTACGTTGAGTTTTGGGATGGGCGTGCATTGTTAGCGTTTTGCAGTGTTTGGTATGAGTTGGCCTCCAGTGCCATAATAGTCACTCAGTTTGAGATGGACACTGGGGAATATAACGATGCCTTTCCTGATAAAGCTTGCTGAAACCGTTGCTTGGTCAATTGCTAGTGTTTTAATTTTGTTGGGCAGTTTGTGGCTGTTCGATCGATTAGATCCGACTGATTTTCAGCAAGAAATTCGAGATGGCAACATTGCCGCTGGCATTATTTTAGGGTCAATCATCTTAGCGATCGGGGCGATCGTTGTTGCGGTTTTATTGTCGCCATAAGCTTTACCCAACGAAACATTTAGACTACAGCTAGTTGATAGCTACATCTTTTTACAGGGCGTTTCGCAGAATTTATGCGGAATCTTATCGTCGCCATGTGAAACGTAGCAGAGGCGAGTCAGACGGTCAGCCCCGCATCGGCGTTTGAAAACATCATTAGGAATGAGGATTCAATAAAGGAGCAAGTTCTGTGGGATAGGCATCTTGCCTGTCTCGGACACCCGGGACAACTATCTCACTTTATTTCACCCATGATCCTTAGGGTAAGGACACAGAATCATTCGTCAGGGGTGAAATTGAGTGACATGCACCACAGAGACACGAAGACACCCAGAAGGTTATGCTTTGTGACTTTGTGGTTAAGAAGCCCAATTCTGCAACTCTCCAATCAAAGAAAAGCCGTCCAGGGGTGATTAGCCATTACGCTAACTGATCTGGACGGTCTGGAGGCGACAGGGTGTGCCTGTCTTGCCTTAGAGGCGACTTGATCGTTGATTCACTGACCTCTAATCCAAGATTCTCACTGTACAGAGGATGGATTCGGAGAATGGGCCGTTTTACCGTTTTTCTCAGCAGGGTGATGTCCGTTCATCCGTCGTGGCTGAATCACCCCATAGCCACCGTGATTCCGCTCATACACAACGTTGATATCGCCCGTTTCCACATTGCAGAATACGTAAAAATCATGGTCAATTAATTCCAGTTGCTCCAATGCTTCCTGAACACTCATGGGGGGCATGGCAAAATATTTTGTGCGAACCACTTGATCGGGAAGTTCTGGGGCACGATCGATTGCTAACTCGGAAACAACTGGTTGGTCGCTTAACGCTTCAGCCGTTTTGATGGATGAATGTTGCTTGTCGTAACGTTTTTCCTTGTATTTTCGGAGTTGGCGAAAAATCTTGTCTGAAACCATGTCAATGCTGGCATATAAGTTCTCGCTACCTTCCTCCGCTCGTACGACTGAGCCATTGGTGTAAACGGTAACTTCTGCGACCTGCTTGGAGCTAATTCGGGGATTGCGGGCTACCGACAAATGCACATCGACTTCCGTAACCAGTGATTGAAAATGAGTGATTGCTTTCTCAATTTTTTGGTTGACATATTCACGAATCGCGTCAGTAATTTCAATGTTTTTGCCCTGAATCACAAGCTTCATGGAGCTTCCTCCCCTAAAAACTGGGTGTTAATGTTTCCCTAGTCGGGTCTTAACTTCACCCTAGCACTTTGTATCGTCACGAACAGTGCGCTTCAAAATGTTTTGCATCCTTTGATAATTCTTGATTGAAATTGAGGCAAATTGATGCAAAATTTTGGCGTTTTCCTCTTGATTCCATTGAATTTTTAGAGCATTGTTAAGAGTTGGGGGTCGGATACTCGAAGAATTGATTTAATAAATCGATTCTTTATTATTTCTTTAGCTTGTCTTCTGATTTTGACTGTGTCTCGTTATTGCTACCTCTACACTCCTGGTCTGATGCGCTATCAGCAAGCGTGGGAATGGCAGCGATCGCTAGTAACTGATCGGAAAGCTGATCCAACACTGGAAGATGTGTTAATCCTGTTGCAACATTTCCCCGTTTACACGCTGGGACAAGGATCGGATACACGATTCTTAAAGTTTGATCCAGGCCACTCAAATTACGAACTGGTGCGAACTGAGCGGGGCGGAGAGGTGACTTACCACGCCCCAGGGCAAATCGTCGGTTATTCAATTCTAAATTTGAATTACTACCAGAAAGATTTGCACTGGTATCTGCGTCAGTTAGAAGAAGTGATCATACGCACCCTGGCTCATTACGGTTTAAAGGGCGATCGCATTCCGAGTTTAACTGGAGTCTGGGTGGAGGGGTACAAAGTCGCAGCGATCGGCATCAAGGTCAGCAAATGGATGACGATGCATGGCTTTGCCGTGAATGTGTCTCCCGAAATGAGTGGATTTCAACAAATTGTGCCGTGTGGCATTGTCGATAAACCCGTAGGTAGTTTAGTTCAGTTCCTCCCCACCATTGAACTTGCAGACGTGCAACACCGACTTGCGATCGCCTTCGCAGACGTATTCAATGTGCATTTGATTCACCGAAATCCATAGGGATTTGCAGGCCACAGGAGCGTGCATACATATCCCTACGACGATATATCTCTATAACTATTTGGTTGGGAAAATTTGCTGATAGGGTGCCAATTTGCCATCACAGGTAAACTTTGCCTTGAAATTGACTAATTTAAGAGCATTATTCTCCAAATGATATCGACCCATTGCCCCGCAATCGCCGACTCCTCGATATTTAGATTGCACCGTTAATGTGCGTTGTTTGGGGTTATAGGTTGGCAATCCCCCCACTTCAAAACTTTCTGTTTTTTTGATTTGGCCTGTCTCAGTTTGCTCAAACTCAGTCAAGCTCAAAGGTTTCACAGGGTTGCTTTTAGCAGTTGGAGAATAGAGAAAGAATTCGTACCCGCCTTGATAAGCCCCCAGAAAGCACTGAATCATGACAAAGTAGGTTTGATTGTTGAGCTTATAGGCTCTCGACCCTTGACGCGCACTACCCATATCCAACGATTCAGCGCAGATCTTAAACTGCTTACTATTTTTCAACAGTTGGGAAACCGCTCGGGTTTCGTCTAAAGAGGCTTTTGTTGCTGAGTTTGCTTCAGCTTGCAAAGATGAACTCAACCATCCTGTTATCATTGCAGCAAAACATAGAGAGGCAGTCAATTGACCAAGATTCATTGTCATAAGGTTGGTGCAGAGTGAACGGTGAACGATCGCGGAGTTGCGGCTCTTATAATTGACTCAACTCGATCACGTTCCCGTCCGGATCTTGAGTAAAAATTGCTGCTCGGCCTGAGGCACTCATCTGCATTGGGCAATGGTGAGCCTCTAACTGAGCCTTCGCCGCATTCAGATCTAAGACTGAAAAGGCAATATGACGATTCCGTCCCCATTTTTCGGCGTTATAGAGTTCAGGCACAGACCCAACCATGAGATGAATCTGGTAGCCTTGCACTTCATACCAGGCTCCGGGAAACTTCAATTCCCGCGAAACCTTCGTTAGCCCTAATACGGTTCCATAGAAATGCTGTGCTTTTTCCAGGTCAGAGACTAGAATCGCTGTGTGCAAACATTGAGTAATCTGCATAGGCATTAGGGATCAAATTGGAGAGCGCAAAGAGAAGCCTACTTAGCGGTGTATAACCCTTCACCTAGATTGAGCCATTTGCCTTCTTTTTTACCCACAGATAAAACATTTGCCAAAGAGATTTTGGCTCGTTTGAAATCCCGATCGGATATTTCACCATACATCTCTTCTAAGAGATCATTTAGATGCAACGGCTTATTTGTATCATTCAGAATCTGTGCTACGACATCAGTTAGCGTTTTACCGGCATAGGTAGGCAACAGAAGCTCCTTTAAGTCTCTGTTTGTATTGGATTTAGCAGCTTTGGCAGAAGACTTACTTGAAGAGGGCTTTTTCTTGGTGGTATTTGTTTTGTTGGCAGTCACTGATTGAGTCTTTGCCTGCGATTTTGACGAAGGTTTGGTTCCAGCCGCAGGGGATGATTGAGCGGAGCCATTTCCGTTGGAAGTACCATTTGCAGGAAGTTCAAGCTCATCATCTGAACCGGCCATATCACTGGCTGGTGGTAGAACTGCATTGAAAGAGGTCGCTGCCAGATCTGTAGTTTCAGAAGTCGATGTTACGTCTGAGGTTGCATCACTCAGACCAAGGGCGATCGCTTCTGTCAATAGAGCTTCGATTCCTTGAAGTTGTAATGTTTTCTGCTCAACTTGTTGCTTCATCCACTCCAACTCTCCACTCAAGTGAGCCTTTATTTTTTGAAGGGATGCCAGAAATTCGTTCGCTTCGTCTTTGGATAAAGTTTGCAAGTAGGAAGAAGTTGGAGTTGCCACAATAAAAACCTGAAACGGTGGATGATATAGATTCTACGCTGGGCTTATGAAAAAGTAGAAATTTTTTCCATTATATGTTCTACGTTTGACAGCCTGTCTTTTGACATTGTTTCAACCTCCATGGGATGTCATAGGCAAGGAGTCGTGCTGAATCGTAATCCAGGCTGAGTCTGGTTGCGATTTGGCGATTGAGGAGTGTGAGGCATGGTGAGATTCAATCAATTTTGTTGGTTACAGATAGGAATATGGTTGGGGGGACTGGCTCAGCCTGCGATCGCTCAGGTGGGAATAACCCCGATAACCCAAGTTTCGAGCGTGAAAGACCGCCCGCGATCGGCAACGACGGTGAAGGAATGGCTGACTCAAATCGTTTCTAACCAGGTTGTGCAAGTCACAAATGTGGAACTGAAGCCGACCGCAGACGGTTTAGAGATTGTGCTGGTGACACAGATTGGAGAACGCCTGCAAGGCACAACATCGGTTCAGGGAAATCAACTCGTTACCACGATTTCCAATGCTCAACTTCAGTTGGCAGAGGGGCAATCGTTTCGGCGCAATTCTCCAGTTCCGAGCATTACGTCTGTTGTCGTTACCGCGATCGAGCCAAACTCCATTCAAATTATCGTGACAGGAACTAATAGCGCACCCGAAGGCGAAATTGTCAGTCGCCCAGATGGCCTAACCTTGAGCGTGCTGCCAGCCTTACCAGAAGAAGAGATTGTCGTCACTGCTCAAAAACGTCCTGAGCCTGCTCAAAATGTTCCCATCAGTCTCACGGTGATTCCTCGGCAAACCCTGGAAGATACCCAAATTAACGCACTTCAAGGAATCTCGGACAATGCGCCCAACTTCAGTTTCTTCCCAACAAATGCGGGAGGATCAGATTTTGCCTACTACAGTATCCGAGGACTCAATAACTTCAATTTCCTGGTGAGTCAAGATAGTGTTGGGTTCTATAGAACCCATTTGGGATCTCCGGAGGGAGTAAGAACTGTACCAAGGCAAGTGTGAGCGATGACCAGGGGTTGATTGAACTGTTGAGCCGCAACCTCGATTACTTTTGGGCCAAGCCGATGAACATTCCCAAGATGACGATTCCGCTGGATTCTGGCTATCACATCGACAAGATCATTGCTGCCTTGCAAGAACTGTATCCACGCATCCTGGTCAAGCTTCGGTTTCAACTCGCACCCAAGCCGAGTCCGAGTGAAAAAGCTGCTCAAGGCAAGTCCGGTTTTGTTCCAGTCCCGACTCGGTGGGTAATTGAACGTTCTAATGCATGGATGGAACGCTGTAAGAGTTTGGTCAAGAACTTTGAGCGCACCTTAGACCATGCCACGGACAAGCTCAATCTCTGTTTCATCAGATTAATGCTAAAGCGCCTGGCACGGGCATAAGATATCAAATGGGTTCTACACCATTTGTATCTTGGTCAGCGGTTTGCAGAGTATGGCTTATACAGCTTTATTAACCGCCATGATGGATCGAAGTCGGCCTGAGACCGCAGGCACAGACTACACAACGCAAATCTCTGTCGTGTTTGTTGGCGTTGTGGCCTCTACAGTGTTGGGTGGCCTAATTGCCGAGGCGATCGGATAGCCTGCTACCCTGGGTTTGGGTGTTGGCCTGAGCCTAATGGGAGTTCTCCTGATTCCAAAAGCCTACAAAATGCGACACTACTCATAGCACCTTAAGGTTGGTAAACAACCTCAGATTGAATTGCTCCAGTCGATTCAGAGGTTGAGTTTGCTCGCACTGCCCGAAACATCCCAAAGCGGCAAAGCTCAGTGCCAAAGGCTAGTCGCATCAACAATAGGGTGGGGACTTCTCGTACCGATTTGATCAACCCGGAGACGCCGAAGCGAAATAACCCTGCTGGCCGCACGACCCCCTGCCAGATGGAATCTAACCAGGACGGCAGGGTTGGTTCAGTCCAATCTGCTGTCACGACAACCCCATCAACAAATCCAGTGGCTGCTAACAATTCAGCAAAGCCTTCAATGCTAGAGAATGCCGGATGCGACCATTGATCTAGCAGTTGCCGCATCACTGGTTTCTCCCAAAAGTTCAAAGGCGTTTGGCGATCGTCGCGTTGGTTCCAGTCTGCAACCACCAACACCCCACCCGGCTTGAGCACTCGCATTAACTCTCGCGCAAAAATGGCTTTATCTGGCATGTGCGGTCCCGCTTCGATCGACCAGACCACATCAAAGCTCGCATCGGGAAAGGATAACGCCATCGCATCATCAACTTGAAACTGCGCCGTCAGATCGAGCGGAGTGAGTTCTTGAGCACGTTTAACCTGATTTGGACTAATGGTGACACCCGTGACCACAAAGCCATAATCTCGCGCCAGAATGCGACTACTCCCACCAATGCCACAGCCGACATCTAAAACCGTGGTGCCTGCTGGAAGCCGATCTAAGCCGCCCCAACGCACCATCTCGTGAACGAAATCTACTTTCGCTTGCAAAAAGTTGCGATGTTCCGGCGGTGTGCCGTAATAGCCTAGGTGGATGTGTTCACCCCAGTAAAATTCTAAAATGCCATCTTCTGTCCACTGATCGTAGGACGTTGCGACAGAAGCAGACGATTGATATTGCCGTGGCGTTGCGAGGTAGAGAATCACCCCGATCGCAACCAATACCACTAGAGCGCCCAACGCCAGAAAGAATAGGTTCATGTAACTGTTGCCTTCGACTTCAAGTCAATCATCTCCTTTTGCTAGTGTATAGTTTTGTGAAAATCTTTAGGCGCTACAGCCCGCAACCCCGATCTGGTTCTCGCACTGTTGCTGTTCTGCTGAAGTGAGTTGGTCTACATCGCGGCGCATCACCATTCCATTCACGCCTACAATCATGCGGGGCAGTTCCTCGTATCGGATTAACTGCATTGTTTGCATGTCGTAAGTCGTGTAGGTTGTGAGTTCGGTGGAATCGAATTTGACATCAATAACTGTAATGGATTTGCGCGGCGGTTGATCGCTATCGATATATGGGCGAGGCCCCGATCCGAGAATGCCCATATGGAGCAACTGCATTTTTCCTTTGTGCGCGGGGTAGTAGGTATGGTGGTGGCCGCTGATGTAAGTGTGGACGTTGTATTTTTCTAACATGGCCCGCAGTTCATCGGCATTGTCCATCACTTCTGCGGCTTCATTCCGTCCGATCGCCACCGCATAGAGAGGTAAATGGCCAATCAACACCCGCATTTTGGCAGACTGAGCTTTCTCACTGGCCAACGTCTTTTCAACCCAGGCCAGTTTTTCTGGCGGAATATGGTTGGAGGAACCATCCCAGGCCACAAAGAAAATGTCTTTGTACTCGAAGGTGTAGTAAAAGGGGAAGTCAGTTTTATCTATGAATTGCACACCCGGATCGTGTGCCGGATCTTTCCAGTAGGCGGCAGTGGCATCCCGTTCTCGTTGAAAGAGGAATTGCCCGGAGACGCTGAGGGCGCTGGAGGCATCGTGATTGCCCACAGTGAAGCCGTAAGGAATTTTCATCTGACGCAGGGGCGCGGCAACCTGTCGATCGAATGCGGCCCACATTTCTTGCAAGCGGGTATCGGTCAATGTGGGATCTTGGCCAGCAACCATATCGCCGCTGCACAGCACCATATCAGGATTCCAGAACGGCACCAGCTTTACGCCTTTGTCTACTTCGGGGTCATAGACGGTGGCGCCGTAATAGCTGTTCAGGTCGCTGATTACCACTAATCGCACATCACCCCGATCGGGTTTGAATAAACCTTTGCCGCCCACACTATTGACGATCGCCTGGGTTTCTGGGGGCAGGGGCGTTGCGGTTGGTGTGGGCGATTGCGCAACTTCAGGAGTGGGACTGGGATTGGATGGGGTCGATATTTGAGGTGCTTGACAGGCGTGGAGGGTGACTGTCAAACATAGCCCTAAAAGTCCTGCGACTAAACTGTGAAGGAGCGATCGCCGAATCCGCATACAAAAATCTCTGGTGCATTTCCACGCATCAAGATACCGCATAACGGATCGTTTGGCGGGTTGTGTTATAAACAAGCGTGGATTGCGGTTATAGCTTTGGTAAGAACACTGAGGACAAAGAGGAAGTTGCAAAGTCAATGCTGGGTAGGCGTTCTGACTTGCCTTCGCCACGTTACACATGGCTACGGCTATATTCGCTAGATAACGAGCAAGTTAAATTATGGCTATCAAACGTCGTCTCTTTTTGATTTTGAGTGGTGTCGCTGGTTTGGGGGCCTTTGGGTTGGGTCGCTGGTTTGGGCAACGGGCAAATGCTGTGTATCGCGCTGATCAGTTCCCGATCGCTGAGTCTGAATTGCCGCTCGCGCCCAACCTGCAAGCCACCCAATCTTCTGAGTTACTGCTGCGTTTTGTGGCCACAGCAGACACGGGATCAGGCGATCGCAATCAGTTCGCCGTGGGCGAGGCTATGGCCCGCTATCACCAGCGAAATCCTTACAACCTGGTAGTGCTGGCCGGCGACAACATCTACAACAATGGCGAAATGTGGAAAATCAAACAGGTGTTTGAAGACCCTTACAAAGCCGTGTTGCAACGGGGGGTAAAGTTTCGTGCTTGCCTGGGAAATCACGACATTCGCACCGAGAACGGCAATCCTCAGGTGGCCTATGCTGGATTTAATATGCCTGATCGCTACTACACCTTTCAGCAAAACGACGTGCAATTCTTTGCCTTGGATACGAATGTTAACGCGGCCTGGGATGCTCAACTTGTGTGGTTAGAGCGAGAACTCCAACAAAGTACCGCTCGCTGGAAAATCGTGTTTGGGCATCATCCCATCTATGCATCTGGTGTGTATGGCACCAATCCGGCTTTTGTCCGAATGTTTGCGCCGCTCTTCAAAAAGTATGCTGTGCAGCTTTACATCAACGGGCACGAACATCACTATGAGCGCACCCGTGCGATCGATGGCACCACTTACTTGATCACGGGGCATGGGGGGGCTAGCCTGCGAGATGTGGGTAAAAATCCCTGGACAGCCTATGCCGTTTCTCGCCACGGATTTACGGCGTTAGAAGTGTACCGCGATCGCATCGAGATTCAAGGCATCGGCACCAATCATCAGACGTTCGATCGCGGCACTGTTCACCTCACTCACTCATCCACTCACCGACTCTCTACCCTCTAATTCCCTGCTCTTACCTGATTCACCATCACGGTTACATTGTTGGTTGGGTTGCCGTTTGTAATCACAGCATTCCGCGTCGTGCTAGTCCAACGCAATTTGCCATCAATGAAAATTTGAGCCGAAACAGCATAGGAATGATTCGGTTTGATCTGGCTAGGGTTGTAGTTCAGCGTAAAGGGAAATGGAACTTGCTTGCCATTCGTGGGAATGGTTTGTTCATCCAGCAGAATCGCTGGAGCATCGGCACGGCTGACATCCTGAAGTCTCACTTTGACCACCGCATTTGGAGGCAGAGCGATGCGTTGGCGATAGGTGACGGTGCCTGTTACGGTCGCAGTTTGCGGGGGTTGAGAAACTGGTTTGGTGGCAAATTGCGGTAATGAAGCCTTGATCACCTTTTCCTGATAGGGCTTTTGTCCTGGAAACAAAATTGTGAGTGTGGTGTTGTCGATCGTGTAGCGGATATTCCGATCGGAGGTTCCAGTCAGCCGAAGCCCATTTGAGGAGGGCATTTGTCGCTCAATCGGGATCACCTCTCGTCGCAGGCCGTCGTTGTCGGTAACAACCATCAGGAAACCTGCTTCTCCACGACAAATATTCACAAATTGATACTCGGTGCGATAATACGCCTCCCGTTTCAATCGCCCACAGCCCTGGGTTTCAAAGTCAATGGTCAACGGTTCCGGCGGTTGCATTTCAGTTTCTTGTGCAGTGGCAAAGTTCGCCAGCGGTAATGCCGCACCCATCATCAACAAGGCAAACACAAACAGCGATCGCATAGCTTCTCCTCACAAAAAAGCAATATTTTTTTCTCTCTCTAGCATGACGGTAGCCGCCAGAGATGGTTGCACAGTTGCAGATTTGGAAACAGAAACCCCGATCGCAACACAACGTAACGTTTTCTGCCTTCTGCGTGACAACAGAACGTTTTAAACTTTTAGGAATTGAGATCTTTCCTTTGAATCCTATGTTTCCAGTCCATCGTCCTCGTCGTCTGCGTAGTCATCCCCAACTGCGGCGCATGGTGCGCGAAACGGTTTTGACCATCAACGACCTCATCTACCCACTGTTTGCTGTTCCTGGCACCGCGATCGCCAACGAAGTTCGCTCCATGCCGGGAGTTTTCCAGCTATCGGTTGACAAAATCGTGGAAGAAGCCAAGCAGGTGTACGATCTGGAGATTCCGGCAATCATCTTATTTGGTATCCCAGCCGATAAGGACGTGGACGCAACGGGTGCCTGGCATGATTGCGGTATTGTGCAAAAGGCGGCTACTGCCGTTAAAGAAGCCGTTCCCGATCTGATCATCCTGGCCGATACCTGTTTGTGCGAGTACACCTCGCATGGGCACTGCGGCTACTTGCAAACGGGCGATTTGACGGGACGAGTGCTGAACGATCCCACTCTGGAACTGTTGAAGAAAACTGCCGTCTCTCAGGCCAAAGCGGGAGCCGATATTATTGCCCCATCGGGGATGATGGATGGCTTCGTGCAGGCAATTCGGACTGGCCTGGATGAAGCAGGATTTAAAGACACGCCGATTATGTCCTATGCGGCCAAATACGCTTCTGCTTACTATGGCCCCTTCCGGGATGCAGCCGAATCAACGCCCCAATTTGGCGATCGGCGCACTTACCAGATGGACCCTGGCAACTCTCGCGAGGCCATCAAAGAAATCGAGCTGGATATTGCCGAAGGCGCCGATATGCTGATGGTGAAGCCAGCCCTCTCTTACATGGATATCATCTGGCAGGTGAAACAAGCCTCGAATTTGCCCGTTGCCGCCTACAATGTCTCTGGCGAGTATTCGATGGTGAAAGCCGCTGCCCTTAATGGCTGGGTCGATGAACAAAAAATCGTGCTGGAAACTCTCACCAGTTTCAAACGCGCCGGAGCCGACCTGATTCTCACCTACCACGCCAAAGATGCCGCCCGCTGGTTACAGTCTAGGAACGGGTAGATGGTTCTATACGGAACATTCCTCCTTAGACAATTGCCGCACTCGTGCCATTCCCGCCAACGATAGCCGCTCTAGCAACAATCGCTCAATCAATCCTTTCTGTTCGTCGCTCAACATCTGCCACTGTGGGTCAAGCACGAACTGCCGCCCACAATTTCGACATTTGTAATTCTGCTTGCCGTGGCGAGTATGGCCATTGCGATTGACATCTTTAGCACCGCAGGTTGGACAAGGATGGATTTCTGGCATATCTGAGCTGCACCCAACAACTCGCTCTATTCTAGTTTCTATCCTTTCCTTCAGGGCACCACCCGCGATCGCGCTATCCTACGATCGCGGGAACAATCCGTGCGATCGCAGTTTGTCTCTTAAATCCGGCGCGATCGCACTTATGGCGCTAAGGAATGAGAATTAAATAAGATCGGTTTTTGTAGGATGTGTTAGGCGCTAGCCGTAACGCATCGCAGGCCCAGGAGTCGATGCGTTACGCTGCGCTAACACATCCTACGCAAGAATGCGGTTTTATTAAATCCATGATCCTAACCTCGATCGCTCGACCGCTGGAATCTTAGCAATACTGGCTGACTGCAACGCTTCAGGAAACTGTTTCCAGGGAATATCACCTGTGTTGCTATCGCAATAGAGCTGGCTAAATTGCAGCAGGGCAGTAGCGGCGGTATCAGGGAGGAGGTTCGTGAAGAGGTAAGTCGGTTTGTCAGGGGCGGAAAAGGCAGCAGAGCAAGGTTGCCCACAGGTCCAAAGACAACCCACAGCTTGAATGTTCAAGTGTTCAGACTGCAATGGGTTTGAGGCAGATGTCTTGAGTTGGTTGAGCAGCAGGGTGCCATCAGTGGGTTGATCCTTGGGGCGATCGGGATTGGAGTGGCAGGATTGACAGACGAAGAGGGTAGATTTGGGCATCGGTTGAGAGTTCAGTATGACTGAATAGATAGAATAAGAAAACTAGCGTTTAAGCCATTAGCCATATGGAGGAGGTATGAAAATCACAATTGACATCCCGGATGATATTACTCAATCTGCTGAGTTGACTCAGGCTGAGTTGCTGCGCGAGATTGCGGTTCTCTTGTTTCAGTGGGAGCGGGTGACTTTGGGCAAAGGTGCTCAAATTGCTGGAATGCACCAGTTTGAGTTTCAAAAACTCCTAGCAAGTCGAAAAATCCCTGTTCACTATGGGCTAGACGATTACCAGGCAGATGTAGCCAGCTTGCGTCAGCATCATTGGCGATGATTGTTGTCAGTGATACCTCTGCCATTAGCAATTTGTTGGTTGTAGGACAGCTTGAACTGATTCAGCGGATTTATCAGCAAGTGGTGATTCCACCTGCGGTTGACCAAGAGGTTCGGGCGCTGCAACACTTTGGTATTGATTTGACAGCTTACACCTCAGCGACCTGGCTCAGTGTGCAGGCACCAACAGATAGTTCGTTGGTTGCCCAACTGAAAGAGAAATTAGATGAGGGGGAGGCAGAAGCGATTGCGCTGGCGCTGCAACTCAAAGCTGATCGATTGTTGATCGATGAGCGGTTAGGGCGTTTAGTCGCGGTGCAATATGGGTTAAACATCGCAGGTATTTTAGGAATTTTGAAGACGGCTAAGGTGCTAGAACTGGTCTCAACAGTAAAGCCAATTCTGGAGGCTTTGGTGCAGCAAGCTGGATTTTGGATTGATCAATCTTTGTATGAACAAGTATTAAAAGATATTGGTGAATGAAGGTGTTCGCGCAGCGTGTGCATTGCTTGCTGACTGTAAGCCATAGCACGATCGCCTTCTCGTTCTTTAGAGGAGCGATCGCAGGCTTGGCAGACGAAGAGGGTGTGTTTGAGCATTGGAATCAGGTCTTACTCCATCAATCTACATCTAGTATTCAGCCTTTCAAATATTTGCTGAGGAACTCCAGTTGGTTTTCCATCTGTTCAGCAGTTCTGTTGGCGATGAGTTCAAGAATGGCTCGAACTTGTTCGCCGACTGAGTAGTTTTGAGCAAGGAGGGCAATGCCTGAGTGTTTTTCTGCACTTGCGATGAGTTGGGTGTGAATTTGGTAGAAATCACCAACGTTGTGGCTGTAGAGAACTCGCTGTTGCTGGGTTGCTAGACGCAGTTGGACCACATCGATTAAGCCTGTGGTTTGAGTTTCTTGAACCGTCAGCACGTCCACGTTACGGGCACGCAATGCTCTTAGTAAGGACTGATCCTGGGAGTCTTCGTCAAGATAGAGACGAATGCTGCTCATGCTGTCGGCTCTGTTGGTGATTGATGCAGCCTTTCAAGGCGATCAGCCGCCGCCGCTTGCTGGGCAATATCTGCTTCGATTTCTGCACGATTCGCATGGTAGTAAGCCAGGGCAGCATAAACTTCGGCTAGGGTAATATGCCCAATGCGATCGCCAATGTCTTCAGCCGCCAGTCCCCGCTTGTACCAGGAAATAATGCGGCGAACCGTGACGCCTTTGCCGGAAATATGAGGAACGCCGCCGTGGAGACCGGGAGTGCGGCTGATGAGAGTGCTAATATCTACTATCGTTGCCATAATTTACAGCGAGTCTAATGAGCTAGGCTTACCTCTAGTTTAAGGGTAGCCATTTCAGGAGTGGCAATTCTTTTGCAGAGGCATTTCATGATCGCCATCAGCAGGTTGATGTTCGGGTCTTTCCTCGGAGGAGTGAGGCAGGATTGGCAGACGAAGAGGATAGCTTTAGGCATAAGATTAAGGAGAATTGAGCAGGTATTTTTCCAAATCATCGATCACAGCATCCGCAGCCAGCAAATTGGAGCCGATCCAAGTTGCGGCATCTACCAGATAAACTCGCCCCTGCTGTACTGCTTTGAGGGTTTTCCAAATCGGTTTTTGTTGCAGTTTGGCAAAGAATTGTTTGTCACGATCTCGATGAACCATCACAAACAAAATATCTCCCACAACTTCGTCAAGCTTTTCTTCAGAGATGCCTGAAATTCGACCTAGCGGTAAGACAACGACATCTTGTGCGGGTGGTTGATGCAGTCCAGCATCTTCCAAGATTGAGCCAGAAAATGAGTTTTTTACATAGCTGGTGATATTTCCAGGATTGATGTTGATTAGTGATATGGTCTGGTTTTTATAATGGTCGCTAAGTTGTGTTTTTAACTGCTCGATACGTTGATAATAACGATTCCAGGCTTGTTGATGTTCCTTCTCCTTACTAAGTGATTTCGCCAGGAATTGAAAATGTTCTTGCCAGGAAGGGGTTGCCGGTCCTTTCCAGGGAACAATCGCTGTTGGGCTGATTTGAGTCAGAAAGGGATAAATTTTACGAACAACCTCCCAACCTAAAATCAAGTCAGGTTTGAGCAGCGCTATTTTCTCTAAACTTGGATTGTATTGGTCGCCGACCTCCCGGATTCTCTGGGTGTAGGGTTGCAGATATGCAGGTCTATCTTCTAAATCGGTGTAGGCAGAAGCAGCGGCAATGGGTTGAACACCCAAAGCGAGAATATTTCCCAATGTGAATTGAGAGATAGCAATAATGCGATCGGGGTGATTTGGAATACAAACGTCACCCATAATATGCTCTTTCATGTGACAGTCTTCCACTTGTTTGCTCATGTTCAAGACATTGGGATGTTGATCTCTACTGCAAGCCGAAACCAGCAGAAACAACAAAACTCCCAACATCAACCAACGCATGAAATACTTGAAAAGACGCATGAATTTAATTTGAGCGATAACTTAAAACTCTACTCTGACAGAACCAGTCACAGCAAATGGAGTTCCTTGGGTGATATTTGCTCTGTTTGATGAACCAGAAACATACCTTTCGTTGAACAGATTCTCAATAGCTAATCTGAAAGTAACATTACTGACTTTGTAAGCTGCTCCTAAATCAACTCGAACATAACTAGGGACATTAAATGTATTTGCATTATCTCCTGCTCGTTCATCGACATAAACAATACCCCCGCCTAAACTTAGTCCTCTCAATGCACCATTTGTAAAACCATATTTACCGTAGATTCCAAAACTATTTCTCGGCGCATTGGCAAGACGATTACCCTCAAGCCCTGAGTTGTTTTTGATGATCTCTGCCTCAAAGAAGTGAGTATAGGCTGCAATCAGGCTGAAGTTGTCTGTTATTTTGCCTGAAATATCTAGCTCTAGCCCGCGTGTGCGAACATCTCCAACAGGAATCACAAACGTTGGGTCAATTGGGTCGGATTCACCAATGTTTGTTTGAGTTAGATCAAAGAGTGCTGTGGTGATGCTCAAGCGATCATTGAATAAATTGACTTTTCCACCAACTTCATACTGAGTTGCGATACGAGGTTCAATGAAGTCTCCACCGCGAACTCTCCCAACTTGGGGATCTGTGGATCGGCTGAAACTGGCATATATTGAGGCTAAATCACTCAGGTTATAAACGAGTCCAAGCGTAGGAGATAGAAAGTTCCCCTGTTGATTTCTTCTTCCATTGAATATACGGTCAAATACACCATATCGAAGACCAGCCAACAAACGAAACTGACCCAATTTGACAAAATCTTGAATGTAAAACCCTAAGTCATTGGTGAAATCTGTTTGAGTCGCAGGACCGACTCTAGGGATAGGAACATTAAAACTGGGATTGGCAACGTCAATACTACCAAAGGCAATCCCTGCTAAACCTGTGATGATGGAAGTAGATTCGTTATATTCAATGCCTGCTAATAGCTTATGCTCAGAAGCTCCAATCTTAAAATCTCCTTTGACTTCGCCGCGTAGGTTGTACTGGAAATAGTCATCAAAAACAACTCGGTAGAAGCGTTGCAGAACATTTCTGTTAAAGGTGATAGCGGTAAACAATGGATCTAAATACCGTTTAGTGTGAAAATATTGACCGCTGAGGCTCAGTGACCATTGCTTATTAATGGGTTGATCAAAGTAAGCGGCAATTCGATAATGGTTACTAATGTTGCTGTTACGCGGGTCAGTGTAACTGCGATCAAAGAATAGCTCTCCATTAAAGAACTTAGCTCCACTATTAACATCTTTATCCAGGTAATAATATTCCCCTTCAAGGGTTAAGGAACCGCCGCCATCTGTTAGCAGTTTCAATGAAGGAGCGACAAAGACACGGTTATCCTCGACGTTGGGCACAAACGAGTTTGCTCCTTGAGCGGCAAAAGCAAGACGATAAAGCAACTTTTTGTCTTCAGTCAATGGACCCGTTAAGTCAGCCTCACCCCGATAAAAGTTGAAACTGCCTGCTTCAAAAGTGACAGAGTACTGCGGTGTAGCTTGAGGCTTCTTTGTGATGTAGTTGACAACTCCACCCGGGGTTCCGGTGCCATATAGCAGCGACGAAAATCCCTTCAAAATCTCTATGCGATCAATATTGGTTAAATCTCGAACTAAAAACCGAGCATTGTCCCGTAATCCATTCAGATAAACCTGGCGAAATACGCTGAATCCACGGATAGTAACTTCAGGAACTAACCCCCCTTGAGTATCCCCTGTTGCACCTGGAGATACACCACTGACGTAGGGAAGCAGATCCTCGACTCGTTTTGCGGCTCTGTCCTCAACTAATTCATTCGTAATTATGCCAATTGAAGCAGGAGTATCTAGCAGTGGAATGTTGAGCCGTGTTCCGGTTGTCGTACTTGGCACTCGATAACCACTTTGTCCTTCGCCCGTCACCACAATTTCCTCATCCGGTTCGTCTGCTTCTGGGTTGAGGCTGTAGGCAAAGTTTCCCGTTTTGAGCGTCACCTCGGTTTGGGGTAAAGCATTGTTGCCCGTGGCGCTGACACGAATGTTGGCAGCATCCAGTTGGTTCACCTGCACCGTCGCAATGTCTGCGGTTGGGTTCTCCGCCGTAAATGCCTGACCTGCGGGCAATGCCAGCACTGCGTTGGGAATGTCGGCAATCAGGCTATTGCCTTCCCGCCGAAACTTCGTCGCATCTACCTGTAGCGGTTTCCCCTCCGCCGTTTCCAGCACAACATCCAGCCCATCTTCCGTGCGTTCCAGTTTCACGCCCGTCACTTGCACCGTTGCCGCTTCGATTTGGGCCAGCCACTCTTTGACCGTGGTGGCGGGTTGATCGCGCTCTCGCAGTGTCAGCACCGGAGCCGTTTTCTCTTGCGATGCTCCTGGTAATGTTAATAGTACGGCCCCTGCGGTACCTGCGAAGCAGCACGTACTTCCTGATACTGCGATCGCTAAAAATCCCCGCACCGACAGACGCGCTAAACTCATCGCCACTCCTCTCACAGCTATCTATTGCCAATTACTACTAATAAGTAATGAAAGGTAGTGTAAAGAAGTTGCTCCAGGTCTGTCTATCCAAAACGCGCCAATCCTGATCCAAGATGCGCCATTTCAACGAACTCCTTTCTTGACTAGCTTTTTAACAAAGCTCGAAATCCTGCTTGCTGAAAATGGGTATCGGCAGTCAGTGCATCAGTAATTCCTCGCTCCCGCATCACAATGAAGGAGATACAGTCCACTAACCCCCATTCTTTGTCTTCCCGTTGCTTAAACAAGTTAAGCGCCAGCCTGTATAAATCCTGGGTTAACAAGACCACTTCAATCGTAGGATCAGCGTCCAAGGATTCTAGAAGCTCGATCGCGGCTGCTCGATACCTTTGCTTAGCAAGTGCGTTACCGATTTCCAGTAAGATTGCCTGAGTAGTCACTAAACCAGTTCTACTACCCTCGATTTGATTGGCAAGTTCAACAGCCCGTCTGTGATTCTGATCTGTGATAGAAGACAACGCGATCGCAAAAGAAGTGTCTAGAAAAACTTCAGCCATTATCAGCGAGCGTTTCCCCATACAAATATTGGTCAACCTTCTCTGACCAGTCTGGTTCACCCTGTAACTTTAAAGACTGAGCAGTTTTAAGAAAAGATTTAGATGAATTAGCTTCATCCGGCAAAACACTTTCAATAACAATTCGCACCCTCGTACCTGCGGCTAGGTCTAAGGGTACTTCTGGCTGAAGTGCTGTTCCATCAAAGATGGCTTCGAGTTCTTGGAGCATCATTCTTTGAGCCTATCGGTTGTTTTCAGTGTAGCCTGACACCCACAGATCAATGACCGATTCTCAGCGATTCAATCCAATTGAATCCCCCGTTTTCCTGCCAAACACTGGCTCGGCGTAATTCCAAACTGCTGCTTAAACGCAGTTGCAAAGTGCCCCAAATGCCCATACCCCACCTGAAGCGCCACCTCTGCCACCGTTTGATTGCCTTGACGAAATAACTGTTCAGCCTGCTCCAGTCGTCGCTGTTTCAAATAGCCTGAAATCGTTGTATGAAACAACATCTGAAACCCACGCTGAAGCGATCGCGGACTTAACCCGACTTGTGCAGCTAACTCTGGTAAGGCAGGCGGTTGAGCAAATTGGCGAGTGAGAATGTCTTTAGCATGGTGTAAACAGCTGATCCGATCCGGTTTGAGCGCATATAAAACCTGAGTCTGATCCACATCCGCAATCCAATCCAGGTGCATTGCCAATAGCTCAAACACCTTTGCCTGAAGATATAGCCGCTTCGCTGCACCGCGATAGGGAGCATTCCACATTTGTTGCGCCAGCGATCGCATGGCTGGAGTCACCGTTGGATAAAACGAGTTTTTCCAGTCTTCCCCTTTGAAGAGCAGGTTCTGCATCTCAGAGTTATAGGATCGGTCATTGTGCAGAAATGCCGCGAACCAATCGGGGTCAATCTCGACACCGACAAGCGTTAACCGCTCTCCACCCCGGTAGTTTTCTACATAGCCCGGTGAAATTCCACTGCCCGAAAAATAGCCACGATTGCCGCCCAGGTTAGGATGAACGGCATCAAAGTAGATGAAGCCAGATAGATGAACTCCAAACTGAATCGGATGGTCGTGGGCGGACACGTTCACCTGCACGTCCTGATGATATTGGCAATCCTCAAAACTCAACCCAATCTCAGGCGATAGCTGGATGTAGCGATGGTAGCCCTGACCGATCGCCTCCGATACACACGCTAACCCGTCACAATCGGCGATCGTCAAGTCATTAGCTTGAGACGCAGGAGCCTGCTGCCACAGGTCGTTCCAGTCGGATTGGTTGAGGATGAGCGTCATGAGAGGGTTAAATAGGCGTAAGCTTAGATAAATAACAATTAATCTCAATAATCTACCACAATTCAAGCATTTATAGAGGAAGTGATGGAGACCTTAGGCGATCGCCCGTCCCCACTAAACTGGCTAACCTGACAGAGCGGAACGACACCTTCCACTCATCTTGCTTGACAGCACCTTGAGCAGCGAATCATGGGCACCTGGCAAGTCTACGATGAAAACAAAGAGCGCTCAATCTCCTATCGGACATGCTGCACATCGCACTCTAGAGCAAACAGCTCAAAATGATAATCATTCTCGTAGTACAGGATCTTTGCCAGTTTGAACGAGTTTGGCGATTTATGTATAGCTTCGGTCAGAACGCTTAGGACTATAGATTAAATAAAGTGGCATAGCCGTCTCGGCTGTGAGTACAGGCATGATGCCCATTCCACAGAATTTGCTACTTTATTTAGTTCTCATTCCTTAGGGCAAGTCAAATTGCTGAAAGGCCGATTCTGAGCAGGCGTTCTGACTCACCTCTGCCAGGTTACACATGGCGATGGCTATAATACTCAGGCTTGAGGATCTTGAAAACCGCTACGTTTGAGGCGATGGAGAATGCGGGTGGCCAGTTCGGCAGGTGGGGTAGATTTGTGCAAGTAATCATCTGCGCCTGCAGTGAACGCTTGTTCGATCGTGGTGATGTTGCGATTGGTCGAGAGGAAGACGATCGGTAAGGTTTGCCATTTGGGGTCACTGCGGACTGTTCGACAAAGTTCTATCCCATTAATTCCGGGCATTTCCAGGTCGAGCAATACCAGATTGGGGTGAGTCGTCGTCAATTGTTGCCAAAATTGCTGGGGATGAGTCAGGCCGGTCACATCGATGCCAAGTGGCTGCAATAAATCCGTGAGATGGTCGGCGATCGCGGGGTCATCGTCTACGACCAACACCTGGTTGTAATGGGGTTTCTGAGTTCGCTGCAACACGTCCATCACAGCATTCAGGATATCCCGCGTGGGGAGCGGTTTTTGCAGAAAGAGGCAAGCTCCCAGCCGGATCACATCCAGGCGGCTAGTGAAGTCGGCTTGAGCGGTGAGAGCCAGTACAGGCAGTTTGGGCGATCGGTGCAACAATTCCCGCAGCAACAGCACGCCAGTTTCCGCCCCAGAGAAGTTCAAATCCAGCAGGATCACATCGGGACAAGATTGGGCGATGATTTTGCGAGCGACATCCAGATCGATCGCCAATTCTACTCGTAGCCCTCGAGCGATCGCTTCTAGCCGCACTTGTTCCGCTAGCACTATGTCATCATCCACGATGAGCAGTCGGGGCGCGTAGGGGGGTAACTCAACGGGCGCGATCGTCACTGTTTGGGCCTGGTCAAACACCTGGCGTAAGAGAACCACCCGTCTGGCAATGGCTTGCACCTGTTCCAGCGCTAAGGGGGTGTTGGTGAGCAATTCTTCCAACTCCTGCGCTAAACGGGAACCGGCCATAATGCCAAAAATCCCTAAAGAGCCTGCTAATTTGTGGGCAATTTGTTGGGCTTGTTGCTGTTGCGTCGCCGCTAGGGTTCCGGTTGAGAGGGCTTGGGCAGCGGTTTCTAAAGTAGAAATTTGTTGCGCGATCGCTCCCTGGTGTTTTTGCCATACCCTATTAGTCATGGCACGGATCTTTTGACTGGCAGCCTCTCCCTTAGACGGCTTGGTGGCGGCAGATGGCGCTGATTGAGGTAACGCTTTCAGCCGATAACCGAGGCCATAAACTGTCTCAATCAGGTCGGTGGCACCAGCGGCTTTGAGTTTTTGGCGTAAACATTTGATGTGGGTGCTGACGGTTTCTTCGCCTGGTGATTCGGCAAAATCCCAGAGGCGATCGAGGATGGCACTGCGGCTAAAAATTCGTTTGGGATTGAGCAAAAATAATTCCAGTAAGCAATATTCCTTTAAGGTCAGGTGCAGGGGCGTGCCGTTACAGGTTACTTCGCTACGGGCCGTGTCAATTTGTACCGTATCCCATTGCAAAACGGCGGCTTTGGCTGTATGTTCGCGCCGCACCAAGGCTCGAATGCGAGCCAATAACTCTGGGACATCGAAGGGTTTAATGACATAATCATCGGCTCCAGCATCTAGCCCCAAAACGCGATCGGGGCTACTACTTTGGGCAGTGAGCAGCAGGATTGGCCGCTGGTAATGTTCGGCGCGGAGTTGCTGACAGACACTCACGCCATCTAACTTGGGCAACATCACGTCCAGCAGAATCAGGTCGTACTCAAAGTCTCTAGCCAGTTCCAGCCCGGTTTGCCCGTCTGCGGCCAGGTTAACGGTGTAATGCTGGGCGGTCAAAATTTCGGTTAATGCTGCGCCAGTGGATGGATCATCCTCGACGACCAGAATTTTCATGGCGTGTTTTTGGTGGTGCTGGGTTTGTACAAAAACCACCACAGTTCTAACCCGATCAAACTCAATCCACCCACTGTCACGATCGCTTTCACCCAAAAAGGCTGTTCGATCGTTTGAAACTGGCTAGATGGTTGAGTTGGATGGGCTGGCATAGCCATGTGCGGGGCTGGGTCGATCGCGCGACTGGAGGTGCCTATTTGCAGGCTCACGATCACCATTCCGCCAATTAAAGCCATTGTCAATCGCCGCCATCTTAATTTTTGCCTCAGCGTTTCCTTGGAGCTAATCTCACTGCGCTGTGATGGTAACGGTGTGGGTGGAACCATTGCTATCTCCCTTTTACTGGCGTAGCGACCTAGTTCTAGGGTGAAAGCTCTAGTCCACGGGAGAGTCAAGTGGGAACTGCAAAAGTGAAATGCGATCTTCAAATTTTCCTCAAATTTTCTGCCTAAGGTTGGAGGCAATTCACCTTAGAGAGGAAGTATGTCCACCAAACAGGTTCTGATCATCGACCACGAGGCGGCTGTTTTAGAGGTTGTGCAAAGCTGCTTTGAGGATGTTGCAGGCTGGCATGTTGTGACAGCTACCTCCAGCCAAGACGGATTAATCAAAGCCTCCAATTATCAGCCAGATGCGATCGTGCTGGATTTGCTCATGCCAGACATGAGTGGAGTTGAGCTATTGCGCTGCCTGAAAGCTTCTCCCACAACCCGAGAAATTCCTGTGGTGTTGCTGACGATCGCAGTCGATTTTTTTGATTCCAGTTACCTATCCGCGCTCCAACCGGCGGGCATCATCGCTAAACCCTTTGACCCGACCACTCTGGTGCAAGAGGTCGCAGCACTACTCAACTGGACGTTGGAAACACAGGAGTGAAACTTATGACTATCTTTACTTCCCTCAAAAAACTGGCGCGCGATCGCCAAGAGGCTAATATGAATTCCCAGATACGCAGAGATGAACTGGATGAATCAGGCCGGTTGAAGGCGCTCGATCGATACAACATTTTGGACACAGAGCCAGAAGTTGCTTACGATGACATCGTCTGGTTAGCGGCCCAAATTTGCCAAACTCCCGTAGCGTTCCTGGGTCTACTCAGCCACGATCGCTTTTGGGTCAAAGCTCAGGTCAACTTTCCGATTGAAGACATCCCTCGTGATTTAACCTTTTGCGGCTATGCGAAAAACCAGGATGGAGAACTCGTCATTGAAGACACCCTAGTCGATGCGCGCTTTGCCACTAACCCGTTTGTCGCCAATAGTCCTAATTTCAGGTTTTATGCTGGGGTGCCGCTCAACACGCCCGATGGCTATCGAATTGGCAGCATCTGTGTCGTTGATTTTGTCCCTCGTCAATTGAACGTGGAACAAATGGAGGGGTTGCACGCCCTCAGCCGTCAAGCCATGAGTCAGTTGGAATTGCGTTGCAACCAAGCTAAACAACTTCAGTTTAAAACTAAATTACAGACACAAGCCCTGCTGCTGGATCAAGTCACCAATGCCATCATCATGCAAGATTTTGACCAGCGCATTACCTTCTGGAATCAGGGCGCAGAGCAACTATACGGTTGGTCAACGGCAGAAGCGATCGGCCAATCGGCACCAACCTTTCTACATGGCGATACCAGCATTGACCTGCAAGCCATTTATCAATCGGTGCACACCACCGGGCACTGGCAGGGGGAACTGACACAGCTTACTAAAGAGCAACAGCCGGTGATTGTCAGCAGTCGCTGGAGCTTGTGCCAGGAAGGCGGCAAGCCTGATCGGGTTTTGATTGTGAATACAGACATCACTCAAACGGTGCTGTTGGAACGGCAATTGCTGCGAAATCAGCGGCTGGAAAGTATTGGGACGTTAGCGGGGGGAATTGCCCATGACTTGAACAATATCCTGGCTCCGATCGTGATGTCCGTTTCCCTCCTGGAGCAACAACCCGAGAGTGAAAAGCGGCAGAAATGGCTGAACGTGATTGATAAGAGTGCCGATCGCGCGGCTAGTTTGGTGAAACAGGTCCTGACATTTGCCCGGGGACATGAAGACGGACGCACACTAATGGAAGTCAAACATCTCATTTACGAAGTGAAGCAGGTTATTGAAGAAACCTTTCCCAAAAACATCAACATCAGCACCTTCATTCCTAACGATTTGTGGGCCATGTGGGGTGATGTGACCCAAATTCATCAAATTCTGATGAACCTCTGCTTGAATGCGCGAGACGCTATGCCTCAAGGTGGAATGATCCGCGTCGCGGTTGAAAATGTTGAGTTGCAAGAGTCTCCTATTTATCTCAAAACTCCGGTTCGCCCAGGGTCTTACATTGCCATCACGATTTCCGATACAGGCATGGGCATTTCTCAAAACATCATCGATCGGATTTTTGATCCGTTCTTTACCACGAAAAGTCCTGGAAATGGAACAGGATTGGGGTTATCCACCGTGATGACCATCATCAAGCGCCACAATGGCTTCCTCTCACTGTCGAGCGAAGAGAATCGAGGCACCGAATTCAAAGTCTACCTGCCTGCGGTTGCGCCAGTTGAACAGTCTCAGCCAGCGACTCCAGAACTGCCGATCGGGACAGGCGAATGGGTTTTGGTTGTGGATGATGAACCGTTGATCCGGCAGGCTGTGAAAGCTGTGCTGGAATTGAATGGGTATCGAGTCTTGACAGCACCCAACGGCGTTGAAGCAATTGCCGCTTATACCCAGTACCAGGATGATGTGCGCGTCGTGTTGATGGACATTATGATGCCGGTGATGGACGGCACGATCGCCATTCGCACCTTGCAAGTAATTAACCCCAAACTCAAGATTATAGCGGCTAGTGGGTTAGCCAACTCCCACATGCTCAAAGAAATGGGCATCGAGGTCAGTTGCTTTTTGGCCAAACCTTACGATGCCCAAGATTTACTAGTTTTGTTGCGGCAAGTCCTCGACAGTTAACTCTTGAACGCTTGCAGAATTGATTCTGCAGTTGATTTCACAGAGTTGCTAGCATCTTTGAAGGTTTGCCCCAGTGGATTTTTGTGAAACAGAAAAGCACGTGCGCAGTTCCGTCCTGGCATCCCCGAAATTGAGCCACCGGGATGGGTGCCAGCCCCAGTCAGGAATAGCCCTTCGATCGGGGTTTTGTAGTTAGCCAGTTCAGGCAGCGGTCGGAAGAAAATCATTTGATCCAGGGTCATATCAATGTGGTAGTAGTTCCCCTTCAAGGCTCCCAAGCGATCGCCCAGTTCGGCTGGACTTTCGACCTGGCGAGCAATGATCGCATTCTTGACATTGGGGGCATAATCGGCCAGTTTATCAATGACGCGATCGGCCACCTTGTTTTTCAACTCATCCGTCCAACCGGTACCATTTAAGCCTGTACCTTCAGCGTTCTCAATCTGATAGGGCGCAAAAAATTCAATCCACAAGGTGTGTTGACCAGGCGGAGCCATCGTGGGGTCAAGCATCGTTGGCATCACCACATACATCGATGGATCAGCATCTGGAATGCGGCCAATACTCGGTTCAGAGTGAGCGATTTCCACGTGTTTGACTGAATCAGCAATCAGTACAGACCCGACTAAGTAATCATCCTGGTGATTGTGATGCTCAAACCGCAACGGTTCAGATAGTGCGCAGTCAATCTTCATGATGGTTTCATTATTATTCACAATGCGTCGTTCTAACCGCTCTCGCAGCTGACTATCTGAAGCATCAACGTCACGCTGGTCAATCATGTGTAAAAAGAGTCGTTTGGCATCAATGTTAGAAATTACAGCATGATTCGCTCGATACTCGGCACCGCCCTTGACTCGCACTCCCACCGCCTTGCCATCGTCAATCAAAACTTTCTCTACTGATTGATCGGTTAATACTTTACCACCCAAACTTTGCACCAATGTCAACAATGCTTTAGTCAAAGCACCAGTACCGCCTTTGGGCCGAGCCATTCCCGGTTCATGACGCATGGCCATCATAATCGCCCCGATCGCCAGGGTTTTTTGGCTGGGAGGCGCGCCTAACTCGGAAGCCAACCGTGCTAGGGGCGCTTTCAGAAACTCGGAGTCAAAATATTCATTCAAACTATCTTCGGCACTGGTGAGAATGGTGCGAATCAAGTCTAAGGTTTTGTTAGGCGCACCCAGAACCGAAAACAGGTCTTTCAGCTTTTGAATATCATAGTTGCCAATAATATCAACGATCGATTTGGGCGGCGCATTGAAAATGGGGATAATGCCTTTCAGCAAGCGTTGCCAGTAATCGACAAATTCAGCATATTTTTCAGCATCCCGCGGACTGTATCGAGCAATCTCGGCGCAGGTTTTCTCAACAGATTTGTGCGCCAGGAAATACTTGCCGTCTGGGTGGGGGCAGAAAACGACTGGATCACAATACAGATATTCCAATCCATACTTAGTTAGTTCTAATTCTTCAACAACCGGCCCTAAATGAATAAATTCATGATCGATCGCGCAACGATTGAAGTTAAATCCGGGAGCTGCTTCCGGCATCAGTTCTTCCGTGGTTGCGCCGCCACCCGGTACCGATCGTTTTTCTAACAATAGGACACTGTACCCGGCTTTTAACAGATAAGCAGCACAGGTTAGACCATTGTGTCCTGCCCCAATAATGACAACATCAAACGCTTCCATTTCGCTACTCCAGCAGTTTCCTTCGCTACTAAAGTAAAACTCTTTCACGGAGTAAAGCTTCTGTCGCAAGAAGGATGGTATTGGGTTGTGTGATACTTTCTTTAGAACTATGGATAAATCAAAGTGGCATAGCCGTCTCGGCTGTGACCGACAGGTGACCGACAGGCAGGATGCCCATTCCACAAAGTTTGCTACTTTATTTGATTCTCATTGCTTAGTTGGTCAGATTGCCCAATGTAAAACCGTTCATGTGGGTAAAACCGTTCATGTGGGTAAAGACCTAACCTCGTCGAGGATTTGGGTAAAGGTTGGGCGGGAAGATGGCACTGAATGGATACAGTCTTGTTGGAGAGAACGCAAACGATCGCAATCTGCATCCGTATGTGTTTTATCCAAGCGCTCCAGTAAGTCTTCTAGTAGGCAACCAAAGGCTCTCACCTCCAAAGCTTCCAGCGATCGATGTAGATGTGGTGCATTGGGTAAATAAAATGACGCTGCCCCAAAATCACCTAACAAACAATCACCCAGTTCATTCCAGAGAATATTGTGGGCATAGAGATCGCCGTGCATGATTTGGCCAGCATGCAGATGGGCTGCAACCGAGGCGATGCCTTGGGCAATTTGGAAGACAACAGCAGGGGTGAAGCTAGTTTCGGATGGGTATGTATCACGAGTACAAGTCTCCAGGCTGGGAGGATTGCCCAGGTTTTTGTAGTTAGCTGGAATGAAGGCAAAAATGAGTCCAGCTTTACTTTCAGGATGATTGGTTACTTGCCCCAAGAGTTTTACTAAATTTGGGTGAAAGCCAGCTGCAATACAAGTCTGCATTTCATCTATGGGCAGTCCATCGCTGGTGACCTTTCCTTTAAATAATTTGACAGCGACTTGCAGTTTCGATCGAGTTTGCCGGTTATGCCAGGTTGCTTTTGAAATAACACCAGAGGCACCCTCACCTAGAGTTTCGTGTAATTCTAAATTATTCCAGTCAATCTCGGTTAGCGATCGCGGTTTCAGCGGGCGCTCACAACAAAAGGGATTACCAGAGTAGGCCAACCAGGATAAGCGCGGCAAGGTGAATAGCCACTCTGGTAAGTTGGTGAGTTGATTGGCCGAAATTCGGATCAGTTCCAAATTGTGGCAGGCGGCCATTGCGTCCGGTAGCGATCGCAACTGGTTTCCAGCCAGCATCAACTTCTGTAATTGGCTCAGTTGCCCAAACGAAGCGGGGAGTTGGGCGATTTGGTTATCCGTCAGGATTAACCAGCGTACCGATGGCGGAAGGGCATCCGCGGCGATCGTTTTAATGCGATTTGACTTAAACCCCACCATCGAGAGTTGAGGACAACGAGACAAAACAACTGGCAATTCTTCAAATTCGTTGTTGCTTAAGAATACAATCTTGAGATTTTGTAAACACTCAAATTCATCCGGTAATGACTGCAAATGATTATTTGAAAGATCTAGAATTTCTAAAGAATCTGCCAGATCAAACACTTCGCGCGGAAAATCGGTTAAACCTGCGGCCAAGTTGAGCCTTTTCGCGCCTTTGAGTTGCCCTGTTTGCAGTAAGTTAAGCGTTTCCATGAATAGTCAGTTGATAAAGAGCGATCGCCGTTCCCATTCTACAAATGGACGCATTCGGATCAGACGATGAGCGATCGTGGAAACGCAAACCTGAGTGCAAAATCAGCATGGTGAGGTTTATTTGATTGCCCATACCGCGATCGCGTCTCCTCCGGTGAGAAGAACTTTTCCCGGCTTGTCCTGTGAATTCAGACACTCAACTTGGGTGGGATTGTGAAAACATTGCCCAAACTCTTCAAAGATGCGTTGATCGCATTCTAAAATTTCAAATTTGAACTCGTAAGTGCTTGGTTGGGACGACAGCAGGGCGGAATGTTCAATGCGTAAAGGTGTTAGGAGAGGCATGGTAGCAATGATTTGGCAGGCGATCGTAGCAGTCCGAAAACGCTGGAGATACATGGGATTGGGTTGTTTAGTGGCCGTTTTGCTGCTGGTGGGAGCGACCATCGCCAAAGCCCATCCCCTCCTCTCCGCGATTTCAACCGCAAATGCCGCACCGACCACGCCCACCCCTCAAACCACTCCGCAATTGGTGCAGACTGGAATGGAACGCTATCAGGCTGGGCAATTTGCCGCCGCGATCGCGCTCTGGCAGCAAGTGTTAGCCCAATTTACCCAACAGGGTGATCAGTTGAATCAGGCAGCCGTTCACAGCAATCTAGCGCTGGCTCATCAACAACTGGGCCAAATTGCCGAGGCAAATCAGGCGATCGCGGCCAGTTTAACCCTGGTACGGCCCCTCCAAAGTCCAGAGGCTCAAACCTTACATGCTCAAGCGCTCAATATTCAAGGCAGCTTGCGACTAGCCCAGGGGCAGGCTGAAGCCGCTCTCGATGCCTGGCAGCAAGCAACCGCGTTATACGAACAACTGGGGGATGCGACGGGCATTTATCGCAGCCAGATTAATCAGAGTCAAGCCATGCGGTCGCTGGGATTGTATGCACGGGCAAAAACACTTTTGGAACAAGTGAACCAAACTTTGCAGCAACAACCTGATGCCACCTTGAAAGCCGCAGGACTATTGAATCTAGGTGAAGTGTTGCGGCTGGTGGGAGATTTGCCCGGATCGCAAGCCGCACTCGAGCAGAGTTTAGCGATCGCCCGCCAGCAAGCCACGGATCAATCCGCGCCATTGTTGGGCTTGGGAAATGCCCTCCGTGCCCAACAGCAATTTGCCGCCGCATTAACCGCTTATCAACAAGCTTCCAACGCCGCCCCCACGCCCCTCGCCAAAATTCAAGCCGACTTAAATCAACTCAGTCTGCTAATTGAATCGAATCAGGTTGCAACTGCCAGAACCTTAGCCACGCAAATTCAGCCGCAACTATCAACTTTGCCCGCTAGCCGCACAGGCGTTCTGGCCCAAATTAACTATGCGCAAAGTTTGAACCGGCTAGGCCCCGACCAAGAGACCCTGAGGCGATCGGTGCAATTTCTGGCAACTGCGGCCCAGCAAGCCCGGACCCTCGCTGATGCCCGCGCCGAATCTTATGCCTTGGGTTATCTGGCTGGACTGTATGAACAGAATCAGCAATGGGCAGAGGCCCAACGACTAACCGAACGCTCGCTGGCTCTAGCGCAAACTAGCAATGCCCCTGATATTGCTTACCGCTGGCAATGGCAACTGGGCCGCCTGCTGGCCGCTCAGGGAAATCGCTCTCAGGCGATCGGGGCCTACACTGAAGCCGTCAAAACCCTCAGTTCAATTCGCAACGATCTAGTCAGTAATGCCCTGGATGTGCAATTTTCCTTTCGAGAAAGTGTGGAACCCGTTTATCGCCAATTGGTGGGGCTACTATTGCAACTGGATGGCGCTGAAACCAGTCAGGACAATTTGCGTAAAGCCAGGGAAGTGATTGAATCCCTGCAGTTGGCAGAATTGGATAACTTTTTTCAGGAAGCCTGTTTGCAAGGGCAATCGGTACAGATCGATCAAGTTGATCCCCAGGCAGCCGTCATTTACCCAATTATTTTGAGCGATCGGCTAGAAGTGGTTTTGTCCATTCCCAATCAACCGTTGCGCCATTATGCTGCACCCGTGCCTCAAGCCCAACTCGACCAATTGATCAGCCAAATGCGGCAATCCTTGCGGCGGGTGTCGTCTCGCTCGGAACGGCTGCCCATTGCCCAGAATTTGTATAACTTGCTGATCCGGCCTCTGGAAGCAGATTTGCAGACCAACACGATTAAAACCCTGGCTTTTGTGCTGGATGGAGGACTGAAAAATTTGCCAATGGCGGCTTTGCATGATGGTCAACAATTTTTGATTGAAAAGTACAATCTCGCGATCACCCCCGGTTTGCAACTCCTCAGCCCACGATCGCTCCAGCCGCAACAACTTCGAGTTCTCATCGGTGGCCTCAGTGCAGAACGAGGTGGCTTTGTGCCTTTGCCGGGAGTCGAAGTCGAGGTGAAAGAAATTGGCTCCACGGTTCCGTCTCAAGTTCTATTTAATCAAGAATTTACAGCGGCTGCATTGCAACAACGTGTGCAATCGCTCCCATACCCAGTACTGCATCTGGCAACTCATGGTCAATTCAGTTCCAATGCGGACGAAACCTTTATCCTTACCTGGGATCGAGTCATCAATGTCAAAGAATTAGGCACCTTGCTCCAAACTCGGGATGAAATTACCCGTGAGCCGATCGAACTGCTGGTGATGAGTGCCTGCCAAACTGCCGCTGGCGACCAACGGGCGGCGCTAGGGTTAGCTGGAGTTGCGGTGCGATCGGGGGCTCGCAGTACGCTGGCAACTCTGTGGTCAGTGGATGATGAATCAACCTCCTTATTCATGCAATTGTTCTATCGCGAGCTCGTGAAACCAGGAATGCGCAAATCGGAAGCGCTGCGGTTGGCCCAGCTCGAACTGCTCAAACGGCCACAATTGAATCATCCTTATTTTTGGGCACCGTTTGTCATGGTCGGAAATTGGTTATAGGAGTACGGTGCCGGCGCAGGAAAACATCTCGTTTAGGAGTGGCTGTGCCATCCTAACCAATGTGGATCGGTTCGCGGTTGGGAAAGGCAGTGAAGCCTCACTCACGGGCGATCGTCCTTTGGTCGAGCTGATATTGCCACAGTGCCGCCGTCCCAGTTTGTGCCCAGTCTTGGTCTACCTGCTTGTCAATCGCGTTCAGAGGTTCTTGAAGTATCTGGCAACCGGCCATAGCCCAAAGCCTGCTTTTTCATAGGTGCGACGTGCTGCTGCATGACCGGGATCTGCGCCAGTTTCGACCATCGCGATCGCCATGCCGGCTTGTTTCATCCAGGTCAACGCAAACTCGATCAAAGCGCTGCCAATTCCTCGACCTTGAAAGTCTGGATCAACAGCAACCATGTAAAGTTCGCCCAGACTGGATTCAAAATCTAATTTCACAGCCACAAAACCCAGGATAACCTCTGAATCGATCGCAACCCAGACATGAACATCGTCTGCGTCACAGACAGCCACAACTGCTTTCTGCTGGCTTAGACGCCAATCATCGCCGTAGAACACGCGATACACATCAGCATCCAGTGAGCCTTTAATTGATTCAAACACAGGCGACCATGCTCGCAGTGAAAGCTGGATGACGGCAGCCTGTTGATGGGAAGCATACGGTTCAATTTGCATTTGGGCTAGATGGAAGAGGTTGGCGAAAGGGGATGGTCGGGTTGCCACGCTTTTTAGTCTGCGCCCGCGATCGGGGCAAATCCCTGCCGTTGCACATTTTCCGTCACCACACGAGGTTCCAAAAATTGCAGCAGATAATCGGGGCCACCGGCCTTGGAACCAACCCCAGACAGTTTGAAGCCGCCGAAGGGTTGCCGCGCCACGATCGCGCCTGTAATGCCGCGATTGACGTACAGGTTGCCCACTTCAAACTCCTGCGCGGCGCGATCGATATGAGACGGCGTGCGAGAGTACAACCCTCCTGTCAAGGCATAGTTGGTGCCGTTGGCAAACTCTAAGGCTTCGGCAAATGTCTTGGCTCGCATCACTGCCAGCACCGGCCCAAAGATTTCCTCCTGGGCAATGATGGCGTTGGGAGACACATCCCGGAAAATCGTGGGGCCAATAAAATAACCACCTGATGGCGCGGACATCTCTAGCGCTAGTTCACATTCCTGTTTGGCTTTAGCAATGTACGCCTGAATCCGACTTTGAGCGTTGCCATCAATGACCGGGCCAATTCTAGTGCTGGGCTGTTCGGCCACTCCCAGATTGAGCGATCGCGTGGCTTCCACCAACCGCGCCAAGAAGACCTCATAGATTGGTTCCAACACGATCACCCGCGAACAGGCCGAACATTTTTGCCCACCGTACCCAAAGGCAGACTGCACTACCCCTTGCACCGCCTGATCCAGATCGGCGCTTTCATCCACAATGATGGCATTCTTGCCGCCCATCTCGGCGATGACTCGCTTCAGGTGCTTCTGTCCGGGTTGGAGGTCTGCGGCTTCGCGATAGATCCGGCAACCCACTTCCTGCGAACCCGTAAAGGTAATCATCTGCACATCGGGATGCTTGACCATGTGCGCCCCCACCGTGGAGCCTTTCCCCGGCACAAATTGGAACACCCCTGGCGGCATGCCAGCCGCCACCAAAATCTCGGCAATTTTAGCTCCAATCACTGAAGACACTTCGGCGGGCTTCAACAAGGTGCAGTTGCCCGCCACCAGGGACGCGACCGTCATCCCTACTGGAATTGCCAGGGGAAAGTTCCAGGGGGAAATCACCAGGGAAATACCACGGGGTTGGTACTGGTAGCGATTGGTTTCGCCCGGATAATCGTAAGCCACACCCCGATCGAGCCGTTCCATTTCATCGGCATAGTAGCGACAAAAGTCGATCGCCTCCGACACTTCTGGATCAGCCTCTTTCACAATCTTGCCCGTCTCCAACACCATCCAGGCAATGAGTTCCTGCCGCCGTTGCTCCATCAAGTCAGCAGCCCGCCGCAAGATGGCCGCTCGTTCCGTTACCGGAGTTTTTTTCCAGGCTGGAAACGCCGCCTTTGCTGCCGCGATCGCCGCTTCTGCCTGCTCCACGCTGATCAAACCAATTTCTCCCACCACTTCCGTAAAATTCGACGGATTCAGCGACTTCACGGTGGTTTGCGT
>Ga0224722_1000193_pt1 | contig 35455 bp, 31 predicted proteins | sample Balambano_FR1_Me_FD_161646 | JGI IMG/M metagenome (GOLD analysis project Ga0224722, IMG submission 161646) | Freshwater sediment microbial communities from Lake Towuti, South Sulawesi, Indonesia - Balambano_FR1_MetaG | ecosystem: Environmental > Aquatic > Freshwater > Lake > Sediment | place... | reverse complement strand
CCCACCCACCCTCCCTCCATCCTCGTCAATGGGCAAGATGTAACTCAAGCAATACGCAGTTTAGAGGTTACGTCCAAAGTCTCCACGATCGCGGCTCAGCCTGCCGTGCGGGAACAGTTGGTGAAACGCCAGCAAACTTATGGGCAACTGGGTGGTGTCGTTATGGATGGGCGTGACATTGGCACCCATGTTTTTCCCAGTGCCGAAGTAAAAGTGTTTTTAACCGCATCCATTCAGGAACGGGCACGGCGGCGCCAGCAGGATCTGCGCAATCGCGGCCTGGGAGACGTGAGCTTGCAGGAACTGGAGCAAGCCATCAGCGATCGGGATATTCAAGATAGTACCCGCCCCGTCGCCCCATTGCGGAAAGCCACGGATGCCGTAGAAATTGATACTGACCAGTTAACAATTCAGCAAGTGTGCGATCGTGTCATTGCGCTTTATCACAAACGACTAACTCCGCAGTGACCGCTTATTCTCCCCAGCCATAGTCATCGTCCCATTCCTGGTAGAGGTGCTGACAGGCATCCCATTCAATTACTTAGGAATGCGAATGAATAAAGTGGCAAATTCTGTGGGATAGGCATCTTGCCTGTTTGAAACAGGTTTGAAACAGGCAAGATGCCTATCCCACTTTATTTAACTCATGCTCCTTACTGGTTTTGACGCTAGGGAAGATTGAATTCTAGTAGCGATCGCTACCTCTCCTGGTTTAATCTTTCGCGCATTATCAGGCTGAACGCTCGTTGTTGGGATTGGAATGCAAAGTTCACTCACACGTATGCTGGTTGGCCTGGGGTTCTTCCTGGCAACGTTAGTGATTGCCGTCGCTGGCTACATGCTAGCTGGGTGGACCTTTCTGGACTCGCTTTACCAAGTCATCATCACTATTTTTGGAGTTGGGTTTGGGGAAATCGGGCCCATGACTCCCACCCTACGTGTGTTCACAATGGGAGTGATTATTGCGGGGTGTACCTCAGTCGCCTACATCCTGGGCGGTTTTTTGCAAATGATTACCGAAGGCGAAGTTAAACGGGCACTGGGAGTGCGACGCATGAAGCGAGAAATTGACTCATTACGCAATCACATCATTATTTGTGGCTACGGCCGGATTGGCCAAATCCTGGCCCGAAAAATGCACGAAGCCGAGCAACCTTTCGTCCTGATTGATAATGATACGAGTCGAGTGGCAAAGGCTGAAGGCAATGGCTACCTGGTGCAGCAGGGAAGCGCGACAGATGAAACGGTTCTAGAAGCGGCAGGAATTCAGCGGGCAAGGTTTTTGGCAACGGTTCTGCCCGATGATGCGGCCAATGTGTTTATTACGCTGACAGCGCGTAGCCTGAATCCCAAGCTGGTCATTCTGGCGCGTGGAGAATATCCTTCAACCGAGAAGAAACTGCTCCAGGCCGGGGCCGATCGCGTCGTGTCTCCAGCGGCGATCGGGGCACTCCGCATGTCCCACATGATTACGCATCCGGCGTCATTAGATTTTTTGGATCAATCCAATGGCCGTGAGACCTTAAATGAACTTCTGTCTCAAATCAATGTGCAATTGGATGAGTTGGTGATTCCGGCAAGTTCTGATCTGGTTGGCACCTCGATCGGGACACTAGAAGTCCGTGGGAAAGGGACCTTCCTGATTGTGGCACTGCGGCGGGCAGAGGGCGACCTCATTATTAACCCCAGTCAAGAAATTTTTTTGCATGAAGGAGATACCCTAATTGTGATGGGGCATCCGGGCGATATTCCCAAATTTGCCAGACACCATGCATTGAAGCGGCAAATGCAGTATCGTGGGGCGAAGTCTGTCCGATATTGAATTCACAATGTCCATTCCTGCGGTTTCGGCTGATGCCATATTGCAACAAGCAGCGTCGTTGTTGGTGTATCAATCTGTTTTAGAAACAGAAATTGGCCGATCGTTCATTGAGTTGTTGCAAGCCATTCACCGCGCAAAACGCGCTCCTACCCTAAAAACATTGGGCTGTTTGCGGGCTTATGGCCGCTGGTTTTGCTTATTGGCAGAACAAAACCAGAGCTGGCAAGAATATTTGCTGAACCAGATCCTGCAAGCTGACAACCCATTTTCGCGACGAGCGCAATTGCAAGATTTAGCCACGTTACCGACGGGTTTGTTGCAGGCCGCGCGACAAGATTTACAGATTTTGCAGCGGTTGTATTGGTGTGATGGGGAGCAGTTGAATTTGTGGATTCAGGCGATCGCGCCCCTGCCCCAACCGATGATTGTGTGGCATTCACCGCCGCCAACTCAGGCCCTTTCAGGCCAAGCCCAATTTGCTGCCACCACCGATTGGACGGAAATGTTGCCGATTCTGGCTCAGCACTATCAGCGGGAAGGAGTGGGATTATTCGCCCAATATCGAGCCTTTCGGTGGCAATCTGGCCAGTTAGTTGGCATTGCCCATCCCGATGCTCCACAGCTCGATGTGTTGGTTGGTTATGAGGCGCAAAAAGCGGCTCTCGTGCAGAATACAGAATCTTTGCTAAATGGCTTTCCAGCGTTGCATGTTCTGTTATACGGCAGTCGCGGCACAGGCAAATCTTCGTTGGTTAAGGCTTTACTGCATGAATTTGGCGATCGTGGATTGCGCTTAATTGAGGTGGCCAAGGCCGAACTAACAGCCCTCCCCGCGATCGCCGATCAGCTCCGGGCCGTCCCCCAAAAGTTCATTCTATTTGTGGATGATTTGTCCTTTGAGGAAGATGAAGCGGCGTACAAAGCATTAAAAGTGGTGATGGAAGGTCACTTAACGGCGCGGCCTCAGAATCTAGTCGTATATGCCACGTCCAACCGACGCCATTTAATTCGCGAGTTTTTCGCCGATCGCCCTGCTCCCAGGGATGGAGATGAGGTGCATGCTTGGGACACCGTGCAGGAAAAACTGTCGTTTAGCGATCGATTTGGCTTAACGCTTACTTTTGAGCCAGCCAACCAAGCAACCTATCTCCAAATCGTGCAGCACTTAGCCCAGCAATCTGGACTGACCGTTGTGCCAGCAGAATTGGAATTTCGCGCCTTGCAATGGGCGACTCGGCATAATGGCCGCTCTGGTCGCACGGCTCGCCAGTTCATTGACTTTCTACAGGCGGAAGTTGCGCTCAATTCCCCACTAGAGTGAGCCAGGTTGAGCAGCGATCGGTTTCTTCTGCCCGAGACACCTGCACCGTAGCATCACCTGCTACCCTATTAAGGTTGTATTGCTCTAGCGATTGTTCGATCCTGGTGCCTGGAGAGTAGCCATGCAAATTGGAAATTTGTTTGCGGCAGGCGGCGTTGTTATGTATCCCCTGCTGGGGTTCTCTGTTGTGGCAGGGGCGCTGATCCTGGAACGGCTTTTCTTCTGGAGCCAAGTGGTACGGCAGCAGCAGCGGCTGGTGCGCGAGGTTTTAGTGCTGTACAGCAAAAGCCAGAAAGCTGCTTACATGCAGTTGCAAAAGCACAGTCACTTGCCGATCGCCCGCATTTTTTTAGCGGCCCTCGAACTAGACCGGCCCAACCCGGAAGAATTTCGACTCGCCCTGGAGAGTGCTGCTCAGGCAGAAATTCCACTGCTCAAGCGCTTCAACACAGTGTTTGAAACCATCATTAGTCTGTCTCCCTTACTTGGATTGTTGGGAACAGTATTGGGACTGATTCAATCCTTTGCCGCCCTGCGAGTGGGTGAATTAGGCGGTGGCAATACGATCGGAGTCAGTACTGGCATTAGTGAAGCCCTCATCTCGACGGCAGCAGGGTTAATGGTTGCCATGTTCACACTGCTATTTGCCAATCTGTTTCGCGGATTGTATCTCCGTCAAATCGCCCTGATCCAGGAGTATGGCGGACAACTGGAACTGCTTTACCGTCGTCAATCTGAGCAAAGAGCGACCTACCCCTATGCGACTCCCTGAAGAACCTGATGCGCCCTTTCAGATCAACATCGTGCCGATGATCGATGTGATTTTCGCCATCCTGGCATTTTTCATCATGTCGTCGTTGTTTCTGACTCGTTCGACGGGCTTACCGGTTGATTTACCCACGGCTGAAACCGCGCAAAATCAACCGGTCAATCAAGTCGTGGTAACGCTGGATCAGGCGGGAGCGTTACGCTTAAACGATCAACCCATTTCCCTGGAAACCCTCCAACCACGATTGCGGGCCTTGGTTGGAACGCAACAGGTGCTGGTGGTAATTCAAGCAGATGAACGGGTTAATCACGGAGTCGTGGTGCAAGTGATGGATCAACTGCGTCAGATGCCTAATGTACGGATGGCGATCGCTGCGCAGCGATGATCTGTTCTAGCGACCAATGCCAACATAGCGGAAGCCGATCGCCTCCAGTGCCGTTTGATCCAGGAAATTGCGACCATCGATAATAATGCGCGAGTGCATCAACTTACCCATCTTGTCGTAATCCAGCGATCGAAACTCTTGCCAGTCGGTAATTACGACTAAGGCATCCGAGCCATCGGCCAAACGCTCCGGATCAGTTTCGACGATTACGTTCGACAAACCGTGCCGCATTCCCGTTTGAGAAATGATGGGGTCGTAAGCTTTGATTTTAGTGCCCAGCCGCGCGAGTTGTTCAATGATGTTGAGCGCTGGCGCATCACGCATATCATCTGTGTCCGGTTTGAAGGTCAACCCCAGTAGACCTACAGTTTTCCCTTTCAACACCTTTAACGCCTGTTGCAGTTTCTCAACAATGATGAGCCGTTGACGTTGGTTCACACTGACGGCAGCTTTCAGCAGATGGGCTTCATAGCCATAATCATCGGCGGTGTGAATTAGCGCTGAAACATCTTTGGGGAAACAGGAACCACCCCAACCAATCCCAGCCTGTAAAAACTTGCTGCCAATCCGAGAATCTAGTCCAATTCCCTTTGCAACTTCAACCACATCTGCCCCAACCCGATCGCAAATGTTGGCAACCTCATTAATAAAGCTAATCTTGGTGGCCAGAAACGCATTTGCGGCGTACTTGATCATTTCAGCCGAGCTAAGGTCGGTGGTTACAACTGGCACCGGGGCGACCGTCTGGTTTTCCGCGAACTGGCGATTAATGATGGGCTGGTATAAGTCTTGCATCAGGCCAAGCGCCCGCTGGCTGCTGCTCCCCAACACGATCCGATCCGGGTTAAAGGTGTCATACACCGCCGTGCCTTCCCGCAAAAACTCCGGATTGCTGACCACATCAAATTCAGGTTCTTTGGCAAGTTGGGTTGCCGTCGCGACGACATCAATGCCGCCCCCGGCGAGAATGGGTATCTCGGCATTGGCTTTTTGTTCTGCGTAGCCATCCAACACCAGCATCCGCACCCAGTCGCCAGAACCGATCGGCACTGTAGACTTATTCACAATCACTTTGTATTCCCCATTCAAGTGAGAGCCGATGCCGCGGGCAACCGCCTCAACATATCGGGTATCACTTTCACCAGTGGGCAGCGCTGGCGTGCCCACTGCGATAAACAGGATTTGTCCGTGTTCTACACCCGCTTTCAAGTCTGTCGTAAATTCGATCGTGCCCGCCTGAATGCAACTTTGGAGAATTTCTGACAAACCCGGTTCAAAGATCGGAGATTGCCCAGCCTTCATCAGCTTGACTTTTTCCTCGTTGTTATCGACACACACGACATGATGCCCAGTGTGTGCCAAACAAGCACCTGTTACCAGGCCAACATATCCAGTCCCAATCACACAGACACGCATAGGGCAATCTCCAACTAACGCTAATATGGGTGTTCAAATGCGTAGAATACCTGAGCCGGTATCCTAAACAGTACATTCACGGATTGAAAGTACAGGTCAGGGATGTTTACAGTTACTTGATTCAATCAATCCCTTATCCGTTCCAATTGGTTAAACCGAAGCACTGGGACGAACAGATGCGGTTGTTCCAGGAACGCCGAGTCGAGTCCGGAAGTCTTCGATCGTGAGATACAACCCTTCATCAACCGAGACAGTAGGTTGCCAACCCAGCAGTTGTTGAGCTTTGCTAATATCTGGACGGCGGCGACGTGGATCATCCTGGGGAAGCGGCTCAAACCGGATATCGGTGTCAGGGTTGACCATCTGTTGAATCATTTGAGCGAGTTCCAGAATGGTGTACTCTTGCGGGTTGCCTAAATTGATCGGGCCGATGTGAGCGCCATTCATCAACCGCATCAAGCCATCCACGAGGTCAGAGACGTAACAAAAACTGCGAGTTTGGTCGCCCTTGCCATAGACCGTCAGGGGCGTACCTCTTAATGCTTGGACAACAAAATTGCTGACGACGCGCCCATCATTCTCCAACATGCGCGGGCCATAGGTATTGAAGATGCGAGCGACTCGAATATCCACATCATTCTGGCGGTGATAATCAAAAGTCAAGGTTTCGGCTACCCGCTTGCCTTCGTCGTAGCAACTCCGAATCCCGATCGGGTTGACATTGCCCCAGTATTCTTCAGCCTGAGGATGGATTTCTGGATCGCCGTAAACTTCCGAAGTGGAGGCCAAGAGGAACCGCGCTTTCACTCGCTTAGCCAAACCCAACATATTTAGAGTCCCCATCACGTTGGTTTTGATGGTTTTCACGGGGTTGAACTGATAGTGAACTGGTGAGGCTGGACAGGCAAGATGGTAGATCTGATCGACTTCAAGCCGAATCGGTTCTGTGATGTCGTGGCGAATTAACTCAAAGTAGGGATGGCCTATCCATTTCACGACATTAGACTTGCGGCCCGTGTAGAAGTTGTCTAGACAGATGACTTCATGGCCCTCAGTCATCAGGCGATCGATTAAATGAGAACCAATAAATCCGGCTCCACCAGTCACCAAAATTCTCATGTTGTCGAGACCCTCCGATATTGTAAACAGCTCACCCGAGAGTAAGCGGAGTTAATGTGTACAGCTAACTAAACTCAATAATTCCTGCGCATAAATTAATTTCACCGCGCCCCCATCCTAACTTTATGCGCTTATCAATTAGTCTTTCAGCCCGTAATTTTACCTAATTTTTAAAATCAACAAAGCCATGCTAATGTTCCAACCTAGAACTTTGGCTTACCAAAATTCACTGAATCTTGACCAAAGACTTGAGGAATCTTTTCCAACTCATTTCATTCATTCTCAAACACTAAACTGTATCGCTTTTTACTAAAAGAAATGAATGTAAGTAGCGCATTTACGTGTTTACTTTAGGACACGTGAAATTAGCTTCACTAGACTAGCGACTGATGCAGTTTAGGCACTAATTTCTTATGAATAGCTCAACTTTACCCTCTTCCTTAACAATAAATAGAAACTCGTTTAGATTGGTCACCACATGATTTCGGCGATCGAGGTGAAGCGAGTGCCCTTCGGTCTGCTCCTCATAATCTGTAGCAATTGGCTGATTTCGTGATGCATAGACTTATAGTATATTTGTACGCTAAAATCAGCCTAACTGAAGTACAGTTTTGTATTTGATCGGAGCAACTGATGGTAGACGACAGGGGACAGAGGCAACAGCTACTTTTGTTGCTCAGAGACGGTAACGATCGTGGCAAGTTGTCTGTTTCCTTTTGCCCTCTGCCTTTTCACTTTTGCCTGTGCTCGCTAGCCTTCTGGCAGCAACGCCAAAATTTGATCCACAAAGGCTTGATGATCCACCACTGGTTTGGAGATGTAGCCATCTGCGCCACTTTGGCGCAAAAAATTCTCGCGATCGCCCTCCATGGCATGGGCTGTTACCAAAATGATTGGCAGATTTGCTGTAGCCGGATCTCCTTTCAACATCTGCGTAATCTTAATTCCATCCACAGATTTGCCCTGATACATGCTGCGCGACAGAGAGACATCCATCAAAATAATATCCACCTCTCCCGCCTGAGCAATTTGCATCACTTCATCAACATTTTCGGTATGCTTCACATCCAGTCCACCCCGCTTTGTCAAGATTTTGGTGAACACGCGTGCATTGATCAAATCATCCTCCACAATCAAAACCGTCTTCATGGCACTTTCCTTGGCTGCTGACCCGATATGAACTTTCATGAGAGCGTATTATTTATTGGGCAGGAATATTTTAAGGACTATCTAATGCGAGATGATGCAAAGCTCATGCTAATTTTTAACTTCTATCAATGCCCATCTCCTCAGAAAAACGTACATAGACAATCTGCAGACTGACATTATGCTAAATGGTGTCAGTTCTAGATTACCCAATCGGTGAGAGATCAGAATTAGGAAACAAGACTCATGGCTAGACAGCTTGATGTGTTCTCTGGTGGACAGGTAATTGCGACCGCTTTGCATACGGAAATGCAGCAGTCCTACCTGGAATATGCCATGAGCGTGATTGTGGGGCGGGCACTACCGGATGTGCGAGATGGCTTAAAACCAGTGCATCGTCGGATTTTGTATGCTATGCACGAATTGGGCTTGACTCCCGATCGCCCGTTCCGGAAATGTGCCCGTGTGGTTGGGGATGTGCTGGGTAAATATCATCCTCACGGGGATCAGGCGGTGTACGATGCCCTCGTGCGCATGGTGCAAGACTTTTCCAGTCGTTACCCATTGTTGGCAGGGCACGGCAATTTTGGTTCTGTCGATGACGACCCACCCGCCGCCATGCGGTACACCGAAACCCGCCTCGCGGCTGTGGGAAATGATGCCCTCTTGAGCGAGATTGGGGATGCTACCGTCGATTTTGCCGGCAACTTTGATAACTCTCAGCAAGAACCGATCGTACTGCCGGCTCAGTTACCGATCCTGCTGCTAAATGGCAGTTCAGGGATTGCTGTCGGGATGGCGACTAATATTCCGCCTCACAACTTGCATGAAGTCGTAGACGGCTTAATTGCCCTGATTGATAATCCAGCATTGTCAGACGAAAAGCTGGTGGAATTAATTCCTGGCCCTGATTTTCCCACTGGCGGCGAAATCATTGATACTCGCGGCATTTGGGATGCTTACACTACTGGAAAAGGCAGTATTCCGGTGCGGGGCATTGCGCAGATCGAAGAAATTCAGGCGGGGCGGGGGCGGCATCGACGGACAGCGATCGTCGTGACCGAACTCCCCTTCCAGGTCAACAAAGCCGGATGGATTGAGAAAATTGCGGAGTTGGTATCGCAGGGGCGAATTGATGGCATTTCGGATTTGCGCGACGAAAGCGATCGAGATGGAATTCGCGTCGTGATTGAATTGAAGCGAGAAGCCCAACCCCAGAAGATTCTCAACTTCCTCTACAAGCAAACGGCGCTGCAAAACAACTTCGGCGTGATTATGCTGGCGTTGGACAATGGGCAACCCCGGCAGATGCCATTGCGCCAGTTACTCCAGCGGTTTCTCGACTTCCGGGAAGAAACCCTGACCCGCCGCTATCAGCACGAACTGACTCAGGCCGAAACGCGTCGGCATATTGTGGAAGGCTTGCTAATTGCCTTAGAAAATTTAGACGACATCATCGATATTTTGCGCAATGCCCCCGACGGTAGCACCGCCAAAACCCAGTTTCAGGCGGAATTTGAACTGAGTGAGCGCCAATCGGATGCCATTCTCGCCATGCCCATGCGCCGTCTCACGGGAGTAGAACGAGAAAACCTGCAAACCGAATTTGATGATCTGACAAAGCGGATGGCGGAGTTACAAAAGCTGCTCAACGATCGCCGCGAATTGCTGAAAGCCCTCAAGAAAGACTTGCGATCGCTGAAAAAACAGTTTGGGGACGATCGCAGAACGCGGATTGTGGCCGGAATGCAGTCGGAGGGGGAGGCAGCAGGCAAAGGGCAGCAGGCAGCAGGCAGTAGTGGGCAAGAAATAAAGGGAGCAGGGGAGCAGGGGAGCAGGGGCGATGCCTACCCCACACTGTTTGAGGCGGAACCGGAACAGGAAGAAGAGACGGTTCTGGAGCTGACGCAGAAAGGATATGTCAGACGCTTAACCCTGAAAGCATTCCAGCGACAGGCAAAGCACCGCATGGAAGAACCGCTCGTATCCCTCGCAGAAGGGGAAGACTTGCCCATTCAAACCCTTCTCACCACAACGGGCAAAACACTCGTCGTGCTGACCCGTAGCGGCAAGGCGTATTCGGTCAAGGTTGGAGATGTACCCCAGGGAACAGCGCGATCGAAAGGCGCTCCTTTAATTACCCTCCTGCCTCCTGCGGCCCAGAGTGATCCGGGTAGCGTAATTGCTAGCTTGATCATGCCGGATGAGCCAGCCAACCAATGCTTACTCATCTTGACGCAGCAAGGACGGGTAAAACGCCTGCCACTGAGAGAATTTACAGACATCACCGGACGCGGACTGACATTGCTCAAGCTCAAGGAGGACGATCAAATTATTCAGGTCGAATGGACTGAAGTAGGTGAACAACTGGTGGTTGCCACGTCCAGCGGTCGCATGTTGCGTGTAGAAGTCAGTGACGAGCAATTGCCAATTCAAAGTCGCACAGCTCAAGGTCAACTGGTGATGCGGCTAGGTAAACGAGAACACCTGGTCGGCGGTGCCACCGTTTCTCTCGGTGGGCAAATCTTGATGGTAACGGAGAAGGGCTATGCTAAACGAACTCCCGTCGCTACAATGCGCCTTTCTAACCCCGGCGATTTGGGTGGACACGGAATTCAGTTCGCAACCAAGACGGATAGCCTGGTTGGGCTAATCGGTTTGCGCCCCGAAACTGAAGTGCTGTTACTCACGAATTACGATCGTGTGATGCGCCCCGCTCTCGATGAGGTGCCGATGCAGGGACGAGATAGCGCGGGCAATCGTCTCCTCAAACTCGAAAAGGACGAGAAAATTTCCTCGGTGCTAGTGCTGGATAACGGCCTCCCTCGATCCAATCACAGTGAAGATTCGTCGGACGAGGGGTAACAGGACCTCGGAGTTTTCGGTTAGAACTTGCTCTCACAAGCAAAATGCTAATTCAAAGCCACGAGGTCTACACTCGTTTGAGAGGTTGAGACTGAACCAAACGGGACTGACGGGGCTCGAACCCGCAACTTCCGCCGTGACAGGGCGGTGCTCTAACCAATTGAACTACAGTCCCCCGCTGAGGGATTTGATCCTTGCCACATCAGCTCACCAGAGTGCAAGCGCTTTTTGTGACGATCTTCATTATGCCGAGGAACGATACGTCTGTCAAACTTTTTATTGAAGGGGTTTGGCAAACTGTCCCAAGGATGCCTCGTGACTTTAGAATGCTCCCCAAGAACGGTTCGTGACTCGATCGTGTGATAGCGTGCGGCATGGATGGAATGGAATGGGTGGGTTATGGTGATTCGGGATGCCGTCGAGGCTGATTTGATTGCGATCGTCGAGATTTACAATTCCACGATCGCCAGCCGGACTGTGACCGCGGACATGGAGCCGGTATCTGTGGCAAGCCGCTCTGCCTGGTTCCACAACCACTCACCAGATAAACGCCCGTTGTGGGTGATGGAGTGTGATGGCGAGATTGCTGGATGGCTGGGGTTTCAGCATTTTTACTCGGCTCGGCGAGCTTATGACATTACGGCAGAAGTCAGCATCTACGTTTCTCCCAAATATCGACGGCAAGGGGTGGGCCGCAAGTTGTTGCAGCACGCGATCGCTCAAAGTCCTCAACTAGGCATCAAAAATCTTGTGGGGTGTATTTTTGCCACTAATCATGCCAGTCTCAAATTGTTTGAAAACTTTGGATTTGAACGGTGGGGACACTTGCCAGCGATCGCGGAATTTGAACACGAAACCTGCGATCTCGTGATCGTAGGGCGACGAGTTGTAAACGAAGGCTAACGGCGTTCCAAGGTTTCGGTTAAGCGATCGATCGCTGCCGTTAATCGTTCTTGAGACTCCAGGACTGGATCAGCCGCAGGTGCGTCCTCCTGACGGCGCATGAACTTTTCGAGCGCTCGAATCAGTAAAAAGATGACAAACGCAATCACGATAAAGTTAACAAGCGCTACGATAAATCCACCCACCCCAAAAGGTAAGTTTTGCAGTTGATCAACGCCTGCCTGTTTCAACACTGGATTTAAGAGCACAGACATAATCCAATTCACAAAGGCATCAACGACCTTGCCAAAGGCTCCACCAATGATTACGGCAACCGCGAGATCAACCACATTGCCGCGCATAATGAATTCTTGAAAGTCCCTCAAGAACCCTGTCGCCGAACTTCTTGCCCGTCTAGTCATTTGATTTGTCTCCGTTCACTCACAAGGTGTAATCAACTGCTTTTGGAATGGATTGAGCGCTGCTGCATTGATGACAACGAATCCATCGACATCAACCCTCGTAAGATTTAGCTCAAGACTCCAAATGAGTCAATAGGCAATTGTTCGATGGGAATACTCTTTCGTCAAGGCGTTAAGACTCGCTGCCATGACGGCGATCGTTTGCCCTGTGACGGAAAACATCATGGCCTCTCGAAAAATGCGTTGAGCCGCATGGTTACGGGAGTTGGCCGAGCCGCCAGAGGCAATTACCGCGGCATGGGCACATTGCACCGCTAGCTGGATGGCCGTGGCACGCAGGTGAAGGCGTTCTGCAAAGGGACGATCGCTGGCTGCATAAATTGCACTGCGACATTGTCCAAGTTGCTGATTGAGAATTTGATGAGTGTCCTGAAGAAATAAGTAAGATCGTGCCTGGCCAATGTGTTGAAGTAAGTCCAGGGCGGCTCTGGCGCAACCCAGGGCATAAAAACTGTGCTGCAACACGTTCTGGCGATCGCTCTGCTGAATGGCCTCAGGCGGCGCAATAAAGAGGACACGATCAGCGGGCAAATGCCACTCCTGCAACGTCGCTGCAACCGTGTTAGTGGATGACATCACGGCCAGGGACATCGGCAGGCTGAACTGAATGTGGCCACCTGCGGGTTGGATGGTCTCGCAGCAGGGAAGCATTCCATACACCGCACGGCCATCAGGGAGAACGGCTGCACCCACAAATGCTTGAAAGATGCCGAAGCCCGTGATCCAGGGAATAGCGCCATTGAGACAGAAACCATCGGCAGCGGGGAGGGCTTTCAGCGGCGGCACCGCCTGGCGGAGGTGGGAAAACCCAACACCAACAGCGATCGCGCCTGTGCCCATGTGGGGCAAATACTCCCGCTTCAAACCCTCATTTTCGCTGCGACTCAGGAAACTACCCGCACTTTGATGTTGTGCCTGCAAAAATGCCAGAGCGCCAGAATATCGCGCTAGCAATTCCTGAAATTCCTGAAACAGTTGCCCTCTAATCTCTTGCCCACCCCACTGCGACGGAATTTTCAAGCCCAACCAATGGCGTTGACCCAGGTCAGAAAAGGCAGCCTGCAAAGCAGTACTGGACGCATCCAGGTCGTTTGCGATCGAGAAAACGTGATCGCGCAAGTAGGCTTCAACGTCCGTGAGGGCAAGCATGACCCAGTATCTATTACCCGTTTCCAGCGGCAATTTCCGCAATTCCGATCGGGCAAGAGACATTCGTACCACCCAAACCACAATAACCACCAGGGTTCTTGGCCAAATATTGCTGATGGTAGTCTTCGGCGTAATAGAACTCCGGAGCGTCCAGAATTTCGGTCGTGATTTTGCCGTAACCTGCTTTGCTCAGTGCTTGCTGGTACATATCCCGGCTGGCTTCTGCCAGCTGACGCTGTTCGTCACTGTAGACATAAATGCCCGATCGATATTGTGTGCCAACATCGTTCCCTTGCCGCATACCTTGAGTGGGATCGTGGCTTTCCCAAAACACTTTGAGTAATGCGTCGTAGGAAATCACGTTGGGGTCAAACACGACCCGCACAACTTCGTTGTGTCCAGTCAAGCCACTGCACACTTCGCGATAGGTTGGGTGAGGAGTCAGGCCAGCAGCATAACCCACCGAAGTACTGTAAACTCCCGCTTGCTGCCAAAACTTCCGCTCTGCACCCCAAAAGCAGCCCAGTCCAAAGAGTGCCAGTTGCATGCCTTCGGGAAAGGGCGGCTTAAGGGGATTGCCGTTGACGAAATGCTGATTGGTCAGCGGCATTTCGGTTGTCCGCCCAGGCAGCGCATCTGCCGCTGTGGGCATGGATACTTTTTTACCAAGTCCAAATAATGCCATTGCTTTGAACCCACCTTCTGAATTCCTCTTTACTCTAGTTTACATTTCTAAGCAGGGAGTAAACCGGGTCTAAGAGAGCGCTGAGTAAAAACGTGACTTTGCCTAGAGGCGTTTCCTGTAACGTCTCTACAGGCATTTGATCGCAGGTTGCCAAATACTCTCGGTTGAATTACCCCGCCACCTGTTTCAGTTCTCTGAGCAAGGCTTCCAATTCGGAGAGCTGATCGCTGGGGGCGGACTGTTGCTGCATCAAACGTTTTGCGGCTTCCAGGGAGGAAATGGCCTCCTGGTGCCGACCCAGTTCTTTCATCGCTTTGCCCAGTTTTACATGGCCATCGGGGTCTTGAGGGGCGAGGGCGATCGCTTGGCGATAGAGGTTAACGGCTGAGGAAAAGTTACCTTGGGCGAAGAACACATCCCCCACCCCCAAATGGGCCTCGCCTGAGGTGGGCTGGAGGGCAATCACGCGGCGAAAAGCACTCATCGCTGGGTCGAGTTGTCCTGCGGCGTACCAAGCGCGGCCAATTTGCAGATGAATGGACGGATTGCGAGGTTCGAGTTCAACCGCTTTGGCGAAGGAGTTTTGCGCTTTGGGGTAGTCTTTGAGCTGTAACCAGGCAGTGCCGATGTGAACGCGAACGATCGCCTGACGAGGGGCAATTCTGGCCGCTTGTTGCAGCGGGGTGAAGGCATCACGAGGGCGCTTGAGTTGAATTAAGGCCGTCCCAAGCAATTCCTGCGCTTTGAAGTTTTGGGGGGCGATCGCGGCAACTCGACGGTAGGTTTCCAGGGCTTCTTCATATTTCCCCTGTCGTGAGAGCAAAACCCCGATCGCGAGGTTGGCGTTGACGTGGCGTGGATTGAGTTGAACCGCTTGCCGATAGGCGGCGATCGCATCGGCAGTTTTGCCCAAATTCGCCAAACTAAATCCTAAAGCGTGATAGAACTCAGCGTTACGCGGTTCCAGCTTAATGGCTTGCTGATATGCCTGAATCGCATTCTCGAAGTTTCCCTGAGTGGCGTAGAGAAAACCCATCCCAGAAAAAATGCGGGGATTGGAGCGATCGAGTTCTGCGGCCCGACGAAACGCAGCCAACGCTGCCGGAAAGTTACGCGCATTGGTTAATCGGCGTGCTTCCCGCAATAGTTGGGTGAGGGGATCGTTCCGGTTGGAGGTTGCTGCTGTGTTCAGATCACTTGCGCCTGATGTGCCGAGGTCATCAATTTGTTGTTGGGCTGACGATATTTGCGAGGTTGCGGCCACAACTCCAGTGGCAAGGGCGAAACTGGTCAGGACGGCGATCGGTTTGTGTAGGATGAGTTTGAACATGAGCATACCTCACATCAGAACAACACAGCATGGCTAACCCAAGTACTTGCAAAATAGGAAATTCTTTGCAAAAAGTTACTTTTGAAAAAACCATGCACTACTGTCGCACATTGTGGCCGATCGCACAAACCCCAAGGCTGATGAATTTAACAGGATTGGTATATTGAACAAAATCGTAACGTACCGAAAACCTTCAAAGTCGTGCGATACCTGCATTAAGACACCTTGCGAAAATTGCATCTTAATTTGCTCTACAGTCCTCAGGATTATGGATTAAATAACCTGTGAAGTGGGTGTCTCACCTGCCCGGATGGTCAAAATGCCCATCCCACAAAAATTACAGCTTATTTAATTCTTATTCCTAAGCGGAAATTGGGAACAATAGCGTGAAGTAGGTTAGAGAAACAACTCAGATTCTGAATGATTCCTTGACTAATTCGTATTGCTATGTCGCCAAAAAAATCGAATGACGGCTGCGGCTGTGCAAGTATTCCAATTTCATTGATCTTAGTATTGTTAGGTGTAGGGTATTGGGGTTACACACAGTTACATAAGCTCAACCTCAATGGTTTTTTGCCCGGTCAACAACAACCCGTAACTTCGATTCCAACGCCTAATTCACCCGTCCCGATCGCGAGTTCACCCCTGCCCCAAACAACCACGAGCGCAACTCCTACGCCCCAACCATCGTTAGGCAAACGACCAGCTCCATTCCCAGTTCCTGCTCCAAAACCATCCGCTCAAAAGGCTGCCCTGCAACCTCGAACACAACCGTCTCCCGTGGTTGCTCGAAAAAGCAATCAAACTCTGTGGGAGAAAAAAGCTATTCGAGGAATTTACTTGAGTCGCTATCAAGTCACCAATAATGCAACCGAACAAATGATTCGCGATCGCGTTCGGTATTACCGTAAACAGGGTTTGAATACGATTATTCACGGGGTTTGGGGTAACGGTTGCACAATGTACAATAGCGCAGTAATGCAACAAACTTTTGGGTACAAAAGCTGTCCCAATCAGTTTAACGAGCAGTGGTTAGATTGGTTAATCGATGAGGCCCATCAGCAGGGGATGCAAGTCCATGCTTATTTTGAGAAGGGCATTAAGATTGATCAAAATAGCCCTATTTTTGACCTGGCGATCGAGAAACGATGGATTGTCCCTGGAGTCGATAAAACCTATGCAGGCATCGACCATTATGTGCTGGATGTGGAGATTCCAGAGGTTGCAAATCTATTCAGGCAAATCTCAGTCGAGTTCGTCAAAAAATATCCGACCATTGATGCTGTTCAATGGGATGACTACTTAGGCTATCACGCTGATTTACCAGGAAAAGTCGATCGCACGGCGCGTTTAACTAAATTTGTGCGGCAGATGCGAGCCGATATCAAAAAAGCCAATCCAACTATTAAGTTCGATCTTTGCCACCACAATCCTTACTGGGGCAAGCGATATTTTGCCGCCGATTGGCCAAACTGGACAGCCGATCGTGTCTTCATTCAAGTCTATAACGATAAGAATTTTAACCAGGAGTTAGAGTACGCCAAAAACTATGCTGGAGTGGCCATTTCGGATAAGCAAATGTACCGTTTGAAAGAACTGGTAAAAAACCCTCAAATCAAGAGTGTTTTAGTCTTTCCCGCTGCTGGAAAACCAGAAGAGACGGCGGCTTTGGTGAAACAAACCACCAATTCCTTAAATAATTGACAGCCTTAAATAACTGACAGCTTGATCAAGCTAAGCGCTGAAGTATTTTGCTGCCGGATGATAGGCCACGATCGCCGTGGTGGATTGCTCTGGATACAGTTGTTCACTTTCATCCATGTACATGCCAATGCGGTCAGTTCCCAGTAATTCCAGTTGCTTATACTGATCCTGAATGTTAGGACAGGCCGGATAGCCGAAGCTATAGCGCGATCCTTGATAACGCTGGGCCAGCATATCGCGGATGTTGTCGGGTTCCAGGTCGCCATAGCCCAACTCTCGCCGGATGCGGGCATGAGTCCATTCGGCTAAAGCTTCCGCCACTTGCACCGCTAGGCCGTGGAAGTAGAGGTAGTCGGTGTAATTGTCAGATTTGAATAATGCTTGGGCGAACTCGGTCGCTTTCTGTCCAGCCGTAACGGCTTGCATTGGGAAGACATCGATATGCCCTGAATCTTGGGCGGCGAAGAAGTCGGCAATGCAGTAGCGCCGCAGGGATTTTTGGCGCGGGAAGTTCCAGGTAACAATCGGAGTGGGGGGGTGGGGGTGTGAGGGAGCGTAGATGTGAACGGAGTTGCCTGCGGACTGGCAGGGGAAGTAACCGTAGACAATTTGTGGATCGAGTAAGTCTTCTTCCACGATGCGGGCTTTCCAGCGCTCCAGGATGGGGTAGACCTTTTGGGCCAAGAATTGGTCATAGTCCTCACGCGACTGTTCGCGGGGTTTGCGAAACTGCCACTGGCCGGCGATGAGAGCCTGCAAATCGAGATGCCAAAATACTTCATCCCAGGGAATATCTTTGCCAGCCAGGATTTTGGTGCCCCAGAAGGGAGGTGTGGGCCGGGGAATGTCGATCGCGATCGCCTCCGATCGAACCGTATCCTCTGCAGCAGGGGCGGCAGGGACGAGGGGAGCAGGGGAGGCTGCTTCAGCTTCAGCTTTTACTTCGCCTTCTGCCTTCTGCTCTCTACCTTCGGTCTTTTCTACAGTTGTATGTTCGCCCAAAAATCCCTGCCGATCGTCCCATTGCCCTTCAGTTTTGGCGGGCATGAGCTTGTCCATGAAGTGTAGATCGGCGAACGCATCTTTGCCGTAGATGACCCGGCCTTTGTAAACATTCTGGCAATCTTCGTAGACAAATTTGGGAGTGAGTGCCGCGCCGCCCAGGATGACGGGAACGGTAATGCCACGATCGTTGAAGACTTCCAAATTTTCTTTCATGAAAGCAGTGGATTTCACCAGCAAGCCACTCATGGCGATGCAGTCAGCCTGGTGTTCGTTATAAGCGTCAATGATATTTTCCACCGGTTGCTTAATCCCCAGGTTGATCACCTTGTAGCCGTTGTTTGTCAGGATGATATCGACCAGATTTTTGCCAATGTCGTGGACATCGCCTTTTACCGTGGCAATCAGGAAAATGCCTTTTGAACTGTTCGTTTCGCTCTTCTCCATGAATGGTTCTAGATGGGCAACCGCTGCTTTCATGGTTTCCGCCGATTGCAGCACGAAGGGCAGTTGCATTTGGCCAGACCCGAAGAGTTCACCGACGACTTTCATCCCATCCAGCAAAAAAGTGTTGATGATATCGAGGGGTTTGTAGGTTTTGAGGGCTTCTGTGAGAGCCTCTTCCATGCCAATGCGTTCACCGTCGATGATATGGCGTTTGAGGCGTTCTTCCACCGGCAAATCTGCCAGCGAGTCTTGCGAGCGGGCTTCCTTGGCAGAAACCCCTTCAAACAGGGTTGTGAGTATGGTGAGGGGGTCGTAAACGCAGACATCGCCTTCAAAGCGCCGTTGGTCGTAAATTAACTGCCGACAGACTTCTTGGTGGGCGGGGTCAATTTTGGCCAGGGGCAGGATTTTCGCGGCACTGACGATCGCCCCGTCCATGCCCGCCTGCACTGCTTCATGCAGAAACATCGAATTGAGGACAATCCGCGCCGCTGGACTGAGCCCAAAGGAAATGTTGGAGACACCCAGCAAAATGTGACAACCGGGGAGATGTTCCCGAATCAGGCGGATGGATTCGATCGTCGCTTTGCCATTTTCCCGGTCTTCTTCGATTCCTGTAGAGATGGGCAACGCCAGCGTGTCGAAGAAAATTTCGTGGGCGGGAATGCCAAACTCTAAGGCTTGCCGATAGGCCCGTTGCGCAATCTGGAATTTTTTCTGGGCAGTCCGTGCCATGCCGTCTTCGTCGATCGTGCCCACAACCACACCCGCACCATATTGCTTCGCCAGTTCCAGCACTTTCAGAAAGCGGGGTTCCCCATCTTCGTAGTTAGTCGAGTTGAGGATGCACTTGCCACCGGCCACCTTCAGCCCTGCTTCCATCTTTTCCCATTCGGTGGAGTCCAGCATCAACGGCAGGTTGACGTTAGTAACAAGCCGCGAGACGAGTTCTCGCATATCGGTCTCGCCATCCCGCCCAACGTAATCCACGTTCACATCCAGGACGTGGGCACCTTCTTTCACCTGCGATCGAGCAACAGCGACCAAGCCATCCCAATCTTCGGCATTCAGGAGTTCTCGGACCTTTTTGGAACCGCTGGCATTCAAACGCTCACCCACGATCAGGAAGGAGTTGTCCTGGTCGTAGGGTTGTGTCGCGTAGATGGAGGCGGCAGAGGGGATGTAGCCAAAGGCAGGACGGGAATTGGTTAGGGGTGACGGAGTGACGAAGTGACGGGGTGGTGAGAGCAGCGATACTCCCGTTGCGTCGTTGCTCCCTAGCTCCCTAGCTCCATGGCTTCCCTGCTCCTCTGCCTGCCCATGCCCTACTCTCACAGGGCGATCTTTGGGATGCAAGGTCTTGGCAATTTCTGCCAGTTGGTGAATGTGATCGGGCCGGGTGCCGCAACAACCGCCGATGACCTGCACGCCCAAGTCTTCAACGAAGCGGGTGAGTGCAAGGCGTAACTCCATGGGAGTAAGTTTGTAGTGCGCATGTCCACCCACGTTTTCGGGAATGCCCGCGTTGGGAATGCAGGAAATGACGAAGGGCGAGTGCTGGGACAGATATTTGATGTGTTCGGCCATGCGATCGGGGCCAGTGGCGCAGTTTAGCCCCAGAATATCGATCGGGTAGGGTTCCAGGATGGTCAGCATCGCGGCGACATCAGAACCCACCAACATCGTGCCCTGAATTTCCATCGTGACGGACACCATCAGCGGACGGCGTTCCCCTTTTTGCGCAAACACTTCTTCAATCCCGTTCAGGGCCGCTTTAATTTGCAGCACATCCTGACAGGTTTCCACCAGGAACAAATCCACGCCGCCATCCCACAAGCCCTGAGCTTGCTCAGCGAACGCGGCTTTCATCGTGTCATAGTCGATGTGGCCCAGCGTTGGAAGTTTGGTGGTGGGACCGATCGAGCCAGCCACGAAGCGGGGTTTGTCCGGGGTGGAAAATTCCACTGCGGCTTGTTTTGCCAGTTCTGCTGCCGCTTTATTGAGTTCGTAGGTTTGATCAGCCAGGTCGTATTCAGCCAGCACGATCGAAGTGGCACCGAAGGTATCAGTTTCAATCACATCAGCCCCAGCCGCTAAAAAATCCCGATGCACTTTGGCCACGGCTTCAGGTTTGGTCTTGACCAGATATTCGTTACACCCCTCATACTCGGCTCCGCCAAAGTCTTCCGCAGTGAGATTTTGTACTTGAAGATTGGTGCCCATCGCCCCATCAAAAACGATAACCGGGCGATCGGGGTGGTAAAGACGCTCTAGGAAAGGGCTACGCATTGATGACAAGGTGATTAGGTTGACTGACTAGTTAAACAGAACAGAGGGATGCTTGCCTCCATCTTGCCGTTGATGCCCGTAGTGATACGGGGCAAAAAGCATTAAGTTAACAAAAACTTTGCACAATGATAAAAAATTAACATAGTGTTTCGGGCGATTCAGTGTGAATCGAGAAGATATATTAAGGTCTCTTAATTTTTCAGCTTATCGTAGACCTGAGTTAGGTTTCTAGAATCTTGACTGGAATTCGCGTGACTTCTTCTAAATCTGTTGGGACTGCGAATTAAATTAAAGTGGCAAATTCTGTGGGATAGGCATGTTGCTTGTCTCAGACAGCCAGGACGGCTATCCCACTTGATTTAACTCATGATTCCTAGGACGCGATACAGATGCAGCTCTTGAGTAATTTGTTTGGTGGCACGATCGAGGCTGCCGAATTGCCAAGTGGCTTCGCTCGTCATGGCTCCTTGAATGAAGCTTTGCTCCCTGTCTACCCATTTGTCCAACGTGACTAAATTGCCGCTCTCGACACAGGTTGTCTCTCCTCTCCAACTTCTCTGCTCTCACTAAGGAGCATGGATTTAATAAAACCGCATTCTTGCGTAGGATGGGTTAGCGCAGCGTAACGCATCGACTCCTGGGCTTGCGATGCGTTACGGCTAGCGCCTAACACATCCTACAAAAACCGACCTTAATTTAATTCTCATTCCTAATTGGGATTCGCATTGATGAAGTCGAGCAATCCCTGATACTTGGGAGCTTGCTTGAGTTCCTGGTTTTGGTACTCCATCGCCCCCCAAAATCCCCATTTGCTGGGCTGAGCGACATCCACAAATTGATTGAATAGTGATCCACCGCTTTGCTTCCACAGATTTAGGTAAGCACGGTAAACGTCTCGCATTTTAGGATGACGATTGGCTTGCGCAAAGAGTTTGGTGATGGGTTCAATTTTATCGTCCGGGAACTGGTAGGCCGTGAGGTGAGGCCCGCCTTCGTAGGCATAGAGGGGCAACCCAAATCGTTTAGCAACTTTAATGTTGTCATCTATCATCGGTTTGAGACCGGGGATGCCTGCCATCAGGTTCTCTACGATTTGATCGACGCTCATTTTGGCGATCGCGTCGGCTCGTTTGGCATCGTTCAGGTCGCTGTTGCCGTTCTTGTCAAAATCGGCCCCATCAAAGTAAGGGGCGATCGCATAAGCATCAGCATGTTTGTAGGCATCTTTCCAGCCCAAAATTTGTTCTGCCGTCCAGGGATTAGCCGCCTGTCCTGCCAGAACTCGCACTAAGCGCTTGTCAGCACTGGCACCAAACACCTGATTGAAGATTTTGAAAATTTCTACTGATCGTTCTGAGTAGAACAGCAGGGAAGCGCCGTAATCATCATTGGCAAGTTGGCGGGCGCGGCCCTGCTCTGCCGCATACCGATGTTGGGAGAAGATCCCGTTCCAAACTTCATTGGAGTACTCAATGTGGATTTTGAGTGAGGGATCAACGCGATCGCGCACCATTGTGGCAAATTGCCGCACGTAATCATCCGAGGCTTTAGCTGGCAGCGTAAACCACGGATCGACTTTCAGGGTGTTGGCCAATTGAATCATGTGTTCCAGGGCGACACCTTTGCCGCCGGCCTGCCGCACACTGTTGGGCGTAGAGCGATCGCGCCAATGCACCACCTCGGAATGGTTCGTGGCCATCCAATCCATAAACCGGAGCGAGCTGAAGTGGCTGATGCGTTGTAGAAAGAGCGGATGAAACGGCTGAGTTTGGTAGGTTTGCTCAAATCCCGGCATGATAAAGCGAATGTTCCGAAGCGGATTTTGGGGATTTGTTTCGCGAATTTGCAAAAACACGCCCGCCTCGTCCGGTGTCACATCCACCACCATCCGGCCTGGAGCCTGGCTCACAATTTTGGCATGGTCAAAGGCAAAGGTGATTTTGCCTTCGCCATCGTACAGCAGCGTGTATTTCCCCGCTGGGTAATGGGGCGACCCAATCATCATCACGGTTTCCACCCATTGCCCCGGTTCCAAGGAGGCCACCCAGCCATCCGGGGTTAAATTGATCTTGCCACCTTCCCCCCAGGCGGCCCCTTCCCGCTGTGAGATCCAGTCCCGCGAGGTTTTGAACATATCCACGAAGCTCCACTGGGTAGACCAGTCGGCAATGCCGTTGAGGTTTGTTCCAACCAGGGCTGAACGAGTTTTGGGATTAGCCGCGATCGCGCTTTGCAAACTGGGGTCGGGTTGAGTCAGGTCGATTTCGTTCCCAGCGATCGACGGGTTGACCGAATTCATCTTTCCAAACGGGTTGGCCTGGGCCAGATAGACCATACCTGCTATGCCTGCGAGAACTGCGCCAACTTGGAGCGATCGCTTGAGTACCAGTGGGGATGAAGGCTTTTGCTTGAATGCCATAGTGATTGAGGGGTGGGTGACGCGGTTAAGAGTTCCCTGTTTCACGCTCATCATAGCCAGGTCGCTCTAGAACCTTCATGCTTTATAAAGTGGCTGTAAATATTGCTCTCATCAACACACATACCAATCCTCTTTATAATGAGGACTTGCGATGGGCGTTGCCGTTGCCAGCAACTGAGCTATCCACTGAATCTCATTCTTAATTCATACTTTTTATGTCCCGCGAATCCCGTAACCAGCCCGAAGCCCAAAGTACGCTTGAAGAAATCCGTGCCACACGGTTAGAAAAAATTGCCCAACTGAAACAGGCTGGCTACACGCCCTATGCTTATCGGTGGGAAGTGACCCATCATGCGGCGGAGTTGCAGAAGACTTACATTGATCTGGTCAGTGGGGAAGAGGTTGATGTGGAAGTGGCGATCGCCGGACGCATCATTGCCAAACGAGTATTTGGCAAACTCGCCTTCTTCAGCCTGCAAGATGAAACGGGCACGATTCAGCTTTATCTGGACAAAACCCGCATTCAAGAAAACATGGGTACGGACGATCCCAATGCCTTTGAACATCTGAAGCAACTCACTGACGCTGGCGACATTATTGGCGCGATCGGCACCATCAAACGCACCGAAAAAGGCGAACTCTCGGTTTACGTGAACCGATACGCCATGCTGACTAAATCCCTCTTGCCTCTGCCGGACAAATGGCATGGCCTGACGGATGTGGCCAAGCGGTATCGCCAGCGCTATGTCGATCTGATTGTGAATCCCGAAGTGCGAGAAACCTTTCGGCGGCGAGCGTTGATTACGGCTTCCATGCGGCGTTATCTGGATCAGCAAGGCTTTATCGAAATTGAAACCCCCGTGTTGCAATCAGAAGCAGGCGGAGCCGAAGCACGTCCCTTCATCACTTACCACAACACGCTGGATCTGGATCTCTACCTGCGGATCGCGACCGAGTTGCATCTCAAGCGGCTGATTGTCGGCGGATTTGAAAAAGTGTTTGAACTGGGCCGGATTTTTCGCAATGAAGGGATTTCTACACGCCACAATCCCGAGTTCACGACGATCGAAATCTACCAGGCCTACGCCGACTACCACGACATGATGACCCTGACGGAAACGCTGATTACAACAGCCGCACAGGATGTCTTGGGCACCTTGCAAATCAGCTATCAGGGCACCGCGATCGACCTCACTCCTCCCTGGCGCAGAATTACCATGCACGCAGCGGTGCAGGAAAAAACAGGCCTTGATTTTAGCCAGTTTTCCTCTTTGGCAGAGGCTAAGGCTGCTGCCGTCAAAGCTGGCATTGGCGTGCCGGAAAAATGCGACGCGATCGGCAAGTTGCTGAACGAAGCCTTTGAACAAACTGTCGAGGAAACCCTGATTCAGCCCACCTTCATCCTCGATTATCCAGTGGAAATTTCACCTCTGGCTAAGCCGCACCGCTCCAAACCTGGACTGGTGGAACGCTTCGAGCTATTCATCGTGGGGCGCGAAACGGCAAACAGCTTTTCTGAGTTGACTGATCCGTTAGATCAACGCCAGCGTTTGGAAGATCAAGCCGCTCGTAAAGAAGCTGGCGATTTGGAAGCCCATAGCGTGGATGAGGACTTTTTGACAGCCCTGGAACAAGGAATGCCGCCGACTGGAGGACTGGGCATTGGCATCGATCGCCTCGTTATGCTGCTCACGGACAGTCCCAGTATCCGCGATGTGATTGCCTTTCCCCTATTGAAGCCGGAAGTCAGCCAGGAGGCATCGTCGTCGGGACATTAAGTGATCCTTACGACCTAATTCGTCACTTCTGCCATTTCAATCACGTTTCCGTCGTAGTCCTTCACTAGGAAGTTGAGGGGCTTTTCGCGCCGGATCTTGTATTTAATTCGGCGACTCTGAACGCGAAGCAAAATTTGTTCCAAGCAAGCGCGATCGAAGCACACATGCCGCTGGTGATTTCTCTCTCCTAAGCTGGCACCGGAAATTACATGCAGTTGAGTGTTTTTCTTCAGCTGATACCACAAGCCATCGGGCGCAGTAGCTGTGGCGGTGCTGGTTCGGCCCACTCCCGGAGTAATGTAAAGGGGGTCAACCATCGGCGTGCCTAAGGATTGCTCATAGTTGTAGTAGTAGTGCAATGGCACATCTGCCGCTGGAAGTTCTAACATACCCTCGTACAGTTGCCGCGCCAGTTCTACATCCGACACCATGATAGTATGAACTTTTGGGGCGCTGGTGAGGAACATCCACATCGCCCCGGCATAAGCTGCCAAGAGCAACACCATAATTCCTTGCGTCGAAAAGAGGGTATCCAGCCCGGGAAGCGCGCCCAAAGTTAAATCATGCAGCATCGTAAACCACGTTAAATAGAGCGAATTAATACATCAATATCTACCTTTGCCAATCGATCTTAGCAAGCCCTCAAAAACTCGGCAAAAGTGGGTACGGGATTACACAGGATCTTGATGTTTTAATCTGGTTGCCAACACGCGACTAAACAGCGGCTTTGGGAGCGTTCGTCCCCCTGCCAGCAATGATTCAAACACTGCCTCTGACAAGCTGTGATTTCTCCATCTGCACACATTGCACTATCACTACAGCTTTGCTGGGAACTAATAACCCGATCGCAAGCCAAATTTTCATCGCTAGCACAAACCTTCTCGTTGCCAGTGGGTGGACGTAAGTACGCTGGTTGTTGGTTGGGAGACTGAGAGCTTGTAGCATCCATGAAGAAAATGAGTAAAACTGCAAGCGAGAGAATTTGTTCTAACTTACGAGTTTCTACTGGGTGATTGCTTCCGCCATTTGGAGATACAGGTTGGTGGTTGTTTTGCCCAGTCTGGGTGAGGATAATCCTCCATCTGGATGATTAATCTGGATGATTTGACGAACTTGAGACTTTTTCTGTCCTGCTTCAACCACACGCAGGCGCACAACTTTTGCTTACGATCGGGTTTGTTACCCTGGAAATAGAGTTGATCGACCAGAGTTGTGCAGGAAAGCATCCTTTTCTGCCGATCGCAACTTTTCACCGGCTGCTGTTTGCCTGCCCACTATGAGACCAGATTTGCAAGGGTTAGAAATTACCAAAGGAGAATTAAGGCGTTTGGTCGGTTTTGCGCCGCGCCATATTTCGGCCCCATTTTGGGCACGGGTGGGTTGGTTAAGTCTATGGTATTTTGCAGTGAATTATGTGGCGATCGCCGCCTTGCGAGCCGTGTTGCTGGCAATTTCACCATTGACATTGCCCTGGGCAGCGCAGGTTTGGATCAGTTTAATCCTAGCGATCGCAACGGCAATCTATCACCGTTGGAATTGGTTAAATGAAACAGTTGCGCCACCTTTGCGCAACCTGCTGGAAGATGTCAAGCAGTTTAATTTGATGGTGAAAGCAATCAGTATCAATGATCAACTTGAAGATGCCGGAAATTTCAGTGTGGCAATTAAAGACCGCGATCGAGTGTTGGAGGCGCTCTGGCTGACACGAGAAGATTTGACCCGGGCATTGAAAACAGAACGCATTCTGCGGGATAACAGAGAATTCATCGCCAACAATGCGGTTTTGTTCAACAACAACATTTCGGCGCTGACCTCGCTCCAAGTCAACGATCAGGCCAGCGAACACGGGCGCTTACTCAACGAAGCCCTTCAGATTGCAATTAGCACTCAGGAAGAAATGCGGCGGCTCCAGGGTTAATCTGTCCTGCCGTTATCGATAATAGGTCGATTCAGCTCACGACATTTGGCTTGCGCTGTTTCAAAGGCTTGCTGGTATTCCTTGCCGCCCAGCATAACGTTGCCGTAATACTCGTAGGGCATGGAACCGTAAATCGGTAAAGGTGGGTCTTCGGGGTAATCTTCTTTCGCTTCCTCGATCGCCGCTTTCAATGCTTTGGCTGTTAGCTTTTGAGCCGGGAAGTAATGCAATACTTCTGCTGCCTGTTTTAGAAACGGGAAGGAAGGATCAACTAGTTGCCCTTCTAGCTCCAGCCACGCATGTTCCTGGGGAGCGCAACGTTTGCTGGCAACCACCAAAAACCCCTGAACATACAACGCGCCTTTGGTTGCTAGCGTGCCGCGATGAGCGTTGTCAAATGGTGCTTTGGGTTTACTCTTGATGTGTTGCGCTAACTCGTGCGATCGCGCTTCGTCTAATGGTTTTTCCATTCAAAAAGTGAGTAAGGAGCCAATCCTATTCTTCCAGGTCGCGCAACAATTGCAGCCGATTATCCCCCTGTTGTGATTGAGCAGGTAAATCAGACAATGGAGCTGTTCCTCGCACTGGCCCGACTAGCACTCGGGTGTTGCGATCGATGCGGTATAGCACCAGACCACCCTCATTTGCAGGTGCGATCGGTTGGGAGGAGTTGACCGATGGAGTTGTTCGATTAACGACGGGATTACTTTGATACGACCGTTCCTGCACACCTAAGATTTCTGCGGGAGATGGAGTCATCTCTGATTGAGCCAAGCCAGCGGGAGCAAAACCAAACACGGTGGCCATCATTCCAGCGATCGAAATTACTCGTTGCATCATCAGGCACCAAATCTGATCACTTTAGTTCTATCGCGTCTCCTCAAAATTGCGCATCTATCTTTCATCGGATCTTTAAAGTGAGCTTCGTGAATTCCAGGGGAAGACTTAGGAAATAACCCTTACACTAAGCTGCCCCTTTCATGAGCCACGGATTGTACTTATATGGGATTTTTCCAGATGTTGATCTGGATGATTTAGCCCTGGAAGGCTTGGACAAGCAACCAGTTCAGATTCACCGATTAGATGGGTTTAAGTTTCTGTACTCCGAAGCCCAACAGGAACGTTATTTAGCCAGTCGCAAAAACTTACTAGGGCATGAAAGAGTGTTAGAACAGGCGATGCAAGCAGGTTTTAGAACGCTCCTACCGTTGCAATTTGGGTTAGTCATTCAAGACTGGGCCACAGTCACGCAGCAATTAACTCAGCCCTATCGCGAAAACCTGCATTTGTTATTTATAAAATTAGACGGCAACCGAGAAGTTGGCATCAAAGTGTTTTGGGACCAGGAGCGCGAACTTCAAGCTCTGCTAGATGAAAATCCGTTTTTGCGATCGCAACGCGACAGCCTGGAAGGAAAAAATCTCAGCATGGATGAAGTGGTGGCGATCGGGCAGGCGATTGAACGATCGCTGGCAGCCCGTAAACAGCAAATCATCTATGCCTTCCAGCAGCAGTTAAACCCTCAAGCGATCGAGGTCGTGGAGAACGACGTGATGACCGAATCGATGCTTTACAACGCGGCCTATCTCATTCCCTGGGAGCGAGAAGTCGCATTTAGTCACCAGGTAGAAGCGATCGACCGTCAATTTGAAGGTCGTCTCAAAATCCGCTACAACAACTTCACTGCACCCTTTAACTTTGCTCAAATGCCCCATGCTTAACCTCCTCCTGGCTCCACTCACTGCACCCATCAGTGGCATCACCTGGATTGCCGCACAAATTCAAGAACGGGTTGATGCCGAATTAGATATCAAAGAAAATCTGCAAAAACAGCTTCTAGCCTTACAACTGGCCTTCGATATGGGTGAGGTTGCAGAAGACGTGTTTGAAACTCAAGAAGAAGAGTTACTGCTAGCGATTCAAACCCTGGACGATTTGGAACGGCAAGCAGCGGCTGAATCAGATTGAACCCAGTTGAAAACTTGGCGTAAAACCATGGCAGCTAACCGATGGGTAGATAGAAACATTTCCATCTATCAGCCCTGTTGCCGATCCTTATGTTGCTATCGCCACCGCTCCAATTAGCCGTTCAACCCTCTGCCCAACATACTGCACTGCTGCATCGCCTCACTCGTGGTCATGTGCTGGCGATCGACCCTGATTCTCTGGGTGGGTTACTGTTGGTCAAGGCATTTTATGTCGATTTTGCCGGGCCGGGTGCTGCCGTCGGTGGCGAGTTTGATCAAGACTGTACGGCTGTTTATGCGATTTGTCCCTCATGGTTTCGGCAGAACTTGCTGCCGGTCTGGTTGGGGTGCAGCCTAACACCATTCGCATGACCTGGCAAACCCATCAAGCTGCCTAGAATTATAGCTTTGGTCAGAATGCTGAAAGGACAAGGAAAAGTTGCAAAGCCAATGCTGGATAGGCGTTCTGACTCGCCTCCGCTGCATTACAAATGGCTACGGCTATATTTGCATTGAAGAATCCATTTCACGATCGCATGCGTATTCCTGAGTAGATTGGCTGAACGAGGCAACACCGACTGAATGCAGTTAGGTTTACCATAGGCGGCTGATTCGCTCGGTCGATTGCTGTCACAAATTGCGATCGCAACAAGCTTTGAATTCTATAGTGCCTTAGCACTGCAACCAATGAATGCAGTTTGCGCCAGGGAGGATCGATAGCGATCACCCCCTGTTCAACGCTGCTGTTCCTTCACATCAAAAGAGGACACTTCTATGCAACACGATAATTTGGGTTTAGGTTCTGCTCGTCGGTTTCGGCTGGCTTCCAGGAGCCGACGAGTCTTACTGGTGAATGGCGCGATCGCTGGGGCAGGACTGGCGGGAGTGGCCGGATTAAATGCGCTGCTGCCAAAATCGGTTGATGCCGCTGCGCCAAATGACAAAGCCAACGATATTTCGATTCTCAATAATGCCTTGTTCTATGAACATCAAGCGATTTGGGCGTATAGTTTCGCAGCGGGGAAATTGACCAATACGGCAGTGGGCAAAGCGGTGCTGGATATTGCCCTGCGAAATCAAGCTGACCACAAGCAGCATCGAGACGTTTTAGCCGCCGCCGTCAGTAGTTTGGGCGGCAGACCCGTGCTGGCCGAAGCCAGCTATGACGTGTCTTCCTACATCAAGAAGGGCGAGGGCAATCTGGATTCTGATGCCAATATTGCCAAGTTGGCCCTGGCGCTGGAAACAGATGCCGCGATCGCCTACACCCAGGAGGTAGCCAAACTCAAAACTCCAGCTCTCATTACAGCCGGAGCCAGCATCGGTTCGACTGAATCTGCTCATGCAGCGGTGATTCGAGCAGCGTTCAAATCCTTAGGAATGAATCTTGAAGTCGTGCCTGCCGCTTTTGTCAGTGCGGAGAATCGCAACCGCTGGGTGTTAACGGTGTGAGTAGGTTCGTTAAGTCTTGCCGCTCTCTCACCGACTGCCATTTATAGCTTTGGTCAGAACATTGAGGAATGCAAACTAAATAAAGTGACAAATTCTGTAGGACAGGCATCTTGCTTGTCTCAGACAGCCGAGACGGCTATCTCACTTTGTTTAACTCATGCTCCTTAGATCAAGAGGAAGTTGCAAAGTCAATGCTGGGTGGCGTTCTGACTCGCTTTCAGTACGTTACACCTAGCTACAGCTATACCTGGCGGTCAGAAGTCCGCGATTGCAAGCGGCTGTTCCGGCCCGCTGCCCGCCGCCTTCTACCGTTTTGCGCTATTGATACAACGCCCAGGCTAAAAAGCGTTCGGTACAGTAGAGGGCAAGTTGGTTGCTGATGCCATTAAAAACCACATCAAAAGCATGTTCAGCCCAGGGAATGGGGATGAACAAAGCCGTATTGTTGAACGATCGCAGGCGATCGGCCAGTTGTCGTCCAAATTTGGATTGCACAACGTGGTCACGCTCGCCATAGATCAGTAGAGTCGGCGGCAGATTTGATCGCACCGCGTTCCAGGGAGAAGCTTGCTGGTACTGGTTTGGGAATTCTGGTGGGGCTCCACCGATGAAACTTTCTAGTACCGCGCGAGCATTGATCGGATCGGGGTTGGGCAGATCGTAATAGCCTTTTTCCAGGTTGACTGGCCCGTAATAACCCACCACCGCTCGAAAGGAGAAAGCCTGGGGTTGGTAAGCGGCCAGCATCGCCAGTTGGGCCCCTGCCGATCGCCCCATGATGGCCATGCGGCCTGTATCCACTTCGTATTCAGCGGCATGATTTTGAATGAACTGGAGGGCTGATTGCACATCCTGCAACTGAGTGGGAAACCGATGAATCGGAGCCAGACGATAGGAGATGGCAATCACGGTGTACCCTTGCGCCGCCAGATACCGATTGAATGATTCATTATCTGCCGGACTTCCCGATCGCCACGCGCCCCCATGAATCATTACCACCCCAGGATAGATCCCGACTTCGGGAGGGCGATACACATTCAGCGTCAAAGGTTGGCCTGCTGGCTGAGCAAACAGAATTCCGGTTTCAACGCGCACGGGTTTGAGCGGAATGCCCCGAAACCCGTCCAGCAGCACGAAAGGTTGCGATCGCCAATGGGATTGAACCGAGGCTGGTAGTTGCGGTAATTCTCCCAAAACCATTGTGATCGCTGTTTCGGTGCGTTGGACTGCCCCCGGCAGTTGGAGCAGCGGGGAAGCACTCAGTGCCAATCCAATTCCACTCAAGATCAGGACAAGCCACTTCAGCCCTGTTGCCCGGACTCCCAGTGCAGACACGCCGGCGATCGCACTCAATCCCATCAACCAGGGACTTACTTCTGGCGCTCCCACGGACAACGGATACAACGCTAAGGTCGGAGCGGTAATAACAATCCAACTACTCAAAAAGACACTTAGAAAACTAAGCAAAAATGCCAAAACTTCATAGACTGCTTGCAACATCCTGCCCCTCTAGCAAAAGCTAACCATCCTTCTTGCTGCGCTGCCGCAAAATGAAATCTGCGATCGCCAGATCCATGGGTGTTGTGACTTTGAGATTTGTTTCCTCACCCGCTACAATCTTGACTGGGAAGCCACACTGCTCGAATAGCATGGCATCATCCGTAACTTCCCACCCTTGCTCAACGCCCTCCGCGTGGCACCGCTTCAAAATATCCACTTCAAAGCCTTGGGGAGTTTGGGCTGCCCACAGATTACGGCGATCGGGTGTACTGGTGATGACTTGGGTTGCGGCTTCCACGATTTTGATCGTGTCTTTGACCGGGATGGCGGCAATCAGGCCAGAGCAAGTGTTCAGTTCTGCGGCGCAGCGATCAAGCAAGGTTGGTGTGGCCAAACACCGTGCCCCATCGTGAATCAGAACTCGATTCGCAACGGCGGGTAATCCCTGAAGTCCTCGAAAAACGGATTCCTGGCGAGTTGTGCCACCGGGAATGAGATGCACCATTTTGGTCATCCCAACACTCAGAATGATTTCCTTAAAATCCTGAAAATCATCGGGTTGCCCGATCACCCCAATCCAACGAATTGAGCGCGCCGCCCTTGCTGCTAATAATGTCCAGGCCAACAGCGGTTTTCCCTGCAAAGGCAGCAATAACTTGTTGCGATCGCTGCCCATGCGTCGCCCAGAACCCGCAGCCGGAATGAGTAAATACACGATGCGCCTCGCCAGACAAAGTTTTATTATTATGCCGCGATCGGGTTCGTTGTTCGGAGCGAATCAGTTCCGTCCTGAGTTGACGCAATCTGTTAGTGTGCCGAGATTAAGAATGTTTCAGCACTAACCGATATCGGGGTTTACCATTTCGCAGCTTGTCTATCGCCTCGTTGACCTGCTCAAAAGGAAACTCTTCAACGATCGGTTCAATTTGGTGACGTGCGGCGAAATCCAGCATTTTGGATACCGTTGTGGGACTGCCGAGCGGACTGCCGGAAATCGATCGCTGGCTCAAGATTAATGGCATCAGCGGTGTGGAGAAGGGATCGGCCACCACTCCCACCATGTGCAGTCGGCCTTTGGGACGGAGGGTTGCCAGATATTGATCCCAATTCAAAGTCACATTCACCGTAGACAGAATTACATCAAACGTATTTTCGACCGCTTTGAGGGCTTCGGGGTCGCGCGAATTGATGAAATGATTTGCTCCCAGTTCTCTCACTTCGGCTTCTTTGTCAGGGCTGGAGGAAAATGCTGTAACATCACATCCCCAGGCATGCAAAAAGCGGAGTGCCATGTGGCCCAGCCCACCGATCCCAATGACCCCAACTCGATCGGTGGGGTTAATATCCAGTTGGACGATCGGGTTGAAGACCGTAATGCCGCCACAGAAGAGTGGCCCGGATTTGGCTGGATCGAGGTCTGCTGGCAACGGCACCACCCACTCTTCATGGGCACGGACACGATCGGCAAAGCCACCATGCCGCCCAATGATCGTGCCTTCTGCCGTCAAACACAAATTTTGATTTCCAGACATACACCACTCGCAATGAGTGCAGGAATGAGAGTACCAACCCAGTCCAACTCGTTGCTCAACATGGAGAGTCTTGACGTTGCTACCAACTGCTGCGATCGCCCCCACCACTTCGTGGCCTGGAACAAAAGGATATTGCGTGATGCCCCAATCGTTGTCCAGCATGCTCAAGTCACTGTGACAAATGCCGCAGTATTCCACCTGAATTTCCACTTCGTCCTGCCCTAACACCCCTGGATCGTATTCAAATGGCTCCAGTGCCCCACCCGGCGCATGCGCTGCATAAGCTTTGATCATAAATTTGGCAAATGGTGATACGTCTTTGCTATGGATTGTAGGGGAAAGAAGTTTTTCTACACTCAAGATTTCTGAACGTGTGAGCAACGATCGCAATATTACGAAAGCTAACGTTTGGTGTACTGAACTCGTCAACGATTGTCAGGCATGCGATTGCCCCGCCTAACCACAATAAAAAGCACCAGCGCGTCAATTGCAGAGCTTGGTAAATGTGAACAGGGGCGATCGCTTGCAGCGGTTCTCCCAGCAAGGGTTTGGGCTTTGGAACACCGTTGTAATAGTTCATGCCGCCCACCTGTACCCCCAAAATTGCGGCATACACGCACTCACTCCAACCAGAATTGGGACTGGGATCTTGGGGAGCATCTCGCAGACAAATGCGCCACACCTGCAATGGTCTCCGAGACAGCAAGCCCAGCGTCACCACGACCAAACGGCAGGGCACCCAGGTCACAACGTCATCCACTTTGGCACTGCACCAACCCAAGTGCGTGTATGGTTCATGGCGATAGCCCACCATTGAATCCAACGTGCTGGCAGCTTTGTAACCCAGGGCCAGCGGTAAACTGCCCACCCCAGGCAGGCAAGCTCCCAACAGCGCATAGAACAGCGGCGCTAGTACACCATCTGTAGCATTTTCTGTCACTGTTTCCAGCACCGCTCGAAGAATTTCAGGTTCGGACAATGTTTGAGTATCGCGCCCCACGTACCGACTCAATCGGTTACGGGCCGTTGGTAAATCCTGTTGGTGCAAGGGCTGCAAGACGTCGATCGCCGCGTCTCGCAAACTCCGGCCTGCCAAACAACTGGCCAGCAACACACTTTGGACAGCAATTCCCAGGAATGGATGAATTTGGGTGGTGAACGTGGCGATCGCCCAACCCAGCCCAGCACTCCCCAAAATCAATCCCAGAGCCAACCCCATTCCGGCAATCCGTAGGGCAATGGGCGACTTGAGCCGCTGTAAGGCCATAGCTGTGTAACTCGAAATAAGCCACCCCATGCCTTGCACAGGATGCCACCAGTTCCAGGGATCCCCAATCAGGTAATCCAACAAAGCCGCGATCGGCAGGATAGACAGGTCAAGCTGCATCACAAGCAACGAGGGGTCTCACCCCTGATGACGCTTACAGGCTGACGGGAACACTCAATACGCATCTACTGTTCTAAAGGAAAAAAATTTTGTCTACCCTCGTTCCCATTCAACTCGAAGATGGCATGGTTCTGTACATCGAAGCTCAGGAAGGCACTGAACCAACCACGATCGCGTCACCGATCGCTGTCAATACTGGTGAACAAACGCGGGGCGGCCAAAAAGGGTTACCGTCTCTGGCCTCACCCCGAGTCAACCCGACCCAATCCATGCAAATGGTACAGAGTACCATCCGGACCTACGCCTACTATTGCATGACCGCCTTCAAAAATTTTGGAGCGGCCAACGTGGATGAGGTCACGTTGGAATTTGGGGTAAACCTCAGTGCAGATGCGGGCATTCCCTACATTGCCAGTGGTAAGGCGCAAAGCAATTTGAAAATTACAGTGAAATGTACTTATCCCAAGAATGGTGAGGGATTAAACCACGAAACTTGAGGATTGACCCTGGGACGCCTGCCAACTCCGAGCATCAAAATACAAATCCTCCAGGGAAATGCTGTAGAGTGCTTCCTTCAGTTTTTGGTGCAACCGATTCCAGAGTGTAAATGTCACCCAATCTTCTGCCTGAGAATCATCCGGTGCATGTCGAGAAAGTGGCTCGATCGCCTCGCCCACGGCTTCTAGGAT
>Ga0224722_1000192_pt1 | contig 35486 bp, 26 predicted proteins | sample Balambano_FR1_Me_FD_161646 | JGI IMG/M metagenome (GOLD analysis project Ga0224722, IMG submission 161646) | Freshwater sediment microbial communities from Lake Towuti, South Sulawesi, Indonesia - Balambano_FR1_MetaG | ecosystem: Environmental > Aquatic > Freshwater > Lake > Sediment | place... | reverse complement strand
GCACTCGCATCAGTGAGAAGCTGGCTAGCCATGCCCTTCGCCTCTTCCTCAAACGTGCGTTCAACATCGATATTCAGACCTTTCGACTCGTGCTATCACCCTGATTCCATTTCACATCAGACGTAAAGTGTTATTTTCTGGTTGGGTACCAACTGGCACACGCCCTTTGGAAAGAGGATACTTTGTCCCAGACACAGCCAGCGCGGCGCTGGTGCGCTACAACACCGACGGCACGCTCGACACAAGTTTTGGCGCAGGCGGCGTTGTCACGCGCGAGTATGTTTCTGATTACGGCGCTGTGATCGTCAGCCATTTTCGCGCCGCGTTTGTTCAGGCCGATGGCAGCATCCTAGTTTGGCATACCGGCTTTTTTGAGAGCGGCCCTGACGTCATAACGGCTTCGCGCTTAGTTCGACTAACGTCTGAAGGGAAGGCAGACACGATGCTGTATCGCGACTATGGCACGCGCAACGAATACAGCGACATATTGATTCAACCAGACAACAGTTTTCTTATCTTAAACATCTACGCTAGAAAAGGGCCGATGTGTCGCTTCGTGGACTATCGTCAGTTCAGTAACTCTGGGAAGGTATTGAACGAAGGCACGCATTGCTATCAGATACCGGCCTTGGAACCGTATCGCTATTGCGAGGAACAAATGCCAAATGCAACTCGGCTGCTTGGAAGAACCTTGGCAGCATTGTCGGATGTGGAGAAATGCAAATACATTTTGCAGTGGGACGAGGCAGGAAGACCGAACGGCTTCTTCAATCCCAACAAAGAGCTTGCCGTCGCAGCAGCTGCCCTCGCGCCACAGCATGACGGCAAGCTCCTTACCGTTGGGACCGTGTCGTCAACACTCAGTGTGGCGCGCTACTTCAGTAATGGCATCCTCGACACGAGTTTCGGGATCAGCGGGACAACTTCCATTACGGTGCCGCCTTTAGCATCAGGTGGAGCGGTTGCTCTGCAACTTGATGGCAAAATCGTCGTCGCTGGTAGCCAAAAAGCATCGGATGCTTATCTCGCACCACGCACTTTCCTGCTTGCCCGCTTGATCGGGCCGAAGGCGACGATCCGGCAAACGCATCTCCCATTCACCGACCATTAACAACATGTCAGCAACGCACTCACGCCGCCCGGCCTACGGCTCGCACACGCCAGCCCGGCTCGCGGCCAAAGTCTGAAGCCAAGGCAGATCAGCGATGCTATGCTCATCTTGGAGGTCATAGCATGTTCATGTTCACACCTACACGCATCGCCACCATTGTGATTCGCCTGTCGGCAGCAATCGCTGCGCCCGCGTTTGCGTTTGTCATCTTCTTGAGCATGGTGAGCGTGGTCTCAACGCCGGCCTCGGCTGCGACCGATGCTGAGGGCGACCTCGACGCGACGTTTGGCAACGGCGGCGTTGTGACCACGACCATCGCCGGGCAAATCCAAAAGATGGAGGTGATGCTCGACGGCGACGTGCTGGTCTACGGCACGGAAACAGTGACACAACTGGTCGGCGCGCCATACACCCGGCACAAGCTGGCTCGCTTCAACGGCGACGGCGCGCTTGATGCGGGCTTTGGCACGGGCGGCGTGCTCACATTGCCAGTCGTCATCAGCGATGCCTTACCAGACCGCAATCACACAGCGGTTACCCTACTGACAGATGGACGATTTCTGGTTGCGACGCTGTTCCGGCTGCCAACTTCTGCGAGCACTGTGGCACGCTATACGGCTGCTGGCACGCTCGACCCAGCATTCGGAGCGCAGGGCATCGTGACGCCGACAGCGACGTTATCCAACGCGCCAGCTGGACTTGTCATCTACGACATGGCAGTGAGACCTGGCGGTGAAATTGTATTGACTGGACAGATCGGGCCGAGCGCGCAACTGTTCGTGGCACAGCTCTCAATCACTCACACACTCGATTCAAACTTTGGCACAAACGGGGTGACCGTGGGGTTGAGCAGCTTGTATTTCGAGTTTGGCCGACAAATTTTCATTCAATCTAATGGTGATGTGGCTGTGGTTGGCACTCACGTCGTCGTGCCCAAAGCATCTACAAATCCCGTGTTTTATCGGTTCGGGCCGACTGGCATTCAACTGACATCAGGGCCAGGTTTAGCCACAACTTGTGCACTAAACGGTACGCAAGTCGTGCCTGCGCCCGATGGCAAGTTTCTCGCCACGGCTCGCGGCTCGTCGTCGGGGCTGTCCTGTGACCAAACGTTCTTCGGACGGCTGAATGCCGACTTCAGCCTCGACCCGACCTTCACTGTCATATCCGGCTCAGTGCCCATTTTCAACCTGGTACAAGCCGATGGGCGCATGATCGGCAGTGGTGGGGCTAGTTTGCCAAGCGGCCAAGCCATGTCGGCTCTCCGCTACACGCCGATCGGGGCGAACGACCCGACCTTTGGCAGCGGCGGCATTGCAACAGCCGTAATCACGTCCACATATCCAGGCATATCTGGCACAGAGACGATCACATACAGCTACGGCAGCGCAGCGGCGACACAACTGAATGGCCGCATCACCATTGGCGGCTTATATGTCAGGGACAACACCTATCAGATCTACTTCGCGCTTGCGCGATTCGTCGGCCCGGCCGTGACGATTCGCGAATTGCGGCTGCCGTTTGTCGCCAGGCAGCCCCAGCCATAGCGCCGCCGCGCCTACAATCCGGCCACATTGCTCGACATCCTGCTTGGCCTGCTGTTCGTCGTCCTGTGGTCGTCCGCCTCCATCGCCGCCAAGATCGGCATCCGCGATGCCGCGCCGCTGACCCTGCTCGACCTGCGCTTCTTCCTGGCCGGCGGCGCGCTGCTGACTTACGCCTATGGCCTGCGGCGCGATCTGCCGTTACCCAAGCGCGGCGACTGGAAGCATCTGGTTGTGCTGGGCCTGACCAACAGCACCGGCTATCTGGGGCTGAGTTGGGTGGCGTTTGCGCAGGTGCCGGCCGGACTGTTCGGCCTGTTCATCGCCATGAATCCGCTGCTCGTGGCGATGATGAGTTGGCTGTGGCTGAAGCGGCCGATCTCGCGCGGCGAAGTGCTCGGCCTCATCCTCGGCGCGCTGGGCCTGCTCGTCGCCGCGACGCCGCGCGTGCAGGGCAAGGAAGCCACGCCGCTCGGCATCACCCTGGTGGTGCTGGCCATGCTGATCTACTCCTTCGGCAGCGTGTATTACAAGTGGTCGAAGCTGCAGATGAGCGGGCTGACGCTCAATGCATGGCAGGTGATGATCGGCGCAGTCACGCTGCTGCCATTTGCAATCATCGCCAATCACGCTCAACCCATCAACGTCACACCCAGCTTCATCGGCGCGCTGGCCTGGTCGGTCATCGCTGTGTCCATCGTGGCCAACCTGCTGTGGTTCTGGCTGCTGAAGAAGGACCCACTGCGGGCCAGCATGTGGCTGTTCCTCAACCCGGTGTCGGGCTATGCGCTGGCCGCCTTGATCCTGGGTGAAGCCATCCGGCCCACTGACGCGATCGGCCTGATCCTGGTCATGGCCGGGCTGGTGGTCAGCGGCGTGATTGACGTGCGAAAGTTATTGCGTCGCCCAGTTGTCGCAACAAGCCAGCCCGAAGCCGCGCGCCCTTGAGATCTAGTTCATCGGCGGCGCATCCACCTGCAGGCCCGCTTGGGTGGACGGAAGCTGCGACAGCGACGACCTATCTTCAAGCGCCGCCATCAGCGCCTGTCCCACCTCGTCCGTGCTCACCGCCAACCCGCACGACGCGACTTCGGTCAACAGCCAGGCCGCGGCGATATCGGTCTCAACGTCTACACCCGCATCGCTGCGCCGCACCGTGAGCGGCCCTTTCTGCTTGAGTTGATCGAGAAACCGCACGGCGTCGCAGGCCAGCCCAGCCAACCGCTCATTCGTTGTTGACGCATCGGCGAACCTCGAGGGTGCGGGTGGTTTGATGATGAACGGTTGAGGTTGCGCCTGCTCAGGGAGCGCCGGCTCGTCGCCGGACATCACCGCGCTGGCTCGCATGGCATGCACCCAACTCTGAGCCCTGTGAGTTGGCACGGCGATGCCCAGCCGCCTGCATTCACCTTGCAGCCAGGCCGCAGCCGCATCTGGCTCATGCGCCTGCGCGGCTGTGGCCGCGCGCGCCAGGCGTTCAAGCGTTGCACTCTCGCTGTCGGCGCGGAAGGCGCAGGTGAAGCGCCAGGCGAGGAAAGTCAAAACGCCAGCCAGCGCGATGGTAATAAGCATGGCGGCGATGCCGAGCATGTCGCGGTTGGGTGAAAGAATGTCCACTTCTACCTCACGGTATGACGTTACGACGTTGCCGGCGGCGCATAAGCGGCCCAGTCGTCACCCAACAGATGCTTTATCTCGTCGAGTAGCACTTTGCGCCAGCGCGGGTCATAGGTTCGCTTTGGGCTGGTGTTTGCGGCGTGGATCATGGCCACATAGAACGTTGGGTCGTCGAGCACATGGATGCGCTTGGGCATGTCGCTCCATACAAAGTAGTTGCCCTCGCCGCCGCTCATATTGGGGAACGGGTTTGTTGTCCAGAACGCCCGTGTGTAACACAAGGTGTTGGACGAGACCCACGGCCGCGCCACCCGGCCATACCGGTATTGCCACCCCTGTTGCGCGCGCTGATCGAAGAAATACACATTGTCCAAGCCACACACATCGGCGCTGGCTGTGCGCAGGGCACCAGCCTGATAAGACAGCCGCCAGCTTGCGCTCCAATCGTCATCATCCCAGTGGGCAATCAACGGGCCGCGCGCCAACTCACAAGCGCGGTTGCGAATCGTGCCCAGCGACAACCCGTGTTCGAGCCGGGCATAGCGGATGCGCTTGCTGCGCGGCATCAAATCCTCAACGGCGTCTTCCCCGTCATCGAGCACGATCAGTTCGCGCCGGGAGTAGTCCTGTCGCATGAAGTATGCGATGGCGCGCGGCACAAACGCGCGTCGGTTGCGCGTCGGCATGATGCACGAGATGAGCGGCTGGGTCGTCATGACACATACATTGTGACGTCGGCCTCGCAGTTTACGCAGGTGCCGCAGTGACAAGGCATGCCTGTCTCGCTCACGCATTCATCCGGATCGTTCAATGGATGCTTGCCTTCACAACAAGGGCAATACCCGCCGCCGCCGCCGCCATCGTTAGGTGGCACAGGGTCCTCGTCCGGTGGGGTTGGTTTGCAAGCGATAGGTTGCGGCAACGGTGCATTGGCGGGTATTGGGTTTGGATCGCCCGAGACGTCGAAGGCCACCACGGGTGCGATGACACTGAGCTGTCCTGGCGACTCCGACAAAAATGTGAGCGGCACGACGGCAGTCTGAGGCTGGCTCAAGGCGATGCTCTCGATCCGCAGCCGCCCCTCCGCGGGTTGCGTGATGACGACATCGGTGCCATCAGCATCGGCAGGTACCATGCCCTGAATCGTCAGCACGTCGAAGTCATAGGCAGCAAGTTCACGCTTGATCGGCGATTCGCTTGAGTCATGCCAGCGCAGTTCGATGGACGCGTTGCCGTTGGCCGAGGGCTTGCCGTCCGGCCAGGCGCGCACCTGCAACACAAAGGGCCGGCTGGGCGTCAGCATCACCTGTTGGGTTAGCATGGATGGGCCAATCGCTGGCGCGGACAAGATGAGGCCGTTGTCAATGAACGCAATCGCTTTGGCGTCCGGGTTTACCTGCCAGCCGGTTGGCAGGGCTTTCGTCTCGCCGTCGGCGCCGGTTACTTCCGACTTCTCGGCGAAGTCGCCGTTGCCGGTGGCCGATCGGGGCGCACGCAAACTGACATCGTCCAACAAGGTGTAGTCGCTAGCGGGTTGGCGGAAGCGCACTTCGGCCACAGTGACGCCAGCCGGCGCAGCAGCGCGCAACGTGTGCGGCATTAACTGCCCACCGCACTGGCGCTGCTGAATGTCAATGGCCTGTTGCCCCAGCAACCCGCACGTCTCATTCATCCAGAATAGCTCGGCGGTTGCCCCGGCGGCGCTGGCGCACGCCCGGAACGCCAGTTCGTAGGTCTGACCCGCATCAACACGCACCAGTTGTGAAAGCCCGGTGTCGTCGGTGGGCGATCCGAGCCGTGCTGTGGGTTGTGCAGAGCTGAGGATGCTGACGGGAGAGATGCGCCCGCCGGTCAACGCCCAGGCGTCCGCCGTCCAGGCATCCAGTTCAATCGCATGGACGGTCGGCCCGGAATCGCCTTTTACAAATGTGAGCGCAAAAAGCCGCCGGCTGTCTGGCGCAACGGCAATGGCCACAGGTCGGCGCGGCAACGCGATCGTCTCGGTCTGCTCTCCGGTCATCGCGTCAACAAGCGCGACTTGGCTGCCGAGATGATCGGCAATAACCAAACGTGTCCCATCAGGTGTGACTGCCGTTGGGAACCAGGGCAGCTCGAACGGCGGATCAGAGACAGGATCGGTTGAATCCATCGGCCCGATCAAGTCAAGCCGCGACCTCAGCAGGATCGCATCGTCGGGATCAAGCGCACCTGCGACAACCCGCTCCAAAAGCGATGTATCAACGATGATGAGTTCTGTCATCAATTGAAATTTGCCATCTGGAGTATTCGGATCGGGTTGTCGGATAAGGAGAAATAACCGCGAGCCATCCGGACTGAGCACGGCGCCTACAAACGACTTTCCATCTTCATTTTCAGGCGACATGAACCGCGTTCGGCCAAGATGTTTGATCGTGTCATCCCCTGGGTCAACGAGATGCACGTTGAACGCTTCAACGACATATGCCCTCTGTCCATCTGGCGATACGAGCAGCGCCATCGGTTGTCCTGGGAATGAGCCTGCCTCGTTGTTAAAAAGAAGAATCTCCTGCTTTGCATCAATATCTGACGATGTTGCACCAAAATCAACGGTCGCCCCGCTTTTTACCTGAAGACGAACAAAAGCTGGCCCGGCAAAAGGAGGACATGTATGAATGTCATCATCCATAGTTGCCAGATAGACATATCTGCAATTTGGGTCGGCGGCTATGACTAGACGGGTAAATTGCGAAGATTGCGCACGCCCCCTTCCGATCAACTTGTATTCGCCCGTAGTTGTGTGAAACGTCCAAACGTGCAGGCCATTTATGACAAATGTGGCATCGCCGTCGCTCTGGTTCATGCCCGCGAATGCGGCCAGAAACACAGCGTGCCCATCAGGTGAAATGGCCGCGTCAGCGCTGAGTGGATCGAATGTTGCAAGCGTCCCGGGTGTACCTGGTGCGGCGACATTAAAAGGGTATGTCGCGCTAACGATGGGTTGTGCCTCGTCTGTGAGCCGTGACAATCTGAAATCTTTTATGCTATGCGTAAGCGCGAAGACATCCTTGCCCAGCGGCGAAGTGAGCAATACGCTTGTCCCGTTATCCACCAAACCTATAGGTTCCACGACAACGCGCCCGCTCTTGCGCTTCACCTGCGTCCAGCGCAAGAAGTCCCCGTTGGCCACGCGCTCGGATGAGGCCGCCTGCTGTAGCACCGCGTCGGCCAGGGCCGCGTTCATGGCCGCGGCCACCTCCGGCAGGTCGAGCCTAAAGTCCACCTTGCCCAGCGCATCCAGCTTACGCAGAGGCACCTCGTGCCCAGCCACGTCGAGCTTGATCGGCTGGCGGAAGCCCGGTAGTTGCGCCCGCAGGCGATACACTCCAGCCACGGGGCCGCCGAGGGCGTCCGAGGTATGCACCCGCCACGACAACGCTGCGTCGTGCGTGACCTGCAACGGCGGCAGGTCGCCGGCCGGTTCGAGCGCCCACAACACCTCGCCCTCGACCGCGTTCACGATCAGCCAATACGCCTCGCCGGCGTGAAAGGTGAAGTCGGCTGGCAAAGGTGCGCTGACCCACGTCGAGCCGCCGGCGGCCGGTCGCTCGGTCCTCACCTCGATCGGCGCGGGCAGCAGCGATGGCCCCCACGGTTTGCCGCCCACGTCCTCTTGCAGCGTGATGAGCAGCCGCGCCGCCGATGTGACGGTCTCCAGGTTCACGTCAATCGTGCCAGCCGTCGCCGCGGAGGGCAACACGATCGGGTGCGCGGCGGATTGTGCCGGCGTCACGCGCAGGGTGTCGCGCACGCGCGTGGCCGATACCGGCCCGTGAATGACGCGCATGCCGTCGAACCGCCCGGCCACTTGCGCCGAGGTGGCCTTAGGCAGCACCGTGGCGTTGAGCGGCAGCATAGCCTGCAATGGCGCAGGCTGCGCCGTGGGCAGGGCGGCATACTGAAACGGATACGTCGCCTCGTTTAGCTCCGGCGGCAACAACGACTGCTCGATGTGGAAGTCCACGTCGAGTTCGAGTTGCAACCGCGCCAGCGCGTCGGAGTGCAGGATGAACGGCACGTCATATGCGCCGTCTTTGGGCTCGTTGCGGTCCAGAAACGCCTGCAAGATCGTAGCGAAATCGGGCGTGGTGACAGGCTCGCGCAAGTCGCCCAGGCGGAACCAGAACGGCCCCAGGTCACCCAGCTTTAACGTCAAATTGGTTGGGTAGGTGATCAGGGTGACAGACGTGATGGCTGGCGCAGCCTTGCCGCGTGGTGCAGCATCGTAGATGATGCGCAGACGTTGGCTGATAAGATTTGGCAGTGTAAATGTGCCTGCGTTTTGAAAAGCCTGCGGTGTGCCGGGTGTAGCAGGCGGGAAGAGTTGCCCATTCGCATCAAGCTGTATCCACGTTCCACCCAAATCCGTAAACAACCTCGGCGTCGTGATTGTCTTCTGAAACTGAATCGTCTGGATAGTTCGGCGCGCGTTCAGGTCAAGCAAGGAGCTGGTTGCATCGGCTTGTGTGGCAATGCCGAACGCGCCGCTCCCATCTTTGACGGGGAACTGTTCTTTGAATCGGACTGCGCCGATTGGCTCAGTCGGTGTAACCGGCGATAGGGTAATGACAGCACGTTCCACTTTCGCGCCAGTGGGCAACGCGCGCAACGACAGCGGCAGGTCGCCCTCGAACAACAGGTCGTTGCCGTGAAAGGTGGTGCGCAGCTTCATGCGGCAGGTCAGACAAGTAAAGCCCCGGCTACGCCGAGGCCCTGCTCAAAGCGAAATAGACACATCACGAGCGCAACAGGATCATCAGATCCGTGCCGGTGTTTGGGCCGTCGGCAATGCGCACTTCGACCGCGTTCTGGCTGATGTGCGCCACGCGCAAACTGTTGCCATCAGTGCCGGTGGGCAGTAGCATGGGGCGAATGGCGACGCGCAAGTCTTCCCACTGACCGCCCTTGATTAGGTCGTCTACTGATTTGTCGCCTGGGTCAATCCATTTGTGCACATAGGGCGTGTGACCATAGGCGCTGCTGTGGAATTCAGTGTCTTCGTCGTCGGTCTTAAAAAGCTTGCCCCACATGTCGTTGAATACGTCATCTAGTTTCTGCGTCGGCGTTGGCTTGATGCCGAGTTGATCCAGGATGAACACCAGCGTGTCGCCCCAGTAGATGCGCTCGCCTGCCTCGGTGGACAGTATCTCCGCGATGGGGTCGCGGCTGCTGGAATAGAAGACCAAAAACTTTGCCTTCTCCCAATCAAAAGGCCAATCCGCAGGGTTGCCCAAGCCGCGCCCGGTTGGTTGCGTGGTGAAGAGCGCGCTCAACTCGCATACCTCGACGATCGGAAAGCGACACAGCTTATGCTCAATCACTACTGGTTCCCAAACCGTCGGCGGATTTGTAGTGTTCTGATCCACCTGCCGGAAGTAGCGCTTGTAGCGGCCCACGTTCTGCGGCTCGTCACGCTTGATATAGCGCTTGTCCAGGTCGTCCTTCCAGCTGTCGGGCGTCTTGCCGCCAAAGGTTTTTGCGTCCACGTTCTTCAGCCCCTCCTGCAACTCGGCAAAATTTTTTTGGTCGTTCTTGGCGTTCGCCTCGATCTCGGCCTTGATGGCCTGCTGCATCTCGTTGTGGGCCTCGGCCGTAATCAGGTCGCCGGGCTTGAACTCGACATATGGCTTCGTCTCGCTCATGATCTTGTCCCTCCGTTTCTATATGGGCGCAGTGTGAGCCACAGGCCACACCTGTCGCTCACTGCCCCGTCACTTGCGCGTCACCACGCCCAGCACACCGGCCGCGCGCGCCAACACCACCTGCGCCTGCACCTTCGGCACTGCGTTCTCATACACGTCCTCACCTGTATAGCGCAGGCGCACGTCGAATGCGCCAGGGCTATCGGCGTCGGGCGCAGACACCACGATCGCGTTGCCCCACTCGCCCGGCTCTTTGGCAATCAACTCCACCACACCCAGGACGCCCGGCTGGCGCAGGTAACAGTGCGCTGGCGTCACGCGGCTTCCCCCGAAGAGAGCCCGGTCATCGTTAAACGGCACGTCGTAGATGGGAGTTGTGCCATTTGCTTCCAGCGTGACCGCCGCCTTGACCATGCCCGGTCGCCGTTTGATTTGCTCGTCCAGCGCGCGCTCATCCTCTGGCAGATCGAAGATCGTCCCTGGATATTCGAGATGCTCGACTTTCGGGCCGTGCGCATAGCGCGCCTCGTTGAATCGGCCGCCAAATTGCGGAGGCAGATCGGACGGCAACTGCAGCTCGAACCGGCCGGCTTGGTGCACCTCATTTGCAAACCCCACCGACGCCTGCGGCGCGAGTTCCACATCGCGTGAACCGAACACGGTCTCGCTGCCGGCAGCCTCGTCGTAGAACGAACTAACGTTGAACACGCCGATAGAATGGCACACCTGCCCGCCGGCGAAGCGACCCGGCACCACCGGCAAGCGTTCACCCTGTTTTGACCGGCGGCCAAAATAGGCCTGGTTGAACCGGTCGCCATAGCAGTCGTTGTATTGCCACTGCGACAGCCCCACCGGCAGCGTCAACACCTCGGCCACCCGTTCGGCCAAAGGCCGGTCGCCCGGCATCGCGGTCAGCTTGTCCGTCAGTTCCATAGGTGCGCGGCCATCGCCTTCGGCGGTGGCGGTCATCCACGCGCGCGGCTGATCGTCGTCCGTGATCGTCACGCGCAACATATGGCCGGCCGGGATGACCGCATCCACCTGCACCCAGGCTTGCGTGTCACGCCGGGTCAGGCGAGGGCGATCCACGCCGCGCAGGCTGTTGAGTTGCCACTCAAACGGCTCGTCGCGCACGCTGTCGTTGGTGAACGGCCACACCGCGTTCTGGCGCACCAGTTGCTCAGGCGTGCGCGCCGGAATGGGGGAGTACTCAAACAGCGCAAAGTGTCGCTGCGCCACCAACTCGACCTGCTGCGCCGCCGTCAACATCAGGCGACGTTGGTCATCCTGCGTCGCCAGGTCGGGGAAGGCGGTGTTGATCGCAGCGATTGGCTCGTCTGGTTGAGTGCGTTCCGGCTTCTCGCCAGCGCAATCAATCTCGCGCGCCTCGCCGCCATCTACCCGCAATATGACGCGCGAACGCTTACTCAGATCGAGCGGGCGGGTCGGCTTGGCCGCGCCGGTGATGATGGCCGGATCACCCTCCTCACCCAGCGCAAGCGCTGGCGCGCCGCCCAGTAACTTGACCCGCGCGTCGGCCGCGCTCGATTGGTCCAGCTTGACGCTGCTGTCGCCGCCCGGCGTGGGCGAGGTAATCACCAGCCGGCCTTCGTTTACGCCGGCCACGTCTTTGCCCAGCGCCTTCTGCGCCGCGGCGTTGATCTGCGCCACGACGTGCGCCAGCGACGTCACTGGTTGAGGCGCACCGCGATGCAGCAGCGCGCAATCAACGTCGGTCAAGGGCTTGCCGTCTATTTCCAGCGACAAATGACGTTTCACACGCAGATCCAGGTCGCCCTCGTGGGCAATCACGCCTTCCAGTTGTGCGGCGGTCGCGTTGCCCCCCTGATAGCTACGCGCTTCGCTCAGGCCGAATACGGCGGCGGTCGCGTCGTGATCGGGGGCCAGTTCAATCTGAATCCTGCTGGCCGCACCGGCCAGTTGCGAGGTTAGCGTGATGCGGCGGCTGTCGTCGCTGGCGAACGGGCCGGCCAGGGCGCGATTGATCTCCGCGGCAATCTGCCCGGCCGTCAGCACCGGTGGCGCATCGGGCGGCACAGCCGCCTGCAAATCAATGTCAACCACCGGGCGCGCATCCACGCCCATCCTCAGGCGATGCATCTGCGTCACATCCAGCCCGCGCGCCAGGTCAGCCATGCCCACAAAGGTCACGCGCTCCGCCGCGCGCCCCTGGCTGGCCGCGCCCGCAGGCAAGCCCAGCAACATTTGGCCAGCGTCGCTGGCTGTGCTCACGCCGATGGCGATGCGACCTTGCTTGCCCTCGACGATGGACGTCAGCGACAGCTTGCCATCGCTCTGCCATGCCACAAACGCCTTCTCGACGTTTAGCTGTGCTGCGATGGCAGCATTGATCTTGTCTATGATCCCGGCGGGCAAGCTCACCAACGGCCGGTCGGCATCGGCCACGTTGATGTCAAGCGGCTCGTTGTCGTCCACTTGCAGGCGCAGCGTGTTGGCCACGCGCAGGTCGGCCCCGCGACTCAGGTCCACATCGCCCAACAGCCGCGCCGGGCCAGGCAACGTGCCGCGAGCGTTGGCTGATGCAAATCCAAACAGGATCGTGGCTGCGTCTTCGCGCACCCGGCCGCGGGTGTAGAAGTGGCGGCGCGCGCGCACTTCGGGCGAGTGGATCACAAGTGCGCTCGCTGCACCCTCGCTGGGCGATTGCAACATCAATCGCCCGTCCTGGTGAAAGGCCACGGTCGTCCCAACGGCATCGTTGATGGCATCAGTGATCTGTTGCAGGCTGGTTGCGGCCGGCATCGGCCCGGCGCAATCGATCACTCGCATTGGCCCGCCGTCCACGGCCAGCCACAGCCGGCGCTGAAAGCGCAGGTCGAGCGCGTCGTCGTGCGTGACCAAGCCGGTGAGTTCGGCCCGCGTGGGTGGCCCGCCGTCGTAGCTGTGTGGCCGCAGACCCAGCAACAACTCGGCGCTGTCGAAGGCGTCGCCCTCGGGCCGGCCCACTTCGATCTTGCTGGCTGCGCCGGTGGTCGGCGAGACAAGCATGATAAAGCGGCCGTCGTGGCTGGCCATGCTCGCGCCCATCGCGGCGTTGATGCGATTCACAATATCTACCAGATGCAGCGTCTCCGCGTCATCCGTCAACGCCACATCGCGCGGCTCGCCTCCGTCCAGAACCAGGCGCAGGGCGCTGTTGGCGGGCAACTCGACTTCGTTCGGAAGCAGCGCGCGCCCCGCCAATCGCGCTGCCGCCGCCGCGCCGCCGCGCTGAATGCGCCGCACGCCCGCGCCCAACAGCGCCTCACGCGCATCGTTCGACGGCGCAGCCAGCAACTCGATCCGGCTCTTCACCCCTTTCAATGGCGACGTCAGAATGAGCACATGGCCGTCGTGCGCGGCAATCTCCGCGCCAGCGGTCGCATTGATGCGCGCGCATAGGTCATCAAGCTTGATGGCTGTCGCCTCGCTGTCGCCCGCGGCGCAGTCCACCTCGAATGGCGCGCCGCCATCCACAGCCAAGCGCAAATAGCGCGCCCCACGCAAGTTCACCAGCGGCACACCGCCGGCGGGCGCGTGATCTACCCCGCCGCGCACCTGGGCCGGGCGTTCGTCGGCCCCGGTGTACTCGGTCGGCGCGATGCCAAACAGCGCATCCAGCGCGCCGCCACCTAAATCAAGCGCGGCGTCAGGGAAAGGCTGGAGTGAGGTGAGGGTAAGGCGTTGGGCGTCGTGGGTGGCGATGTTCGCGCCGATCTCGCGGTTGATCGTGCGCGCAACGCCCCACAAGTCGGACGTGCCCTCCGGTGCCGGCGCAAATTCACTGACGGTGTCATTGTCCAACGCCAGCCGCAGCGTCGCCTCGGCCCCCAGCTCGATGCCGCCGCTCAAGTCACGCGTGCCGGTCACGCGCGCTGGCTGCGCCGCCATGCCGTGCGCTTCGGCGTCGCGGAAGCCGAATAACATCAGGGCCGCATCGTCGGCGCGGCGCGTCACTTCGGTCAGATACGGCGGCCCGTTCACAGGCGATTCGAATTCATCTTCGAGGGAGAGCGACAAGGTGCTGGCCGCCAGCCGCAACACACCCGGCACAGTGGATGCGCCTTGCAGGTAGGTGCGAATGTAATTCTTGAGGTGAGTGCGAAAAGCCTCGACGTCGTTCTTTTCATCATCGCGCGGTTCAAGATCGAACAGCGCCGCCATGTAGCGCAGGTCGCGCACGGCATCGCGCCCCAGATCGGCAAAGTCAACCCAGTGGGCGCGCATCACTTCGCTCAACAGGCTGTCGGCTTCCTGCATGCGGCCGCCGACCGCGCTAGCGATGGTGAACAGCAGCGAGTTGTTGCGGTTGTATAGGCGCGGCAAGTTGGAGAGGATGCGTTCAGGCTTGCCCATGCCCTACCCTCCTGCTCCAGGTATCTCCAGCGCGATGTCGGCCGCGTCCATCTCCAGCACCGGCCAATAGCTACCGGCGATGTTGATCTGGAACTGGCCGGTCTCGATGTTTGCATCGGTCGCCGGCGCGCCGTCCGGCCCGACGATCAAGTCGCGCGCGGGCACGCGCTGGCCGAGCTGATCCTGCGCCTCCAATTCGGCGCGCCAAACCAGCAACTCGCGTATCTGGCTCTTGGCCCGATCCACATCCTGCAACGGTTTGATGGCGTCGAGCAGTTCGGCGCCTTTGACGGCCTTGCCGCTGCCCAGCGCGTTGAGGAAGCCGCGCAGCGCTTCAATCACGTCGCGCTTCACCTGATCCTGGCCGGCCTGATTCAACGGCCGCTTCAGCGCCACCTTGATGCGCAGGCGGATGTACACGTAGCGCGCAATGAAGGCCACGTGCACGCCGGCCGCGCGCCGCGCGTCCACTGCGCTGGTGACGTTGTCGAATCGCTCCGGCTCGACCTCCACCACCATCACCACTTTCCCCGGCGTGGTGCGCTTGCCGGCGTTGTCGTCGCCGATCGGAAATTGCGGGTCGCGGATGTCCACCCCGGTCGCACGCGCCTCCAGCGCGGCAAGTTGCAACGCGTCCACGGTGCACTGACCCAGACCGCGCAACACTCGTTTGGCGCGGCGGCGCAGTTCGTCGTCGGTCTCGTCGGCCGCGCCCAGCGCCATCGGGTCGAAGTTAGTCACGCGCTCTATCCCCGCGATGGGGATGATGAGCGAGGTGACAGTATGCGCATCCACCCGCCCAGCCGGGCCTTTGAAGGCGTCGGCCGCGCGCGCGGGCACGTCCACGCGCATCTGTCCGCGCTGGATGGTGCGCTCAGACGTGGTCTCGAACACCACGCCGTCGGGCGTGATGAGCTTGACGCCCTGGGGAATGGTGATGTTGCCCTCAGCGGCAAGCGCACGGAAGAGGCTCACCTCGCCGAGCGCGTAGTCGGCGGTCTTGCGTTGCACGCCTAGCAAGGCCACCACGAAGTCGAGCGCCCGGCCTTGCGCCAGGTCAATGAAGCCGGATTGATAGGCCAGATTGACCTGGCTATACAGCACGGCCAGCTCGCGGCTGATGGCTTCCGTCAGTGTGCGGGTGACGCTGCCGACGTTGATGTCGGTCAGCGGCGAATCGGGCGCGTCTTGGCGGAAGTAGTCGGCATAGAACGTGCTGCCTTCCACCGGCTTCGTGCCTCTCTCCAGCCAGCGCACGGTCTTCGGTGGGGCGAAAGCCCAGTCCACGTTGGGTAGAAAGGTGTAATGGATGGCCTTGCCCGCCTGCTCGTCGAAGGCCACGCCGGTGATGCCGCGCACGTCACGCGCCTCCTGCACCAGCGGATAGGCGTCATCGCGCGTGCTGTAAATCAGTGGCTCGTTCACCACGCCGCCGAGCATAGCCACGAGCACGTCATCTACCACTTCGTTATACGGCCGCACAATCAAATTGCCGTCAAGCGCCATAGCGTTCACTCCCCCTTGCGCGCGTCAGCCTAGAAAGAATGGAAAGACCAGATTGAGCACGTCTTTTGACTCCGCTACTTCAGCCGAGACCGCGATGTCGACGCGCGTGGGCGAAAAGCGGCGGTTGGTCGTCACGGTCACCGCCAGCACCTGGCCGATGCGCGGCTCCTGCGCCAACGCCTCCAGCACGAACAGCTTGGCGCGGTTGCGGTTGAGTTCAGAGTTCAGTTCGCCGATGAGCGTGTGTAGCCGCGAGCCGTAATCGGGATGGCCGAGGTGTGCCAGCTCACCGCGCGGGGTGAGCAGCCGCAACAACAGCGCCTGTTTCAGGTTCTCAACGCGCGTGATCGCACCGATGTCCACGCCCATCACGCCGCGCTGCACGGCGCGCAGGTCGCCGTGCGTCGAGCGGTCGTCGCCGCTATCGGTCGGGTCGAGCAGCCACAGATCCGTCCCCAGCCGCTTCGGATCCACATTCATCGGGTCTATGGTGCCGTGCCCATCTCACCTGCGGCTCACGCGCGCCTCAAGCGCGCGTCACGGCGTCACGGCGGCGATTGATCCGCGATATATGGTGCAGCCGGCGGCCCGAGGATGAGCATGACACCCGGCGGCGTGGGCACGCGGTCGCCCATGCGCAACAGCGCTCGGCCAGACATCATTACGCCGCTGGAGCCGAGCGGGCCGATCACCATCGGGTACGGAAAGCCCCACACCGAATTGATCATCAGACAGATGGTGCTGCCGCCCATGGCCAGCGGCATGCCGCCCGCCGTCAAGAATGGCGGGATGACGGTGATGATCGTGCCCGTGTCCGGCGGGCCTGATAGACCGGGCGTGAGCATCACTTGGCAGCCGATGGAGACGGGTGAGCCGGGCATGTGCTTCTCCTGATTGGCTAAGCCGGCGAGAACGTCGTCATGCCGCTGATCGAGATCATGCCGCCCTTGACCGAAGCGTTGGCCGATCCTTCGAGCGACGCGCTGATACCGCCCTTCACGCTGGCCTGCATGCCCGCCTCGATCTTGACGTCGCCCGTGCTGCTCTTCAGCGTGATGTTCTTGCCCTCGATCTTGACGTCGCCCGTGCTGGTCTTGAGGGTGATGTTGCCCGCTGCCTCGATGGTGAGGTCGCCGTCTTGATTCACGGTAATGGTGGTGCGGCCGGCGTGTAGCGTGGCCACGCCGTCCGCGCCGCCGGGTTGCTCCAGGAACATCTCGGTCTGGCCAGCCGTGAGCTTCATGGCGTCGTCCACCACCTGCAGCTTGATCTTCGACGGCATCTCCAGCAGCATCTCGCGGCTATCAATGTTGCGGATGGCCGCCTTGATCGTCTTGTTGTCGTCCTTTTGCAGCGGCAGTCGGAAGATGATCTCGTCGTTACGATTGAGCGGCGGGCGCTCGGTGTCGGTATACAGCCGGCCGATGATGAAGGGTTGGTTCACGTCGCCCTGCTCGAACACCATTAGTACCAGATCGCCCACGTTCGGGATGGCCGCCGTGCCGATGTGACCGGTGCTGACGGGGACTTTTTTGAGCACCAGATCGCTACCCAACAAGCGCACGTCGCAAGCGTAGTTGTCCTCGTCGCTCCCATCCGCGTGTGGATACGTCTTCTCCACCACGCCGGTCTCGGCCAGGCGCAACCCACGCATCTCTTCGCGGATGATCTCCTGCAAGGTTGAAATCAGCGTCGTCGTTGTCATGGCATGCTCCAGAAATCCACCTCGGTCACCAAGCCGCCCATGCGGCTGAGGTGATGGCGCACGGCGCGGACTTGAAAGGTGTTGTTCAACCGCGCGTCCGGCGCATCCTTGATGCGAATGGCGTCGCCCAGCTTCACCTCCGGCCGGCCCAGGGCGCGCATTGTGCCGGTGATGGCGCGCTGGGTGAAGCGGCGCAACGCACCCTGGGCGCTCAGATTAGCCGCGTCGGTCGTGCGCAGGGCCGGGTCTTCCACCAGCACCGAGCGTGCACCTGACCCGGCGGCTTGGCTGGCTTGGCCATTCTTGAAGTCCTTGGTCAACCAACTCACCGCGCCGTCGCCCTTGGCGCTGGCCGGGCTGTGCCCCGCCACGACGACTTCCTTTACCAGCGCAGGCTGCACCGCAAGCGCATAACTCAGCACGTCCTGGCCATAGACGAACTCGTGCGCGGACGCCTGCGGGTTGAGGGCGTGGAACGCAAGCTCACCCGTCGGCAAGGCATACGCGTCGAAGCCACATCGCTCGGCCATATGATGAATGTGCCGGGCCGCACTGCGCCGGCCGTCAATCACATACACGATGAAATCAATGCCATCCTCAATCGTGGCCGTTTTCACGCCGGCCTGCGACGCCAGATCGCGCACGATCCGGCCAGCGGTGTGGCCCTCGTAGGTTCGGTCCACGCGCAACGCCCCGAGCGCCTGCAATGTGCTCACGCCGATCACGCGGGTTACAGTGATCTCCGGCGACACCGCAGCGACCTTGCCGGTGAATACGGGCGTCAGAGTAGCGTCGAAGCCGAGCGAGATCGCCACGTCTTCGCCCTCGCGCGGCTGCGCGCCGCCCACCGGCGCGAGGTGCAGCTCGAACCGGTCGAGGTGCGCACGCATATCGCGCTCGATATCCAGGCGCAACACCGTGCTGGCACCGATGTCTTTGGTCGCGTCTATTTCCGACGCGCCGATGACGATGCGATAGATGGGCTTGAAACGCATGGCTTTATCTCACCAACATCAGGCTGGCTGGCCTTGAATATCCACTTCGTCCGTCATGGCCGGGCCGCCGCCGGACGGCTGGACGGTGGCACGCAGAAAGCCACCTGGCCCGCCGCGCACAAACACCCTGCCGGTCGGGGCTGGCGTGTGCGCGTCGCGGCGCGCGTCCACCAGCTCGATCACAGCCTCGGACACAAAATGATTCGTGCCCGGATCGCGCTTGAGTTTGACGGGGATGGCGTTGGCAAATCGCTCTGGGGTCGCGCCGTTGAACACCATCTGCGGCAGCGGTTCGCCGCGCGCGGCCTTGACCGCGTTCTCAGCGTTGACGCGGCCGAAGCCATAGCCGCTCAGGCCACGCCCATCCAAGTCATAGCCATCGGCCTGGTAGTGCGCCTCCTGCCCGGCCAGTACGCGCCCGTCCGGAATGCCGATCCTACGCTGGCCAGTGCCGATCTTGTCGGCCGTCGATTCGAGGATGAATTGCACCTGCGCCCGCGTCAGCGCCGCGTTCACCGACAGCATCAAGCCACAGATGCCCGCCACCAGTGGGCAGGCCGACGACGTGCCGCTGAACTTGCCCGTGTAATCGAGATCAGTCACCGGGTCGATGCCGAAACCTGGCCGGGGTGGATTGAAGCCGCGTGTGCCGCGAATGTCGGTGGTGTAGATGTTCTCGGTCGAGCCATCGGACGAGCCTGCTGTATTAAACCCATTGGCCCGCAACGAATCCACACCTGCCGTCGGCGCGACGACGTTGAGCCGCTTGTTCGGTGCAGTGTCGTTCGCATCACCAAAGCTGCTGTAGCCCGCGCGCGAGCCGACGTTAGTTGACCCACCCACACTAATCACACGTTCGGTGGATTGCGGGCCGCGGGCCATGCGCCTGTTGTCGTTGCCGGCCGCAAACAGGACGATGGTTCCCTTGCCTTCACGTCCGGTGACGGTTATATCGCGGATGATTTGTTGAACCGGATCGCTTGTGCCGAATTTCCAGCTATTGCTCAAGATTTGAGCCCGTTGCGCCGAATAAAAGAACGCGTCCGCGAGGTCATTCTCAAACGGCGTCATCATCTTGATTGGCAGAATCTTGCAGCCAGGCGCACTGCCGTCAATCCGACCGCCTGCGCCAGCAGCCACGCCGGCGCAGGCCGTGCCATGGCCCTCGGCGAATGGAAAGACCTCGGGAAAGTCTGGCGTGGGATCGTTCGGGTCTTCATTCGGTTCAAAGCTACGCCCGCCCGGCGCAATGTTGGATTGCAGACCGGGATGTCCCGTATCACCCGGCAGGCCCGGTTTGATCACGTCCACACCCGAGTCGAGGATGGCGATGACCACGTTGCCGCTGCCTTTGGTGATCTGCCACGCTTCGAATACCTGAGCATCTTCATCAACCACACCAGCCGGCAAACCGGGCAAGGTCTGTCCGGTGTTGTGAAGGTGCCACTGTTTGTCCCGTAGATTGGTCAGGACTATCTCGCGCAGGAAGTTCGGCGTTGCCCATTCCACCACGCCGCTCTCAAAGATCGCGTTGGCAACCGCGAGCGGCCGATCCGGCGTTGGGTTCCTCACCCGTAGCACATATTGACTCGGCGCATAGAGTTTTTGCTCGACGATCTCGAGGTCGAACTGCTCACACACCGCTTGCACAGTAGCATCGGTCACACCGGGCTTGAATCGCACCAGGATTTCATCAATCATCACCAGCAGCAAGCCGTTGGCTGGATCGCGATAAACAAGCGTGACGTGTCGTGCCGACTCGCCTGTGCTCACGCGCTCGGCGAAGCTCCGCACCCGGACCTCGGGGTCGGCATCGGCCGCATTGGGCACACCCGCGCGCGTGCGATATACCAGTACATTGCGAGACAACAATGACTTGCTGCGCGCAAGCGCATCCAGCGCATCCTCACCAGAGCGCAATTCCACAAGCCTGCGTTCGGAGATGGGCTCGTTCATCTCAACGGCGACTGCGTCGGCAACCACCTCAATGGGCACTTTGACGCCATTCGCGTAATAAAAATCATTCGCCATGTCTAATCCTCCCGACCTCGACGCCTAGCTTGCGATTCGCACCAGCCGGCTCTCCAACAAAACGGTCACCTCATCGCCCACGACCTCGGCCGAATCCAAATGGATCCGGAAGCTCCGATTGAGCGCGATGTTGGGCAGCGGCACATCGGCCGTGTCCACGAACTCCAGCGGCGTGGGCGGATTGACGACGCCACTGCCGCCGCCCGCGCCGCCGCCGGGCAACACGCCCGATGCCGGCCCGCGCAACAGGAAGCTAGCCAAATCCACGATCACTTCGTCGCCCGTCACACCCTCGATGTCCGCCACTAACTTGAATTCCACCGGCGTCGCGCTCGTGAGCGGATCGGGCAGCGTATCCAGCAGTTGATCGAACGGCGCGGCGTTCTCGACAAAGTTCAACCGGGCCGGCACCGCCGTCACCATGATCTCGACCACGACCGAACGTTCGAGATGCAACAACACCTCGCTGCCGCGCGACTGGCCCAGGCTCGTATCGCGCAACACCAAGCCAAAGTTGCCGATCACCGACACACGGTAGTCACCCTGGCGCGTATCGCCATCGGGCAGGATGACCTTGCCCTGCGCATCGGTCGTGAACTCGCGCTCGAACCCGCCCTGCCCCGTCACGCGAATGGGCAACCCCGCGCGTGGCCGGGTGCTCGCGCCGTCGGTGAAGTGCAACGTGATATTGATCAACTGCGGGTCGTTCGGGCAAACGACCACCGGGCTGTTCGGACTGTTGTAGATCACCTCACAATCCAACGTGCTGGGCAACAGCGCCGGCGGAATCAAGAGGAATTCGACCCGCCGATTGATCTCCAGCCGCGCATCCGCATCCTGTAAGTCCTGGCTCCCTGTGCCAGGCGGGCGCGTCTCCAGCCGAGGGAAGCGTTCGCCACAACCCAGCGTGGCGTCCGGCGCAAGGAAGCGCGACGGATCGACCGGCACGGCGTCCACCTTGATGTAGCGTTCGAACAGCGCCCGCCAGGTCGTCTCATCCACGCCGGCCACGCGCGACCCTGACGCGCCGCCAGCAGGGATGGCGTTGTCGGCGCGGAAGTCGTCCAGCGCCGTCTGCACCGCTGGGGTGAATTGGTTGTCCACCGAGCCGGTGTAGTAGTGCCGGCCGGTCGTCTCGTTGCGCAGATAGCCGAGCATGTATTGCAACTCGCGCGTCTGCCAGCGGTCGCGGCTTTGGCCGCTGCCGCTGCGAGCCACGCGTGCCCCGCCGTTCAAGTCCAGTTGCGAGCGCAACAGATTCATCCACTCGTCCGGTTGTTGGCGGATGTAGGCGAACACGCTTTGCGCCCGGCTGTCCGATAACCCAACGTTGTAGCTATTCGAGCCGACCCGGTCGGTGTGACCGATCACAGCCACCAGCCGGTCGGGGTCGCCGTTGACATGGTCGGCAATCTCATGAATGATCGGCTTTGCTTCCGGCCGCACGAAGGTGTAGTCGAAGTCAAAGTGCACGCCATCGAGGATGAGCGCGCAGATCACCTCTTCGACCAGGCGAATGATGCCGCTGCCAGTGCCGCACGGCGGCACCGTAATCAGCGTCGAAATTTCGGCCGCCATGTCAGCTTCCCCTCCGCACGGCGGTGACGCGATACTCGCCCGCCTCGATGCCTTCACGCCTGAACAGGCCGTTGCCGTCGTGTTCCGTCAACTCGAACGGCGGCGCACCTTCGACGTCGGTGCGTTGCAAGCGCACCACCACGTCGGTGAAATCAGTCTGCCCGGTCGGCAACACCACGCGTACTTCAACGGTGCTTACGCAATCCGGCGGTGGTGGTGGAGGCGGTGGTGGCGGAACGGGCGGCTCAGGTGTGGGCACGTGCTCTTCGAGCGTGATGGCGTACTGAAAGTCGCTCGGCCGGCCGGCCAACTCGCGCACCTGCACGTCCACGATCAGCATCTCTTTCACATCCGTCGCCGTCATGATGTCGGCCACGAACGGCACCGGCTCGGCCACCTTGTACAACTTGCGAATCGCCTCTAGGCTGGCGATGGCACCCGCACCCGACGCCGCGCCCTCGATGCACACGCGCGTCGGCCCACGGTTGAGGTGCTGCAAATACGAGCCCTCCAAGCCGGGCACACCGTGCTCCACCCATACTTGGTCCTCTTCAGCCCGCAACACTTGCACCAGCGGCAGTTCCAGCGTATCCAACATCGGGCGTATGGGCGCAGTATTCGTCGTCATGCCAGCGCCTCCACTGCCGTAGCCATCTCGCCAAACTTGGCCGCCGCACGCTTCAGCGTGCTCGTGAGGTCTGCCTTGAGTCCGTCGAAAATCTTGAGCAACCTGGCGAGCAGTTCGGTCAGGTTCAACTTGTCGAGCGCCTGCTTGATGACGTTGAAAAAGTTCCCCAGCCCAGCCAGGATAGCTTGTGGATCGAGCGCCTTGACCACGTCGCGGATACGCCCCAGCGCGGCATCCAGGGCGGCCGTCACGTGCGCCACCAGTCTTTGCGTCAGGTCGTCCAGCTTGGCTAACGCATCGTCGAACAGGCTCTGCAATCGCTCGGTGATGGCGCGCGGGTGCAGGGCCGTGATCGCCGCCATCATCTGTGCGAAGACCTGATCGAGCCGTTCGCCGACGCGCTGCGGAGACAGGCCTTCCAACGCAACCCGGATGCGCTCGGCCAACTGCTGCAGTCGCTCGAACAAGGCCTGCGGCACAAAGCGTTGCAGCGTCGCACTCAGGGCAGCGAAACGTTCATCGAATTGCTGAAACAGCCGCGCCGGGCTAAACGACGGCAGGGCCTGCCGAATGGCCGCCGGGGTGAGTTCGTTCGACAAAAACGACGGCAGGCGACCAGCCGCGCCTTGCAAGATATTGCCGAACTCGCCGGTCAGGTCGCTGAAATCGAGCGCATTCGGCAAACCGCGCACCGCACCGACAAGCGCATCGAACGTCGCGCGCAGGTCATCGAGGAATGGCTGAGGGTCGAGCGCAGCCAGCGCGGCCTGTGCGGCATCGTAGCGGCGGCGCAGGCCCGGCGTGAGCAGCGCCGGCTCCACTCGTCCGAGCGCAGCCACAGCCCGGGCATGCAGTGGAGCCAGACGCGCCGCAACGGTCGCAGGTTGATGCAATTCCAAAGCCTCGGTCACTGGTTGCAAGTGTTGCGCGAGCGCCTGCGACAAGGCCGCGCCGTTGACCAGGCCGGGCGCGGCGGTGAGCGGGGCAAGCTGGCCAAACACATCCATCAGCAGCGCATCGGTCGCGTTTGACAGCCGCGCCGCCACACTATCCAAGGCGGTCTGCAAGGGCGCGAGCGCGTTCGAGGGGCGGAATGTAGCCAAGGCACCGGCCAGCGCGGCCTGCCAGTCAATTGCACCCGCGAGGTTGATGCCGCGCAGCCGCTCGATGAATCGCCCGAACGCATCCGCCAGCGGTTTTAGCAGCGCCGATGGCTTGAGCGCATTCAGTGGCGTCAACACGTGTTGCTCGAAGGCCTGCTCGAGCGGCGCGAGCAGCTTCTGCGGTGCGGCCTCCTGCAAGGCCTCCTTTGCATCATCCAGCAGCGCGCGCGCCGGGGCCATAATGCCCTGGCCGTTCAAATCAGTGATGGCGTCGGTCAGTTGTTTGTAGATGTCGGTCACCGGCTTGAGCAGTTGAGCCGGGTCGAGTTTACCGACCAACTCGTTGAATTGGGTGAGCTTGCCCTGAGCCGTCTCAACCGCGCCTTGCACAGATGTGGTCGCCTCGTCGTATCCATCGTTCAGGGGCTTGACGACTTCCTCATCAAAGAATTGTTTGAAGTCGCCGTCGAATTGTCCTTTGAATGCATCAATGGCTTGGGCGATCAGAGCTTTGGCCGCGTCGGGCAATTCATCGAAGTTGAGCGACGCTAGCTTGTCCTTGATGTCATCTATCGCGTCGAGCACCGGTTGCGCCAGCGGCCCAAAGCGAATGGCCTTAAGCGAATCGCCTAATGTGTCAAGTTGTTGCAGCGCGTTCTCGACGGCCTCGCTCAATTGCTTTACCAGGCCGTCCACCGCGCCCAGAGCTTGATCGAGCAGGGTCTTCAACCCATCCAACTTGATCGCCGCCAGGGCCTCGTTCACCTGGTCGAGCAATCCGCCCACCGCCTCGGCCAACGACTCGGCATTGATCTGTTGCAATGCCTCGCCGAGCGCGGCGAACGCATCATCCAGGCGCTGGCGCACATTGGCGAATTCACCGGCGACGCTCGTGATCGCTGATGACACGGCCTGCAAGCCGGCCTCGATCGCCGCGCCGATGGCGGTGATGGCCGCTTCGACGGCATCGAACGCGGCCTCCAGTTGATCCAACGCCGATCCCAATGCAGCATGAATTGTCTCCGGCGACGCGCCTTCCACGCGCGCGATCAGCGCATCCAGCGGTTGCATCACGGCGTCGCCCACGCGCGCTAGTGTGGCCGTCGCATCGGGCGTGCCGCCGACCAGCGGTTGCAATGTCCGGCGCAAATTGCGGCGATATGTGTCGGGGTTGAGCATGCTCAAGCGCGCATTCACCGCATTAGGCACAGCCGCCAGCCTTTGGCGAAAGGCGCTGAACTCAGTTTGTGCGGCCTGCAATGTGGCCAGGGCCGATTGCCACGAGGCGTCACTGGTCAGGTCGAGTGACTCCAACCCCACCAGCACCTCGCTCAATTGCGCGGCCACGGCTTGCTCGGCCGCGTCCAGCCCCTGGTCAATCGCGCCAGGCGCGCCCTCGGCCGCCGCCAGCAAGGCATCCCACAACGTGATGGCGGCTTGGATCGGTTGCGCCGTCAGGGCCGTCAGACCAAACACACGCTCACCCAGAAACCCGGCCAGCCGCGCCGGATCGGGCGCGTTGCCTCCGCCAGCCACCACGTTCGCCGCGGCTGCCAGATCGGTCGCCGCCGCCGTCAAGGCGCGCAGTTGATCGCTGCCATAAGCCGACGCCGCGCCGGCAACTTGTTGCACGAATGCGCTCACCTGGGCCTGCGCGATCTCGGCAATGGGCTTGCCAGCCCGTGCGGCGTTCAGAATGGGCGCGAGCACATCGGACGAGAGTGCCTGCTCTGCTTGACGGGCCAGGGGCAGCGCCTGCACGATTTGCTCATCTAGCCCGCCGGGCAACTGACCTGCCAGTTGTTCGCGCATGCCGTCCAGCGGCGCGATCAATCCGTCCAAGTCGGGCAATTGGCCTTGCAGCGGCGCGAGCGCGTCGGTCAACGGCCGGGTGAAGCTGGTCACATCCCCGGCTTGACCCACAATGCCGGCCAAGCCGGTCGGGATCGCATCGCGCGCCTGATTTAGTTCGTCCAGGTTGGGCAATTGGTCAAGCACTCCCATGATGACATCTCATCCTCGAACGCACACTCAACATTCACAACACATCCAGTAATGGCTGCAACGCACTCGTCATCTGTTCTGTCACACCTGCCACGCCGCCAATCAACGATTGCAATGGTGGAACCGGGTTCACCAGATTCAGATCGAGCAACTCCGGCAGTTCAGGCAAGTCACCCAGCGCACCCGTGAGGTCGTCGAGCAGCCCGGCGGCATCCAAATCCACACCGGGCGCGGTTTGCACCTGCTGCGGCGGTGGTGGCGGCAAGTGCTCCACCAAACGCAACACGTAGCGAAACTCCTGCGGCCGGCCGGCCACTTCCGTCACGCGCAGGTCGTCCAGCACCACATTCTTGACGTCGGTCGCGGTTGCGATGTCGGCCACGAAGGGTATTGGCAGATGGGCTTGAAATTTCTTGCGCACCAATTCCACTTGCTCGAGTGACGTTTCCCCCGCAAACACCCCGATGACGGTGATGACGGCCGGCCTGCGGCCCAGGTGCTGATGCGCCGCACCGTCCCGCCCCGGCACGACATGCGTCACCCACGCGCGCTCCTCCAGCGTGCGCACATCCTGCACCAGCGGTAGGCTGAGATCATCCAGCATCGCGCCTTGCGCCATCACACATCAATCCCGTAGCGCCGCGCCTGATCCACCAGAATGCGCGTCAGCCGCGCGGCCAAATCGTCGTTCAAGCCGCCTTCTACGCCGCCTTCCATGTGCACCGTGACGTTGAAGGTGTTGTGCACCGCCGGCAACATTGCATGTGTTGTAGGTGACGGCTCGCCAATCGACGTCGCCATCGGCAAGTCGAGCGCCAGGCGTTCCTGGCTATGGTTGCCTGCCTCAAGCGGCTGCGAAGGCAATGGCTGTGACAAGGCCTGCGCCGCCAATGACTCGGCCAATCCTTCACGCTGGCGCACAGCGTCAATTGCTTGCTCGCCCGGCAGAGTAGGCGCACGCCGGAAACGCTCACGCAACCGATGGGCGCTGGGCCTACCGACACTATCTTCGGTCTCTATCTGTAGTCGCTCATGTTGGTCGAGCGAGCGCGCCAGCACGTCGGCCAGTCCTTCACGTCGCGCCGGCGACGGCGCAAGCATCTGCGCCAAGTCGCGCATACCTGCGCTGGCATCGCCCGCGAATGGGGCTGCCGGAAAGCGCACCTCTCGGCCGTTCTCGTCGCTCACCGGCGTGACGAACGCGCGTCGCACTGCCGCGCGAATCATTGTCCGCGTCTGCGCCCGTGCATACAGCGGATCGTCGTTCCCAGGCGCAGAGCGTGCATGCGCAGGGCCTGCCTTAGCCTCAACGTCTCCCTCGAACATCGTCCGTTGAGCCACCAGCCGCCCAACGAGCGACATCCCCTGCCCTACATCGCCTACGGTCGCGGCCAGCCCATTCGCCGCGAGCGGTGCGAACGCACGTCGCATCGTTGATTGGCCCTGAAGACGCAGGGCGTGACTTGAAGTTGCGTTATCTGCTGACTGGTTAGGATTTGCCTCTTTGCTTGATGACCGCATCGCTTGTGCCAATTGTGTTCGTGCGGTTGACGACGCCGCTGCGCCCACGACGAGACCGCGCCAACGCTCCAGGCTCGCCAACGGTGCAGTCGCTCGGCCGTTGGCCGGCAACGAGCGGCGCGTGCGCGTTGTGCCGTCGGCTGCTTGAGGCTCATTCGTCTGTATCATCATCGTTGACGAGGACTGCGCAGTCGCGCCAGCAGGTGAGATCACCCCGGCATTGCGCGCTTGACGCTTCTGGTCGTTTGCACCGTTGGTCAAGCGATCTTGCGTAAGGCTGCCCGCGACAACATGTGGCCGGGGTCGAGCGCGTTCAGCTCGGCGTTGTGCAGGCCAGCGAGCTCCGCGTTCGGCTTCTTGTGCTGCTTCATCCTCTTCAGTCACGCTGATCTCAGGCGCAGGCATAGTGCGTAATGCGCCAAGCGGATCGGCGTCGGCCAGCGGTGCGGCTTGGCTGAACTTGGACAGCACGCGTACCGCCTCCGCGAAGTGAGAAAGCGGCGCGACTGCATCACACACACGCGATTGCCACAGCGGCAACGCACCCGCAGCGGCACGCCAGGCCAAAGCCTGTGTCGCTTGGTTGTTCAAAGGCACGTCATGCATGTCCGTTTACACCCCGTTTGCGCCGGGCCGCGCCATCTCCAGATACAACAGAATCTGGCCGATGGTGAGGCTGCTCACTTCCTCCGGCGTCCAGCCAAACTCGCGGCTGAGCACGAAGCACGCCCGCGCCAGCGGCGCTTGCACGTGCTCGGTCAACTCGTCTGCCGACAAGCTCAGGCCGCTGACGCGGTTGATCTCGTCGAGCATGAAGCGGGCCAGGCCGGCCGGCAGCGCCGCCACCTGCGCTGCCGAGAGCGACGGCTCGACCACGGCCTGCTGCACCATCAGCGCGGCGGTCAGGCTGGGGTCGTCGCGGCTGGCGCGGGTAATGACTTGCAGATCCTTGACTGTGAGCGGGCGCAGCCGGATTTGCGCCGGGCCGCCCCCGTTAAGGTTGAGGCGGTCCGGCGTGAACTCCGCAGGCAGCATCACGGTGTGCGAGATGCCCGCGCCCGACAGCAAGTCCTCAGCCGTCAGCGTCGGCGGCGTCGTCGGCGTCGTCATGTCACTGCTCCGACACCGTGTCGCCCACCGTGATGAACATGCCCTGGAAGGTCACGGCCTCCATCACGAAATCATCCTCGGGCAGGCTGTAGCTCCAGTCGTCGAACTTGACGCCGTGCACAGTGATGACGCTGGCCGTGTCCGGGAAGGCCGGGTCGCGCACGGTGAACTGCAGGTTGAACGTCGGTTGCGGATACGGCTCGGCCACACGGTTCTCGGCCGAGCCATCGCCCAACAGCAGGGCCATGAGCGCGCCATTGATGTAGGCCCGGCCGACGGTACCGCTGATGTTGATGTTGCCCGGGCGCAGTTGGGCCGGGTGGCGGCGGCCGATCTCGTGGTAGGCCTTCAGGTCGGTGGTGACGTGCACCTCGACGTTGCTGGCGCGGCCAACCGTGCTGAGCTCATACAGCTCGATGACGCGGTTGGCGACTTCGCTCTCTGGCAATTCGGGGTTCTCCAGCGACAAAGTCAGCGTCGCATCGGAACCGCGAAAGACGCGGGTATTGGCAGGCATGTCTTTATCCTCCTATGAGCTATAAGTTATTGCAGATACATCACGACGCGGATGTAATCAATGCTGAACGTCGGCCGGATGGTCATGGTGACCTGGGCAATGCCGCGAATCTGCTGCTCGCGTGTGGCCGAAACTTCAAGGTCGTAGCTGATGAGCATCTCGCGGTTCACCATGTCGGCCAGGAAGCCGTTGATGGTGGCCTTCATGGCCTGGCGCACGCGCTCGTTGTTCAGCTTGCCAATGTAGGGCGAGCACGACGCGCGCACGCCAAATCGGGCATAGTCAACAATGCGGCGCGTGGTGATCTGCGCCCAGGCCGTGTTCTCCGAAGTGGTGATGCCCTTGACGATGCGGAAGCTGCCGTTGCGATTCTCCAGCGCCAACACACGACTGAGGATGAGTTGCTCCAACACCGTGCCGTTGTAGTTCTCCTCCAATCCGCTGACGTTGACTGTCTTGTTGGTCGGGCTAAAGTGCGGGTCGAGCGAGGCGATGCGGCCGGCCACAGCCGCCGCGGTATAGCTGCCCGGCAATTCCACTTCCTCGCCTGCGGCGGCATCGAACACCTTGATGCCCGGCGCGACGAACACGATCCGGCCCTGATCCTCGGCGGGCACATTCGCTTTAATCGCCCCAAGGTCAGTCGCCGCCCCGCCGATCACGCCGATGCGCTCGCGCTTCATCAGATCGGTCGAGGCGTTTTGCACGTGCGCGATCAGCGTGTCAGCAAATCCTTGGTCTTGCCCGGCCAAGACGATGATGTGCACGTCCTCGTTGTCTAACGCTGCAAGCGCGTTCTTATAGTCGGCTTCGTCGGCGTTGGCCCCATCCGCACCGGACGTGGTGGCCGTCGCTGCAGCCGCGCTGATGTTGCCCGTCGCGCCTGTCGCATCAAGCTTGCACAGCTTCGACGCGCCGCCGGACGACTTGGACGCATACGGATAACCGGCGTGTTCGCCGTTGATGACCTTGGCGAAATCGGCCGCATTGGCGGGCACGTCGCGCCACGTCTCTTGCAGCCTTCCGACCGTGAAGGTGACGTTGAGAAATCCCGTTCCTGCTTCGGCCACGCTCAACGCGGCGTTGTCTTTGGGGTCGCCGCCGGTCTTTTCCTGGATCGTTTCGTTGTAGCCCGTGCCCGGCGCGACCGCTGTGGCCGTCACGTTGCCCGTATCTGCAGCGAACGTCCACGTCGCATTGACGCCCTCATCCGACGCGACGCGCACCGCGAACACGCGCTGCGCGCCGTTGGCGAAGGCCAGCTCGAGCGCCCGCACCAGCGTCAGCGGCGTCTCGGCCGTGATCGGATTGACCAACGAGTCGTAGTCGCCAAAGATGTCACGCGCGTCGCCGATGTTGGCCGGCGTATACACGTGGTTCAGCTTGCCGCGCCGCGCGGTGCCCACAATCCCCACGTTGCTGATGGAGATCGGCCCCGCCGCGATCAAGCCCTCGTCCCGCACCTCGATGTAGGTGCCGGGCAAAATCATTTCAGCCATGTCTATCTACCTCCTGAATCGAATCCCTTTTGTCCTTTTGAAGATGCCCGCGCATGCATCGGCTTGAACCGGCGGACAGCTCTCACGACCTTTGTCTGTTTGCGCTTATCCCTTCATGGCACGGACGTATATGACGGCCACGTTGTCGAGCGGCGCGCTTTCGCACACCACCTCGAAGCGGTCGCCGGTCTCCGGCAATCGGAGCGGCGGCGCGAACGGCATCCAGCCCGACTCATACGCGTCATCCGCGCCGTCTTCGTTCCAATCGCCCAGCGCGCCGGCATCACTGATCGAGCCGAACGCGGTCGAGAAGTCACTCAGCGTGGCAAAGCGCATCTGTGCATGCCGCTCGCCGGCATCCAGCGCGGCGATGAAGTCATCCAACACAGTGAAGGCTGCCGGCGCGCCGACCACGCCGACGTGCGTGCGAGTGAGCGTGACGGCCGTCGTGGGCGGCGCGCCCGGCACGAACATCAGCGCCGCCAGCCCGCGCACCGTCGCCCGCCCGCGCACGACCAGCGCCGGGGCGACCTCGTTGTCCCATCGCGCCATGCCGTCCGTCACGGTGGTGATCTCCGGCCCGCCCAATGAGGCATCGTTCGTGGCGTGCACGGGGATGCGTGCGATCAGGCTCTTTGCGCCGTCGGTGTCGTCGTAGGTGAACTCATACAGGGCGCGGTAGTTGGCCGAGGCGCGCCAGCGGTTGGTCGCGCCGTCGAACGCGACCGGGGCCGTCACTTCCGGCGTCAAGCGCAACACGCCTTCGTTCCACAACACATCGCGCGCCGCCAGCAGGCGGCCTTGCACGGCGACCAAGTCATCACGCACGCGCTGTTGGTCGTCGCTGGAAAAATGGAATTGCATCAGCACATCCAGCCGGCCCCCTTTTAGCGCCAGCATCTGGAAGCCTTGGCGGCGAGTGAATCCGCGCCAGTTGCCCAGCCCCACGGCGCGTTCGCTCACCGTAATAACCGCCAGGCTGACGGTGTTCGGATCGGCAATGAAAGGCGTGAGTAAGTCGGTGAGTTCTTTCAATGCATTCTGCGCACGGTTTGGGCCATCTGCTCTGACACGCCCGGCTGTCGCAACTCCTGCCACAGAGGCTGGAGCGGACGAGGGTGCCGTTACGGTTGACGCAGGCACGGGCGCAGTCGTGGCAACAGTCGCCACGACTGTCGTCTCAACAACGGGCGACGCGACCTCAGGCGGTTGGTCGGGTTGCGCCGCCGCAGCAGCAGCCGGCCTCGGCCGTGAGCGCAAAAACGAAAACAACGAACCCATGTGCGCACTGTAGGAGTAGACGGTCACGCGCGGCTCACCATCCCCTCACCCGCTCTTCACGTCTGGCTCGACCGCGCGACTGGTTCGCGGTGGCGGTGATGAAGGGCGCCAGCCAGCCGCAGACATGCGCGCAAGCACAGCCCGGGGCGCACGCCGGCACGGCGCAGGTGCGACAGCATGAAGTTCAACAGGGCGTGGAAGTGATTGAAGTAACTGCGCTCACCCGTGGGCACGTGCTCCACCAGCCCGCGCCACATCGGGTGCGCGCCTCGTATCTCGCGCGGCTCGCGCCACACGCGGATGATGAAAACCTGGGTGCCGTCTGAAGATGCGGACATACGCGCCTGCGCGCACCCTATCGCGCCGGCGTCACATCATGGTCACGCAGGCCTCACCTGCCGTTTACCAAGCGTCTATCTGCGATTACCCATCGCAGTTACCCGTCATCCAGCAGCCTATCGCGCCGGGCCGTCTTGCCGATGAAGCGCATGGCCTGATACAACTGCTCCTGCGCGACACGCAACGCGTTAAGTGCTTCTTCGAGCCGCGGCGCGGCGTCGTCGGCGTGATGCGGTTGTGCCTGGGCGTGCGGGGTTTGTGCAGTTTGCGCCGCGATCTCGGCGTGCAGCGCCTGCGTCTCCGGCATGGGCACAATGCCAAGCTCCTTGCCCAGGACGATGCGGCAGGTGTCGTATTGTTGGAGCGCCAGCGAGCGCTGGCCGGCGAGGTGATACAGCCGCATCATCTCGCGGTGCACGTCCTCGCGCAGCGGATCCATTTGCAGGATGCGCCGGCCACACGCCAGGCCGCGTTCGGGCAACTTGTGGGTGCGGCAAAAACCCATCACGTGGGTCAGGCCATTGAGCAACAGGCAGCGCAAGCGCTCGCGCTCGCTCAACACCCAGTCGTCGTGCACACCGTCGAGCAGGTCGCCTGCATACAGGCCGGCGGCGGATTCGGCGAGTTGTGCATCGGATTCGGTGAGCGCGGCGGCGGGCCGCGCCAGCACGCGCTTCATCGCGTCTTCAAACACTGCCACGTCGAGCCAATACTCCCCCTGGGCGTTGAAACCGATATCGCCGCTGATGTTGGTGAGCAGGTATCCGCCGCGTGCGGCCTCGTCCGGCTCAATCAGGCGGCGCAAGCGCCACAAGGCCGTGTTCAGACACGCCTTGGCCTGTTCGTTAGTGTGATCGCCCCAGAATAACCCGCACAGTGTATCGCGCGAGTGCGCGCGGTGTCGGTTGAGCATGAGAAACGCAAGCAGGTTCTGTCCGGTGCGCGTGACCGGCAATTCCTGAGCGCCTTCACCCAGCACAATGCGCGCCTGACCGAAAAGTGATACTCGCAAGAGATGCATCTGTTCCCCCTTCAGACTTGCCGAGGCTTGCGCGACAGCCGGTGTGTACACCTGTGAATCGCCAGATCGCATAAACACCTTACAGATCGGGCGTGTATCCAGCGTGTTTCAGCGGTGATGCGGTCGTAAGCCCGGCGGTCAGCTCACGCGATTGCATCCCATGTGAGCGGCACACCGCGCTCGCGCAAGCGGTCTTGCAATCGCTTGAGCAACACCGCGTCATCGCGCACGTCGCGCGGCGCCTCACCGCTTTCACAGCAAATGGCCGCCAATGCGCCAGCGCTCTCGCCGATGTTCCATTCGACTGGATGCAGGCGATAGCTGCCGTTGCTCAGATGCGTCGTGCCGATGTTCTTGTTCGCCGCGATCAGGTTGCGCGTGCGCGTGGGGATGAGCGCGCCGAGCGGAATCTGAAACGGCAGCGTCGGCTCGAACATGGACTTGGGGTTGCCGACGGCGGGGTGCAAGTCCATCGGATACCACCCTACCCCGACGCCATCGGGCCACGCCGCCTGCATCACATCAGGCCGCGCCGCGCGCAGGATGTCTTGCGCGACGATGCGAGTGATTGCCTTGATGCGGCGCGACTCGCGGATATACGGCGCTTTGCTCAGGCCATCGGCCGTGCCCATCACATCCGGCCGCAGCTTGAGTTCGGGATAGCCAACGCCGCCCTCGTCGCGCGGGCACTCGGTTTGCAGCCAATACAAGAAGCCGAGCGACAAGCGCTTGGCCTCGTCCTCGATCTCCGCGCGCTCGGCAGCGCTCACGCCGATCAGGCTGCGGGCGTGATAGTCGTTGCTGTTCCAATTGATGAGCGCGACATCGCGCAGGCCGTGCGTGCCCTGCGGGTCGAGCAATTGTGCGGATAGCAGGCGGCGATACGTCCAGAACGGCAGGCCGACCTCGCCCGGCGCAAACATCTTGAACGGGCGCGGGCTGCCATCCCTGCCGTGCAACACCAGCGTGTAGGGCTGTTCGTCGCGCATGTGCTCATAGTCGCGCGGCTTCTCTATGGCGTGGCGCTCGCCCGGACAATATTCAACCGCGAAGCAATGGGTGAAGCCTTGGATTTCGTCAGGCCGCGTTTCGTCCGGTGCGTTGGCCTCGCCAGTTTCACTGCGCGACTCGGCACCAGTGACGAAGCCGGTGTTCGTCAGCGGCAGCAGGTCGCCCAGTTCGGTGGCATCGAGGAAATAATTCGCCCGAATCGTTGCCGGTTGTAGAGACGCGCGGTCTCGCGTCTCCACCTGCATCACACGATCATCTTCGACCACGGCGCTGGTTGGCTCATGCCCCAGCAATATCGTCAGCCGCCCGCTGACCACATGTGGCGCGAGCATGGCTTGCAGCGCCGCCAGCCCCACACGCGGCTCGAAGCACAGCTTGCTCACCCAGCCGTCGCCGGGGTTGAGCGGCGCGCCGTTGGGCATATGCGCCACGCCATAGGCATCGCGGTAGTGTTGGCGAATCGCCTCGCGCCAGGCCATGTAGCTGCGCGTGCCGCCGTAGTGTTCGATATGCTCATGCTCGTCCAACGCGCTCACGCCCTGCGATGTGGCCTGCCCGCCCAGCCAATCGGTCGGCTCTGTGAGCACGACGGAGCGGCCCGCTTCACATGCGGCCAGCGCCGCTGCGCACCCGCCCATTCCGCCACCGATGACGGCGATATCTGCTTCAAGATTCGTCATGACGATGTCCTGACTATAGCCGCGCACACTCAACTCGTCAGATAAGCGTCAGTCGCGCCGATGGCTTGTTCGATGCGCGGTGCGCATTCACACTACAATCCTGCGCATGGCACTGAACGGATTCATTGACCTGCGCTCGGATACGCTGACCATCCCCACCCCGGCCATGCGCGAGGCCATGGCGACCTGCGACGTCGGCGACGACGTGTTTGGCGAAGACCCCTCGATCAATCAGTTGCAGGAGATGGCCGCAGCCAAGCTGGGCTTTGAAGCAGCGCTGCTGGTGTGCAGCGGCACGATGGGCAACCTGACCGCGCTGATGACGCACTGCGGCGGGCGCGGCGAGGAGATCATCGTCGGCGACCAGTCGCACATCTACGTGTATGAGGGCGGCGGCAGCGCCGTGGTCGGCAGCATCCACCCGCGAGCCGTGCCGAATCAGCCCGATGGCACGCTCAAGCTCGACGACATCGAGCGCAGCATCCGGCCCAAGGATTCGCATTACCCCGAGACGCGCGCCATCTGCCTGGAGAACACGCACAACCGCATGGGCGGCGCAGTGCTCACGCCGGACTATACACAGCATGTGAGCGAGATTGCCCATCGCCACGGGCTGGCGCTGCACATTGC
>Ga0224722_1000190_pt1 | contig 35546 bp, 32 predicted proteins | sample Balambano_FR1_Me_FD_161646 | JGI IMG/M metagenome (GOLD analysis project Ga0224722, IMG submission 161646) | Freshwater sediment microbial communities from Lake Towuti, South Sulawesi, Indonesia - Balambano_FR1_MetaG | ecosystem: Environmental > Aquatic > Freshwater > Lake > Sediment | place... | reverse complement strand
CACTACTGCGACGAGTTAGCACAGACAAGGGGCTTAAGCCCCTTGTTCAATAGGGAGGGTGAGAACAGTAATCTTTGGTTCGTAACGTTCGTGACCCATAACTCCCGTGTCTCTGAGCGAATGGTGACGTATGGAGTCAAAGTAGGTGAACCTCTGATTTTTTCAGCCGAAGATCAAATCTTCATTGCTGGAAAAATATCGGAGGCAGCTAAACGTTATGGAATCGCGATCGCTGCCTTCAATGTCCTTCCAGATCACGTTCATATGGTTGTTGTGGCAGCAACAGAGAAAGAGTTAAACGAACACATTCGCAAAATTAAAGGTTTTAGCTCACATGAGTTTCAGCGATCGCGCAACTGGGAAAAAGGGCAAAGTGTGTGGGCACAGAAGTTCAATCGGCAACTGATTGAAGATGAAAATGCGCTGACTGAAATTCTTGATTATGTCTTGAACAACCACATCAAACATACAGAACGTTGGGGTGAAACCTTAATCTCTACTTGGGAAACAGGTCTACCAGACAAGGGGCTTAAACCCCTCGCTGAGATTGTGTGCGATGGATGTGTTTCGCTTGAAGATATCTTCACCCACCCTAGAACAAGGGGCTTAAGCCCCTTGCCCACAAAGGACATCACCAAACTCGACATCTTCCACTACACCTACGCCGTTCTCCACCATCCCGCCTACCGCACCAAATACGAACTCAACCTCAAACGCGAATTTCCCCGCCTGCCCTTCTACGCCGACTTCCATCAATGGGCAGCCTGGGGCGAAGGCTTAATGGACTTGCACCTGAACTATGAAACTGTTGAACCCTACGGATTGCGACGGGTCGATGTGGAGCGCAAAAAATCAGCTAGTGATACACCCCTACAGGCAACATTAATTCCCACCGACACCCCCGACCCAGCCAAACCGATCAAACGCACCACACCCAAAGCCAAACTCAAAGCCGACAAAACCGAGGGCAAAATCCTCCTCGATACCGAAACCACCCTAGAAGGTATCCCCGCTGTTGCCTGGGACTACAAACTCGGCAACCGCTCCGCCCTGGAATGGATACTCGACCAGTACAAAGAAAAGACACCCAAAGACCCGACGATCGCCAAACTCTTCAACACTTACAAGTTTGCAGACTACAAAGAACACGTCATCGACCTGCTACAGCGAGTCTGCACCGTCAGCGTTCGCACGATGGAAATCATCCAACAAATGCCAGATACCGTTGAGCATAAGGGAGGTTGAATACACCATGACACAGGCACTTGAGCAACGCACCTATACCCGTGAAGAATATCTGGAATTTGAAACGGCTTCGGAGGAACGCCATGAATATGTAAACGGAGAAATTCGGCTCATGACGGGAGGCACACCTGACCACAACGAAATAGCAATTAATCTTGCAACCCTGCTCAAATCTGCTTTGCGAGGCAAGCCCTACCGGATTTTCGGAGCCGATCAACGGTTGTGGATTCCCGGTGGCGGAGCCTCCCCAATGGGGAATCGCAATTTTTACACCTATCCCGATCTGATGGTTGTCGAAAAACCCCTACAACTTCAAACCGGGCGTACTGACACCGTGACCAATCCCTGCTTTATTGCTGAAGTGCTATCCAAATCAACCCAAGATTACGACCACGGCGAAAAGTTTTCTGCTTACCGCACCATTGAAAGCTTCCGTGAATACCTTTTGATTGATCAGTACCAAATCCACGTAGAACACTACGTCAAAACGGCTGCTAATCAATGGCTACTATCAGAATATGATGATCCAAATATCACATTGTCCTTGAGTGCGTTTGAAGCTCAAATCGAAATCATTGCCCTCTATGAAAACATTGAGATTGACGCTTAAAAGCAGTGAGGGCGACTCTCTACAAGACGGCAAAGCCGAATGCAGCGGCATAGCAAATCAATGGAGCCGACTGCTGAGAGGTTATCTGTGGGTGCCAGAAGTGATCTGCGGCGGCTCGTCTCAATCGTTAGCCAGTTTCCTGGTTCAGTTTTAGTTAGCCTGGATGCAGCAGGACTAGGCTTATTTTCTATAGCTGGAGCGGTTAAGGCGCTAGATTATCACCATGACCCAGTGATGGCTATCTTGATGGGGGCAATTACTGGTGTAGGCGGCGGTACCCTGCGCGATGTTTTGCTAGTAAGGGTTCCATCTGTACTCCGAGTTGATATTTATGCTGTGGCTGCCTTGCTTGGAGCTAGTGTCATGATGGTGGGCATCCATCACGGATTGGCGCGATCGCGGATGATGTTGATTGGCGGGTTAACCTGTTTTTTCCTGCGAATAGTTAGCGTTTGGCAAGGTTGGCAGTTGCCAAAGGTACTGTCCCTCTAAGCAGAATCATTGAGAATGGAAGTCATTGACTGTTAGGGACTGTTAGGAGTGGCAAGGATGTCTTTGGCTATAGAATCCCATCATCGGGTTGCGGTACTGCTGCACGGAGGTATCCGCGGTGACAAGGGAAAAACTGGGCTAGCCTTGCTACGTTATGGGCAGTTTGAGGTAGTCGCCGCGATCGATCAGGAAACTGCTGGAGATTCCCTAAAAGAAATAACGGGAATTCCACGGGCTGTACCCATTGTCCCATCGGTAGTGGCAGCCCTCGCCTATCGACCGGATGTGTTGGCGATCGGCATTGCGCCATCGGGAGGAAACTTGCCAGAAGCGTGGCATGAGGAGCTTCAGCAGGCAATTGCCAATGGCCTATCGATCGTCAATGGTTTGCACACACCATTGGCTAGCGATCCTACCTTTGCAGCTAGATTGCAACCAGGACAATGGATTTGGGACGTGCGACGGGAGCCCCCTGGCTTACAGGTGGGGTCTGGAGCAGCGCGTATGCTGTCGGCACAGCGGGTGTTGACAGTTGGTACGGACATGGGGGTAGGCAAAATGTCTACTAGTTTGGAACTTCATCGCCTCAGCCAGCAACGAGGATTGCGATCGCGCTTTGTGGGCACAGGACAAACGGGCATTATGCTGGCGGGCACTGGCGTAGCGCTGGATGCTGTGCGAGTAGATTTTGCCTCCGGAGCTGTAGAGCAATCTGTGGTAACCGCAGGAACTGCTGCCGACATTGTGCATATAGAAGGACAGGGTTCTTTGCTAAATCCTGCTTCGACAGCCACCTTGCCCCTGATACGAGGCAGCCAGCCAACCCACTTGGTCTTAGTTCACCGTGCCGGACAAACCCATATTCGCAATTTTGATCATGTGCCCATTCCACCTTTGCGGGATGTAGTAACCCTGTATGAAGCGGTAGCCACGGCTGCCGGAGCCTTTGCCCCTGCTGCTGTAGTTGCGATCGCCCTCAACACAGCCCACTTAGACAGCACTCAAGTTACTCAAGCGATTACTCAAGTCATGCAAGACACCGGCCTACCCTGCACCGATCCCGTGCGGTTTGGGGCAGCACCGATTCTGGACGCAATTTCATAGCGGTGCAACGACCATATAAGTGAGTCATTGGCTGAAATTTTCCCGCTGCTGTGATACGGTTCAAAAGCTCAATGTGTGTTTCACTGGTTTGGCCAATTCATGCCTCACGTGCGGCCATAAGCTGAATTCACGCTACCTAACTGATTTATCAGCAGTCCTTAGATTAATCATGCAGATTACCTTTCACTACACCAACGGCCAGGAAGAAGCCTACCTGTTCCAAGACCCAATCCAAGCTGAGCGGATTCATCAAGAAGCCCAGCAGAGCATTCGTCGCTTGATGGATAAGCCATGGCTGATCTTTCATCTTCCCGATCAAACTGTGATGGTAAACATGGCCAATGTGTTAAAGATTGAGCTAAAGCCTGCGATCGCTCAGCTTCATGGCGAAGATGTCTTTGCTGATGCTCAACGAGTGACGGCATTGACGCGATCGTACCGAGAATAATTCTTAGCTAAGAAATTAAGGAAGTAAATACTATGACGTTTCCTACACCGACTGTTAGCCTTCTACAGGCTCATTCCTACGATCTTGCTGCCCTGCGTGCCTCCCTAGACATTTTGCTAGAACCGCTGGGCGGGATGTCAACCATCGTTAAACCGGGCGATCGCGTTTTGCTAAAACCTAACCTGCTCACAGGAGCCCGTCCTACCAAAGAATGTGTGACGCGCCCCGAAATCGTTTACTGTGTAGCGCAAATGGTACACGAAGCAGGTGGTAAGCCATTTTTGGGAGATGGCCCTGCCTTTGGGAGTGCTCGGGGAGTAGCTGAGGCCAATGGCTATTTACCGTTGATTGATGCTTTGAATCTGCCGATCGTTGAGTTCCACGGCAAGCGCTACCAAACTGTGAGCGAAGCCTTTAACCATCTGCTGTTGTCTAAAGAAGCCATAAATGCAGATGTCGTAATTAACCTGCCCAAAGTCAAATCCCACTGCCAACTGACGCTGACGCTGGGTGTTAAAAACCTATTTGGTTGCGTTCCCGGCAAAATGAAAGCTTGGTGGCATATGGAAGCTGGCAAAGATCGAACTCGCTTTGGCACGATGCTGGTGGAAACAGCCCGAGCGATCGCCCCAGATTTGACCATTATTGATGGCATCATTGGGCATGAGGGAAATGGCCCCAGTGGTGGTGAGCCTCGCAAGCTGGGCGTGTTAGGCGCTTCTACCAACGTGTTTGCCCTTGATCGGGCGTTGGTCGATATTCTCCAAGTTGATCCGGCATCTGTTCCGACGATCGTGGCCTCTCAAGCCTTGGGGCTGTGCCCGTCTCTGGAAGAAATGCATTTTCCTACTCAGCACCCTGAGGAATTACGCATTGCTCACTGGCGCTTACCCGATGCTCTGGTGCCGATCGACTTTGGCCTACCCCGCGTGCTGAAGTCCACGTTCAAGCATCTCTATATCCGGTTTATTAAGGAACCGATCGCAGCTTACAGTGGGCGATAAATGCTTGCCATTATTGTGGATATCCACTTGTCAAGGCAACTGAAGCAATATCTAAATCTGCCTTTAGCTTCAGAGCACAAGCACTGGAGCATTCTAGGTTTGGCTAAGTTATGAACTTTGTCAACAAAGCATGGTCATTTGTTCACCGAATCATTAACGGTTTGGTAACTGTTGTGTTGTCTTATGTGATCCCCACTGGTTTCTAGGAAGGATTGAGTAGGGTTGGAGAGGCTAAGTGTATTGATTTCATCCACGTTCTCAAGTAACGCTCAAAACTTTCCCAATCACTGTTCGTCTATCCCTGTTTGGAGGTTGGCTCATGTCTCCCTCAATTCTCCGTCAGTTTTGGTCTTTAGTTGAAACCACGCACACGCCTGTTCTGTTAATGCTGGATGATGACAGCCTAGTGCAATGGCTTGTACGCCAGTTGCAAACTAGCCGATCGCTCGACTCCGCTGAGACCCTTGTCTTTAGCACTTACATCCAGTCACGCTTGCCACTTATCCGCGAGTTGGCCTATACCCGCACTACCCGCTCTATGCTTTAAGCTAAGGCTGAGGAGCCAAAGTCGGGAGGAATATCTTGCCAGCGCCCTTGTCCAACGGCTTGCAAGGCTGCTCTGAGCGAAATATCGCCAGTGTAGAGTGCTTTCCCAACAATTACCCCGGTCATTCCCAAAGGTTCCAATGCTAGCAGATTAAATAAATCGGTAATGGAACTGACTCCCCCAGAGGCAATGACAGGTATGGCGATCGCTGTAGCCAGTTCCCGCAGAGCATCCAGGTTTGGCCCTTGCAACGTACCATCTCGGTGAATATCGGTGTAGATGATGGCAGCCGCGCCAAAATTGGCCATGCGCTGGGCTAAATCGGTAGCCTGTACGGTGGAGGTTTCTAGCCAGCCACGAATGGCTACTTGGCCGTTGCGGGCATCAATGCCCACCACAATCTGGCCGGGGAAATCGGCACAAAGTTGAGCTACTAAATCGGGCTGCTCTACGGCAACGGTACCCAGAATCACTCGTTCTACCCCGGCTTCAAATAGGGAAATGACACTGGCTCGATCGCGCAAACCGCCACCTACCTGCACAGGAATCTCCACATTGCGAGCAATGGCTGCGATCGCGGCTAGGTTTACCGGATGTCCTGCTTTGGCTCCATCAAGATCCACGACATGCATGCGTGTGGCTCCCTCTGCAGCCCACTGCTGCGCCATTGCCACTGGGTCGTCGGCAAAGGTCTGTGCTTGGCTGTAATCTCCCTGCACCAGCCGCACACAGCGTCCTGCCAAAATATCGATCGCGGGAATAACCTCCAACTGCCTTGCCTCCTAGCCAGACTCGCTACCGCACTAGAGCTAAGACTCCGGTGGAACGTTGATTCTACCAGCCTCAATGCTCCTTTGGCACATGTCCCCTTTACTCTTCACCCTTTACCGGTGCGGGGAGGAATTTACAGGCAGGCCAACGCCTAAACTTTTGTTGGCAAAATTGAAATTATCCGTAACTAGCGACTATGGTTGTGGCTTACTGGCGGCTCTGTGGGTCGCCACAGGATTATTTCCAGGTGCATTGAATTATGGACATTGTGATTGAAAAGTTATTCCCCGACCAAGAACGGCGATCGCTCTCGATTCCTGGTTTTTTTGTTAGGAGTACGGCTCCCACTAATGTGGAAGACGAATGCAAGGACATCGTAGATAAGGATCTGCCGACGATTGCCGATGTAATTGAATTGCTTTATCAACAAAGTCTTTCCTGTGCCACCAGTTCTAGTCTGGTCATTGCCGTGCATGGTTACAACACTGGAACTGATGACAGTGGACGTGATGGGGTCTTGGAAGGGTGGTATCAGCCGATGTGTACCTACGCTAACGAAGATCCCTTTATTCAAGCGGAAGCTAACCACGCTACATTTCTGGGCTTTCGCTGGCCTTCTGAAAGCTTAAAGCAGAAAAAACTGCGCCATGAAGCTTTTCGAGCGTTGCCACTCCTGTTGCGCTGGGTGTTTTGTGGTGGTGCCATACTGGCGATCGTCTTTTCAATCCTGCTCTTTCTTGTCTCATCCGATTTACCTGTAATCCTAGTCATTTTGGGATCAGTTCTGTTTGCCACTATTCTCTGCATGTTTCTGCTCAGAATTTCCCTGTATTTTCGGGATTCCTACCGAGCTACTTACTTTGGCGTTCCCGACTTTGTAGAATTGATCCGCCAACTGGACAAAGGTTTGGTGAATCGGCGCATTCAGGAATCCTTGACGGAAGATACCCTGTGCGATCGCATTGTAGATAAGCTTCCTGCCTGCCAATCGCTAGATCGGGCTGTGCTGCTAAAACTGGTGCAGGCTGTGCAGCAGTCATTGGACTATAACCCAGATATGGTGTTGGACACGTCCGATCCCCAATTCAACAATTTGCTGCTGAAGTTGGATCACATTGCACCAGATAGTCTCAGTGTCGAGACTCTAACCGAAATGGTGCAGCGGATTGTATTGATCAAATCGTTGGAAATGGAGTCGGCCTTACGCTATTGGCAAAAAAATCCTGTTAAGCTCTCCATCATGGGGCACAGCATGGGGGCGCATGTCAGCACCCAGGTGATCCGGATCCTATCGGATATATTCGACTCGCGATCGGTAGGTGCTCTTGGTACGGGCGAGGTTAAAACACCTCCACCCCGTATTGGTCGTGTCTTTTCTCTGGGGCGACTGATCCTGGTTTCTCCAGATATTCCAGTGTTAACCATTACCTCTGGGCGAGCCAATTTCTTGCGATCGGCTCTCCGTCGGTTTGAGGAAGCCTACCTATTCAGTAATGAGGGCGATCTCGCTCTGCGAATTGCCTCCACTGCCGCCAATTATTTTTCCTTTCCTGCTCGTAGCCGCACCCAGGGGTATCGCTTGGGCAATGTCACCGTCAAACACAAGGCCAGCGAATCCGGCAAACCTGAATCCAAAGCTGGGTTTGGCATTGTCAATCTAGCAGAGTTACCTAAACTGCCAGCAGAGCATCTTCTGCCCTATCTGGAATTAAGCATTTTAAGCAAAGGCAAGGGACAAAGCTTGGATCCAGAAACCCAACTTCGTGTCAAGCAGCAAACTCTGGATGAAGAAACAGTCACCTCGGTACGACCAGATAAAGAGGCGATCGCAGATCTATTTACCTACTTTGACTGCACTGAGTACCGCGATCGCACTGACTACAACGACGTTGGGCAAAAAACAGATGCCAATGTCATGATCTTGGACGGGCAGAAACCCCCACTGCGATTTTGGGGATATGTGCGGTTATTCTGGGCCTATGCCACCTTTTCTCCACGAAAATTTCCGGCGGGTGGTCGAGATGTTCATGGTGGTTACTTTTGGGGCAGGTTTAGCAAGCTGCTGTTGTACCGCTTAGCCTTTTTGGGGTTTGGGGGCTTGCTCGACTCCCTGATCAACACTACCCCGGAAGAGTTGTCTGTGCCCTATCCCTTGCCCGATGACCTCGCCACTGAGTTATCCAAAGCACGCTCTTTACCATCGCCAAATCCTGCCGAGCCGATCGTGGGTATGTATTTGCCTGATCCCAGCAACCTTACCCCTGCCCAGGAACGGCGACGCATTGCGCTTAAGTATTTGTCCTGGTTATGCCAACAAAAATATATCCAGGTAGCTGTTTCCTCAGAGCGCTATCATGTGGATGTTTTAGGACGACAGCGAGACGAGGTACGGGTACAAATCACCACACAGAGCTAGTCTTTGATAAAAAATTAATAGTCTTGCTTTTCAATATCTTTGCGCAAATCATTTAAGTCAATGTAGCGATCGGTGGCATTACGGAGTTCGCGAGCAATCATACCCTCAGTAGACACTACCGTAATGTGGGTATGACGACCTCGCAGCAGCTCGATCGCCCGTTCAAAGTCACCATCACCACTAAACAACACCACGCGATCGTACTGATCCACAGTGTTAAACATGTCAACCACAATTTCAATATCTAGATTAGCCTTCTGAGAATATCGTCCAGAACTATCGTCGTAATACTCTTTAAGAGTCTTGGTTCTCACTGTGTAACCAAGACTGATTAGTGCATCGCGAAATCCTCGCTGATCCTGAGGATCCTTTAGCCCGGTATACCAAAATGCATTCACCAGGGTCACATCTGGTTCGCTGGTAAAGTACTCCAACACTCGCTTAGGATCAAAAAACCAACCATTTTTCTGTTGCGCATAGAACATATTGTTACCGTCTACAAAAATCGATAAACGGTTCATGGAATATTGCATAAAAGGCTAGACCTAAATAGAAAATAACAATCAACTAATTCTAACAATCCACTTCAAAACGACTGATAATCCGGCTACCAATACGTCTTAGCATTGGAAATGCATCCCCTCTTGAAGACATCACAAAAGCCAAACCTAGGTTGATCAAATATCATGAACCTGAACTAGCAGGGCTAACTTATCACAACTGAGGCAAAATTTTTCCTAACTAAGACATTAGCGTTTTAGGCATAGGTACCCTTAGTTAAGAACTACAGAAATAAATTGATTTTTCTGCTGTGAAATGACTTCCCCAAAGGAAGCAATTTCAACTAGCTCAGAGATTGACGATTCCATTATTACAAGAACTTAACGATTTGGATCAAGTAAGCCTTATCTGGCAACGATGATTTCAGGGACAGGTCATTGTGGGAATCGGTTGGTTTTTCAGGATCGGGTACCTACTAGGCTGGTGGGTAACCTTTATGATGAGAAAGAGCAGAGTCATTTGGGTGCGAAAGCGTGTTTATCAAAGGAGTTAGCCCACTTGAGTCAGCCGCCTCAGACACAAACACAAACTGTTGCCATCCACTCATCGTCGATCGCGATCCGGTGGCGCAGGGTAGTTGCGCAGCTACGCCCGAAATCATCGGCTCTGTTGCTAGGCCATTTGATGGCTGGTACTTGGGCTGTGTTGGCAGCAGTGGCTACTGGACAGCAGTCTCACCTTACCCGATCTGCTGAAAGCCAAATTCAAACGCTGTTTTTTGAACTACGTGGGCCAGTAGCCGCTCCTAGAAGTATCGTTATCCTGGCGATGGACGCTGACTCCATTGCCCAGGGGGCACAGATCTATCCATCTGATCCCCAAAAATATGATTACCTAGAGCCCTTAAGTACCTCACCGTGGAAACGAACTGCCTATGCCGTTGCAATCGACCGACTGATGCAAGCAGGGGCGCGGGCGATCGCGCTCGATGTTGTGTTAGATGCCCCCAGTAGCTCTGGTGAGGAGGATGATCAGCGTCTACGTACTGTGCTTGATCGCCATGCTAAACGAGTCGCCTTGGCTGCCCTCTACGAGGGTAAGGAAAGCCGAGAAGGTAGCCAAACCCAGTTGATTGCTCCTAACCCTATGTTTCAAGCAGCCTCACCTAAAGTTGGCTTCATCAACTTCCCGATCGAACCAGATGGCCGCTTTCACCGGTTGGCCAGTGTCTATCCCAAACTAGAAGCCCAAACCTATTCGCCGGAACTAGCAGCAGAATTTCTAGCCCAGACGGCTACCACACCCTCCTTTGCCGAAGCCGCTTTGGCTGCCGCAGATCTTGCGATCGCCCCTCCCAAAGGTGACTACCTGTTTTTCTATGGCCCCCAAGAAACCTTTAAGCAGATCCCGTTTTGGCATGTGCTGGATCCAACCAACTGGGCTAATCACCAACAAACCGGCACCTTCAAAGACAAAATTGTGGTTATTGGCCCCACAGCAGCCTTTTATCAAGACTTTCATCTGGCTCCGTTTTCTCGTAGTCTGCTTTATCCCCAGCCGCTCTCCGGAGTAGAAATTCAGGCCAATGCGATCGCAACGCTGATGGAAAATCGGACGCTGATGGATGCCCTACCTAGTCCGCTCCAGCGGGGCATTTTTGTTTTTGTAGGAGTTGGTATTGCAGGCGTGCTGCTCAGCCAATTTACTCTTCCTTGGCGTTGCTTTGCCGCAGGTTGGGGTATTGCACTTGCGTGGGGCATAGTTTGCTACGGATTATTTGTGCAGGCTCGATGGGTAATACCAGCAGCCCTTCCAATTGGGGCGATCGCTCTTACAGGCACCTCTTATCTGATCGCAGGGTCTAGCCGCGAATATTTTAGAAAAATACGTCTACGCCATACCCTAGAGCAGTATGCCGCTTCACCGATCGTCCAGGAAATCATCAGTCAACAAGAAGACTTGCAAGATCTGCTGTACAAGCGTCAGCAAGCCCTGCTCAACAGCAAACTAGCAGGGCGATACCAAGTCTTGGAACTGTTGGGCTCAGGGGGATTTGGTGAAACCTATATAGCTGAAGATACTCACCGCCCGGGCACACCTCGCTGTGTTGTCAAGTTGCTTCGCCCAGCTAGTAACAACCCCAGACTCTTTCGGCTTGCCCGTCGCTTGTTCCATCGAGAAGCAGAAGCTCTAGAACGACTGGGCAAGCATGATCAAATCCCACAGCTCTTGGCCTATTTTGAAGAAGATCAAGAGTTTTACCTGGTTCAAGAATACATTCCCGGTAATGCCCTTTCCAGTGAACTCTCTCTCGGAAAACGACTACCAGAAATGCACATCGTCATCATGCTTGAAGAGTTGCTGCGTATTTTGGAGTTTGTTCACAGCCACGGCGTTATTCACCGCGACATTAAGCCCAATAACATCATTCGGCGGCAGGGCGATGGCAAGCTGGTTTTAATCGACTTTGGTGCTGTGAAAGAAATTCAACAGTTAACAGAGGATGAAGATCGCAGCCTGACGATCGGCATTGGCACGCATGGGTACATGCCCAGCGAACAATGCGCTGGCAACCCTCGCCTTAATAGTGATATTTACGCCATTGGCATGATTGGAATCCAAGCGCTGACGGGTTTACCACCCAGTCAACTACGAGAAGATCCTATGACTGGCACTGTTCTCTGGCAGCAGCACACTAGAGTTAGTCAAGCCTTGGCCGAAGTCTTGAACCAAATGACCCATCACGACTTTAACCAGCGCTACCAATCTGCAACAGCAGCTTTGGTTGCGTTGAACCAACTGTCGATCGCAACGCTAAGTGGCTCTGGCTTCGTTGCACCAGACGAAGGCTCAGATGACGATTTGGAGGCCACTAGTTTAATGTTGAACGAACAAACGAAACCTTGGCCTGATCTGTTTGAAGAAAACACCCCCTTGCCCCCAACTGAATCAGCTCCTCAGCACAGACCAGAGGCATAATTATCTCTATTGCAAGATGTCGTCGTTATCACTCCAGAGAGTTTCTGTTGCAGGCGTATCCGTTGGCTCCAACTCACTAACGGCAGTTTCGTCCAGAACAGGGGTAACAAAAGGCAAAAATGCTCCCTTGAGGCCGCGTTTGATGCGATCGGGCGTTTCTTCAAACACGATAAACAGTGGATAGACTGTATCGGCTCCTTCGTTCAGCACATGCTTGTGACGCAGGGGCATATCCCATTCATAGCCTTGGCTCAAGTGCACTTGGGTTTGCCGCCATCGCCCTAGCAGGTCAGAAAAATCTTCCTGGGGACGGTGGATAAAGACTAGAATCTCCACTCCTGTCTTGATTTTCCATTCAGGATCGCACATCAAAATTGCCAAATCACATGGCAAACAAAGAGTTTCAGTGGTTGATGTGACGATCCCAGTTTTAGCTACAGGAATGGTGTGCCGCAGTCTCACTACTGGCAGTGGAATTGTAATCAGGCTTTCGTCAGGTCGTCGCATACTAGGCAACATTTCTAAGTACGGACGGTACTGCTTCAGGAGCTCGATCGCGGCTGTTGCGCTGCTATACTCCGCCAAAATTACTTCGTACTGAAATTTGCCAACCGCCATTGAGGCAAGGCTCCTAGCCTAACTTTTCAAACACTGTAAACATCGGTAGATACATAGCCAGCAGAATGGCACCCACCATACCCCCTAATAAGACAATCATAATTGGCTCCAAGATGCTAGTCAGCGCTTTTACAGCTTGCTCCACTTCATCCTCATAGAAGTCAGCTACCTTCGACAGCATCTGATCCAGTTCACCCGTTTCTTCCCCAATGCTGATCATTTGGATAGCCATGACTGGAAACACTTGCTCCTTCTGTAAAGCCAAGCTGATCATGCCACCCGTTTGAATTTCTTTGCGTGCTTCGTCGATCGCATTTGCCACAATTTGGTTACCCGCCGTATCCCGCACAATCTCCAAGCAAGTCAAAATGGGCACTCCAGAGCGGGTCAACGCTCCAAACGTACGGCAGAATCGTGCCGTTGCTGTTTTTTGAATCAAGTCGCCGAACAGCGGCATTTTTAGGAAGAAGCGATCCATTGTTTCTCGGCCAACTCGGGTGGCATAGTACTGCTTATAGGCAATGGATGCGGCGATCGCCGCACCAATAATAGCTACTAGCTTGATAGGATCCTGCACAAATTCACTGATGTTCATCATGAACTGGGTGAAGGGGGGCAGATCAATGCCAATTTCTTTGAAAATTCCAGCAAAGATAGGCAACAAAAAGCGCACCATCCCAAAGAAAATCAATACGGCCAAACTAGCCACCGTAACTGGGTAGGACAACGCTGCTTTAATTTGGTTCTGTAATCGAGCAACGTCTTCTAGTAGCTTGGCAAGCCGATTCAGCACTTCATCCAGTACACCACCAACCTCACCCGCCTGAATCATGCTGACGTAGAGGTTATCAAAGCATTCTGGAAATTTGCGCATTGCATCGGACAAGTTGATCCCTTCCTGCACATCTGAACTAATGCTGGTCAGCGCCCGTTTCAACTTGGGATTAGGACATTGCTCAGATAGCACACCCAAACCTCGCACCATCGCCACCCCTGCGTTAACCAACACCGCAAACTGACGAGAAAAGACAGCTTTATCTTTTACAGATACCTTTGCTATTGAAGCCTGGATGTCCTTCATGTTGAAACTTAGGGACAGTCCTGAATCTTGCTTCAGCTCCTGAATGAAGAGCCCACGCTCACGCAAATTGGAACGAGCGGCATTCACATTTTCAGCAACCACCTTTTCTCGGCGGGAGACGCCTTTGCCATCTTGAACACGAGCGACGAAGGTAGGCATAGCAATTTACGGGTAGAAGTGATGTGTGGGACGAGATTTAGACAGAATGCGAATTCTGCTTTGATTTTAACGACGGGTTCTGCGATCGAGCGAAAATTTAATGCTTAGCAGCGGCTGCACTAGCCGGTACATTACCAATCAAGCGTTGCAGTTCATCAGAACGAGAGGTTTTTGACATCGCCGATTCAAAGGTAATCGTGCCTGCCTTATACAGATCTGCCAGCACTTTTTCCAGCGTAACCATGCCCAACTTGCCGCCCGTTTGAATAGCAGAGTAGATTTGGGCAGTTTTACCTTCCCGAATTAAGTTGGCGATCGCCGGCGTAACTACCATAATTTCCTGAGCCATAACCCGGCCAAACTCACCGGGCTTTGGATTCTTACGGGGAACTAACGTTTGACTAAAAACAGCAACGAGAGAGTTGGACAATTGCACCCGCACCTGAGTTTGACGTTCTGATGGAAATACGTCGATCATCCGGTCAACGGTTTGAGCAGCAGAACTCGTGTGCAAGGTACCAAATACAAGGTGACCCGTTTCTGCGGCTGAAATAGCCAAAGCGATGGTTTCTAGGTCACGCATTTCACCCACCAAGATGATGTCTGGATCCTCCCGCAGAGCAGCTTTCAGCGCATTGGCAAAGCTCTTGGTATCTTCGCCAAGCTGTCGCTGGTGAATCAGGCTCTTAACGGGCTCATAGACAAACTCAATCGGGTCTTCTACGGTCAAAATATGCTCGGCACGGGTGCGATTAATCAAGTCAATCATGGCTGCCAGCGTTGTGGTTTTTCCTGATCCCGTAGGGCCAGTCACCAAGATCAATCCTCTGGGCTTTTCGGACATTTCTCGAACTACTTCAGGTAGCCCCAGTTTTTCAAAGTTGGGAATCTTAGAGCTGAGGGCGCGCAAGCAAGCAGCGTAGGTACCCCGATCTTTGTAAACATTGACCCGGAAGCGAGCTAGCCCTCGCACGCCATAGGAGCAGTCCAACTCCCAGTTTTGTTCTAAGTTTTTACGTTGATTGTTGTTCAACATGCTGAAGATTAGCCGCTGGCATTCTTCTGCCGAGAGTTCTTCCCCGATCGGCTGCAATTTACCACTGATGCGGAAATAGGGCGGCAACCCGGCACTCAGATGCAGATCTGAGCCCCCCATTTCAATCAACTGTTCCATTAGGTCTTCAATCATCAGCTCCATGAAACGTGCTCCTTACAGCGATAGGTTCAGTAGTCGTTCGGCGATCGGGGCTTAGACCCAACAGCTAGGGCAAAGCTAGAGAAATGCTAGGAGTAACCTACCCACTTGGGTTTGGAATTGCATCACTGCTCTATGAGTCGCCTCCTTCGTAGTCAAACTGTGAACAGAGTTCATCATTCTTGGAAACGTGGTGTTAGGCAATAGGGGCAATCTACCCATTCCTGCTTCAGTTCTGCATTACAGCCACTACAAGTCAACGAGCTCTTCCGTTTAGCTTTTAGCTCGGCTTCTAGACCAGAATCAGTAAAGACGACCCGTTCCACCTCGTCGAGGGTAGTGAAGCCCTGACGAACGAGATCAAGACTGTAGGCTAGAAGGGTTTTCATCCCTTCTTCGACAGCAGATTCCTTGATAGCTTCAGTAGGTGCGCGGCGGGTAATCAGGTTCTGTAACTGCTCTGAGACTCTCATTACTTCGTAAACCCCACAGCGTCCTTTATAGCCTCCACCATTGCACTTGCTACATAGTTGACCACGGGAGCGTGCTTGTTGGATTTCATCGGGCTGAAGTGTGTTGGCTTTGTACAGGGTAATGTCACCATCACGAGCTGAAGAGAGGCCAAAACGACCCAGTTCTTCTCGGCTGGGGGCGTAGGGGATACGGCACTCGTCACAAACTCGACGCACAAGCCGCTGAGCCACGACACCAATGAGTGCGCCAGAAACCATGAAAGGCTCCACCTCCATTTCATCCAGACGGGCGATCGCTCCAGCCGCATCGTTGGTATGGAGTGTGGTCAACACTAGGTGACCTGTTAACGCAGCTTCGATCGCGGTCTTAGCCGTTTCTCGGTCACGAGTCTCACCCACCAGAATCACGTCTGGATCTTGCCGCAGGAACGCCCGCAGAATAGCTGCAAAGTCCATGCCCTTTTCACGAATAACCTGCACCTGAGTAAGCCCAGGCAGCGTGTACTCAATTGGATCCTCTGCCGTACTGATGTTGACTCCAGGATCATTGCGTTCCGCCAATGCCGAGTACAGCGTCGTCGTTTTCCCAGAACCCGTTGGCCCTGTCACCAAGATCAGACCAAAGGGTCGCCGCACCATATCTTTGACGATCGCCAGCGACTCCGGATCAGTAATCAACTTGTCTAACCCCAGCTGCGTCGCGGAGTTATCCAAAATCCGCAACACCACCTTCTCGCCATAGCGACTGGGCAGCGTGTTTACCCGAAAGTCAATTTTCCGGCCATCAAAAATCCGACGAATTCGTCCATCCTGAGGAGCACGACGCTCAGCAATATCTAGCTGAGCGATGATTTTGAACCGTGCTGTAATCGCTGGGATAATCTTCTTAGGAAATCGTTCAAACGCTTCACGTAGCACCCCATCCTTACGAAAACGGATGCGAAGATCCTCTTCCTGAGGCTCAATGTGAATGTCTGAAACCCCATCCTGGAGCGCTTTGATCAAAATCTTATTGGCCAAGGCAATAACTGGAGCTGCTTCAGCATCCGCAGCATCCAAGTTTGCATCGGCCTCATCAGGCGCTTCCTGCAAATCGATGTAGCCAAGTTCATCTAACTCTCGCTGAACGTTAGACTTTTCTTCTTGCTCAGCCTGCTTCTGGATTTCAACCTGCTCATCTAAATATCGATTCAGGAGTCGCTGAAAGTCTTCTTGGGTTATGACCAGCCGCTGCAACCCATAGCCCTTAGCACGCAAGATTCGATTCAAGTCATCTTGAGCCGCCAAGTTATCAGGGTCAACCATCGCCACCAAGACGTAAGGCGCTTCGCCATCATTTTGGGATAGTGGGATTACCTGATGACGACGGCACAAATCAACTGGGATTAAGGTGTTGATCAGTTGACTGACTCCAGCATCGGAAACCTGACTAAGTTCCGGATCAAGGGACTCAACTCCGTAAAGAATCTTAAGCTCGAACAGTTGTTGCTTCTTATACTGGCGCAACAACTCTGGTGGAAGGACTTTTCCAGTCAGGGTTTCTAGAACATCGACTAGTGAGCGGCTAGACTTACGACTTTCAACCAAAGCTTGCTGCATCTGGTCATTGTTAACATAACCTGACTGAACTAGCTTGTTCCCAAATGGCGAGAAGTTGTTTTGAACAACAAGAGCGCGACGCTGCGATGAGGAGTTGGTCATAAGGGGTGGTGCTGAACTCCGTGTAGAGTATTCCCAAAAGTTCCGAGCTATGGAAGATAAATTCCTAGAGCAGATGGAATGTATCTTATGCTTGGGCTGAATGGGCAGAAAGTGCGCCTTCCAGCCTAGAGCAGATCATATGCACAACTGACGCTCTAGTTTTCCCAAATAATAGCGCTTGCTGCCTGGAACGTCAGTTATTAATCTTTCGCAATCTCGAATTTTGTTAGGTAAAGTCTAGATATGTCTGAAGGCTGCTAAGGATCCAGACAGCAGCAGAGAGCTTAATGACAGCACAGCAGATTCTCAATAGCAAGCTGTGAGAAAACTTGGGAGTTCCTTGGGTAGCCAGATGTAGATGATCTGAATGACTTGGATGTTGCTGCTTGTAAGGCTGTGCTTAATAATTCTTTAAGGACACGCTGCTAATGTCTGTTAGTTTTAAGTGGAGTCTTTTGGATAAGCTATTTAGTCAGCATGGTTTTAGATGTACAGCGTAGTAATACTGCTCTCCGTTGCGTAGCTTACCGTTTCATTTTCCTATTGGACGTTCATGATGATTGAGGAAGAGAATCAAGTCAGTAATACTCATGATGCGGTTACTGCACCTTCAGAAGGGGATTCCGGCCAAGAAGAAACGCCGACCAACACACCTCCACCAGATGTTGGGCCAACTCTTGATCAACTGGAAATTCCTGATGCTTTGCTAGATGAGGTGGCAGCGGCGGCAGAGCCGGGAGCAGAGGGTGATGGGGCAGATGCTGATCCATCGACCCTCTTGGCAGCTCAGAATGAGGAACTGGAATCGTTGAAAGCTCAGTTGGAAGAGTTCAAAGGACAGTACGCTCGGATGGCAGCGGATTTTGAAAATTTCCGTAAGCGAACGCAGCGGGAGAGAGAGGAAACTGAGCAGAAGGCGAAATGCTCTACAATCAATGAACTTTTACCGGTGGTGGATAATTTTGAGCGGGCGCGATCGCTGCTTAAGCCGCAAACTGACGAAGAAACTGCCATCCATAAGAGTTATCAGGGTGTTTACAAACAGTTGGTCGAGTGTTTGAAGCGTATTGGTGTTTCACCTATGCGGGCTCAGGGAACTGAGTTTGATCCCACCCTTCACGAAGCGGTGATGCGGGAGCCTAGTGATAAATATCCTGAGGGAGTTGTGATTGAGGAACTCCAGCGGGGCTACATGTTGGGCGATCGCGTATTGCGCCATGCTCTGGTTAAAGTTGCTGCACCACCAGAAGCCGTGATAGCCTCGGAAGAATCAGGCTCTGAGTAGTAACACGTAAATTAACTCGCTGATGGATGAATTCTTCATAGAGATGGGGAACTTTAGAAAAGCAAAGTTGTTACGTTTTAACCCAGCGGTCGCCTCTATCATTTGAGAAGTCATTCTTGTGTAGGGCTTAAATAGCATTACGCTCTGCTGCCTTAGTCATTCACCTTATGTATCTTCACCACTAGTCATCATGGGAAAAGTCATCGGTATCGACCTGGGCACAACCAATAGCTGTGTAGCTGTTTTAGAGGGTGGACAACCTGCAGTTATTCCTAACTCGGAAGGCGGACGGACTACACCTAGTATGGTTGGTTTTGGGAAGGCAGGCGATCGGCTAGTTGGTCAACTGGCCAAACGCCAAGCTGTCACCAATGCTGAAAATACAATTTTTAGCATCAAACGCTTCATTGGCCGCCGCTGGGATGATACCGAGCTGGAGCGGGCAAGGGTGCCCTATACTTGTGTTCCTGGTCGAGACAACACAGTGGATGTACAAATTCGTGGTAAGGCGTACACGCCACAAGAGATTTCGGCCATGATCTTGCAGAAGTTAAAGCAAGATGCCGAGGGCTATCTCAGCGAAGAAGTCACTGATGCTGTCATTACCGTGCCGGCCTACTTTAGTGATGCCCAACGCCAAGCCACAAAAGATGCAGGGTTGATTGCAGGGCTCAATGTACTGCGGATTGTGAATGAACCCACGGCCGCTGCGTTGGCCTACGGCATTGACAAGCAAGACCAAGAGCAACGCATCTTGGTGTTTGACCTTGGCGGAGGAACGTTTGATGTGTCGATTTTGCAGCTCGGTGATGGCGTATTTGAGGTTAAAGCTACTTCTGGCAACAATCATTTGGGCGGTGATGACTTCGACGATGTGATTGTGCGCTGGATGATTGACAGCTTTAAGCAACAAGAAAATATTGATCTGTCGATCGACAAGATGGCGCTACAGCGGCTGCGCGAAGCGGCTGAAAAAGCCAAAATTGAACTATCAGGTACGCTTGTAACCTCAATTAATTTGCCTTTTATTACGGCAGATGAGACGGGCCCCAAGCACTTGGAGAAGGAATTAACTAGAGCCAAGTTTGAGGAACTAGCTGCTGAACTTGTTGAGGCAACGCTCGAACCTGTAGCCCAAGCCCTGAAGGATGCTGATCTGGCTATCGACGATATCGATCGCATCCTCCTAGTGGGTGGATCTACCCGCATACCGGCAGTCCAAGAAGCTATTCGCAAATACTTCAATGGCAAAACCCCAGATAAATCCGTCAATCCTGATGAGGCTGTAGCGTTAGGAGCAGCTATTCAAGCTGGCATCTTGGGCGGTAATGAATCGGTCAAAGACTTGCTGCTTCTGGATGTGACACCTCTTTCTATGGGAATCGAGACCTTAGGAGAAGTCTTCACTAAGATTATTGAGCGTAACACTACAGTGCCTACCAGCAAGGCGCAGGTATTCTCAACGGCAACTGATGGGCAACTCTCTGTAGAAATCCATGCTTTGCAGGGTGAGCGGCCTATGGCAAAGGATAACAAGTCCTTAGGAAAGTTTGAACTTAGAGGCATTCCACCTGCGCCCCGGGGTGTCCCTCAGATTGAAGTCTCCTTCGACATTGATGCCAACGGCATTCTTAAGGTGTCAGCTCGTGACAAGGGCACTGGCCGTGAGCAAAGTATCTCTATCACCAATACGGGTGGCTTGAGTACAACAGAAATTGAACGGATGCGCCAAGAAGCCGATCTGTACGCTGAGGAAGACCGCCGCCGCAAGCAACTTGTAGAACTTAAAAACCAAGCAGAAGCAATGTTCTACAATTACGAAACGACTTTGCGAGATAATGGCCAGTTTGTTCCAGAAAACCTGAAAGCACAAGGCGCTGAGCAGATTTCAGAACTAAAGGCAGCCGCCGCTAATGCCAACACCACGGTGGAGGAGATGCAGCAGCGGTTGAACAACCTTCAACAGACGTTATTGACGATCGGCTCATCGATTTATCAAGGTGCTGGTGGCAGCATCCCGGCAGATGATATTTCCGCTTCCTACCTATCTGAAGAAACCATCTCCGTAGACTTTACTGCAGATTCCTCCACGGGTTCATCAGATGATGATTATGACTTTGATACAGATGCAACTATAACAGCCGATTACGAAGCGGTAGATTAGTTAAGGTATAGAAGTGTCGTTGTCTTCGTCTATAGCGGGGAAAACCAACTACAAACTTCCCTCTTGGAGGCTTTGCCCTTAGATAGCGTCCCTGCAGTATCCCTGTTCTAATCCAACCTTAAGGCAAATCCGTTATGGCTCGTGACTACTATGAACTCCTCGGCGTGTCTCGTGACGCTGATAAAGAAGAAATCAAGCGTGCATACCGCCGCCTTGCCCGCAAATACCATCCAGATGTCAACAAGGAACCTGGAGCAGAAGAGCAGTTTAAAGAAATTAACCGAGCCTACGAAGTCTTGTCAGAGCCTGAAACGCGTGCTCGCTACGATCGTTTTGGCGAAGCGGGTGTAAACGCTGGTGCCGCAGGTATGCCCGATTTCGGCGATATGGGCGGTTTTGCCGATATCTTTGAAAGTATTTTTACTAGCTTCACGGGGCCGCAGGGTCAGGCGGGTACCCGTCGTCGCAACGGCCCAATCCGAGGGGAGGATCTGCGACGTGACTTGAAACTGGATTTTCGAGAAGCTGTCTTTGGCGGCGAGAAGGAAATTCGCATCAATCACTTTGAAACGTGCACCACCTGCGAAGGCACCGGGGCTAAACCAGGTACCCATCCTCGCACCTGCACTACCTGCAGTGGCAGCGGCCAAGTGCGACGAGCCACCCGCACTCCCTTTGGTAGTTTCACCCAAGTGTCGGTGTGCCCAACCTGCAACGGTACCGGCCAAATGATTGAAGAAAAATGTGAATCCTGCGGTGGGCGTGGACTACGCCAGGAAACCAAAAAACTCAAAATCACCATTCCTGCTGGGGTAGACAATGGCACCCGGTTGCGCGTGTCCAACGAAGGTGACGCCGGACTGCGTGGCGGCCCACCGGGTGATTTGTATGTTTACCTTTTTGTCAATGAAGATCCTGAATTTCATCGAGAAGGGATCAACGTTTTGTCGGAGCTGAAGATTAGTTACTTGCAAGCGATTTTGGGGTCACGGGTAGAGGTCAGCACTGTTGATGGCCTCCAGGAGGTACAAATCTCACCAGGAACTCAGCCAGGAACGGTGCTGATTCTGGAAGGGAAAGGGGTGCCTAAACTGGGCAATCCGGTCAGTCGGGGGGATCATTTAGTCACGATCTTGATTGACATTCCAACTAAGGTATCAACTGAAGAACGGGAACTCCTGGAAAAGTTGGCTAAACTGCGCGGCGATCGCACTGATAAGGGTGGCATTGAAGGCTTTTTTGGCAAGGTGTTTGGAGGATGAGCCAAGTTACCTATTACCCGGATGCCTGCTTGGATTTACGTGGCACACCCTGTCCACTCAATTTTGTACGGACTAAGTTACAACTTGATCAGTTAGCTCCGGGAGCCTTGCTAGAGGTATGGTTGGATCCGGGTGAGCCTTTAGAGCAGGTGCCTGACAGCTTGCGGATGGACGGCTACCCGATCGAGGCAATCGAAGATCGCGCCGCTTTCTTTGCAATCCTAGTTCGTCGTCCGCCACTCCAGCCTTCTGACTGTTAACGGTATGGAGTCTACAGCCAACCCCCTGGTCATGCCACTCTCAAACCCTGACCCAGGGCAGACTACCATCACTGCTGATGCCTTAGTCGGTAGCGTCTTGGCGATGCAAGCTAATTATTACCAGGTGCGGTTGGACAATACTCAACTCCCAACTCAGCAACTGCTCTGCACTTGCCGTGCACGCCTCAAAAAACTGGGACAGCGGGTCATGGTAGGCGATCGCGTGCTGCTAGAAGAAGCCGACTGGGCTGACCAACGGGGGGTTATCAGCCAGGTATTGCTGCGCCAATCTAAACTGGAGCGCCCGCCAGTGGCTAATGCTGACCAAATTTTGCTGGTCTTTGCGCTTGCCCAACCGGCGATCGAGCCCTATCAACTCAGTCGATTTCTGATCAAAGCTGAATCCACTGGCCTCAACGTGCTGGTATGCCTTAGCAAGGCTGATCTAGTTAGCCAGGAAGAACATCACCACTGGTGCGATCGCCTCCAAACCTGGGGCTACCGAGCATTGCCCATTAGCAGCCGCAACACCAATGGCTTAGACAGCCTAGAGCAAGCCCTAGCCAACCAAATGACAGTAGTGTCGGGACCTTCAGGGGTTGGCAAATCCAGCTTGATTAACCGTCTGATACCCCAAGCCCAACTGCGTGTTGCAGCCGTATCTGGCAAATTGGAGCGAGGTCGCCACACTACTCGTCACGTAGAACTATTTGAACTACCCAATGGCGGGCTGATTGCCGATACACCAGGGTTTAACCAGCCAGAGCTGGATTGCGACCCAATTGCGCTGGCGCTTTGCTTTCCAGAAATTCGCCAGCGATTGGCCACAGGTTCTTGCCAATTCAACGATTGCTCGCACCGAGATGAACCGGGCTGTGTAGTGCGTGGCAACTGGGAACGCTACAGCGATTATCTGGCATGCTTGGAAGAAGCCCTAACCCGACAGCAACTGCAATCTGCCTCTAGAAGTGCCGAAACTGTGCTGAAGCTAAAGACCAAACGCCGGGGACAAGCTCAGTACGAACCCAAGCTAGCCATGAAAAAGTATCGGCGCACCTCTCGTCGCAGCGAACATCAAACCCTGTCCCAAGAGCTAGAGGGGCTATCCCTAGACGAGGCAGACTAGGTAGCACACGTTCAGCAGATTGACTTTGCATAAGCAGCACCTAGCTTTCCTGCGTCAGAATGAATTAAGCGTGAGTATGGAAATCTGGAAACAATGGGCAATTTTTGGCAACGTCTACGTCAATTGCCATGGCGATCGCTGGTCATTGCCGCAGGGCTAGCGATTGTTGTGTTGGCTGTGTTTGAAGTGTTGTTGGTAGCAGCAAGCCAATCATCTGCCATTGCTCCCTTACTGGGATTACTGTTTAGACCACCCCTGGGACTGATTACGTTAGTGGCGATCGCCATGGGCGTTGGTGCACTGGCTGTTGTGGCACTGGAACGGCTTGATCGATTTGCAATCAACACAGGTAGTCTTTGGGCATTAGTGCTGTGTCTGGCAAGCGTATTGCTGCTAAAGACGCTCCTACCTGCACCCAGCCTACTCTCCTTTGGTCAATTTGAAATTGTTGGCATGATGGTGGGTGTTTTTTGGCGCGGGCGTCCCTATTGGCGGCATTTTAGACGGTGGTAGGAGGGGCTAGCGATTGGTTTGATTAATAGCATGGGTCAATTGCTCCAAAGCATTGGTCAGCCGATCGAGCCGATGCAGTACTTCCTCTTGAGATTCAGACAACGCCTGCACTGCATCACTCAAAGCAAAGATTTGATAGCCCTGTTGTTGCACCTGAGTTACCACCGCCTCAACTCGATTAGAGAGCCGCTCTACGGTTTCTGTAGCTGCGATCGTCGCCTCACCCATGTTGTGCACAATTTCCCGCAATTGATCGACGGATGCATCCACTTACCATCGCTCCCAATCATCAGTTTATTTTATCTCTGGCTTAAGGCGACAGAATCAGCACCCTGCCAATCAACATTAGAGTTTGTACTATTACCAACGCGTTTACTTCACCTGAATGCGTGCCAGCGTAGCACCCTTGAAGTAGTGCTGCACAATTTGCTGATACTTCACACCTCGCTTGGCTAAGTTGTAGGCTCCCCATTGGCTCATGCCCAAGCCATGTCCGAAGCCACGCCCCTCAAACTGGAAAGCCACTGGCGCTGATTTGGATTTGTCTTTGTTAGGAACAGGTACTACCTTGAACAGAGTGCTGCGTAAGCCCAAATCATTACGCAGCGTTTCACCACTAATGCTGCGTGTAGCCGTTTCACCAACGACTTGCATAGTAACAATCCTTCCACGTGGCGTTGTGCGCTCAGGTTTCAGAGTCACAATCTTGCCAACTCCAGAAATGCGATTGGAAAGCTCTTCTACCGTGAAGGTTTCGCTCCACTGGTAGCCAGGAGTGCCCTGATCATAGTCAGGCACAGCGCGCAGATAGGCGAGGGGCTGCACCCACACATCCTCAACGTTTTCGGTGTGGCCACCAGAGGCTGAATGAAAAACTGCTTCAATGATTTGACCACCATGCACCAAAACTTGTCCCCTGGTGGCATTGACAGCAGCTTGAGTGGGGCTAGATTCATCTTGAATGCCGCGATAGACCTGCCACGCTGCGGTATCACCTAAGTCAAAGACGCCATTGCGGCTTTTTTGGCGTTGATGGAGTGCATAGGAACGAGCAGCGATCGCTTGAGCCTTAAGGGCTTCTGCGGGCCAGTTGCTACTCATTTCACCGCCTAAAACGCTGTAGAGGTAGGCTTCCAAATCCACATAGTTAACTGCGGTTAGGCCACTGCTAGTGGGAACAACCAGCGTTCGCCCTCGATACCAACGATCGCCAATGTAAACGTAGCCACCCGCAGTTGGTTCCACCCACACCACAGGTGATTGCCAGCGATCGAGTCGAACCTTACCGTCTTGAACTTGAGCTGTAAATGCGTTCATTGCGGCAATTTCGCCCAGGGATCGCCCGGTGCCATCACGAACAATTGCCTTACTCGAACTGCCAACAACCACTTCCTTGACATTTTCTTCAATGGCAACCCGCAACTCTACCTCAGCCTGAGCGGGAGCCGCTACCGTTGTCGTTGCGATTGCCACCGACAGTGCCAACCAACCAGCCCAAGATGCTGGCATACCAGAGCGAGAGAGAACTGCCGACAGCATTGATTTCATGATCATGATTAATTTAGTCTCCTCATACCGCCGTGACTCAACGCAGCATGCACGCAAATAGCCTATACATGTTAATAAGCCACCACAATGTTAAAGGTTGCTTAACATTACAGACTATATGCCAATTTACTTCTAGATGTTGGAAATGGATCAGCACCACTTGTTCACTTGATCCGCCAGCAAATTAGGCTCGTAACCAGATGTATGGCTACTGCCCCCGAAAGCTGGTGGTTTTGCAACAGATGTAGTGGAAAACTACATTTATGAAGTTTACTTAAGTGTTATCCCAGAGAACGCTCTCGGTGAAACGACGATTCCTATGTCAGGATAGTTTCAGACGATCGCACGATTGAGAGTAGGCAGTTTGCAGATTACCTTTCTAGGCACAAGCTCTGGCGTTCCTACGCGCAGCCGAAATGTCTCTAGCATGGCGCTGCGGCTACCCCAACGAGCAGAGTTTTGGCTATTTGACTGCGGCGAAGGCACCCAACACCAAATTCTTCGCAGCGACCTTCGGATCAGTCAACTCAGCCGCATTTTCATTACCCACATGCATGGTGACCATATTTTTGGGTTGATGGGGCTGTTGGCTAGCGCTGGTTTGGCCGGAAATGCCCAACGCATTGACATCTATGGGCCTCCTGAACTAGATGACTACATCAAAGCCTGCCGCCGCTATTCCCAAACCCACTTCTCCTATCCGGTGAAAGTCCACCCAGTGAAACCGGGCGTGGTCTACGAAGATGAGGAATACATGGTTCAGTGTGGCTTGTTGCAGCATCGTGTCCCGGCTCATGGCTACCGCGTACAAGAAAAAGACCGCTCTGGCCATTTTGATGTCGATCGCGCTATGGCTTTGGGCATTCCTCCTGGCCCTATCTATGGAAAACTCAAGCGCGGTGAAGAAATTATGCTGCCTAGTGGGCAACGGGTCAAAGGAACTGACCTTTGTGGCCCAACCCAACTGGGGCGTAGTCTTGCCTATTGCACAGACACGATTTTCTGTGAAGGGGCGATCGCTTTGGCTGAAAAGGCCGATGTCTTAATTCACGAAGCTACTTTTTCCCACTTGGACGCAGAGCAAGCCTATCTCAGCCTGCATTCCACCTCTACGATGGCTGCTCAGGTGGCGCTGGCGGCTCAAGTTCGCCAGTTAATCTTGACGCACTTTAGCCCTCGTTACACGGCTGGACAATCCATCAGCCTCAAGGATTTGCTGGCTGAAGCTCGTGCCATTTTCCCAAATACAGAAATGGCCTCAGACTTTTGGACCTATGACATTCCTCGCCCAGTTGTAGCCCTGGCAGCAGGTTAGCCTATCCTTTAAGAACTCCTGTGGAAATCGCTGCTTCGGCCAAAAAACGGCCATACTATTAAAGCCATCAGGCATGCTGTGTTGCTATATCTCATTTATCCATGCTGCATTTTTCAGATATTTTGGCGTTTTCCCATGGGCATTGCATTGCAATCTGCGCAGTGCTCGTACCAGTCAATATATTGCTTAGCTTGGTCACGCTAGTTCTATTGGGTTGGGGCGGCACCAATGCTCCTGTAAAAGGCTTTGCAGGCTTGTCGAGTTTGGCGGCTCTGATCATGGTGGCTCATGTGGGTACCTGGCTTTGGGTGGGGATAGTGCAAATACAGACCTTTGTGCTGCTGCTGTTAGCTATGACCTGTCTAACGGTAGACTTGGGGGCGATCGCGGTTCCTACTGCCTTTTATTCCCGACTAGACTGGATTGGGCGATCGTGGCTAACTATCATCAAACAAAAGCAGCCAACCATTCTTTAGGTACGGCTAGCATGGGGGTGGATCAATGAATTTTCAACGAATTATGGTGGGTTTGGATGATTCCACCCTGAGTCAAGTGGTTCTGGCTGCGGCACTAGAACTGGCAAAGCAGGGGCAAGCAACGATGATGCTAGTTAACTGTGTTGTGGCAGACTTGGTGGGACAACCCATGCTCCTACCGACCGACATTGGCACATCCTCGGAGATGAGTGCAACATACCAGATCCAACAGTTGGAAGTGCATGAACGTACTGCCCTAGCCCAAGACCTGCTTGAACGCTATCGCCAACAGGTAGAGCAACAGGGGTTGCTGGTTGAAACGGAGTGCTGTATCGGTGATCCAGGGCGAGCAGTCTGTGACCTAGCTGAGAAATGGAACGCTGATTTGATTGTGGTGGGGCGACGCGGTCGCAAAGGGTTGGAAGAAGTGCTGTTGGGTAGCATCAGTAACCATGTTGTACACCACGCCCACTGTTCAGTGCTGGTCGTTCAAGGGGGCAAGGTAGAACCAGCATGAATGAGTTTTCTGCCGGGAAGCGACCGATAAATCCATCTTCAGAGGCGATCGACGCAGTAGAAGCTGCCTGGGCTGAGGCTGAGCAGGTGCTCGCTTCGCCCGTGGAAACGGCTGATGGACTTGGCGCACCTCTACCTTCCGAGCCAGTTCGACCTGTCACTAACCCTCTAGAAATGGTCGAAACAGCCTTTTTAGCTAGTGCTGGAAGCTTGGTCTGGTTGATTGATTACTACTTTCCGATGGGGCCAGTGTTGCGGATTTTGTTTTCCTTGCCGATCGCGCTGATTGCACTGCGCTGGGGACGACGAGCCGCTTGGATGGGAGCATTGGTGGCAGGCTTGCTGCTGAGTGTTTTGATGGGGCCAATGCGCAGCATTCTCTACGTTATGCCCTATGCCCTCATGGGGGTCTTGCTGGGCACACTCTGGCGGCGTGGCACCCCTTGGAATATCTCTATTCCAGTCGCTGCCTCCTTGGGTGTGCTGGGCTTCTTTTTCCGCATATGGTTGGTGTCTCTGTTGTTGGGAGATAATCTCTGGCTGTACGCTACCGCGCAAGTAACTGACTTGCTCGAATGGATTTTTGTCCGGCTGGGGTTGCTGATTCAACCAAGTTTGGGTGTGATTCAAACAATGGTGGTGGTGACTACGATCGCAGGCAATACCTTTTATCAGTTTGTGGTGCACCTGCTGGCGTTGTTACTGTTCGATCGCATTGGCAACCCAATTCCCCGGCCACCCAAATGGGTTGAGGCACTCGTGGAGTATGAGGAGCCTTAAGGGTCTGTTGGGACGATCGCACTGAGATGGTTCGTATCTACACCCAGCCAATCCAGGCAGAACAGTGGTTGCAGCAGTATCGAGGGCAGCCATCCCTATTAGCCTGTGTGTTTGGATTTACAGAAACGGGACTAATTCCTGGCATTTCTGCCGCAGGAGCGACTCCTGACGATCGCCGGTACACTGCGATCGCAGACGCCGAATTTCTTATGCAAGGAGTACAGGCGCAGCCTCGCCACCCCCTGCCCCCCTTACAAGCGGGAGCCTCACCTGTGTTTATTTCCCGTGCTGTAGTGGAAGGGCTATCCCTGCCACTTTACTTGTTTAATGCAGGCTTACCTCAGTCTCCCAATGCCGCAGTGATTAACCTGGGCGGTTGCCCAGCCAAGTGTCTCAGTAGTGGACAAGCGCTTCCCTTGTCGATCGTGCAGCATCTGTTGACCCAGGGGCTTTACTGGGGAGAACGCCTCGCCGCTACCGTCAGCGGTGGCTACGTGATTTTGGGCGAGTGCGTCGTAGGGGGCACTACAACAGCGCTGGCAGTTCTGCTGGGACTGGGCATTCCTGCGATTGGCAAAGTGAATAGCAGCCATCCCACCTGCAACCACGCTCAAAAACATGCTCTGGTTGAAATGGGACTACACCAGGCAAAATTGAGTCCTTCTCCCGATCCACGGCAGGTAGTAGCAGCCGTAGGTGACCCCATGCAAATAGTTGTGGCAGGGATGGCGATCGCCGCTAGCCGTACCGTTGGCGTTTTGCTAGCAGGAGGTACCCAGATGTTGGCTGTGTACGCCTTGGCGCAGGCAATGGCTCAAACTAATGGGCTGGTTTGGCAACCACATAAAATTTTGGTCGGTACCACCCGCTGGGTAGCCGAAGACTCCACTGGAGATACTGTCGGCTTAGCTCAGCTTGTTAATACACCTCTGATGGCAACTGGCCTCAACTTTAGTAAAGCACGCATGGCAGCGTTGCAAGCCTACGAGCAAGGCTTTGTCAAAGAAGGAGTCGCTGCGGGCGGGTGTGCGATCGCTGCGGAACTGCAAGGTTGGCCACCCAACAAGCTCCTAGAACACATCGAAACCCTCATCGATCGCCACCAGGCCATTACCTTACGAGGGCTGGCCTAACTGTCTAAGCACAAGTGGAAAGCCTGTTAGCAACCGTTGGAAGCCTTTGTACAGCGACACGCACGATCGCCCTGAAAATCATACAAAGACGCACAACCAACGTTTACACTGCCCCAGAAGAAGTGTTTCAGTTGCAGGAAAATAAGAAAAAACCTTTGACGAAGCGGTGAAATAGACCTTTGAACGAAGTAGTGGACGCCCCAGTAACCCCAGCTTTTGTTTCCACCTTAAAACCGAAGCAAGAGATAGAGGTCGTCAACCAGAGAAATGGGCTTACCCTACGGCATTTGAGGCCCCGGTTCTAACCCCCATTGATGGCGCAGAAAATGCTTGTACATGTTTTCGCGCAGCATCATTTGTTCGTAGAGCTTAACCAAGAAATCTTGGGCTTGCTCCCGACTCATATGTTGGACTTGGGACTCAAAAGAGCGAATGCTAAATTGCTGCTCTAGTGAGAGTTCAACTGGCTCGTTCATAGGATTCCTCCTGAATGAGAGAGTAAGCATTACCCAGGGCTAGTTGGATCAATACATTGAACCTGTAACCCTGACTGACGATCGCTAAGTCCATTCATAGTTCCCTAATCAAGGAATAATGCGATCGTTAGGTATTACAGAAGATAACAAACGTTTGACAAAAATCCCATGCTTTACCTCAGAATTTGCTGTCGAGATATCCGTATTAGCTTATTTTTTCTGAGCAGATTATTTTGTAACGGGCACCGTGTCAGCATCTTGCCAACAAGACTAGCCCATTCAACTAGTCTAGGTTTCCATCAAACCTTAACTCAACAGCAGTTCTGTCCACTAGGAACTTGCAGCTAGTGAAACTTGGTGTAATCTCGTTCAAATTATGGAATGGTAGAACTCACTTTAGGCTGGCTCTGGAGAGGGCTTGCCAGAGGTCAAGCCATTAATCACTACGACTACGACTGTGATGTTGTCTCTTCCACCTTGTTCTTTAGCAGCATTGACCAGAGCCATTGCTGCTTTGTCGCATACACGAATTGATTTGAGGTGAGAAGCAATCAACTCATCCGACAGTTCTTCCGTGAGCCCATCACTACACAGCAGCAGACGATCACCCGGCTGCACATGCACCGACTGCACATCAACGTGGGTCAGGTCTTCCCGCCCCAAGCATTGCGCTAACACATGCCGCCAGGGATGCACCTTAGCCTGGTCGGGCGTTAAGTCTCCAGTTTTGGTTGCCAAGGCTACCCAGGTATGATCTTCTGTAATTTGCTCTAGTTTGTAGCCTCGCAGCCGATACAAGCGAGAATCTCCAATGTGAGCGCACCAGGGTAGTTCATTTTGGCGAAACAAAACCACAACCGCCGTGGTTCCCATTTCTCCCCATTCCGGATGGATGCGCTGCTCCTGCAAGATACGGTGGTTAGCTTCTAGAAAAGCAGCCTCTAGTAAGGCAGAAGACGGCTCCGAAGAATCCCAGTGGGCATTAAGGTACGATTGAATTGTCTGAGTGGCAATGCGGCTGGCTTCTTGGCCGCCAGCATGTCCACCCATGCCATCAGCAACAACGAAAAATCGCCCCGATGGGTCAGTGTAATAGGCATCCTGATTGACTGAGCGCAGGAGGCCAACATCCGTTAAGCCGGTAAACAGACGTTCCATGAATGGGGAAATGTAGCAAGGAATTTACAGCTATTCTGATCCAACTATAGTAGGCAAACCCACTCTATTGATCGGTGAGTAGATACTTGAGCCTAAGTTGCGGCAGAATCCTATTCTAGCGATTGATTCAATAGGTTAGGGAAGCCGATCGAGGCGGTCAAGCCGCATCATTAGCCGCAGCAACACCACACTCATTGCGATCGCCAGAGCAGCCATAACCAGTGCCAGCCAGGGTTGACCATTCACCAACAAAATGGTCGCTGACAGGATAAAGGTGCACAGGAGCAAGGTGTAGTTGGTTCCTAAATTGACACCACTGAGACGGCGTAGGATGCGATCGCTCTCGGTCGATCGCACCCGCACACGAATGTCACCCCGATCCAGCTTATCCAGGGTGTCTTCCAGGCGGCGCGGCAAGCCCAATGCCGTGTTACCCATTTGGGTAGCCTGACGACTCAGTTCACCCAAGATTGTGGTCACATCTGACGAGGGATTTCCATCATTCATAATCTGCATTGCAAAGGGTTTGGCAACTTCCATGAAATTGAACTCTGGGTCAAGCCCTTTGCCAACCCCTTCCAGGGTAGAAAAGGCTCGCATCACAAACGTAAAGGTAGCCGGAAAGCGAAAGGGTTGCCCGTAGGCTACTTCGTAGAGGTCATCACTAATCGCACCAATAGACTGGGCTTCAAACGGTTTGTCCATGAAGTTGTCCAACATGAACTGAACCGATCGCCGTATCGGCCCCATATCTTCTGACGGAACCAATGCTCCCAAGTCAATAAGGGAGGCAATTACCCGATCGGCATCTTTCTGAGAAATGCCAAAAAAAGTTTCTAGTAGGCGCTCACGGGTCACCTGCTTTACCTGACCCATCATGCCAAAGTCATAAAAAATCAGATGACCATCGGGACTTACTGCCAAATTACCGGGGTGAGGATCGGCATGAAAGAACCCATCATTCAAAAGCTGTTGGAGATAAGCTCTAGCCCCTAGCTTGGCCAATCGGCGGCGATCGAGACCAGCCGCTTCCAATGCTTCGTAGTGGCTAATTTTGATGCCTGGGAGATATTCCAGCGTCAACACTCGTGGTGAGGCATAGCGCCAATAAACACGAGGTACCAACACCCAATCTTCTTCACGAAAGTTACGTCGAAAGGTATCGGCATTACGCCCTTCGTTCAAGTAATCAACTTCTTCATAGAGAATGCGGCAACATTCCTCATAAATGCCTAGCCAATCGCGCCCACGTCCCCAACGGGGATGGCTCTGAAAATAGCGGGCAATATCTTTGAGAATGGCGAGGTCAATCTTAAACAACTTCAGCAAGCCAGGACGCTGCACCTTGACCACTACTTCTTCGCGAGTGTGCAGTTGGGCTCGGTGTACCTGACCAAGACTGGCTGCTGCGATCGGGACAGGATCGAAACTGTAGAACAATTCATGAATCGGCTTGCCCAAATCCTGCTCGATGATGGCTTGAGCTTGCTCATAGCTAAAGGCAGGTACCTTATCTTGCAATTTGGACAATTCTTCAACATACTCAGCAGGAAACAGGTCAGCCCGTGTTGAAAAGAGCTGTCCAACTTTGATAAAGGTTGGCCCTAGCTCCAATAATGTTTCTCGAATCCAGATGGCCAAGCGACGGCGGCGAACCGCTTTTTTAGCATCAGTAATGCCGCCGGGATAACTCCAGGACTTGTTGTAGCGCCAGGATTCAAACAGCAGGCGCAGCACAAACGACCAAATATCGGTGGTACGTCGCCATTGCGAGTAGTTCTCTCGATTCCAGCGGTAGGATTTGCTGCTATAGGATTTATCCAGCCGAGCGGGTCGAAGGGATTCAGCGCCCATTTCTTGAAAGGTTGAATGGGGAGATTCAACATATACAGTATTGGCATCGGTAGCGAGAACTAACCCGTCCTGATGAACTGATTCTGTCGTCACTGCGGTCAGGTTATGGGAGCGATCGCCACTTGACCCACCTGAAATAGATCCATCAGTTGGGTAATGAAGAGGACTAGCCGAATCGGAATCGTGAGGACGGGCAACCACGCGGACACTCAACTAACAGCACTAATTTCATGTTAACAAAGGTTAACTTCTCAATACTAGGTGGTTTGACTGCGATAGCGCTTTAACTCCGATCGCAATCGTGCAATCTCTGCCCGCAAATCATCAATAGTTGCTTGCAAATCCGCAGGTTGGGTCATTACCCCAAATCCACCTGTGGAAGCACTACGAGTTTGCTGAGCAGACTGCTCTTGGCCGCTTGCCCGTTCCAAAACTTCCTCTGTAAACTGGCGCAACTGTTCGCGCAGTTCAGCATCTAGCTTGCCTAGTTCACTCATCGCATCGGTCAAGGTGTGCTCTGCCCGCTCGTAGCAAACTTCAGCCAAGGCACGACCTACAAAAAATGCATGAAGAATGGGGTCATTCATAGGGAGGTATCTAACGTGTGGGTAGAAATTTAGAAGAATCCTAACAGCCATGCCACAAAACTACCATGAAGCAGTTGAGCTAGCAGGATCTAGGCAACGCTATCTTCGAGGATTATAACTGCTTCAATCTGGCTGTGTGGGTTCTTGGTCAAACACTGGCTCCGGCCAAGGAATTGAGGGTGGCTGGTTACTGTTTTTGAGTGTGGGAAAAGTTTGATCCAGGTTAAATGGGCTGAGGGCGGGATTACGATTAAGTACTAGACGCAACGTTAACCCAAACCCCAAGCCAGCAATAGCAGCGATCGTGGCTCCAGTCATGACCATCCGGGAAAAGCGTTGGTTGGTGGCAGCATTAGAACGGGATGCCGGTTTTGATTTTGGCTTGCGGACAGCAGGTAAGGTTGCTGGCTGAGGTTGTACTGGCTCTGTAGCTACGCGGCCATTAGGGACAGGTTCTTCTCCCTGCGTAGGCAAAGAAGGCTGGACTTTAGTAGAGAATGCACTGTCTTTGCGATCGTTCCTAGTAGCGATCGTCCCTCCATTCGCCTGGGAAAAGGATGAACGCGGTGCCTTCCCAGTGGTTCCAACTTCAGGTTCTAGCACTGTCTCCAAAACAGTGGCAGCAGTTGAAATTGGCAACGCAGAAGTCCCCTTACCCACAGCACTATCCGGTAGGTCACTTGGTAGAAGCGCCAGCCAATCGGCAACTGTGCCAGGGCGATTAGCCAGTGCAAGCTCCATACCTGCCAAAATGGCTGATTCCACGGCTTGACTCAGGTCAGGCTGGAGTTGCCGTGGTGGCACCAGTGGTTGAGTTTGCCGTAAGCGAGCTGATAGTGGCGGCTGCCCAGTCACAACAAAGTATAAGGTTGCTGCTAGGGCATACCCATCCGCAGCAGGTGTCAGCGATCGAGCCTGAGTGAGGCCGATCGCCGCATAGGGATCGCAATCCAAATCCGCGTCCCGGCTAGAAACACCCGGTAGAAGACTTGGGTTAGTCAAAACAGCAATCTCAGAATGGGCTGGACAAACAATGGTGCTAGGAGCAACTCTGCCATGCACCAGTTCTGCTTGATGCACAGCACTTAATGCAGAACTGACCTGACGAATGTACTGCACAGCCTGCTTCTCAGAGAGGGAGCCGTTTGCCTGTACCAGTTCAGCTAGGGTCTGCCCAGCTGTATAGTCGAAAACCGCAAAAGGTTGGTCATTTTCTGAAAAGACAGACAATACGTGAGCTAGTGCTGGATGGCGGCAAGCCGCAAATTGTTGCGCCGTTTTCAAAAACTGCTGGTGCAACTCAGGCGGCACTTTTGTGCGATCGCCCAGTAGGGTCTTAATCACCACAGGCTGACGTGTCAGTAAATCCGTAGCCTGCCATGCAGACTCCTGGCACCAACTACCTAAGCTGTGGTTAATCAAATACCTACTGTTTTGCACCGTGTGGCCGACTATCAAGTTCATGCAGTTTTGGATAAAAGCATCCACCCATGCTAGCGCCTTGATGGGCTCTAAACCAGCCTATTGCTCTCCAGTGGCGTGGCAGTTCCTTACTAAGCCCGATGTAGAATTCGTCGCCCTAGTAGCCCCCCAGCAAGGAGTAACCCCAACACAGAAGCAGGCTCCGGCACTGCATTGGTTTCAACAGGTTCTGGAACACTTGGCACTTCTACAGGTACTTGAACGACGGGTGGAGTAGGGCTAGGTGATGGTTGTGGGGTTACAACTGGTGTAGGGGATGGGGGCACT
>Ga0224722_1000189_pt1 | contig 35597 bp, 31 predicted proteins | sample Balambano_FR1_Me_FD_161646 | JGI IMG/M metagenome (GOLD analysis project Ga0224722, IMG submission 161646) | Freshwater sediment microbial communities from Lake Towuti, South Sulawesi, Indonesia - Balambano_FR1_MetaG | ecosystem: Environmental > Aquatic > Freshwater > Lake > Sediment | place... | reverse complement strand
CCCGCGTCGAACGCGCCGATTTTCTATGCCCTGCAACGCACCTTGTTGCAAAAAGCCCGTTCGACGCGGGTAACGATTAATGGAAAATGGAACGATCAACCGGTGCATTTGCTGAGTTTTGAAAATCCCTGCCTGACGGAAACTGAGTTACAACGGGCGATGGCAATCGGGGAGGCAAAACGATTTGATACTGCCTGGACGCTGGCGTTTGTAGGAAATTTGACCCCCAATAAAGGGATTTTGGAACTACTGGAGGCACTGCGACAGCTACCACCGGGTGCAAACATTGAGCGGATCATTATTGCCGGTGACGGTCATCTGCGGGCGGAGGTGGAAGTGTTGGCAAAGCAACTGCCCATGCGGGTAGAACTACGCGGATATTTACAACGAGCAGCCCTGGAAAGCGTATATGCAGCAGCACATTTGCTGTGTTTACCCAGTTATAGCGAGGGTTTTCCTAAGGTCATTGCAGAAGGGGCGGCGTTTGGGTGTGTGCCGGTGGTGTCGGATATATCGGCAATCGGGCAATATGTACGGCACGGCGAAAACGGCTTTTTGCTAAAAACCATCAACGCTGCAACGATTACTGCTGCGCTGGAGGAAGCCCTGGCACAGGGAGCGCATTTAAAAAAGCACGCAACGGAAGCCATGCAAATGGCACAGTTGTTTACTTACGAACGATTTAAGCAAAGAATTGCTACTGAAATATTAAATCAGCCCCTTATTTGAACGATAATTTTCAATCTTTGCGTTACAGATCATGTGGTTAATAAGAAAATATAATTACGAGATCAAAGTCATCGCCCATGCGCTGGGCGGGGTGGTAGCAGCGTATGTACCCTTGCTGGTTATACCCTGGGTGCTGTATGTGGTGGGGTACGAAGGCATTTTCAGAACCCTGCACAACCGGAATCGCACGGGGCGTGCGCACCAATGGGCAGCCTATGTGGTAGGCATGGAAATGATGATGCGGATGTCCAGGTCGGGCTTACCGTATGAAATGGCAAAATATTCGGTCATCTTATTAATGCTGTGCGGCATCATTTTCATGCGGCGCAGCAGCAATCAGGCAGCGTGGTTGATCTTGTATTTTGTGCTGCAACTGCCTTCCATCGTGATGCTGGTACAATCAGGGAATATTGAGGAAGCCCGGCAATTGGCAGTTTTTAATTTAACCGGTCCGCTTTGTCTGGCGTTGAGTGGTATTTATTTTTTGCGGCGCAGATTGACAGAGGAGGATTTCACGGTCATTTGCAAACAGATGCTACTGCCTATGGCGGCTACGGTGGGGTGGTTGTTCATTCGTACCCCGCGTTTGTCCGAACTGGAATTTAGTTTTGGTGCCAATGCTGCCGCCAGTGGGTTTGGTCCCAATCAAATGGCATCGGTGCTGGGTTTCGGTATTTTGCTGATCGGGATGGCTTTTTTGTTTCGCATTAAGATTTTTCAAAATCCGCTGTTTGGTTTAGGATTCATCCTGCTTCTTGCATATCGGGCACTGCTCACTTTTTCGCGCGGGGGCATGGCAGCACCTATTTTAATTCTGGGCGGCATATTTTTATATTTTCTGTTTACCGAGCAGCGTTTTCAGCGCAAAATCGGGCGGCAGATAGTGGTCATTGCATTGATTGCTGCTGCGGGCTACGGCGTGTTTCAATATATCAACCAGGCAACGAACAATGCTTTGTACAATCGCTACGCCGGTATCAGCCAGGGCAAGCAGGTGGGTGCTGACAAATACACCTCCGGTCGTTTGGACATTCTGAGAATTGATTTTGAAATTTTTACCGACCATCCGTTTCTGGGTATCGGTCCGGGTTTGGGTAGAGACATCCGCTACGAATACGGCTACCACGAGCGAGTAGCGGCGCATATTGAGTTTTCGCGGCTGCCCGCCGAACATGGCTTGTTAGGTTTTATTGCGCTATTCATTCTTTTGTTTTTTCCAGTGTCGGAATTTTTTAAACGAAAAACCCTCGAAGGGCGGCTTATCCTGCTCACCGGTGTCTTGTTTTGCCTGTTTTTCATGCTGCACAGTGCTACCCGGATCGCCCTGCCGATGTTTATGTACGGATTGGGTTTGTGTGTTCCGGTTTTTCGTATTAAATTTGATTCTATATAACCGCTGGGTTTGAATTGTCTGATGTAACAAAAAATTTACACATATGACTGCAATGGCAAAACATCTGCACCACAATGACACAATCGAAAGAAAAAAGGCTCTTTTCTTGGGCGAATCTTACCGCGCCGATGCCAAAACCTGGATCAAGGGACTGCAAGAGTACGGTGACTTTGAAGTGCTGGTGTGGGAGGCACCGGTCAAAAGTGGCTGGTTGGGCAGGTTACAGCGGGCATTCGGCTTCGTAAAAGGGTATTTTGAACTGCGTGCCTTAATCCGCCGGGAGAAGCCGGCAATTTTACTGGCAGAGCGGGTGACGAGTTACGGATTTTTAGGTGCCTTGCTGGGATTTCAGCCGCTGGTAATAGCCCAGCAGGGTGCCAGCGATGTGTGGCCCCCCACTTCGCCTTTTTTATTTTTGAAAAAATGGATGCGCGATTATGCCTATCATAAAGCTACGTTGCTGCACGCCTGGGGAACAGTGATGGAAACAACTATGCTGGAAGCCGGCACCAATCCCGACAAAATCCTGGTCATGCCCAAAGGAATTGACCGGCGCTTATTTCAATACCGCCCCAATATACCTGCTGATCGCTGCCGCTTGATTGTAACCCGCAGTTTGACAGCCGATTATGGACACGACATTATTTTAAAAGCAGTACAATATTTAGTAGAAAAAAATATACCGGTCTCCTTAACAATTATCGGGGATGGTACGTTAAAAAACGAACTGGAATATTTGTGCGAATCGTATAAAATTACGTCCTTTGTAACGTTTTCCGGTAGAATTTCCAATGATTCATTACCCTCTTACCTGGCAAAAAACAATATTTACATTTCCATGCCGGTTACCGAAGGCGTCTCTGCATCGCTCTTCGAGGCAATGTCAGTAGGTTGTTTTCCCATCGTTTCTGACATACCCGGCAACCGCGCCTGGATTGAACATGGAAAAAACGGATATTTAATACCTTTAAATGATGCCGCTCAGTTGGCAACTGCCATTCAGCAGGCATTTGAAAATCCGACGTTTGTTCAGCAAGTCATCCGTCATAATTCCCAACTAGTTAAAGAAAAAGCTGATTATGAAAAGAATATGGAGTTCATGAATCAGTTATACCATCAACTAATTTCCAACAACCATGTGTGGAATCGCAGGGATCTTATCCCTGAAATCAGTTCCCCTTCATCTTCCCGACCTCCAAGCCATGACGAACGTCCTGGCGCATCGCGGACCCGATAGCTATGACTATTACACCAAACATTATATTGGGCTGGGGCACCGGCGCTTATCCATCCTGGACTTGTCAGAAGCCGGAAAGCAACCCATGCACAGCGAGGACGGTCGCTACCATATTATTTTCAACGGTGAAATTTTTAATTTTCAGGAATTACGCGCCGAACTCAGCCACCTGGGTTACCACTTCCGCAGCCATACCGATACCGAGGTACTGCTAAAAGCCTACGTACAATACGGCAGTGCTATGCTGGACAAGCTGAACGGGATGTTTGCTTTTGCCATCTGGGACAGCGTGGAGCAGGAATTGTTCTTGGCACGAGACCGCGTGGGCGTAAAGCCACTTTATTATGCCGTATATAATGATACACTTTACTTTGCTTCCGAACCCAAAAGCCTTTTTCGCGCCGGTGTCCCGGCTCTTCTGTTTGAAGAAGGGCTGAACGAACTGCTTCTTTTTCGCTACATCGCCGGTGAAAATACAACTTTTAAATGGGTGAAACGCTTGCTGCCCGGGCATTGTATGACCATTCGCCGGGGTAGCCTGCCCAACATACGCCGCTGGTGGAATCTGGCGGAAAAAATTCAAGCCAATCGGGAAAATCTGCCCCGCGACCCCTTTGCGTGGTTCGAAGAAACGTTTTACTCCTCCGTTGCTTATCGTACCATCAGCGACGTGCCGGTGGGCATCATGCTGAGTGGGGGGTTGGATTCCGGGAGCGTGGCTGCGGGCTTGCACCACAACGGGCAGCGCAATATGGCGGCTTTCACCGTGGCGTTTGAAGATGCTAATTATAATGAAGCACCCCTGGCTAGATTAGTAGCGCAAAAATTTGATTTGGACTTTCATTCTTTTGCGCTGCAAGGGGCAGCACTGCTCGATAAACTCAAAGAAGCCACCTGGTACCACGATGAGCCGCTCATCCACCAGAATGATGCGCAAATGCTGGCACTGGCGCAATATGCCAAACCTTTTGTGACGGTGCTGCTCTCCGGCGAGGGCGGCGACGAACTCATGGGCGGCTATGTGCGTTACAAGGCACTCGCGCATTCGCACTGGGCAACGCTGCTGAGTCCGTTTTTAGGAATGCTGAAATACGTACCCACCGGAAAAATCGTGAATCGAACCGAGAAATTACAGCGGTATTTAAAAGATACCCGCCCGAAGAGTTTAGTGTTATTGAATGCGCTGGATGTGTATCCGACCGATTTGGAAAGCTACGGAGTAAAAATTGACCTGGAACAATTCACCTATCGGCAGTCTGTACTGCGCGAAGCCACTGCGTTGTACCCGCATGAACCCGCACGGCAGGCGATGTACCTCGATCTATTCACGCACATGGCATCTATCTTGGATCGCAACGACCGCATGACCATGGGTGCTTCCATCGAGTGTCGGGTGCCTTTCCTAGACTATCGTTTTTTGGAAATGCTGCCGGCACTGCCCTCCAATCTGTTATTGAAAGGAAAAAAAGGTAAATATCTGCTGTTTGACTCCGTAGCGCGACAGTTGCCCGAAGAGGTGCGGCAGTTTAAAAAACTGGGTTTTAGTGTACCCTGGCAAACATATATTGCCAGAGAACCCCTTTTTCAACAATACCTGCAACGCATCCGTAAAGGCAGTACCGCCGCCATCTTTGCCAACTTGCAGTACGAAAAAATCTACCGGCAATATCAAACCGGAGAACCCACTGCCCGCGCCCTGATGCGACAACTACTCATGGTGGAACTCTGGCAGGAAGCATACCTGAGCAAATTTGATAAAGTGATGGAGCGGGCTGCCTGAACAGTATCAAATTATGAATTTTTATTTAAAATTATTACAACAGCAAGGTTTTCCCATCCAAAAAGCGCAGGTTGAATTGCAAAAGATGCAAAACCTGTCGGCTGAAGCCTTTCATCAATACCAGGAAACGCAACGCTGGAACATTTTTGAATACCACCGGAAAAACAACAATTTATACAAACAACTTTTATTTGATACAAAAATAAAAAACTGGACGGACATTCCCATTCTGACCAAACAAGACGTGCAGGCACCCCTCGAACAACGCCTTTCCGATGGTTATCATCTTAAAAACGTTTACATCAACAACACCTCCGGCTCCAGCGGTAAGCCTTTCTTTTTTGCCAAAGACAAAGCCGCGCACGCCCGTACCTGGGCGCTCATTCTGGATCGCTACCGGCGGCATGGTTTGGAGTACGGGAAGGCAAAACAGGCGCGGTTCTTCGGCATTCCACTTTCGTGGAAAGGCTACTGGAAAGAGCAGTTGAAAGACAGAATCGCTAATCGGGTGCGGTTTCCGGTGTTTGATCTGTCCGATCCGATAGTGGAAAAATACACCCGGCGTTTTCGACACATTGCTTTTGAGTATTTGTACGGCTATACCAGTTCCCTGGTCTTATTTGCAAAATATTTACAACAACAGGGTCTTATTTTAAAAAACATTTGCCCGTCTTTACAATATTGTATCACTACCTCCGAAATGTGTAATGAACTGGATCGGGCACTGATGGCAGCCGCCTTTGGTGTGCCGGTGATCAACGAATACGGTGCAGCGGAAATTGACCTGATTGCTTTTGAAGATGCCGATTTTGACTGGATCGTGTCCAATGAAAATGTGTTGATCGAAATACTCGATGAGCAAAACCAGCCGGTGGCACCCGGTCAGTCCGGACGGCTCATCGTCACGGCGTTGTACAACCAAGCCATGCCCTTCATTCGCTACGAACTGGGCGACGTGGGCGCACTCGCACCGCACCGAAAAGGCAATTATCAAATTTTACAACACTTACAGGGTCGGGTGAATGATGTTGCTATATTACCCAGCGGGAAGAAATCACCCGGACTCACGTTTTATTACATCTCTAAAAATTTATTGGAAAAAGGCGGTTTTATGAAAGAATTTATTATCAAACAAATCGCCACCGATACCTTTCATTTTGAATACATCGCCGACCGCGAAATCAACGAAAGAGAACGCGAACAAGTGCTGGCAGCCATGGCGCAATACCTGGAACCCGGACTGACCGCCACCTTTGAACGCAAAACCAAAATAGAACGCACCCCCGCAGGTAAATTAAAACACTTTCATCGGTTGATATAGGTCAACATCAGGCACCAAGCCACAAGCATCCAGTATCCACAGCACATGAAATCCAAACTTTACAAGTGGGCGAATTACATGATCGTCCTTTTATCGCTGGCACTTTTACTAATGGTAATGAACTTGCCCTTTCGCGCCAAAATGTTCGGTGACCTGGACTTCCACCGCGAAGCCCAACATCTCGCCGGTTGGGTGTACGGTACCGTACCCGATAGCGTGGTGCGCATTTCCAAAGCACCGGGTCCGGTGTTGTTTTACGCCGTGCCTTATGTAGTTGCCAGTGCAAACGCCGACGATGCCACCCTTTGGAAATTTGGCGTAGGCTGGAATTTTTTGTGGCTCACAATGGCACTCATTTTATTAAAAGATACTGCCACCTTATTATTTAGTAAAACTGCCGGATTGATTGCCGTAGCACTGGCGTTTATATTGCCATTACCTTTGTATTATGGAATCGGTATTTTAGCCGAAACGCTGGCGTTTGTCGGGGTGACTTTTTTTTGTTATGGCACCGCGCGGCTATTTGAAAAAAACAGTGCGGATAAAATCGGAATCGCCGCCATTATCTGGGGCATGGTAGCTCTGGCAAGCGCACGCCCTAATAGTCTGATTTTGTACGGCTTAGTGCCTTTAATCTTACTTTGGCTGGCGTTTGGCAGGCACAAAAGCGAATGGGCAGTGCTGCGGAGTTACTGGACGGCGTATGCAGGGAGTGTGTTGGTAATGATTTTAATGTTTATCATGATTCGGCAGTTGCCAGGTTATTCACAAAAAACCAATCAGGAATCGTATTTTGTGTATGTGGCGCATCAGGGGCGGTTTCAGTTTAGAATGGAACCCTGGGACTGGCGTTTCTGGGAAGACGATATTCGGGCGGATAGCAGGGATTATCAAGCCTGGCGGCAGTCTTCCGGGCAGTTGCGCGCGCAGATGCAGCAAAGCGGTCAGCCCCTGCAACAAGTGTATGGCGACTGGGTTTGGCAGGATGTAATGAATAATCCAGGATTAATCATACAACAATTTTTTATAAAAACATTATTCGGGCATTTTTTGCAAATCAGCTCCGTTCCGTCCAATAATTTCAAACTCGGTCCTTTACAAGGTAAAACCGGCTATTATCTTTTGATTGGCAGCATCAATGTAATCAATTTACTTATTTTACTGTCGGCAATTGCCGGATTTATCAAATATTGTAAACAAAAAAGATTTTTACTGCTAATAATTGCGCCCTGGCTCGCTTTGATTATTTTTCATGGCTTAATTTACATGGAGCAACGTTATTTATTCCCGGCGCGCCCTGTTATTTTGATACTGGCAAGCCCGATGCTGGCTATTATTTTACAAACATTAAAAACCAAATTTACCCATGCTATCCGAAGTCTCCCTGGTCATTCCGCTGTATAACGAAGAGAAGGTTTTCCGGCTGCTCACCGAGCGGCTGGAGCGGCTGCTGGCGGCACTGCCCTACCCGGTGGAGGTGGTGCTGATAGACGACGGCAGCAAGGACGCAACCCCTTTGCTGATGCGGGAAGTGGCAATGCAAAACCCTTGTTTCAAAGCCGTTTTTTTGTCGCGCAATTTCGGGCACCAACTGGCGGTGAGTGCCGGCATGGCGCACGTATCGGCAAGCCAGGCGGTGATGATTCTGGACGGCGACCTGCAAGACCCGCCGGAACTGATCAATCATTTTTATGAAAAAATTCAGGAGGGCTACGAAGTGGTATATGCCATTCGTAAAAAACGAAAAGAAAATGTAATAAAACGCACCGCTTACTGGGCTTTTTATAGAATATTAAACTCAATCAGTAATATTGATATTCCGCTCGACAGTGGTGATTTTTGCATGATTAGCCGCCGCGTAAACGACCTCATGGTAGCCATGCCCGAACGTAGCCGCTTTCTGCGCGGTATGCGTACCTGGCTGGGATTCAGGCAAATAGGGTTGCCCTACGAGCGCGATGCACGCCAGGCGGGCGAGGCAAAGTATAATTTTAAAATGCTGTTTCGACTGGCGTATGATGGTATTTACAATTTTAGTGAAGTGCCTCTGCGTTTAATTACAAAATTGGGGCTTTTTGCCATCAGTCTGTCACTGCTTTATTTACTCATTGTAATCATTTTAAAAATAAGTGGAGCTGATATTCCGCCGGGTTTTACCACGCTCATCGTCGCCATTTCGTTGTTTAGCGGGGTGCAACTGGTGAGCCTGGGCATCATCGGCGAGTACGTGTCGCGTATTTATATGCAGGTGAAGGGTCGCCCGTCGTTCATCGTGCGGGAAGTGATTGCGAATCAGGTAGCAGAACCCGTATATGGACAAACAGTATTATAAAGACTATTACCGCTACGAGCGGGAGCATTGGTGGTTTTGTGCGCGGCGGCATATTTTGCAAAGTTACATTGCAAAAAATATAGCGGGTAATAAAAACCTTCAAATTTTAAACATCGGCGCAGCTACCGGTGCTTCCTCCGAAATGCTGGCGGAATTTGGCACCGTGACTTCCACCGAATATGATGCCGATTGTATCAATTTTGTAAAAGATAAACTGGATTTTCCGATTCAGCAGGCAGATATTACAAAGCTTCAATTTTCGGATGAATCTTATGATGTAGTTTGTGCTTTTGATGTTATCGAACACGTAGAAAATGACCCACTGGCGGTGAATGAACTGGTGCGGGTGTGCAAACCCGGCGGGCATATCGTAGTCACGGTGCCGGCTTTTATGTCGTTGTGGAGCGAACACGATGTAATCAATCATCACTTCAGACGCTACGAAGAGACTGAAATGGAACAGTTATTTAGCAAGCAGCCCGTTACAAAAATATTTACCTCTTATTTTAATGCCCGATTATATCCGTTGATTGCAACGGTGCGGCGGCTCAGCGGCTTAAAACCGAAAAAAGATAAAACCGAACTCCGCTCCGATTTTGAAAAATTCAATCCGGGCTTGGTAAATAACTTTTTTTACAACATCATGGCAGGTGAAGCCCGTTATTTACAACAACAGAATAGTTATAAAAAAGGCGTTTCGATTCTGGCGCATTACCGAAAAAAATAAGACCGCTTTGCTCACCCTCACCCTCGTAGCCGGGGCACGCCCCAATTTTATGAAAATTGCCCCCATCATCGCCGCTATTCAGGCGGCGCAGCAACGGGGGGCGAGCGTCCAGTACCGGTTGGTGCACACCGGGCAGCATTACGACCGCAAAATGAGTGGGGCATTCTTTGAACAATTGCACATCCCGGAACCCGACGTAAACCTGGAAGCGGGCGGTGGCACCCACGCCGAGCAAACCGCCAACATCATGGTGCGCTTCGAACCGTATCTGCTGGCGAATCCCTGCGATGTGGTGGTGGTGGTGGGCGATGTGAATTCGACCCTGGCGTGTTCGATTGTAGCCAAAAAACTGCATATCAAGGTAGCACACGTGGAGGCAGGCATCCGCTCCGGCGACTGGACGATGCCCGAGGAGATCAACCGCATTGTGACCGACAGCATCAGCGATTATTTTTTTACAACATCAGAGCTAGCCAATCAAACCCTGCTGAAAAACGGTGCCTCACCCGATCAGATTTTTTTCGTGGGCAACACCATGATTGATACCCTGCTGAAAAATTTACCGCGTTTGCAACAGCCGACGTTTTGGACAGATTTGAATTTACAAATCGGGCAATACCTCGTACTCACCCTGCACCGCCCGGCGAATGTGGACGAGCCGACGACCCTGATTACGCTGTTAAAAACGATTGCAGAACACAGCCGAGGCTTACCGATTGTTTTCCCGATTCATCCGCGCACGGCGCAGGTGTTGAAAACCGTCCATTTTGCTGCCGCAAATCTCCACATCGTAGAACCAATGGAATATTTAGCGTTTATTTACCTGGTGAAAAACGCCCGTGTCGTCATCACCGATTCGGGAGGCATTACCGAGGAAACAACCGTGCTGGGCATTCCCTGCATGACCCTGCGCAACAGCACCGAACGCCCGGAAACCGTGACGATGGGCACCAATGAACTGCTGGGCACCAACCCTGCTGCTATTCCTCCGGCTTTGGAGGTGTTGTTTGAAAATAAATGGAAAACCGGCACCATTCCCCCGCTGTGGGATGGGAACGCCGCCGAACGGATTGTCGAAAAATTGTTAGAATTGTATGCGCCGCAATAAACTCGTCATTCTCACCCAATATTTTCCGCCGGAGATGGGCGCACCGCAGTCGAGGTTGTACGAACTGGCAGTAGGTTTGCAGGAACGCGGCTGGGAGGTGCAGGTAGTCACGGCAATGCCAAATTACCCCACCGGAAAGATTTTTACCGCCTATCAGAATAAGTTTTTTGCATCGGAAACGGTTCAGGGCATTCCGACTTATCGCTACTGGCTCTACGCCTCCAACGCCAAAAGTGCCCTGCCGCGCATCCTGTCCATGCTGAGTTTTAGTTTCACCGGACTATGGAGTTGGCAGCGGTTGAAACGGTTTCGACCGGATTTTATTTTGACAGAATCGCCGCCGCTCACGCTGGGCTTGAGTGGGCTGCTATTGACCCGATTGTTGAAAACGAAGCATATTTTAAATGTATCTGACCTGTGGCCCCTCACGGCGTATGAATTGGGTGCTATGTCGAAGGGGCTGATTTACAAACTGTTAGAACGGCTGGAAAGTTATTTGTACAAAACGGCAGACGTGTGCCTGGGGCAATCGCAACAAATTGTGGATCATTTGAACACACATGGAGCTCGAAAAGCCTGGCTGTTTCGCAACGGAGTGGAAACGGAGCGTTTTGTGCCTTTCCGGCAATCGGAAAAAACCTTTGCAGCACCGCTCAAACTGGTCTATGGCGGCTTGCTGGGCGTGGCGCAGGGCATTCTGGCAATGTGCCGGGCGATTGATTTTCGGACTTTAAATCTGGAATTTTACATTTATGGTGCCGGAGCGGAGCAGGAGGAATTAAAATTATTTTTACAACAACATCCCGATCGGAACATTTTTTTTCACGGCAGTGTGAGCCGCGAGCAAATGCCGCAAACGCTGATGCAATACGACCTAACGCTCATTCCGCTGCAAAAAGCGATTTACGGAGCCGTGCCCTCCAAAATTTATGAAGCGATGGCGGCGGGGCTGCCCATCCTGTTTGCCGGTGGCGGCGAAGGGGCGGAAATTGTAGCGCAATATGACTTGGGCTGGGTTTGCGAACCCTCTGATTTTGAAGCAATTCAAAAAACGTTGATCCAAATTCAACAAACGGATTCTGCTGTTTTGAAATTAAAACGCGACAATTGTTTGAAAGCTGCCAACACTATTTTTAACCGGGCAATCCAGATTCAGCAATTACATGAAAACCTGTTGACCACTTTTTTACCTGCTAAAAAATCCCATACCAATCCTCAACCCCAGAGCGAAACGAAAATAATAAGCGATTTTTTAGCAAAATGACCGAGTCCATTCCCACCCAAACCACCACTGCCACCCAACTGCCTATGCTTGCCCGCTGCCACGCCAGGGCTTTCCCCCGGTCGCTGAGCAGTCAAATGGGTAAGGCTTATCTGATAAAAATGCTCTCCTGGTACCTCAGCACCGATAAAACGTTTCTGTTTCACCTGGAGGAAAACGGGCAGTGCCTGGGCTACTGCGGCGGCATGATCAGCGATGGTACCCTGCCCACCGGCTCGGCGAGCGGCATGACCCAGTATAGTTTTCGGGAGGCGATCCAAGCGTTTTTGCTGCGCCCCTGGCTGCTGTTGCACCCGGAAGTGCGGAAAAAATATCCGTTCATCTGGCGGAATTTGTGGATGAAACTGGGTTTGAAAAAAAAGCAACAACGCTCCTCAGCAGTGCAGATGCAATTGAAACGCGAGCCCCAGGCGGGTTTGGTGGTCATTGCCGTTGATCCGGCTTTTCAGGGCAAGGGCTACGGCACGGTGTTGCTGCAAGAATTTGAACGGCGCGCTGTGCAGTATGGCATTTTCAAATTGCAACTCAGCGTACGTGCCGACAACGCCCAAGCCATTCGCGCCTACGAGCGCAACGGCTGGCACCGGGGCGAGCAGCAAGGCGAATCGCTGATGATGTGGAAAGATGCCAGATAAAGAGATGCCAGACGGGAGACCAAGTTATTTAGAGATCAAGTGACCGAGAGATTAGGTTCAACAAGTCCAGCGTGCCAATTAACCAATAACCAATAACCAATAACAGTTCCTTCATGCAAATCCCTTTTTGCCTGCCGCTCATTGATCAGGATGTAATAACGGAAGTGAATGATTGCCTCACCAATACCGGCTGGCTCACCACGGGTCCGAAAGTGCGTCAGTTGGAAACCGAAATCAGCCGAATGACGTGTACGCCCGTGCTGTGCGTCAATTCCTGGACATCGGGTGCCATGCTGCTGCTGCGCTGGTACGGCGTGGGCGCGGGCGATGAGGTCATCATTCCGGCGTACACGTACAGTGCCACTGCACTGTGCGCGATGAACATCGGCGCGAAGGTGGTGATGGTGGACGTAGGCGAGGATTTTAATGTAAATGTTACAAACATTCAGGCTGCCATTACATCGCATACGAAAGCGATTCTACCCGTGGACATCGGTGGCTGGATGTGTGATTATGATTCGATTTTAGAATTGGTAAATAAACCGGAAGTCAAACATTTATTTCAACCTGCGAATGAGCGTCAGGAAAAACTGGGTAGAATCCTGATCCTGTCTGACGCGGCGCACTCGATCGGTGCCATTTACAAAGGCAAACCCAACGGTCAACAGGCGGATTTTACCGTTTTTTCCCTGCATTCCGTGAAAAATGTGACGACGGGCGAGGGCGGTGCCATTTGTATCAATCTGCCGCAACCTTTTGATAATCAGGTAGAATACCAGTTCTTGAAAGCTTTTGCGCTGAACGGACAAAACAAAAGTGCGTTTGAAAAAAATCAGGTAGGGGCGTGGCGCTACGACATCATTGACCAGGGACTGAAAGTGAATATGCCCGATATTTGTGCAGCGATTGGCTTGGCGCAAATTCGAAGATATGAATCAGAATTGCTACCCGACCGCAAACGCATTTTTGAACAATACCATGCCGCTTTTTCGCAATACGACTGGGCGCAGTTGCCGCCGTATCAAAATGAGGAAAAAATGTCGTCGTGTCATTTGTATATGCTGCGCATCCGGGATATGGACGAGCAGCAGCGCGACAACATCATTCAGGCAATCTCCGCAGCAGGCGTGGGCGTGAATGTGCATTACATCCCAATGGCGATGCTCACTTTGTTTAAAAATCGGGGTTATGATATTAGGAATTATCCGGTTACTTATGATAATTACAGCCGGGAAATTACTTTACCTGTGTATAATGGTTTGACGGAAGCGCAGGTAGCATATGTCATTGAATCCGTTGTAAAAGCCTGTGAATCGGTCGTTTCAAAAACAGAACTCGTTGCCTGATGTATAAAATTATAAAAAGACTCCTGGACATTACTTTGTCATTAGTCGCTTTATCGGTTTTAATGATAATTTTTATTCCCATTATCATTTTATTAAAATGCACCGCCGAGGGCGAAATCTTTTATTTTCAAAAAAGGGTGGGTTACAAGAACCGCTATTTCTACATCTGGAAATTTGCAACCATGCTCAAAAACAGCCCGAACATGGGCACCGGCAGCCTCACCCTGCGCAACGACCCGCGCGTGACCCCGGTCGGGCGTTTCCTGCGCAAAACCAAAATCAACGAGCTGCCGCAAGTGTTCAACGTGCTGAAGGGCGACATGAGCCTCGTGGGTCCGCGCCCGCAGATGGAAGTGGATTTTAAAGCTTTCCCCGAAGCCATTCAGCAGGTTATTTACAACGTAAAGCCGGGCATCACCGGCATTGGTTCCATTGTATTCCGGGATGAAGAGAAGATTATTTCGGAATCGAGCCTGTCGCCGCGCGAGGTGTATGAGCAGCTTATTGCACCGTATAAAGGCGAACTGGAATTGTGGTATCAAAAGCATTTATCATTATATACGGATGTAATGATTATTTTTCTCACTGCCTGGGCGATTGTTTTTCCACACAGCGATTTACATTATAAAATTTTTAAAGATTTGCCGCAAAAACCCGCCGCATTATTCGTTGAAACCTTATCTTCACCCCGCTAATTATTTTATTGGCATCACTAAACCTCGTCGGTTTTTTTAAACGGATAGCCTTGAAAATTATCACTGTTATAGGCGCGCGCCCGCAGTTTGTCAAAGCCGCCGCCGTCTCGCGGGCATTTGCCGGGCAGCCAGGCATAGAAGAAAAAATTATTCACACCGGGCAGCACTTCGACGAAAATATGTCGGCTGTTTTTTTTCGCGAAATGGACCTTCCAACGCCACATTATAGCCTGAATATCAATGGTTTGTCGCATGGTGCGATGACGGGTCGAATGTTGGAAGGGATTGAAACAATCATTCAAAACGAAAAGCCCGACTGGGTGCTGGTGTACGGCGATACCAATTCTACATTGGCAGGCGCGCTGGCGGCGAAAAAATTGCACCATCGGGTGGCGCACGTGGAAGCCGGTTTGCGCAGTTTTAATCTGAAAATGCCCGAGGAAATCAACCGCATTCTCACCGACCGCATCAGCGATGTGCTGTTTTGCCCCACAGAAGCCGCTGTGCAGAATTTGCGGCAGGAAGGTTTTCCGCGCTTTCCGTGCCGCGTGGAGCAGGTGGGCGATGTGATGCAGGATGCGATGTTGCATTATTTGCCAAAATCAGAAAGGGAGTCACAGATTGTAGCAAAATTAAATCTGGCTGGCAAACCGTTTCTACTCGTAACCATCCATCGGGCAGAGAATACGGATGACCCGGCGCGTTTGCGCCACCTTGTAACTGCCCTGAATACCCTGTCACAATCGTACAATATTGTCTTTCCGCTACATCCGCGCACTCGCAAGAAAATCAAGGATTTAGAACTGACTTTAAATTTTAACCCGATTGAGCCGGTGGGTTACCTCGACATGATTCAATTGCTCAGTCATTGCCGCTTGGTGCTGACGGACAGCGGTGGTTTGCAAAAAGAAGCCTACTTTTTCAACAAATATTGCATCACCCTGCGCGAGGAAACAGAGTGGGTAGAGCTGGTGGAGTATGGTTTCAACCGGCTCGCGCCGCTTTCGGGGCAGGATTTACTGGCTACGGTGGAAGCGTTGGTACAAAAACCGTTTGACCATTCGGTTGAATTGTATGGTGGGGGCAAGGCGAGTGAGCGGATCGCAACATTTTTATTGGAGACTTAAAGACCGAGTGACCGAGTGATTTAAAGTATAAAGCCAGTTAAAATAAAAGTATAGTTTCCGTTTCACCGGGTTAAAATAAAAGTGGACTTTAGTTTTCACTTGGTTATTATAAAATAATGAGGTATATTGCTGTTTAAAACGGCAGCATGGAGATTTCGAGAACCTTGATGCGAAGTTTGCAGGCGCATTTGGCACAAAAAGAAATTACCTTGCTGATCGGTCCGCGGCAGGCAGGTAAGACGACCTTATTACGAGCGTTGAGTGGGCAGCTACAACAACAGGGTAAGCAATGCCTGTTTTTCAATTTAGATATTGATACGGATGCACAACATTTTACCGGTCAGCAAAAATTATTAGACCGGATTGAAATAACAACCGGCGGACAGACGGCGTATATTTTTATAGATGAAGTGCAACGCATTGAAAACGCCGGGCTGTTTCTCAAAGGGTTGTATGATAGAAATTTGCCGTACAAATGGATTGCCACCGGCTCCGGCAGTTTGGAATTGAAAGAAAAAATAGCCGAATCACTGGTGGGGCGGAAGCGCAACTTTTATTTGCCAACGGTTTCCATTACCGAGTTTATTCGCTACAAAACCGACGACCAATACGGGAATCAACTTGCTGCGTTTTTAAAAACAGACCCGCTTCTGGAAGAAAAATGGCTGCGCGAATACCTGACTTACGGCGGCTATCCGCGGGTGGTGACTGCGCCGACCGCCCGCGAGAAAAATGCCGTTTTAGCGGAAATTTTTCAGGGCTACATCGAACGGGATATGCAGCTGCTCTTGCAACTGGAAAAATCGCGGGCTTTTGTGACCTTATTACAATTAATTGCCAACCGAAGTGGACAGTTAATCAATTATAATGATTTGGCAAACGCCACGAATTTGGCGGTCGCTACCGTAAAAAATTATTTGTGGTACAGCGAAAAAACGTTTATTACGAAAGCTATCACGCCTTTCTTTCGCAACAAAGAAAAGGAGGTAATCAAAGCCCCGCAATATTATTTTTTGGATGCCGGATTGCGTAATTTTCTGCTGGGAATCAATGATTTGAATACTCAACCGACCTACTTTGCTTTTTTATTTCAACAGTTGGTATTGCAATTACTTGAACAACAATTTGCAGAAAGCGTTGCCTCCATTCACTTTTGGCGTACCCAGCATCAAGCGGAGGTAGATTTCGTGTTGGATCTCGGACACGCAGTGTTGCCGGTTGAAGTAAAGACTTCCCATCTGAAAAATGTACAGGTAGAACGCGCCTTGCGCAGTTTCATACATACCTATCAGCCGCCGGAAGCTTGGGTAGTCAATTTATCGCTGGAAGCCGAAGTGCAGGTGGCACAAACCCGCGTCCGGTTCATTCCCTGGCGGCAACTACTGCAAAACGACTTGTAAATTTCCCAATTTCTTAATTTCCCAATATCCCAACTCCCCATGCTCCATCTGAATCTCAATGACTTCATCGCCCGGCACGTCACCGAGCGTTCGGAAAGTTTGTTCAAAACTGACTTGTTTGCAAACCAGGACTTGTTACAAAACCGCATCAACGGGCGTTCGGTGCTGGTCATCGGCGGGGCGGGTACGATTGGCGCGTCGTTTGTAAAAGCCTTGTTGCAATTTCAGCCAAGCCGCCTGTATGTGGTCGACCTCAACGAGAACGGACTGACGGAGTTGACGCGGGACTTGCGCAGTTCGCCGGGTTTGCACATTCCGGAAGATTATAAAACGTACCCGATTAATTTCGGCGACGCGGTGTTTGAGAAATTATTACAACAGGAAGGACCGTTTGACATTGTTGCCAATTTTGCCGCCCACAAGCACGTGCGCAGCGAGAAAGATCACTACTCCATTGAAGCGATGATAGAGAATAACGTGCTGCGTACCAAGCGCTTATTGGAAATTTTATCCGAAAATCCGCCCCTGCATTTCTTCTGTGTTTCTACCGATAAAGCCGCCAACCCGGTAAACGTGATGGGCGCGAGTAAAAAGCTGATGGAAGAGGTGTTGCTCGCATACGCCCAACAAATGCCCATTTCGACTGCCCGTTTTGCCAACGTCGCATTTTCCAATGGCAGCCTGCCTGACGGTTTTCTGCAACGCCTCCTGAAACGCCAACCGCTTTCCGCCCCGTTGGATGTGCGCCGCTACTTCGTCTCCCCGCAGGAATCAGGCGAATTGTGCCTGCTTGCCTGCATCCTGGGCGAACCCGCCGATATTTTCTTTCCCAAACTCGCCGAAACGCAGATGAAAACTTTTTCCGACATCGGCACGGCACTGCTGCGCGAATTGGGCTACGAACCCGATTTTTGTGACACGGAACAAGAAGCCCGGGAGAAAAGTGCGCAATGGGCAGTAGGCAGTGAGCAGTTAGTGTCTCCAACTTCCCTCTACTCTCTACCCTCTACCCTCTACCCTCTACCCTCTACCCTCTACCCCGTTTACTACTTCCAATCCGATACCTCCGGCGAAAAGCCCTACGAAGAATTTCACACCGACGAAGAAACGGTGGACCGGCAACGCTTCCACGCCCTCGGCATCGTCAAAGCCCGTCCAAATTATACGCTCCCTGAACTGGACGCTATTTTCGCGCAAATTCAACAACTTTTCCAACAGCGCTCCACCGACAAACACGCCATCATTCAACTGCTCACCGAATTGCTTCCCAATTTTCAACACCTGGAAACCGGTAAAAATCTGGATCAGAAAATGTGAGATTGAGATATTAAGAAACTGTGAAATTGTTTTGCTGAACTTTTCAGAGGTCAACCTTTGGAGGCTTAAGTCGTTTATGTTGTCTGAATCAGGATTGATAGAATTATAAGGTTGTCAGAATTTACACGCGTCACTCCGTGTTCTTCCTTGCAAATTAGGCTGGTACAACTTTGTGCAAAATGTAGTACGAGAAAAAAAAACTCCATGCCTCCCTGGTTAAATAAAAATGTGGTGCGGGCAAAAAAACTACTTTTGTTAAAAAATTTTAAGACAATGACTTCCAATAATACATACGTTGCCATCATGGCAGGCGGAGTAGGCAGCCGTTTCTGGCCCGCCAGCCGCACTGCCAAGCCCAAACAATTTTTGGATATTCTGGGCGTAGGTAAATCTTTGTTGCAACTCACTTTTGAACGCTTTCTGCAACTCTGCCCGGCGGAGCAGATTTTTATTGTCACCAATGTAATTTACAAAGACCTGGTTAAGGAACAACTCCCACAACTCACAGATAATCAGATTTTGCTGGAGCCATCTCGCAACAACACCGCACCCTGTATCGCTTACACGGCATTCAAATTACAACAACTCAACCCCGATGCCAATCTGGTGATTGCCCCTTCCGATCATGTGATTTTGCAGGAAGCTGCATTTATAGAATCGCTGCAGCAAGCCCTGGATTTCACCGCCAACCACGATGCACTGGTCACGCTGGGCATCCAGCCCACCCGCCCCGATACCGGCTACGGCTACATCAAATTTGACCCGACCGCCCGCACCGGCAAGGTGCATAAAGTGTTGCAATTTACGGAAAAGCCCCCCCTGGAAAAAGCCGAAACCTTTTTGCAAAGTGGAGACTACCTGTGGAATGCGGGTATTTTCGTGTGGCGGGTGTCGAGTGTGCTGCGTGCTTTGCAAAAAAATGCACCGGAAATCCATCAAATTCTGGGCGCGAGTGTGGATTGTTACAATACAGAACGCGAGCAGGCATTTATTGACGAGTATTATCCTAGTACGCCCAACATTTCCATTGACTTTGCAGTGATGGAAAAGGCGGACAATGTTTACACCATCCCGGCGAGTTTCGGTTGGTCGGACCTGGGTACCTGGGCTTCCCTCTACGCCGAATCTGCACCCGATGCGAATGGCAACGTGGTAAATGCCGGAGCGTCGTTGTTATCTAAGGTAAATAACTCGTTGATACGAGTGCCGCAACATAAACTAGTGGTCATCAAAGGCTTGGAAAATTACATGGTGGTGGACGAACCCGACGTGCTGCTGATTTATCCACTGGTGCTGGAACAGGAAATCAAACAGATTACAGAGCAAATAAAAAAAGAACAGGAAGAAAAATATGTGTAATTTATTTTGACATTGTAGGGAATAGTTCTAAATTGCGGGATATTTTTAACAAACTCTTCACAAACCACACGGACTTGCACTTGCCTGAGGGCTGAACCCATTATTCTAGCAGCCATTTTCATTATTTTCGCAGATTGTCGGTTTGCAACTGCCAGGTTGTGTTGCTATCTCATTCTTATTTAAAAAATTAATATTTATTTTTTTACATCCTGTGTAAGAGACAACTGCCAGCATAGTCTTTGTACCAAAACCCAACATCCAATACACCAAACTTACGAAGGGCACTTCATAGAACTAAACTACGTGCAACGTGAAAAAAAGCATCAGGACCATTGCCATTACCGGAAACTACGCTCGTTGGGTATATCAGTTTCGCATCGGTTTGTTGAGAAAACTACAGCAGGCAGGCATCAAGGTAGTGGTCATTGCCGCACCGGATCGGTTTGAGTACAAATTCCTGCGGGAAAAATTCATTTTTGAACCGGTACAGATCAATTTTTACGGCAACAGCCCGGCGGACGATCTGCAACTCACCCGCCAACTCGCCCGTATCTACCGGCGCCACCGGGTGGATGTAGCGCTTCATTTTACCATCAAACCCAATATTTTCGGCGGTTTGGCGGCTAAACTGCTGCGCATTCCCTCGTATGCGGTGGTAACCGGCATGGGGCACGTGAGCAATCCCGCGAATGGGTTTATTTCGTGGTTGGGATTGAAATTATACCGGCTTACCTTGCCTTTGCACGAGAAAGTATTGGTGCTCAATCAGCGGGATGCCGAGGAACTGGCTGCTCAAAAAATGGTAGCACCCGAAAAAATCGTGCTGTTGCCCGGCGAAGGCGTGGATACGGCCTTCTTCCGCCCCTTGTCAGATAAAAAAATGCCCGAATATCCGAGTTTCCTCTTTTCCGGGCGGCTCATGGAAGACAAAGGCATCTTCGAATTTGTAGAGGCAGCACGCGCCTTGCGCTTGAAATATCCGCAGATACGCTTTCGTATTTTGGGAATGCTGGACCCAAAAGGGATTCACTCCATTCCGGTGACGACGGTGAAGCAGTGGGTAAACGAAGGTGTGATCGAATACCTGGGCGAAACGATTGACGTACGTCCGTTTCTGGCGAAAGCCGACTGCGTGGTGCTGCCTTCATTTTACCGCGAGGGCTTATCGCGCCTGCTCCTGGAGGCGGCGAGTATGGAAACGCCGATTATCACGACCGACCAGCCCGGCTGCCGCGAGGTGGTGGAAGACGGGCGCACGGGCTTGCTGTGCCGACTGCGCGACGTGGCAGACCTGACCGAAAAAATGGAGCAGTTTATCAAAATGGATAAAATTGACCGGCTGATTATGGGCAAAAACGCCCGGTTGAAAACGCAGCGGCAGGTTGATGAGAAAATTGTAATTCAGCAATATTTTGAACTGTTGCAGGAAAAATTTGCCTTTCCGGAAGGAATCAACAAAAAAAACCTGCTCCCGGATGCCGAAAGCCGCTTGTTACTCTTTTGAAAAATGATGTTTTAAAATTTCCACGATCCGTTCCGCCGTTTTACCATCTCCAAACGGATTTTTGGTAGAAACAGCAGGCGGCACTTGCTGTAAAAGCTGCCGGGCGGTGTTGACAATCGCCTGCCGGTCAATACTCACCTGCCGCACGGTGCCTTGTGTGCCGGCTTCGGGGCGTTCGGTGCGCGTACGCAGCACCACCACCGGCTTGCCCAGCGTGGGTGCTTCCTCCTGAATACCGCCGCTGTCGGTCAGAATCAAATCACACTGCTGCATTGCCGATACGAATGCCTCGTAGGGGAGCGGTGCTGTCAACATCAAATTCGGCAAGTCTTTTGCCAAAGCAGTCGCCCACTGTTGTACCGCCGGATTCAAATGCACCGGAAATAAAGCAAAACAATGTTCGGATTGTAAAACCTCCCGCAGTGCCGTTCCGACCTCCGGCAGGTGCTGCTCCAGGTTCTCTCGCCGGTGCAGGGTAAAAAGGATCATTTTAGCATACTGCTGTTGCAAGGGCAGTAATTTACTTTTTAAAATGCCAACTGTAATCGGTTCGTTCTCAGCTATTTGTTGCAATGCCAGTTGTAGCGCATCCACCACCGTGTTGCCTACCACATGAATCGTTTCATTCTTGATTCCTTCCTTTTTTAATTGCTCGGCGGCTCCTTCGGTGGGTGCAAAATGCAGGTCGGCGAGGTGGGTAATTAGTTTGCGATTGACTTCCTCCGGGAAAGGTGTCCATTTTTGGTAGGTGCGCAGCCCGGCTTCCACGTGCGCAATGTTGATTTTATGATAAAAACCCGCCAGACTGCCCGCCAGTGCTGTGGTGGTATCGCCTTGTACGATCAGTAAATCCGGTTGAAAATCATGCAGAACGGCAGGCAATTCTTGCAATAAATATGCCGTTAAATCAGCCAGCGTTTGGCTGTGTTGTAAACCGGCGAGCTGATAATCGGGTACGATGCGGAAAAAATCCAGCATAGATTGTTTCAATTCCAAATGCTGCCCGGTGTCGCAAACTTTGGTTATAAAAAAATTCGTTTCTTGCTGCAAAATCTGAATGAGCGGTGCCAGTTTGATGACTTCGGGGCGGGTGCCGAAAAGAACGAGGATTTTGATGTTAGACATTGGATGTTGGATGTTGGATACTGGATGCTGGATTTTTGTTCGTTTTGTAAATACATTCAAAAAACGCGGCAAGATAGTGAAGATCGTTTTAACAAAATGAGTTTTACTCTTGCGGCTTACAGTTTGTAACCAGGTTATGAATCTTTCCCTGCAAATTGCTCGGCGGTATTTATTTGCCAAAAAAACCACGAATGCCATCAACATTATCACCGGCATCGCAGTGTTTGGCATCGCGGTGGGTACGGCGGCACTGCTGCTGGTACTGTCGGTGTTCAATGGTTTTGAAGACCTCATCGGCGGGATGTACAGCAATTTCAACCCGGATGTGAAAGTATTGCCCAAGCAGGGAAAAACGTTTGAAACCGACTCGACCCTGCTCATCACCCTGCGGGCACTACCCGAAGTGCACTACCTGTCGGAAACGCTGGAAGAAACGGCTTTTTTTGAATATAAAGGCAGCCAGGACGTAGGCACCCTGAAAGGCGTGGATGAATTTTACAAACAAGTGACCCATATTGATTCGACGGTGCGGGAAGGCAAATACCGATTGCAAAACGGCGAGCAGCAACTGGCGGTGCTGGGCTTGGGAATGCGCAACAAATTGCAGGCAAATGTGGACGACCTCTTTGCACCCATTCTGGTGTATATGCCCAAGGCGCGGGAGGTGGGTTTGTTTGAGCAGCAATTTCGGCGTTTGTCGGTTTACCCGGCGGGTACGTTTATCATTCAACAGGAATTTAGTAATCAATATGTGTTGACTTCGCTCGATTTTGCGCGCCAACTGCTCGATGTACAAAACACGGTGAGTGCCCTGGAAATAAGGCTCAATGGCAACGCCGATTCGGAGCGGGCGGTGGCAAAAATTCAGGAAATTGTTGGACAAGAATTAGTGGTGAAAAATCGGTTTGAACAGGAGGAAGCGTTTTTGAAACTGATGCGCATTGAAAAGTGGCTGAGTTACGCCATCGTAGGATTGATGCTGCTGCTGGTATCGTTCAACATTGTGGGTGCGCTGTGGATGATTGTGTTGGACAAACAGAAAGACATTTCCATTCTGAAATCCATGGGTGCGTTTGACACCACCATCCGCAATATTTTTTTGAATGAAGGGCTGCTGCTGTCGGGGCTGGGTATTGGCGTCGGGTTTGTGGTGGCGGTGGGCACATATGGGGCGCAAAAACTCTTTGGCATCGTGTCCATTCCCGGCAATTTTATTGTAGAGGCGTATCCCATCAGTATGCGGTTCATTGATTTTACAACAGTGGCACTTACGGTGCTGGCAATCGGGCTGCTGGCTTCGGTGGCACCGGCACTGCGGGCGCAGCGCGTACCGACGATTGTGCGGGAGGAGTGAAAAATGGGATACTGGGATATTAAGATATTGGGAAATTGGATGACCGCTTGATTTTGGGGCTTTGCACTTGGTTTTTGTTATCAGTTAATGTTTATTTGGCGCGTATCGCTGGGTCACTTGGTCGCTTAGTCACTCGGTCTTCCAATTCACGATACGGCAAACCCCGTGAGGGCGCGGCGGCTGGGCGAGTGAAACGCCAGTACAATGTCTTCTTTCGGAATGCCTTTGGCCAGTAGGTCATCGGCGACGACGAGATTGGTACCGTCGTGTTGGAGCCAGACTTTGCCGTCTTCGGTGACATCCAGGTGGATGAAAGCACCGTAGGTTCTTGATCTATCCGTCCAACCTACAGAATAGGGTAAATAATGTCCGCGCTCGTCGTCAATAATCATCTGTGTTTGAATATCGCCAAGATATTGGCTGCCTGCTTCATAATCCGCTATCTCCTGAATAACCGACCGCACAATATCTTTATACAATTTTACTTTATCCATTCTACAATAGATTTTGAATTTTCATCAAATAAAATGATAGAAACCTGATAAGTGCTTCTTTTACCGCTTCATGGTAATAATCTTTTGCCGGCATTTGCTAATTTTTCTACAAAAATACCGAATTTTGTGGGATTCTAAAAAGTCCGGCATCAGGCATCTCCCGATCTGGCTCTTCCTTTACAATAAAGTAACTTTGTATTAACATTCAATTCATGTACCTGTCGTAATATCGGCGCAGTTTTGAGACCCAATCGTATGAAACCAATTTTGCAAATTTTATTCGGCTGTTTTTTGGTACTAATCAGCTGGTCGTGCGGCGGACCCAGTGATGTGACGAATATTTTGATCAAAGGCTCCGACACGGAAGTGAACCTGGCACTCTCGCTGGCAGAAACCTACATGGCAAAAGACGAAAAAGTGTCCATCGCGGTGACGGGCGGCGGCTCCGGCGCGGGCATTGCGGCACTCATCAACGGTAAAACGGAAATTGCCAATTCTTCCCGTGCTATGAAGGACGAAGAAATCGCGCTGGCAAAAGAGCGGGGCGTGAACCCGCTGGGGGTGGTGTTTGCGGTGGATGCGGTGGCAGTGGCGGTAAACGGTAATTCTAAAGTAGAAGAATTGACCATTGCGCAGCTCGGTGCCATTTATCGGGGCGACATCACCAACTGGAAAGACGTGGGCGGTGCCGATATGAACATTTCACTGTACGGGCGGCAGAGCAGTTCGGGTACGTTTGTGTATTTTCGCGACAATATTTTGAAAGCCGATTACGCCCCTTCGCTCAAGCAGATGAACGGCACGGCGCAGATTGTGGAAGGTTTGAAAGCCGACCCGGCGGGCATCGGCTATGTGGGCGTGGGCTACGTGGTGCAAAAAGACGGTTCCATTACCGAAGGCATCAAACTGGTGCGTGTAAAAACGGACGAGAACGCCCTGGCGTATCTGCCCGATAAACAGGAAAATATCACCAGCGGAAATTACCCGATTGTACGACCGCTTTTTCAGTATGTAAATGGCAAACCGAGCGGCGAACTGCGTAATTTTATGCTCTACTGTCTGCAAGACGAAGGGCAGAAAATCGTGCAGGAAGCCGGGTTTTATCCGGTATCCCAGCAATATTGGGCGCAAAACGAACAAGTGTTAAACTTCAGCTATGCAAGCAGCAAGACGAGCAAGTGACCGGGCGGTGCGCATTGTGTTTTTTACGGCGGCGGCACTCTCGGTTTTAATATTGGTAGGCATTTTTGGAATGTTGCTGGTGAATGGCATCCGCACCTTTGCCGAGGTGCCTGTGGGCGAATTTTTCTTCACCAATGAATGGAATCCTTCCGCATACGGCAAATCCACGTATGGTATTTTATCGTTGGTAGCCAGCACGTTTTTGGTTACGATTGGGGCTATGATCATCGCCATTCCGCTGGGCGTGGGTACGGCGGCGTACCTGGCAGAGGTGGCAGACAGTCGCCTGCGCCGGTTTTTAAAACCTACCATTGAACTGCTCGCAGCGATTCCTTCGGTAGCAGTGGGTTTTATCGGTATCGTGCTGGTGGGACCGTTTCTGGCACGCGTGTTCGGATTAGACAATGGTTTAACCGCCCTAAATGGTTCTATTCTATTGGCAATCATGTCGTTACCTACCATTATCACCGTAGCGGAAGATGCCATTCGCTCGGTTCCCAATAGTTTCAAAGAAGGTTCGTACGCGCTGGGTTCTAACAAGTGGACGACGCTGGTGCGGGTAGTGCTGCCGGCAGCAATGTCGGGCATCATTGCGGCGATTGTGTTGGGCATGGGGCGCGCCATCGGCGAAACCATGACCGTGCTGATGGCTACCGGCAACGCCACCGAAATGCCGGATAGTTTTTTTGACCCGGTGCGCACGATGACGGCAACGATTGCCATAGAATTGGGTGAAGTGCCGTTTGGAACGACGCATTATTTCAGCCTGTTTGCGGTAGGTGCGGTGTTGTTTCTAATCAGCCTGGGCGTGAATTTAATTGCAGAAAATCTGGCGGCAAGGTTCCGGTACAAAGCGTGACGGAAAGACTAGGGAGACTTATACCAGTATGCAGTAAGCAGTGTGCAGTAGGTAGTCTCTAACTGTTTCAAAACCAATTTGTTAAAAATGTTTTAATGTGCAGTCTGATTTTATTTTAGTATTAGAGGTGTACGTAGTGAGGGACATTAACACACAAACACATTAACACCCGAACACAACAATGGCAAAGCGAAATACTCAACAACTACTCGGTATGAACCTGCTCCGGTTGTTCGTGCTGGTGGTGCTGTTTTTTCTCCTGCTCATTCTGGGCGATATTTTCTGGAAAGGCGCGGGCGTACTGAACGGCACTTTCCTCACGGCTTACCCGGTGAACGGCATGACCGAGGGCGGCATTTTTCCGGCTATCATCGGAACGGTTTTCGTGACGCTGGTGACCACGATTTTCGCCATTCCCTTCGGCATTTGTGCGGCGATTTATTTGAGTGAGTACGCATTTGACAGCCCCGCGAACCGGCTCATTCGGGCGGCAATTCGCAATCTGGCAGGGGTGCCTTCCATCATTTACGGTTTGTTTGGCGTAGCGGTGTTTGTACAGGGTTTAAACCTGGGTACCTCGGTACTGTCGTCGGGTTTGACGCTGGGTTTGCTCACCCTGCCCTACATCATTACCACCACCGAAGAAGCCCTGAAAAACGTGCCGCATTCCTTCCGCGAAGGTGCGCTGGCACTGGGTGCCACCAAGTGGGAAGCCATTCGCAGCAATGTATTGCCCACTGCCGTGCCGGGTATTGTAACGGGTTCGATCCTGGGGCTTTCAAGAGCGGCGGGCGAAACGGCACCGATTCTGTTTACCGGGGTGGCCTTTTATCTGCGCTATCTGCCGTCAAACATCAACGATGAATTCATGGCACTGCCCTATCATTTGTACATTTTATCCACGCAACACCACGCCATTGAAGAGGTGCGCCCGCTGGCATACGGCACCGCGATGGTATTGCTGGGTTTGATTTTTATTTTAAATATCATTGCGTTTGTGATTCGAAATCGGTATGGAAAATGATACCGGATTAGGAGATGCCAGATGTTAAATATTGGATGTTAGATGTTAGATGTTGGATAGTAGATATTTTGAATTTTTCCGCTGGCGGATACTCTTAAGTGTCCTTAGGTGGTTGGAAAAAATACGCCGCAGGCGCGATCTCGCCTAATGGCGGGTTACCAGGGTTTATTTTATGTTGTATATGGTATTTGTTATAAATAATCATATCGTAAAAATTTTATTAATTAGCTGGTTACAACGCTTCATTAGCAAATCAGCAAATTAACACATCGGTTTATGAGCGATAAATCAAAACTGTCAGTTAGAAATATGCGCCTTTCCTACGGCGACAAGCAGGTATTGAAAGGCATTGATATAGATATCGCAGAACATGAAATTGTGGCGTTGATCGGTCCTTCCGGCTGTGGCAAATCCACGTTGCTGCGGGCGATGAACCGAATGCACGACCTCACCCCGGAAGCCCACGTGCAGGGCGATATTTTTTTGGATGGTCATAACATCTACGCACCCAAAGAAGACGTGGTGGAGGTGCGCCGCAAAATCGGCATGGTGTTTCAGAAACCCAATCCGTTTCCCAAGTCTATTTTTGAAAATGTGGCGTATGGCTTGCGCATTCACGGTGAAAAAAACAGAAAACGCCTCCAGGAAGTGGTGGAAAACACCCTGCGCGGCAGCTACCTCTGGGAAGAAGTGAAAGACAACCTCGACAAGTCGGCACTTGCCCTCTCCGGTGGGCAGCAGCAGCGCCTGTGCATTGCGCGGGCAGTGGCGGTGGAACCTGAGGTGCTGCTCATGGACGAACCCTGCTCGGCACTCGACCCCATCAGCACGGCGCGCGTGGAAGAGTTGATGCTCGAATTGAAGAAGCAATATACCATCGTCATCGTCACGCACAACATGGCGCAAGCCCAGCGCGTGGCAGATCGAACCGCGTTTATGTACCTCGGCGAAGTGATTGAATACACCGATACCAAAAAATTATTTCACAACCCGGAGCAGGAGTTGACGAAGAACTATGTGAGTGGGAATTTTGGATGACGAACCTGGCCGTTCTGCCTAAATTTTTCCTGCTTCCACTGCCCTCACCGCCTGCCGCCCCAGTGCCTGAATAACCGGAAGCAGCCCGCCAAAACGCGCATCTTGGGTGAAGCCCTTTTTCCAACGGGCATAAATTTGCTGCACAATCACGGCGTTTTTGTACAAACCGAAAACGTAGTAAAATAGAATATTTGAAACATCTCTGCCACTTTCTGACGCATATCGTTCAATCACTTCTTGTCGAGTGAGATTGCCCGGTAGCCAGGTCAGATTAAACATTTTCAGCACCCCTTCATCATCCGCCTGAATCCAGTATGCTAAAGTTGCGCCCAAATCCATCAGCGGGTCGCCCACCGTTGCCATTTCCCAATCGAGTACGCCTACAATTTCCGATAAATGATGTGGATTCAAAACGACATTATCCTGTTTATAATCATTGTGTAAAAAAGCGGGTACTTGTTCGGGTGGAATGTTTTGTTGCAACCAGTTGGCAACGGCATCTAATTCGGCGATTTTATCGGTTTCGGCTTGGTAATAGCGTTCTATCCAGCCTTCCACCTGGCGCTGCACGTAGCCTTCGGGTTTACCAAGCGAAATTAAATGGGTAGTTTGAATATCAATTGAGTGTAAAACAACCTGATTATCAATAATAGATTCGCTAATTTGACGTAAAATTTCTGGTGAAATATTTAATTTAGATGCGCTTGCCGCTCGTAAAATCACCCCCTGAATCCGTTCCATGATGTAAAAAGGCGCACCCATTACCACTTCATTTTCACAAAAAATAATCGGCTTTGGAATTTTATCGTAAATCGGTTGCAATAAAAACAACACCCGAAACTCCCGCCCCATGTCGTGCCCACCCTTGATATTCGCCCCGAACGGCGGTCGGCGCAGCACGTATTCTTTCGTACTCGTTTTCAGACAATATGTCAGATTCGAAAATCCACCCGGAAATTGTGTAATTTCCAATACTTCGCCCACCTTGGGCGCGTGTTCCCGCAAGTACGCATTCAAGGCTTGCAAATTTAATTCCTCGCCCTGCCGGACGGGTTTTGCAGTGTCTATTGGTGTAATATTCATTTACAACATATGATTGGTTTGATTTGCTAAATCTCAAAGATTTAGTAAATCTATAATAATATTAAAACATTTACCAAATTTTTAAAATTTGGCAAATCGCGTGCTATCCCTTTTTCAATCCATAATTTTTCAAAATCCCCCGCGCCAAACTCTGCTTGTGCACCTCATCCGCCCCGTCCCAAATGCGCGCTCCCCGCTCATGCCGGTAAATCATGGACAAGATCACATCGTCCGTCACGCCCAATGCTCCATGCACCTGAATCGCCCGATCCAGCACCCGCAAAAACATATTCGCCACATAAAATTTAATACCCGAAATCTGATCGCGCACTGCTTTTTGTCCAAAAAGATCAATATTGTGCGCCGCTCGCAGCACCAGCATCCGCGCCGCGTCAATTTCCACCCGGCTTTCGGCAATAAAACCTTGTACGAATTGCTTTTCACCTAAAAAAACACCGTCTTCAACTTCGCGCGTCGCTGCAAACCGGCACATCAAATCCAGCGCCTTTTCGGCAATGCCCACCCAGCGCATACAGTGGTGAATGCGCCCCGGACCGAGCCGCTCCTGTGCCAGTTTGAAACCTTCGCCTTCCTGACCGATTAAATTTGCAACCGGCACCCGACAATCCTTGTACCGAATCTCCGCATGGCTAAACCAGCCCTCGCCCGCCTCGCCAAACACGGGAATATTGCGCACCAATTCAAAACCCGGTGTGTCCGTCGGCACAAGGATCATGCTGGCGCGTTGGTGCGGTGCCGCTTCAGGATTGGTCACCGCCATGACCACTGCAAAAGCCGCGCCGTCCGCTGCTGTGGTGAACCATTTGTGTCCGTTGATGAGGTAGCAATCGCCGTCGCGCACCGCCGTGGTCGCCATGCGGGTCGGATTCGAGCCGGCAAATTGTGGCTCGGTCATCGAAAAACAACTGCGAATCTGCCCGTCCATCAAAGGTTTTAGAAATCGCTCTTTAATTTCCGGCGAGCCGAATTTATGAATCAACTCCGTGTTACCGATATCCGGTGCCTGGCAGTTAAACACGTAATGCCCAAAAAACGGCGCGCGCGCCAGTGCCTCACTCACCTGCCCAAATTCACACAGCGTCAGCCCCAGGCCGCCTTCGCGCTCCGGCAGGTGCAGGCCCCACCAGCCGAGTGCTTTTACCTGTGCGCGTTTTGCGTTGAGTTGTTGAATGGTGGATTTCAGATGATGGTGCGAAAAGCTGGGTTCTAAAGGCAGTAATTCCTGTTCTACAAATTGTTGAATTTGTGGAAGTAGGGATTTCAGGCGTTCGGTGAGGAAGATGGGTTCCATGTGGCAAAACAATTTTCGTCAAAATAGCAAAAAATAGAAGTGCGGTGTAAGTTTCTATTGTAATTCTTCAAAAACAACGATCTATATCCACAAAGGCTCAGATTGCCAATCATTTGGAAAACCAATTGCTTTTATATCTACCACCGGGTACTTAATAAAAAGGCTTGAAATTTTATATTTAAAAGTGTGATTCGGATTCACAATATTTAGTAAATACAGGATAACAGAAAGTATGAAAAAAGTTCGATCATTGTTGTAAGCATTGATTAACCATTGCCGACGTGGTTTTTTGGGAATTCTGGGCTGAATACTCATTACTCGATTCCACAAGCGCGTGTGGTGCGCACAAACATTACGCACATAGACAATAGCGTGTAGCCAGGATTCAAAAGTTGAATCGTCTAATCCAAAATGGTTTGCAATGTCGCGTCTGTTCCTGCCAGATTTTAAATTTTTATAAAGCATGGATAGTGTTCCGAAAGAAATAATTTCCATTAACATCCAACTTGGCGGAAGCGGGTTATTATACTTATTTTTAAAAGCTATGATAAATTCCTCCTCACTTCTTTTAAATTCTGATCTAATCTTTTTTAAACATTTTTTATGTGAATTCGTATCTTTAAACAAATGAGTATGTCGAAACCAAAATGAGCCATGCTGATGTGATAAAATATAGATCATTTTAGCACGAATACTTACTTCAATTTTTTCCAGTTCCGATAGAATGAGTCGCCGAAGTTCTCTATCAAAACAATACAATTGAAATGCAGTGTCGAAAGTAGCAGTTGATTTAAAAAGGTGATTTTTTTTATCTTGCAATAAAGGGAACCAATAACCACTCAACCGATAGTAGCTAATATTTTCTAATAAATGAAGGGCTTTTGTATCATGCTCAATGTGCAAACCACGATTTTTCAACTGCTGGAGTTGATCTTTGTAAGACAGGGCTGGTTTGGTATAAGGGATTTTTGCCATTGTGTAAAATAGAAAGCCCACCCTGAGCGCGCTGATCTGACGGGAAGCGGGGTGAGCATGTTGCCGCAAATATAGAGCCTATTTGAATGTAAAGCAAGTGTTAAATGTAATTTTAAGATAAAAATTACCAAAAGCTTCTAACTTTCTCTATTTTACCCTCCACAAATTTTAAAAAATGCGATTTCAAAACAAAATAGTCCTCCTCACCGGCGGCAATTCCGGCATCGGGAAAGCCACGGCACTGGCGTTTTTGGCGGAAGGCGCACGGGTGATGATTGCCGATTTGGCGCAAACGGCAGGAGCGGATTTACAAGAAAAAGTGGCGTACCGACAAGTAGATGTGACGCAAAAAACGGCGGTCAAAAAATTGGTACAAGAAACCATTCAACATTTCGGCACGCTGGATATTTTGGTCAACAGCGCGGGCATCAGCGGCACGCGCGCCCGTGCGGATGCGTACCCGGAAGCCGATTTTGACGCGGTGATGAACGTAAATGTGAAAGGCACTTTGTTTGCCATGCAGGCAGCGTTGGTGTATTTTCGCGAGCAGCGGCGCGGCACCATTGTCAATATTGCTTCGATGGCAGGGCACATCGTTATGGCAGGGCACCTGGCGTACGCGGCAAGCAAACACGCGGTGCTGGGCATCACGAAGGCGGCGGCACTGGAGTTTGCGCGGCTGGGTGTGCGCATCAACGCGGTTTGCCCGGCGTTCACGCATACGCCGATGTTCGATGAGTTGGAAATGGAAGAGGCGATTCGCGAGGGATTGCGACAAGCAACTCCGATGAAACGTTTTGCCGATCCGAAAGAAATTGCGGCGAGTATTTTATTTTTGGCTTCCGACGAGGCTTCGTACATCACTGGCACGGGCTTGATGGTGGATGGCGGGATGATTTTGCAATAGAAAATGGATGCTGTGGATACTGGATACGGTAGATAAGGATAATTTCCTAATTTCTTAATTATACATGGTTTACAAACAAGCTTTTAATTTAAACAATAAAATTGCCCTCATCACCGGCGCGAGCAAAGGCATCGGCGAGGCAATTGCGCGGATTTTTGCAGCGTATGGTGCGAAGGTTGTTATCAATTCGCGGAAGCAGGAAGAACTCGACAAAGTGGCGGAAAGCATCCGGGCGGAAGGCAGCGCGTGCATCGGCGTGGCGGGCAATGCTGGGGATCCGATAGCTTGTAAAATGTTGATAGACAAAGTGGTAGAAACGTTTGGTGGTTTGGATATTTTGGTGAATAACGCCGCGACCAACCCCGTTTACGGTCCGGTTTTGAATGTCGAAGAATGGGCATTCGACAAAATTATGGCGGTGAACGTGAAAGCACCGTTTGTATTATCGAATCTGGCGCACCCGATTTTACAACAACGCGGCGGCGGTTCGATTATCCATATCAGTTCGGTGGCGGGCGACACACCTGATCCGGGCTTGGGCATTTACTCGGTGTCGAAAGCGGCTTTGAATATGCTCACCAAAGTGCAAGCCAAGGAATGGGGACAAGACGGCATCCGCGTGAACGCCATCGCGCCGGGCTTGATTAAAACCAAATTTTCGGAAGCCCTGTGGTCGAATGAAGACGTGCTGCAACGCTGGTCGAAAAACATTCCGATTGCGCGCATGGGCACGGTGGAGGAGATTGCGGCGTTGGCACTCTATCTGGCTTCGGATGCGTCGGGTTACTGCACGGGCGCGGTGCTCACGGCGGATGGGGGCATGACGATTTGAAAGTAGGCGGTTTGCAGTGGGCAGTGTGTCAACTTCATATACTGCCAACTGCCCACTGGATACTGCTTACTTATCATACTGATGCAAATTCAACTCCTCAATCAAGTTGATTAATTTTTCTGCATAAAATTTATCCGTTGCGTAACCGGCTCGTTTTAAGCCTATTGCCCAAGATTTATAATCCGATTTGCCGAGTTTGTACAAAGGCAGATAGCGATTGGCGCGCAGCAGGTGACTGTGGGCGCGGTAGCTTTCCCAGGCGTTGCCGTATTTGCGGAAAAAATCTTTGTGCGAATCATCGGTAAAATTGGTACAATGCCCCTTGCGGCAGCTGCGCGAAAAGCATTTCACGCCAAAGTGATTGTTGTTTTGAAGCGCCAGTCGGCTGTCGCCCGCGTTGCTTTCCAACAATCCCTGCGCCAGCACAATACTCGCCGGAATGCCAAATTTATCCATTTCCGTTTGAGCTACCTTTGCAAAGCGCTCTACGTAGGCTTTTTGTTTGAGTACCTTTGCCCGGTGGGCGGCAGTCATTTCCCGATTGGAAACGCCCGTTTCCGTGTAAGTCATATTAGAATAGGTGTTTGCCAGGTTGTCGTCCTGGCTTACCCGTTTTTTCGGCTTGGATGTCGGCTGTTTCATGGTTTCTGCTTTTTTCAGCAAAGAAACATTCACCGGATGTGCTTCCGAAAAAGCACCTTCGATCGCCTCCGGTGCAGCGAGTTCGTCTAAATGAACATTTGCACCCGGCTGTGCGCCGCTGAGGTACAAATCCACTTGGAGGTCTTTTTGATAAACCATATAAAACAGCGTGCCCAGCACGGCAATTTTCAAGCCGTGTTTCTTTAGTTGGCGTTGCAAGTAAAGGCGTACAACTTCGCGGCATTTTTGCCAGTCTATGGTAATAGGTGATGTGCGGTGATTCATCGTACAAATTGTTGGATTGAACCGCAATTTAAAACAATTTGTTTTTTAAATTCAAAATAATCAACCATTTTTTGTTTTTCTATTGTAAAAAATAAGTACAGCTTTTTGATTGCCAATATTTTATTAAAATCTGGTTAAATATTGGCGCGGTATTTTCTTACGTTTTACCTTTGCAAAAAATTTGTAAAAATCAAAAGTTTATGAGAAAATTATTGGTATTGGTGTTATGGATTGGCTTGGCTTTCAGCGCATCGGCGCAAAAGTACGGGCATTTGAATTTTGGAAATTTGCTTTCCGCTATGCCGGAAACGAAAGCGGCAGACGAAGCGTTGAAGCAATTTCAACAGGAGATGGTTGCCAAGAGCGACACGATGGCGAAAAAATTTCAAGCCAAATACGTAGCAGCCGCCAAAGACGTGCAGGAGGGTAAACTCTCGCCCCTGCAACAGCAGCAAAAAGAGGAGGAATTGAAAAAAGAGCAGGAAAGCATTGTACAATACCAGCAGGAGGTGAGTCAAAAAGTGCAGGCAAAACGCGAGGAATTGCTCAAACCGATCATTGACAAGGCGGAAAAAACGATCGCTGACCACGCAAAAACCAATGGCTATGTAATGGTGTTCGACACCAGTGTGTTTAACGCCATTCTGTTTGCCCAGGAAACCGATGATCTGATGCCCGCCATCAGAACCAAATTGGGCATTAAAGAAGAAGTGAAAAAGTAAAGGGTGACTGGTGAAATGTGATTTGCGAATGGGGATTGGAATTTGTAGATCACGAGTCATGAGTCACACATCACCAGTCACTTATTCCGTTTTCCGTGAATTTTTTGCTGAATATGCAGAAAGTCCTGCAGCTTTTCCGTATCCACTACGCCCAGCACCTGTCCGGTGGCATCCATTACCGGTGAGAGGTCATACGGCTGCCATTGCATTTTGCTGAATACCATTTTGAGTGAATCTTCCAGCCGGATTGTTTCATAATCCGTTCGTACAAAAAGAGCGATCGGTTGTTCCAACGCCTGGGCTTGCATCGCTTTCACCATATCTTCTTCAACCAGAATGCCCTGCAGTTGCTCGTTTGCATCAAAAACCAGAAAATTTTTTTCCAAACCGCCCCTCAAATGCGCCGCCGCCGTTTGCATCAGGTCATCCGTTTGCAAGCGTGTAAATTGCACCCGCAGCACATCCGCCGCC
>Ga0224722_1000188_pt1 | contig 35625 bp, 33 predicted proteins | sample Balambano_FR1_Me_FD_161646 | JGI IMG/M metagenome (GOLD analysis project Ga0224722, IMG submission 161646) | Freshwater sediment microbial communities from Lake Towuti, South Sulawesi, Indonesia - Balambano_FR1_MetaG | ecosystem: Environmental > Aquatic > Freshwater > Lake > Sediment | place... | reverse complement strand
GGGGAATGGGATAGGAATGTGATATTGATACAAATATAGAGAAGGTGATGCGATACAAATTTTCTTTTGAAAAATTGAGGGTATGGGAAGATGCAATGCGTTTAGTGCAAGAATTGTATAAACAAACAGGAAGTTTTCCTAAAGAAGAACGATATGGTCTGACGGATCAGCTTCGTCGGGCAGCGGTATCTATTCCTTCCAATTTAGCAGAAGGAAATGCAAGGAATTCTCTAAAAGAACAAGTTCGCTTTACAGAAATTGCATTTGGTAGTTTGATGGAAGTACAATGTCAAATTCAAATTGCCGAACGCTTGAAATATTGGTCAGAGGAAACAACCAATCAACTTACAGAGGCTGTGGCAGCTATTGCCCGGCAACTTAATGCCTTGCGCGATAGCCAGTCGGATCGGTTAGCAGAACCGGAGGTAGAATATCTATCCCCCCATTCCCCCATTCCCCCATCCTCCTGTTTTGTGCACGAAACTGCAATGGTTGACGACGGTGCCCAAATAGGCGAAAACACCAAAATCTGGCATTTCTGTCACATCATGCCCAAAGCGGTGATCGGTGCGGATTGCAGCCTGGGTCAGAATGTGTTTGTTGCCAATGGCGTGACGCTGGGTAATAATGTAAAAATTCAAAATAACGTTTCGATTTACGAAGGTGTAGTGTGTAAAGACGACGTTTTTTTAGGACCTTCCATGGTGTTTACCAATGTGTATAACCCGCGCAGTGCCGTGAATCGCAAAGGCGAATACATGAAAACCATCGTGGGGAAAGGCGTGACGATCGGCGCAAACGCAACGATTGTATGCGGCTACAACATCGGGGCATATGCCTTCATTGGTGCCGGCGCAGTGGTGACCAAAGAAGTGCCGCCGTATGCCCTGATGGTGGGCAACCCGGCACGGCAGATCGGCTGGATGAGCGAATACGGCGAGCGGCTGCGGTTTGATGAAACGGGCGAAGCGGTGTGTTCGGGAAGTGGAGAACGGTATCAATTAACGAATCAACAAGTCGTAAAAATTGCCTGAATATGCAAAATTTTGCATTGATCGGAGCGGCAGGTTACATCGCGCCGCGCCATTTGCGAGCCATCCAGGAGACGGGCAACCAACTCATCGCCGCGCTGGATCCGCATGATTCGGTAGGCGTGCTGGATCGGTATTTTCCGGAGGCAGATTTTTTTACCGAATTTGAACGCTTTGACCGTCATATCGAAAAATTCAAACGCGAACGTGGCAGGCTTGATTTTTTGACCGTGTGTTCGCCCAATTACCTGCACGATGCCCACATTCGATTCGGCTTGCGGCACGGCGCGGATGTGATTTGTGAAAAACCGTTGGTACTCAATCCCTGGAACGTGCAAGCCTTGCAGGAGATTGAAAAAGAAACCGGCAGACGAATTTATACCATTTTACAATTGCGGCTGCACCCGGTGATCAGGGCGTTGAAAGCAAAAATGACGACTATTCCAAAGGGAGCCAAACAGGATATTGACCTGACCTACATCACCGCGCGCGGCAATTGGTACTACGCCAGTTGGAAAGGCGATGGGAGCAAATCAGGCGGTATTGCCACCAACATCGGCATACATTTTTTTGATATGCTGACCTGGATTTTCGGGGCGGTGCAGGAAAACGTGGTGTATCTCCACACGCACGACCGCGCGGCGGGCTATCTCGAACTGGAAAAAGCGCGGGTACGCTGGTTTTTGAGTATCAATGCCGAGACGCTGCCGCTGGAAGTCCAACTGAAGGGCGCACGCACCTACCGCTCCCTGACCATGAACGGCGAGGAGGTAGCATTCAGCGAGGGCTTCGCCGATTTGCATACGCTGAGTTATGAAAAGATTTTGGAAGGCGAGGGTTTTGGTATTGAAGCGACCTACGATTCGATTGTAACCGTGCAACAAATTCGCAGCGCGAAACCCATCGGTTTGCAGGAAAATCACCATCCCCTGGCGGCATTGCCTTTGAGCAAGCACCCGTTTGAATCCAAAACCGGCGTGATGTCGCAATAATGGAGCCTTGGAGTAATGCACAGCACTATAACACTATAACACTGTAAATTTTGAAAATCCTAGTTACCGGCACGGCAGGTTTTATCGGCTTTCACCTGGCAAATCGCCTGGTGGAGCGCGGCGACGAAGTGGTCAGCCTCGACATAATTAATGATTATTACGATCCAAACATCAAGTACGACCGGCTTCGCTGCGCGGGGTTTGCCGCTGAAAAAATTGCGTACAATCAACTGATTCAGAGCGAAAAGCACCCCAATCACCGGTTTATCCAACTGGCGTTGGAAGACCACGAAGCCCTGGATCAACTCTTTGCCCGGGAGCGGTTCGACGCCGTTTGCAATCTGGCGGCACAGGCAGGCGTGCGCTACAGCCTCGTCAATCCGCGCGCCTACATCAACAGCAACATTGTAGGTTTTATTAATATTTTAGAAGCCTGCCGGCACTACCAGGTCAGTCATTTGGCGTATGCCAGCAGTTCGAGCGTGTATGGGCTGAACGAGCGGATGCCGTTTTCCACCGCCGACAACGTGGACCACCCCATGTCCTTGTACGCTGCCAGCAAGAAGAGCAACGAACTCATGGCGCATACCTACAGCCATTTGTTTGGCTTGCCCACTACCGGCTTGCGGTTTTTCACGGTATATGGTCCCTGGGGGCGCCCCGACATGGCACTTTTCCTGTTTACCAAAGCCATTCTGGCAGGCGAGCCGATTCAGGTGTTCAATCATGGCAACATGGTGCGCGATTTTACCTATGTAGCAGACATTGTAGAAGGCATCGTGCGAGTGATTGACCATCCGCCTGTGGGCAATTCCGACTGGAATCCACACCATCCGGACCCTGCTTCCTCCCCGGCACCGTACAAAATTTATAACATCGGCAATCAAAACCCCGTTAAACTGCTGGATTTCATCGAAGCCATTGAGCAAAAACTCGGCAAAACCGCTCAAAAAGAGTTTCTGCCTATCCAGGCGGGCGATGTGGCTGCCACGTATGCCGATGTGAATGATTTGGTGAAAAATTTAGACTATAAACCGCTTACATCCGTTCATACCGGTATTAGTCATTTTATTGACTGGTACAAGGATTATTATCACATAGAGGAGCGATGAAATTCTAAAATGTATTAACATTGTAGAAAAAGAGGGCTTATGTTCGGATGGTTTAAAAAGAAGGAAGAAACGGTTTATGATTTTTCACAATTGCAGGTGGATCTTCACTCGCATTTGATCCCCGGTATTGACGATGGTGCCGACACGCTGGAAACTTCCCTGCAACTCATTCGGGCTTTACAAAATCTGGGTTTCAAACAATTATACACTACGCCCCACGTCATGTCGGATTTGTATCCGAATACGAAAGCCAACATTCTGGAAGGACTGCAACAGTTAAGGCAAGCCGTAAAAGCAGCGGGGCTGGAGGTAGAAATCGGCGCGGCGGCAGAATATTACATGGATGAATACTTTGAAAATATCATTCGCAACGAAGAAATATTAGCACTACCCCATAATCGGGTGTTGGTGGAAATGTCTTTTGTAACGGCACCGCCGAATCTATTTCATTATATTTTTAAATTACAAACCAAAGGCTACAAACCCATTCTGGCGCATCCGGAGCGGTATTTATTTTTGAAAAAAAATTTTAGTGAATACATCCGGCTCAAAGAATACGGCTGTGAGTTTCAACTGAATATTTTGTCCCTCATCGGGCATTACGGTAAGCCGGTGCAGGAAGTTGCTTTCAAATTATTAAAAAATAAAATGATTGACTACCTCGGCACCGATCTGCACCACCAGCGGCACGCCGAGCTGTTGCAGGAAGCCCTGCACGACCGCAAAGTGCGCGACCTACTCGGTAGCTATGAATTTGCCAATGCACAGCTGATAAGCCCTACGGTAGAAACATTGAATTAAAACTGAATTTTTTCAGATATTTACACAACCAATCCTCCCAATTTGATGCAAAAATTTGTGTTTTACCTGATTCTGGTATTTACAATCGCGCTGGCATACAGTTGCGTTTCATATAAAGAACTGGTTAATTTTAACGAGGGACCCGCCTTCCCCCCTACACCGGAAGCCATTGCGGGCATCCCGGAAATTCGCATCCAACCGGATGATATTCTGGCCATTCAGGTGAGCCTGCAGTTTGAGTTGTCACAGACCGACCGCACGCCTTTTCCCGGTCAAGCCGGCAGCAACATTGCCAGTGCTAACGACGGATACCTGGTGGATAAAAACGGCTATATTGATTTCCCGATCATTGGCAAAGTGAAACTGGGTGGGCTTACGACGGCAGATGCCAAAAAGCAGATTGCCCTGAGCCTGCAACAATATTATAAAGATCCGATTGTCAACATCCGCTTTGTCAATTTCAAATTTACGGTATTCGGCGAGGTGGCGGCACCTGGTACTTACACTATTCCTGAAGAACAAATCACGATTTTGGAAGCCATCGGCACGGCGCGGGATTTGACCACGTATGCCAACCGCACCAATATTCTGATCATTCGGGAGCAGGACGGCAATCGGGAATTCGGGTATATCAATCTGCGCTCCAGGGAATTGTTTAAATCGCCCTATTTCTACTTGCGCCCGAATGATGTCATTTATGTAGAGCCTTTGAAAGAAAAAGTAAATACGGTGCAAGATCGAGTCAATAGAGTGTTACCCTGGGTAGGGCTCGGCACTACGCTTATTAACTTGATTATTATTATAACCCGTAATTAATTTACACATTTAAAATTGTAAGCTTTGAGTCAGAATGGAACCTACAACTTTTCCGACCCTTTTGTAGAGGCGGAAAAACCGATTGATATAAAGCAGTTGTTGTACAAATACCTGTTGCAATATTGGTATTTGTACGCACTGGGTTTAGTCATTGCACTTACGGTGGCGTATGTGCGGCTGCGCTATTCCACCAAACAGTACCAGGTGAGCAGCACAGTACTCATCAAAAGCCCGGAGGCGGGTACTTCGGGGGAGGAAGTGTCGCAGGAATTTTTACTGAGCGAACTGGGGCTTGGCTCGCCCAATAAAAACGTGCAAAACGAAACACAGATTCTCAAATCGCGGACGCTGATGATGGAGGTAGTGAAAAAACTCAAGCTCCACATCGTGTACGATATGAAAGGGCGCATCCGCAATGGTGAGCAGTACTTAAATAGCCCTATTTTGCTCGACACGTTTCAGTTGCTGCCGGGCGTGGGCGGCTTTGCGCTGGAACTGGCACCCAATGGCTCGGATGGGTTCAAAATCATGCAGGGCGAAACGGGTACAGCTTACAACTATGGCGACACTATTGCTTTGCCTGTGGGTACGTTTGTGTTTCGGCGCAACCCGGTTACCCCCTGGGACAACTACCGGATGCTGATTCGCTCGCTCGACCCGGAAGCCGTAGCACAGGGCTACGCCGGCAAAGTGGGCATCAAGGTAGTGGAAGAGTGGTCGAATGTGCTCAACCTTACGTTGAAAGACCCCGTGCCGGAAAAAGCCGCTGATGTACTCAATACACTGGTGGAGAAATACAACCAGGAAGCGATCAAAGATAAAAATCGCGCTGCCGAAAATACCTATCTGTTTATTAATGAACGGCTTAAATTTCTGACGAACGAACTGGCGGAAGCCGAAGGCAGCGTGGAGCAGTTTAAAACCCGTAACGTCATTCCCACTGATATTGCGCAAAATGTGAGTACTTTTTTGAGTGAATTTACATCGAATGACAACGAACTCTCGCGGTTGGAAATTGAAATGAACATCCTGCAAAATCTGGAAAATGACCTCTCTACGGATCGCAATACCAACGAACTCCTGGCGGTCAATTTGCTCAGCAGCAGCGGTGTCACCGGCGAAGTATCTAATTACAACGAATTGATCCAGGAGCGAAAACGCAAATTGGCTACCTACACTGAAAATCACCCCGTTGTTACCCAACTTTCCGACCAGATTGCCGCCGCACGCGTCATCATGCTCTCTACGGTGCGCAACACCCGCCGCAATTTGCAAAAAACGATCTCTGCCCTGCGCACCCGCAACAATGAACTACAGGGCAAACTGCGCAATATGCCGAGTATGGAACGTAATCTGATTGAAATTGTCCGGCAAAAGAATATAAAAGAAAATTTGTATATTTATTTACTGCAAAAACGGGAAGAAGCCGCCCTTTCCATGGCAGTAACGGTGTCGAACGCACGGGTCATTGACGGTGCCCGCCCCAACTATTCGCCCATAGAACCCAAGTCGAGCCTCATGTATGCCATGGCTTTGCTGCTGGGGCTGGGATTGCCCCTGGCATTTGTGGTGACTAAAGACCTGCTCAACGATAGTATTCAAACGATTGATGATATTAAAAAAAATACCAGTGTACCGCTGTTGGGAATGATTGCATACAGCAATACCAAGCAAAACATAGTGGTAAGTAAGAGCAGTAGAACGGCAATAGCAGAGATGTTTCGGATGCTGCGTACCAATCTACAGTTTGTAAATGCAGGTGAATCGCCGCAGGTCATTCTGATTACTTCCGGTGCAAGCGGCGAGGGTAAAACTTTTGTGACGATCAACCTGGGTGTGAGCATCGCTATTTCCGGCAAACGTACTTTGTTGGTGAGTTTAGATTTGCGTAAGCCCAAAATCGGCAAATACCTCGAAAAAGAAGAAATGAGCCAGGGTTTAACCAGCTACCTCATCGGTGAAGCCCGTCTGGAGGATATTATCCAAACCAGCGATGTGCATCCCGACCTGTTTTTCATTCCCTGCGGACCCATCCCGCCCAATCCGGCAGAACTGATTATGCAGGATCGGATGAAAACACTTTTTGAAACCTTGCGGCAGGAGTTTGATTTCATTCTGATAGATACCCCGCCGGTGGGCTTGGTGTCGGATGCACTCCTGCTCAACGAACACATTACCGGCTCGGTGTTCATCGTGCGGCACGGCGAAACCAAAAAAGGCGTGGTCAAATTTGTGGATGAGCTGTACAAAGAAAAAAAACTGCGCCGCTTGTCGCTGGTACTCAACGGTGTAAACGCCCGTGGACGTTATGGTTACGGGTATGGTTATGGGTATGGATATGGATATGGATATGGATATGGGTACGGCTACTACGAAGAAGAGCAGGGCAGTAAAAAGCGTGCCAAATTAAAACAGGGCTGAGCCGACCTTTACTACCCTAAAAAACGAATGTAATTCCTATGGTAAAATCTAATTTGCCCGACCCGGAATCCGCTCCGCTCATTGTCATAAAGCCGTCGAAAGGCTGGCAATCTGTGGATTGGAAGGAAATTTACCGCTACAAAGACCTCTTGTATTTTCTCACGGTACGCGGCATCAAGGCAAAATATGCACAGTCGGTACTGGGTGTGGGCTGGGCGGTAGTTCAGCCACTCATGACAACGGTCGTTTTTACAGTGGTTTTTGGAAAATTTGCGGGGGTGACTTCCGACGGCGTGCCGTACGCCGTTTTCAGCCTGACGGCAATGGTTCCCTGGAATTATTTTTCCACCACGCTCAATGAATCCGCCGGAAGTTTGATTGCCAATGCCAATATGATTAGCAAAGTCTATTTTCCGAGGCTGGTGTTACCACTGTCGTCCGTACTTTCGCGATTGCTGGATTTTGTAATCGCATCTTGTCTGTTAGCCGGTTTTCTGATTTATTTTCAAATCACCCCAACGATTTACATACTGGCATTGCCACTGCTCATTGTCATCTTGCTATTGGCTTCGCTGGGCATTGGCATGATCTTAGCCGCCATGGCAGTGCAGTACCGCGATGTCAAGCACGCCTCGGGTTTTCTGGTACAACTGCTGATGTACGCCGCCCCGGTGGTGTACCCGGCTTCTCGCGTCCCGGAAAATATCCTGTTTTGGTACAGCCTCAATCCAATGGTGGGCGTAATCGAAGGCTTCCGCTCGGCATTGCTCAATACGAATCCGATGCCCTGGAATCTGATTTTGGAAGGTGGCATCGTTGCCATCGCACTTTTTGTGTTCGGCACGTTTTATTTCCGTAGAATGGAGCGCATTTTTGCGGATGTGGCATAAGGGTGGAATGGGAGTAATGGGTGGAACGGGTTGAATGGGTGGAATGGGATGCCCTTTTAACTCAATACCCCGTACCTTTTCAATCACCCATTACCCCATTGTACCCATTACCCCATTGTACCCATTACCCCCATGATTTACACATTTCCTTTTGAAAAATTAGAAGTTTGGCAATTGGCGAGGCAATTGGTAAATAAAATTTATCTTACAACCGGGCAGTTTCCAACTTCAGAACGCTTTGGCTTGACCAGCCAGGTCAATCGGGCAGTGGTTTCTGTTGCTTCTAATATTGCAGAAGGAGAAGGAAGACCTTCCAAAAAAGATAATATACGATTTTTGAGTATTGCATGGTCAAGTTTGATGGAAGTAATGAATCAACTGATTTTGGCAAAAGATTTAGGCTATTTGACAGAAGCCCAACTTGCAGATTTGCGAGAAGAGGTCAGGGTGTTAAGCAACAAAATCAATTCCTTGTATCAATATCGAAAAAATAAGGGGTAGGGACGATGGGTGGAACGGGTTAAACGGGTATAATGAGTGGAAAGAATTAAAGTTGATTACTTCTTCCCCATTCAACCCATTCCCCCCATTCAACCCATTTCTCCCATTCAACCCATTCCCCCCTTCCACCAAAAACATGAGTAAAACCGTCATAGAAGTCAACAACCTGAGCAAACGCTACCGCATTGGCGTGAAAGAGCAGCGCAACGAGACCTTTGCAGGGCAGATCCTCTCCACGCTCAAAGCACCCGTTGAAAATTTTCGCCGCCTGCGTTCCATGAGCAAATTCGGTGCCGAAGATGAGAGCGTTTTCTGGGCACTGCGCGACATCAATTTTGAGGTCAAAGAAGGCGAAGTGCTGGGCATCATCGGGCACAATGGTGCGGGCAAAAGTACCCTGCTCAAAATTCTTTCCCGAATTACCGAGCCAACGAGCGGTGAAATCAAAATCAGAGGACGCATCTCCGCCCTGCTCGAAGTAGGCACCGGCTTCCACCCCGACCTCACCGGGCGCGAAAACGTGTACATGAACGGCACCATCCTGGGCATGACCAAGCGAGAAATAGATGCCAAATTTGACGAAATGGTGGATTTCAGTGGAGTAGAAAAACATATTGATACCCCTGTCAAGTTCTACTCCTCTGGGATGAAAGTGCGGCTGGGCTTTGCGGTAGCGGCACATTTGGAGCCGGAGATACTGATTTTAGACGAAGTGCTGGCCGTAGGGGATGCGGAGTTTCAAAAGAAATGCTTAGGAAAAATACAAGATGTAGCAGAGAACGATGGACGAACTATATTGTTTGTAAGTCATAATATGGCGGCTATTAAGAGTCTTTGTAACAATGTACTTTTTCTAAAAAATGGAAAAGTGAGAAGGCGGGGAGTAGCCCACCAAGTGGTTCAGGAATATTTAGAAGAGGGAATCAATTTGGAGAGAGGAATAAAATTTAAAGATAAAAAAAATGAATTTGTAGATTTAAAAAGCGTGGAAATAATAAGTGATGAAGAAGTATTAAAAATTGATAAGCCTTTAGCAATAAAGTTTACTTATGTTGTTTTTTCTAAAATCGAACTCAACTTAAGCCTTGTACTTTACACCGTGGATGAAATTCCAGTTTTTAACACAGGTACTTTTATTGAACAAACTTTAAAAGGAACCTACGAAGCCACTTGTTACATACCCGCTAATTTTCTAAATGATGGTTTATATACGTGCAGAATTTTGTTTGTAAAAGAAGGATCTGTCGCACTGGCAGACTTCTATAATGTTATCAGTTTTGAGATGTTTGAGTCCACCAGACTGGGGAATTGGTATGGAAAATGGATAGGTGTTGTGCGTCCTAAACTTGAGTGGGATCTACATTGTCTGGATAAATCAACAATTAATGGTTAATAGAATCAAAAAAAAATTTAAAAGGCATTTCTTTCTGACACCTGCTAAGCCAAAAAAAGAGGGAAGCCGGGAATGCCCGGTTTGTGGAAGTAGTAATATCGCTATGCGCCCGTTGGATATGTATTATTTTAAAAATTTATATGAAAATCAATATATCCACAACATTTTCTACGCAGAAACCATCAATTTTCCGGAATACTCCTGTTCAATTTGCGGAGCGGCTGATCGAGCGAGACTCTATGCGATATATTTTAAACAAAAATTACTAAATAAGGATGACAATATTAAGTTATTAGATATTGCTCCTGATAATTCTTTACGCAACTTCATTAAAACGAAGTTATCCGTGGATTATCGCTCGGCTGACTTATTTATGGAGGATGTGGATGACAGGGTGGATATATGTGATATGAAAACCTATGGCGACAATCTGTTTGATATTTTCATCTGCTCGCACGTGTTAGAACATATTGAGGATGATGCAAAAGCTATTGCAGAACTTTATCGAGTTTTAAAACCGGGTGGCTGGGGCATTGTCATGGTACCTATTTTATTAAATTTGGAAAATACTTATGAAAATTCAACTGCAAGAACTCCCGAAGAGTGCTGGAAACACTTTGGGCAAGATGACCATGTGCGAGCTTACTCCAAAAAAGATTTTGTAAAAAAACTAGAGGCAGGAGGTTTTAAGGTAAGCCAGTTAGGCGTCGACTATTTTGGGCAAGATACCTTCGAAAAATATGCCATTCATCCCCGGTCTGTTTTGTATATCGCTGCTAAATGATACCCGTAACTAAGCCTTTTCTACCGCCTCAAGAAGAATACAATCAATTGTTAGCAAGCATCTGGCAGCGTAATTGGCTGACCAATAACGGACCATTAGTAAATGAGTTGGAACTACGCTTAAAGGAATATTTAAATATTGATCACCTTCTTTTTTTGACTAACGGAACCATTGCGCTACAAATTGCTATAAAAGCATTAGAACTTAAAGGCGATATTATTACTACGCCTTTTTCTTACGTAGCTACCACTTCCAGTATTGTTTGGGAAGGATGCAATCCAGTTTTTGTAGATATTGATTCAGAAACATTAAATATTGATCCTAACAAGATAGAGCAAGCCATCACCCCTGATACCAGTGCCATACTAGCCACGCACGTGTATGGAAATCCATGTGATGTAGAAGCAATTGAAGCCGTCGCGCAAAAGCATAGTTTAAAAGTAATTTACGATGCTGCCCATGCGTTCGGCGTGACCTACAAAGGAAAATCTTTATTTTTATACGGAGATATCAGTACCACAAGTTTTCACGCTACCAAACTGTTTCACACGGTGGAAGGCGGCGCTGTAATAACAAAATCGCCCGATTTACTTAAAAAAATGGTGTTTTTAAGAAACTTTGGACACGATGGGCAAGAGACCTTCAACGGAGTGGGTATCAACGGTAAAAATTCAGAATTGCACGCCGCAATGGGTTTGTGTAATATAAAATATGTCAATGAAATTATTAACCGCCGCAGGGAACTAACCGAACATTATCACAAGCGATTGACACCACTCCAAGTGAAACGTCCAAAACTAGTTGATCCTGAAAATTATAATTACGGATACTATCCAATTCTTTTTGAAAGTGAGAAACAATTACTGAAAGCTAAAGAAGTATTGGAAAAACATTATGTGTATCCCAGAAGGTATTTTTATCCGGCACTTAGTAACCTCGGCTACGTTACAGCCGCGGACGTGCCTGTTTCTTTATCCGCAGCTTCCCGGATACTGTGTTTGCCATTATATTATCAATTATCAAAAGAAGAGCTGGATTTCGTGGGGAGAATCCTGCTTCGTACTCAGAATTATAGCTGAATGAAAGCAGCAATAATGCAACCCTATTTCTTTCCTTATCTTGGATACTATAGTTTAATTAAACACAGTGATAAGTGGATACTATTTGATGTAGTACAGTTTATCAGACACGGATGGATTGAGCGAAATAGAATACTTAAGCCGGGCGAAGGCTGGCAATATGTTAAAGTTCCATTAGAAAAACACAATAGATCAACGCTTATCAAAGATATAAAAATAAAAAATCAAGAGCCATGGAGGGAATTAATTATAGCACAACTACAGCATTACAAAAAAAAGGCTCCGTATTTCAATCAGACTATTCAAGTTGTTGAGAATGCTTTAAATATTGAAACAGATAATATAACGGTTTTAAATGATCATATACTAAAAAAGACTTCAGAATATATTGGACTGAGCTATCAGTCTAGTATATTATCAGATATGAACATGCCAATCTATGACATTAGAGAACCGGATGAGTGGGCTTTAAATATATGCCTCAGTGTTGGAGCAAATAGCTATGTAAATCCGCCGGGAGGGATTAAGATATTTGATAAAACTAAATATGAAAAACATAAAATAAAATTAAACTTTTTAAGCATCATATTATTAGAGTATAATCAAAGGAGAATTCCTTTTGAGCCGGGGTTATCTATAATTGATGTGATGATGTTTAATGAACCTGATAAAATAAATGGTATGTTAGATAGATATGATCTACTCTGATAAAGCAATTGGTGGTTATTTTGAGCTGGAATTAAACTCTTCTGAAGAATATTACTCAAATCTACTTGCTTTAAATACAGGTCGAAACGCGCTGGAATATATATTGAAGGTAAGGGAGTATATTAAAGTGTATATACCATATTATATATGCGAAGTCGTACTTGAAGCTTTTATTAAAACAAATACTAAATATGAGTTTTATTCCATCAACATACTTTTAGAGCCTACACAAATCATTGATTTAAAAAGTAGGGAGGCAATTTTATACGTTAATTATTTTGGAATCAAGAATAAATTTGTAAAACAATTAGCTAATACATCCAAAGACATCATAATTGATAACACGCAAGCATTCTTTGATGCCCCTATTCCAGAAATAGATACGTTTTATTCATGCAGAAAATTTTTTGGAGTCCCTGACGGAGCATATCTAAGTATAAACAAAATAATGGATCAAGAATTTCAAGTGGATAATTCTTTGAATCGTTTAGACCATTTGTTTCAAAGGATAGAACTGAATGCCGAGGAAGGGTATGCATCTTTTAAAGAGGCTGATAGGCTATTGATGAATCAACCAATCAAACAAATGTCTAAATTGACTCATAAGTTAATGAAAAACATTAACTATGAGTATATCAAAAAACGACGACTTACCAACTATAATCATTTACATGAAAAATTAAATAAAACCAACAAATTTACTTGGCTAGGCGATTCAGAATTAAACGCTCCATTGATTTATCCTTACTTATCTGATAGAGAAGATTTGAAGCATCTTTTAATAAAGGACAAAGTTTTTGTAGCAACTTACTGGCCAAACATATATAATTGGGTAGGGGCAGAATCAATGGAATATGAGCTAACCAGCAATTTGGTTTGCATCCCCATTGATCAAAGATATACGGAGTTGGAGATGGAATATATAGTAAACCTTATTCTTAGTTAAAACCTTGAACGTCTATATTCGCCCTTTACAATTAGAAGATGCTATGACTTCATATATGTGGAGGAATAACTCAATTATATGGCAATATACAGGAAATCGTCCGGATAGATTAATTACACCTGAAATAGAAAAAATATGGTTATTGGACGCTTTAAATAGGAAAGATGAAAAACGCTTTGCTATATGTGTAGAGGAGACCGATAAATATATAGGAAACGTTCAGCTAACCCATATTGAAAATGGAAAAGCTCAGTTTCATATTTTCATAGGAGAACAGGAGTATTGGGGGTATGGTTTGGCAAAACAGGCTACTTTCCAAATACTAGATTATGGATTTGAAGTTTTAAAACTAGAAGAAATTTATCTGAATGTTAAAAAAGACAATATTGTAGCCGTCAAATTGTACGAGAAATGCGGATTTAAAATTTCAAGCAACACCGAGCAGAATCTCTTAATGACGATATTAAGAAATGAAAGATGAATCGCAAAAATTTTTGTTAGTGAGTGTTTTTATGATGACCTACAATCATGCGCCGTATATAGAACAAGCACTAAAAGGTATATTGTTACAACAAGTGGTTTTTAATTTAGAAATTGTTGTTGGAGAGGATTGCAGCACTGATGGTACCAGAAGTATCATAAAGCAGTATGCAGAAAAACACCCTGAAAAATTTAAATTAATTTTACAACAACAAAACGTAGGAGCTCATAGAAATCAGATAGACATTTTGAGTGCTTGCCAAGGTAAATACATCGCCCTATGCGAAGGAGACGACTATTGGACTGATCCCCTAAAACTTCAAAAACAGGTAGATTTTCTGGAAGCCAGCCCCGACTTTGCCATTTGTTTTCATAAAGTGCAACTCCTAAAGGAAGGGAAACTTATAGAAGACGACTTAACCAACGTACCGGCACAGGTCTCTACCATTGAAGATTTAGCTAACGAAAACTATATTCACACGCCCTCTTGTGTATTTAGAAATTACGGACAGAACTCATTTGGCGAACATTTTATAGCTGCTCCGCTGGGAGATTACTATCTGCACATTATGAATGCGCGTTTTGGCAAAATTTATCATCTGGAGGAGACAATGGCAGTGTACCGTATTCATAGTAATGCTACGTGGAATACTACTTCTGTTATACACCGCTACGAAAAAACCTGTCAATCTATCGCGTATATCCTGGCTGATTTAGACCAATCGTTCGCCGAAGCGCGATTTAGGTTGACGAATCGGTATGTTGCTTTGCTGCAAGCTTTACTAAACCATCAGGAATTAACAGCGGAAAGAAAAAAGCAGATACTACGCCATGCTACGCTGCTTCCTACGCTTGAGTTGGTGTTGCTGGTACTTGATAAAGCGGATCATATAGAAAGGCTTAAATTAGAGGCAAAATTTTTAAAGAAGGAACGAAATTCTTTCCTTAAAATGTCAAAATACGCGCTAAGAGCCCTCTTGAAACGAAGGCAAACAAAAAACAATGAGCAAAGTGGAGAATCGTAATACTACTCTACCCCCTGTATCTATTTGTGTGCCTACCTACAACGGTGCACTTCATTTGACAATGTGTCTAGAGAGTATTCTGGCGCAAACCTATAAGCACTTTGAATTGCTCATAATAGACGATTGCTCGACCGACCACACTATAAAAATTGCGCAGGAATACGCCGCAAAAGATGTACGTATCACAGTTTTTAAAAATGAAAAAAATCTGGGTTTGGTGGGCAACTGGAACCGGTGTGTAGAACTGGCAAAAGGCGAATGGATCAAATTTGTCTTTCAGGATGATGTGATTTATCCAACTTGCCTGGAAAAGATGATGCAGTTGGCTCATCAAGGTAATGCTTTCGTATATAGCGCAAGAGACCTGATATGGGAAGCAGATACACCGCCAACTATCCAAAAGATATTCAAAAACCATCAAAAATTTGTGCAGGAGGTATTTAAAACCTCTACACAGATCACGGCGAAGCAATTTGCCGAAGCAGTCATCGCAAATCCATTTCAAAATCTGATTGGTGAGCCTACTTTTGTTTTGTTAAAAAAAGAATTATTTTCTCAATTCGGCTTTTTTGAAGCCGCACTGATCCAAATTTGTGATTCAGAGTATTGGAATCGCATCGGTACGAATATCGGCGCGGCTTATGTCAATGAAGTGCTTGGTGCTTTTAGAGTTCATGGTAACTCGGCTACTGCCAACAACAGAAAAAAAGCAAGATTGACTTTTGAGGTACTCATTTATTTGCACTGCTTGGCGTTTAGCCCGTATTACAAAGCACTTAGGGGGTTTGCCAAAAGGAGTCAACCACCTGAAAATTTTAAAAAAATATTGAAAGCCAGAGCGCAACGCATTTACTGGAAATTGCGCGGAGAACAGCAGCAGGAAATATTAGATGAATGGAGTAAAGTTACAAAATTATATCCTGTCATCAACAAACTAAGCAAACCGACTCTTTATTTTTATTGGAATAAAATAAAAGCCCGGTTGAAATATTCATTGGAAAACCGCAGGAAGCCCCACCAACAATAGCCCTCCAAAGTTAACCACTTGAAAGAAACGATCTACACCGCTCATGCTACTGCCCGGCAGTCGGTTCGGGAGTTTTTTCAAATCGCTGCCGACCTCCCGCAAGCCTTCCGCCTGGGTTACCGCCTGGCTCGGCGCAATGTGGCGGCGCAGTACCGGCAGTCGGTGCTGGGCTTGTTCTGGACGGTGCTGCCACCGCTCGCCAATGCCCTGGTGTGGATCTTTCTGCACACACAGCAGGTGGTGCGTTTGGAGGAGGCACCGGCGGTGTCATATCCGGTGTTTGTGTTTACCGGCACATTGCTATGGCAATTGTTTAGCCGGGCGATTCAGGCAGTGCTTAATAGTCCGCAGAGCAATAGAATGTTACTTGCAAAAATCAATTTTCCACGCGAGGCACTGTTGTTTAGTGCTTTGTTGGAAGTATTGTTTAATGCTATAATTACCGGGCTGATTATTATAATAGTGCTGCTGCTATACGGTGTGCCACTGGGTGTGCATACACTGTTGACCCTCTTTGGTATTGTGGGAATTATCCTACTGGGCATGGCAATCGGGCTGTGGCTGTTTCCTTTATCTATGTTATACCGCGATGTTGCATTGGGCTTGCCCATTATATTACAATTTGCCATGTACCTCACGCCGGTGGTATATCCTACGCCAACTTACACCGGCTGGGCAAAAATATTGCAGTACAATCCCATTTCGCCTGTGTTAGAAACCACCCGTAATTGGATGTTGAATATGCCGGCGGGGTCGCCTTATCTCAGTTTTGTGCTGGTATTGAGTATTTCATCGTTTCTGCTATTGATTGGAATTGTCCTGTACCGGCTGTCTATGACTATTATTATCGAACGAATTGGCAGCTAAATAAGTGCAGGAAGTATTAATAGAAGCCGGTGGCGTATCCAAAAAATTTTGTAAAAACCTGAAACGCTCGCTGTGGTATGGTACGAAAGACCTGGCAGCCACGTTTTTGGGATTGTCAGAAAATCGGACGACACTGCGCCAGGACGAATTCTGGGCGGTCAAAGACGTGTCGTTTCAGTTGCGACGCGGGGAGTGTCTGGGGCTGCTTGGCTACAACGGTGCCGGCAAAAGCACCCTGCTCAAAATGCTCAATGGCTTAATTCGCCCGGATGAAGGCGAGATTCGAATACGCGGGCGGGTAGGAGCACTCATCGAACTCGGCGCGGGTTTCAACCCCATCCTGAGCGGGCGCGAAAATGTGTATATCAACGGGCAAATACTGGGCTTGAGTAAAAAAGACATTGACAACCGATTTGATTCCATTGTAGATTTTGCCGCCATTGCCGATTTTATTGATGCGCCCGTACAAACGTATAGCTCCGGCATGAAAGCCCGGCTCGGCTTTGCGGTAGCGGCTCAAATGAACCCGGACGTGCTGCTCATTGACGAGGTATTGGCGGTGGGGGACATTAAATTTCGGGGGAAGTGCTATCGCCGCATTGCCGAGCTGCGCCAGGCAGGCACTTGTATTATTTTTGTTTCGCATAGCATTTTGTCTATTCTGGCTACCTGCAACACCGGGCTATTTCTGCATCGCGGGCAGATGCTGGCAAGCGGCAACATCGGCGATGTGGTGGCGGCTTATGAAGTGCATTCGCTACTGGAGCAAACCACGACCGAAAACGCCGCTCAAAACGGGCATTTTACAAAAAATACATCCCTGCGCATTGAAACCGTTGCGCTGCAAGACGGAACCGGTGCTGCCTGCGACTACCTCACCGTAGGGCAGTACGCAACGCTGTGCATCAGCGGCAGTGCTACGGAGCCTTTGCAAAACGTGATTTTCTCTTTTCTCATCCGCGATTGCGCCCGCGAAGACACCACCTCGCTCTACTTCGACAGTGAGACGGAGGGTATTGCCTTTGATGTGCCGACGGGGCGGTTTGAAACCAGGCTGGAAATTCCTTTTTTCGGACTCGGACCGGGGGTTTATTTACTTAAAGTAAATGCCAGGTTAAAAAATTTTTACGTGCTGGATGCCGATGAGTCCGTTCGGTTCAAAGTGGTAAGATCACCGGCATTTGCACAGGGTGCCATGTTCCAGTTGCCGCACCAGTGGCATTTTGAAACTGTACCTTCCCTTTCAGCACAACCAACTGACAACGTATAATGGATGAAGTAATAAAAATATTCATTGGTTCGGGTGAAGCCAGCGTTATCGAACGCAAAGTGTTGATTCATACCTTAAAAAAACACACCAATCGCCCGCTGGATATTTTTGTATTCAACGGCACCCATGATGCCGTGGAGCGCAACGACGAACCGCCCCAGCGCATCAATATGCCCCTGAATATCAAATACGCCAATGTGACCGAGTTTTCCAATTATCGTTGGTACATTCCACAGTTATGCAATTACAAAGGCAGAGCCATCTGGCTGGATTCTGATATGATTGTTTTTGATGATATTGGAAAATTGTTTGATACCCCGATGGAAAACCAGGATATGCTTGCCGTAAAAGGAACTTACAACGAGGAAGAACAACAAGACACGTTTGCCACCAGCGTCTTGCTTATAGATTGTGAAAAATGTAAAAAGTTTGACGTGGAATTATATTACCGGGAAATTGCGGAGCAAAAATACACGTACAATGAATTGATGCGCATGGCAAAAAAATTTATTGACCTGCACCCCTACCGCCTCGGCGCGCTCGACCCAAATTGGAATGTGTTTGACTTTTATGATGAACGCACCAAATTATTACATTACACCGACTTACACACCCAGCCCTGGCGCTACCCCAATCATCCGTATGGGCAAACTTGGTTTGATGCTTTTTTTGCAACCGTTGAGACAGGCGAAATTTCCACTTATGATATTCAAAAAGCCATTGCCAGAGGCTATGTGCGCCCGGATATTTTGAAGGGCAACTCCCCCGTGACCAAAAAACAAATAAGTAAGATCGCAACCAAAGACCTGCTGCGGGAGGTAGCACGCCGCGCAAAGCACAAGGTTTTCGGCTGATGTAAAAACCATTTACAGGCAATGCTACCCTGGCGGGAAATAGGCAGTTTTGACAGTTGGCAACAAGAGTGCTGGCATCGGAGTATCCGGCGGGTTTTGAAAAATTATTATGGTTATTACACTCTGGTTGTACAAAAAAAATTGCCCCGTTTCTGGAAATTCAAAGTTGTACCAAGCCATTACCAACACATTTTAAGCTATCGGAATAAATATACCGGGCAGCGTTGTTTCATTTTGGGCAATGGACCCAGCCTGTCGGAAATGAATTTAGCTCCCTTGAAAAATGAAATCACTATCGGTGCTAACGGCATCGTCAATAATGTAGCTCAGCTGGGATTCGAACCCACTTTTTTAATCCTCGAAGATGTAAAAGCAGCGTATAAACTCCATGATTCAGCGCAGCTGAAAAGATTAAAAAACACAATAAAATGGGTTGCCATTCACAATAGTTATTTAAAATTTGATCGAAATACGATCTTTTTTAAAACAAATTATCCGGCGGATGCAGCATATTGGTTTGAAAACGGGTCTAACTTTTCCAAAGAGTTACATCATATCTGTTACCTGGGCGGCACCGTTACTTACCTTGCACTACAACTGGCGTACTATCTGGGCTGTAAAGAGGTTTATTTAGTAGGAATGGATCATGGCTACGGCGCGGCTTTTGCACAAAAATACAAGCATGCCGAAGGGCAAGCCATTGTATTGGATGCGGAAGGCATTCATATTTTGAGAGAAAATAACGCCGCTGCTTATTCGCATTTTAAAATTGGCGACCGCTTCAACATTCCGCATTGGGGCATCCAAAACCGATCGTATGAACTCGCCAGACAAGTGTTTGAAAACGCCGGCAGAAAGGTGTACAACGCCGGTATAAACAGTAACTTACTTATTTTTCCGCAAGTAGCGTTCGACGATTTATTTGTACAATAACAAATCATCATTAAGTGAAAATTTTGTTTATCAGCCATGCTGCTTCCCGTACCGGAGCTCCGTTGATTCTGAAAAAATTGCTGGAATGGTTGAAAATCAACAGTTCGGATATTGAATTTGATATTTTGTTAAAAGCTGACGGACCGCTCAGAGAAGATTTTGAGAAAATCGCTCCTACCATGCTGTGGCAAATCAAAGAGAAAAAATATTCTTTCCCGGAGTATTTCCTTCGGGAAGCCTTTCGCTACCGCGAAGTGCCGAACCATCACAAAAAACTACTCAAAAAAATCAGACAAAATAATTATGATTTAATTTATGCTAATACGATTGCTACAAGTGATCTATTGTATGCCATTTTAAATCAGCTGCGTGTGCCGGTGATCTTGCACGTACACGAACTGGAAATGGGTATCAAATTATATTGTGACCCTGGACTATTCAAAAAAATAATGGATAAAATTACTTATTTTGTTGTTGTGTCCAAAATAGTGCAGGAAAACTTAATTCAACAGCATCAAATACATCCCGATAAAATACATCTTGTACACGCTTTTGCATGTGCCCCTTGGGAAATCAGAAAAATAAAGGAAGCAATAACCATAGAGTTGCATATTCCGCCCGGTGCATTTATTGTAGGGGGCTGTGGGTGGATAGAATGGCGCAAGGGCGTTGATTTGTTTGTACAGGTGGCGCACAGCGTCCTCAAAGCGGAGCAATCGGGCAAACCTATTTACTTTATCTGGTTGGGCAACGCCAGCCCGATCGAATTATACAAAATAAAATATGATATAAGATCATTGGGACTCACTACAAAAATCATACTGATCCCAAATTCAGAAACCCCTGCCGATTATTTCAATTTATTTGATCTGTTCCTGCTCCCCTCCCGCGAAGACCCCTTCCCCCTGGTGTGCGTAGAAAATGCGCTGATGGGCAATCCGGTGGTCTGTTTTGACAAAAACGTGGGTAGCACCGAGTTTATTGACAATACCTGCGGAGCAGTCGTGCCTTACCTGGATCTTGTAAAGATGAGTGAAGCGGTGCTGTCTTTTTACGAACAGCCGGATTTACTTGCACAAGCGGGCGAAAACATCAAAAAACGGGCAAGCGAATTTACCGTGGAGCAGCAAGGACCAAAAATTTTGGAGGTTATTCAACAGTTAATAACACCATCTGTAACCGATTTATCTCAGCCGTCAGAACAGAAAGAGGCTGCTTAAAAATGCCCTTGCACGCTCCTAAAGTATCCGTCATTGTACCCAATTACAACCACGCGCCCTACCTGCGGCAGCGGCTGGATAGTATTTTTAATCAAACCTTTCAGGATTTTGAAGTGATCTTATTAGATGATGCTTCTACGGATGAAAGCGTAAATATATTACAATTTTATACAGAAAAATATAAAGATAAGGTTTCCCATTTTATTATCAATGAAGAAAACAGCGGTAGCCCGTTTCGGCAGTGGAAAAAAGGCATCGAACTGGCACGAGGTGAGTATTTGTGGGTGGCAGAGAGTGATGATTTTGCTTTATTTACTTTCCTGGAAAAACTGATACTTGCTCTTAACGCTAATATGAATGCCAGCATTGGGATTTGTAATATTCAGACGATAGATGAGAATGGAAATCACTTTCTGAGAAAAACCAGTTACGAAGCAAGCATAAATTGTGGTCAGCAGTCGCTTGTAAAATATTTTACTACTGGAAATTACATTGTAAATGCAAGCGCGGCAATTTTTAGAAAGACGGCTGTTCCGAAAGTAAATTGGAATCAAATACAAAATTATCGCTACACGGGTGACTGGCTGTTTTGGTGTATGGTTTTAAAGAAGGAATGTTTTTTAATTGAACCGGAAATATTATCTTTTTTTAGAATTCATAAAGGTAATGTTAGCGGTAAAGCGACTAAAGAGGGGCTTTTTTTTCTGGAGGGTTTGGAAGTATATCATTGGATTCAAAAAAATCAAATTATTTCTTTGAGAGAGAAAATTAAAATTTACGAACAGTGGCACAGACGTTTTCAACGATATTCTTTTGATAAAGCCCTACAACAACAAATTCGTAAAAAAATTTACACGGTGTTTGCGCCTAAATTGTTTTACCAAATTATGGAGACATTTTTAAGATACAGAAGAACCTTGCTCAAGCGATGGTTTGTTTAATTTTGTCAGGTCTTCTAGTAATGATAACTAATTTGTTTTCTTGATGAACAGCCCTTTTTTTAGTTTGATAATGCCCGTTTATAACGCAATGCCTTTTTTAGAGGCAGCAGTAAAAAGTATTATTGTACAAGATTTTGATTCCATTGAGTTTATATTGATCGACGATGGGTCTACGGATAAATCTTATGAATATCTTCGATCTGTTTCTGATAAAAGAATAAGGCTATATCAAAATGAAGTAAACAGCGGTATGACTTACACTTTAAACAAAGGCATAGCACTTTCTAATGGAGGCTACATTACCCGATTAGACGCTGATGATGTAGCAACTGATAATAGATTTTTAAAACAATACGAATATTTAAATCATAACAAGGAGGTAGTGTTACTGGGAGGGAATGCCATATTCATAGACCAGAATGGTGGTATAACTAAAGAATCTCCCTATGCTACCATGTCAAACCTGGATTTAAAATGGAGGCTTTTCTTTGTTAATCCTTTTATTCATTCTTCTGTTACATTTAATAAAAAAATATTGCTTAATAATAATTTAAAATACAAAGACTATTCAGGAGCGGATGATTATCGGCTGTGGAGTGATTTGTTTGAATTAGGAAAATTTCATGTGGTTGAAGATGTTTTTTGTTATTACAGGATACATTCTAATAACATGACTTCTGTAAAGCAATATGCTATGCAACAGGCACATCTGAAAATTGCAAATAACCTCATGGGCAAATATTTGGGTCCCATTACGCTGGAAGAAACACAAAGACTGATTAACATTTACAAACACAGAACACACTTAAACCCTACTAATTTCCGATTGGCAGATATTGAGAAATTCTCCTTGCTTTTAAGACGATTTACCCAAACTCAGGGTGCTGAAGGGTTGAATGGAAGACAATATCGTAAAATATTTTCTGCTGCAAACGGTCTTTCTTTTGGAGCGAAAACAAGGGTTTATTTTAAAAACCTGGATCTTTTGATAAAAGCGCTGCCGAGCAGATTGAAATAAAAGTAACCCATTTGAAAAACACCATAACAATCCTCTACGGATCCCTCAACTCCGTCCCTTCCCCCGAAGGCATCGCCCCTGCAAAAGTGATCGTGGAAACGGTAGAGCAGTTGAAAAGCGCGCACCGCATCACCGTTTTATCCAATTATCATCCGAAACTGGACGAGATGGAGTATGACCGGTCGGTGTACCGGCACGTGCAACCCGACACGGTGGATCGGCTACTTCTAATGATTCTTAAATTATTTTTAAATTATCAAAAAAGAAAAGCGCGTTTTGTAACGGCTAATGATAAGACCTTGCTGTATTACATTGCAGCGGCACGGCGGGTGGCAGCGGAGCGGGCGCAGTACGCCGTAGTACACGTGTCGCCGGGGCTGGTGAGTATGCTGCGGTTGCTGGCTCCTAAAGTGGAATTGGTATTTTATCATCATGGCACTTCCCTGCACACTAAACTGAGCGAACAGCAGTGGCAACGACTGCTGACGCAATCGCCCCGGGGAATTATTTCCGTCAATAAAGCCGCATTTGAACTGGCGAATCAAACGTTTAAAACGCAAATTCCTGCCGACAAAAGTTTTACTATTTACAACGGCATTTCTCAAACATATGACCCTGCAACGGTGGCGCAAATTAAAAATGAAAAACGCGCTGACATGGGAATGGATGCGAATAATTTTGTATTCATTTTCACCGGGCGGGTGTGCGAGGAAAAAGGCGTGTTGAAACTTTTGCAGGCATTTCACCGACTTTGCCGAGAACTAGAAGAAAAAAAAGTGCAACTGTTCATTGTTGGCGGAGCCGGTGGGGTGGGATTGGTAGATAAAGCAACTGTTTATTTACTTCAGTGCAAGGATTATGTAGCACAGCACGATTTGCCGGTGCAGTTTACTGGCTTTTTGAGTGGCGAAGCACTGTGGCAAACCATTGCCTGTGCGGATGTGGGTATCCTCTCTACTGATAAAACCCTTTCGCTGGAAGGCATTCCGCTCTCCATTTTAGAGTTTCTGTCAATGGGTAAGCCAGTGATTAGCACAAAGGTGGGAGGTTTACCGGAAGTGATAGAAGACGGGGTAAACGGATTTTTAATTGACGAGTATCCATTTCAGGAGCAGATGGCTTATAAGATGCAGGAAATCATGCAGTCAGAGCAGTATCAGGAACTATCGGAAAATGCTTACAAAACTTACTCAGCGCGATTTACCGTTGATAAAATGACGGCGCAATTCCTTGCCACGATGCAAACCATGAAATTAGTGGAAGCGCCTCCAAACGAATGAAAAAAATATTAATGATCCTCCCCTCCAACCACAGTGTGCCGCCTACTGCCACATGCAGTGGCATTTCGTGGCTGGTGCATGGGTTATCCAACTACATTAATTCTTCTAAGTACAAACTGAAATTGTTATCTGTTCAAAAAGGCACTTCCGCAGTAAGCCCTGCGGCTATTCGATATGAATATCAAAATATAACGTTAGGCATTTTTTTTAAAATGCTGGTTTGGTTGTTAAAATATTTACCTTATCATCTGAAAAGAAGAATTTTTTTTTCTGCCAACGAGGAAAAGGTAGCCCGGTGTTTGCTGCTTGCCTGGCGCGCTCGCTTTATTAAAAATGATATAGTAGTGGCTCACGTGTATCCTACTTTAGTAAAAGCATTGCACCTGCTGGGGATACCGAAAAATAAAGTGATTTTTTACTTCCACACGAGTGATTATGCTACCATGCCTTCTGACGTTTTAAAATTTTTGAACAACTATTGTAAAGGCTTAATCACTATTGCAAAAGAGTCTATTACACCCAATATTTTTAGTAAACCGGTTCAACATATTTTAAATGCAGTAGAAATTCAAGAAAAATCTAATCCGTCTGCCATAGAACTTAATATCACACCGGATGATTTTGCTATCATTTATGCCGGGCAGATCGTTGCAAGCAAAGGTGTTAGAGAATTGATATTGGCAGTACAGCCTTTGATTGAGGCTGATGCAAAGATCAAATTATTTATAGCCGGTAGAATACCTGATACGCAAATTACTTCTATTCATTACCTAAATGAGCTAAAAGAACTGGCAGGCAATTACGCTGAAAATATTATTTTTACCGGCTATTTGCCGCATCAAGAATTAGAGCAGCTTTACCGGCAGTTTAAATTAGGTGTATTACTCTCTCAGGAACGGGAGGGCAACAGCCTGTTTTTAATGGAGTGTATTGCCAGCGGAGTGCCGGTGCTGGCAAGTAATATCGGCGGCATATCCCTGGTAGTAGATGACGGTGTGACCGGATTTTTAGTAAATGACCCAAAGGATATAACTAACTTGCGACATCAACTTTACCAACTAATTTACAACAGGGAATTATATAACAGATTGAAAGCTAATTGTGTAGCGGCAAGCCGCCAGAAATTCTCTTTTCAACGAGCTGCTCACGAATTTGAACAATTTGTAGATCAGCTTAATTAAGCACTTCGGCAGATTATTTTATTATTTACCATAACAATACACTCCGTCTTTCTCTGTTTATTAAAATCTTGCGGAGACAAAATAAAAATCAGCCTTTATGGATCAAAACAACAGTATCGAGTCACAGATTTTATTTTATAATAATTACTGGAGTAAAAACACGCCCTTAAACAGGCTAAAACTGTTGAGAGCAACAAAAATTCTGGAATATTTAGCGGTTGTAAAACAAAGAGTAAAAGAACCAAGAATATTGGACTTTGGTTGCGGAGATGGGCGATTTACTTCTTTTCTGGGATACTTCGGGCAAACTGAGGGGGTAGAACTTTCTGATGCAGCGATTGAAAATGCGAATAAAAATTATAAACACGTCCGATTTATTCAGGGCGACTGCCTCACGATAACCCTGCCCGCTAATGAATACGATGTAATAGTATCACAGGAAGTAATAGAACATATATGGGAACAAAAAAAGTATCTGGAACAATGCCATAAACTCTTGAAAAAAAAGGGCTATTTAATATTGACTACTCCCAATAAATATATTTTTGACCGGATGGAAGGAGGAAACTGGTCGAGGCAGCCTATCGAGAATATTGTAACTTATAAGGATATGAAAAAACTAATCTCCGAAAGGTTTAAAATAATAACTGCGGAAACTATCATATTTAACTATGGCAGTCAAGGAATGTTAAAGGTTATTAATTCAAAATATATAATTGGATTTTTAAACCGGATAGGCTTAAGTTGGTGGAGAGAAAGGATATTAAGTAAGTTGGGACTGGGTCTTCATGCTGCAATATTGGCGCAAAAAATGTAATTGTTTAAAGATTTCCATAGTTTCAACCTTGAAAATTTTCCTCTTCGACGGCAGCCTCAACCCGCCTACTTTTATCAAAACCCTGCTGGAACAACTGGCGGCAAAAGACGTAAAGTGCTACCTGGTTGGCTTTGGCAACAACAAACAGGCGGCGAAACTGGATCGGCGTATTAAAATTATTGCGCTGGGTGACAACCGCAGTCAGTGGTCTGGTGTGGAAGTGGCTGTAAAAATGGCTGTAAAATCGCTAGTGCAACAGCCCACTGCATTGCAAAAAAACGTAAGACATTTTTTACGTGCTTCCGGCACTCCTTTGCGCAAGCGGCTGAACGACTTCAACTTACGCAATGCTATTTCGCTGCACCAACCGGATCTGATTCACATTCAATGGGCAACACATATTGCTGATGTTGAATACTTGCTTAAAACGCCTCAAGGTCCGAAAATCGTAGTAAGCCTGCGTGGAAAACTGGTGAATGTCACACCGCATATTGATGAAAAAATAGATCAGCTTTACGCCCGCACGTTCCCACAAGTGGATGCTTTTCACGCTGTTTCTAAACACATCGGCGATGCCATTCTATCGTACAAAGTGGCGCCCAAAAAAATCCGGGTGATTTACTCCGGGGTACAGCAACAGGGAATTCCACAAAAAAATAAACCCCATCCTATCATAGCCCGACCATTACAAATCCTTTCCATCGGCAGGTTTCACTGGAAAAAAGGCTATCATTACGCGCTGGATGCTTTGTATTTACTAGCACAAAAAAATATTTCTTTTCATTATACCATTATTGCCGGTGGGAATAATGAAGAGCTGCTGTTTCACATCAACGATCTGGGATTGCAGGAATACGTAACCATTCTGCCTGCGCTGCCTCATGTGGAGGTGTTTAAAAAACTGGCGGAAGCCGATGTGTTTTTATTACCCAGCGTGGAAGAGGGGATTGCCAACGTAGTGCTGGAGGCAATGGCGGTGGGCGTACCGGTGATCAGCAGTGATTTTGGCGGTATTAAAGAGGTCATTCGGCACGGCGAAAACGGTTATTTATTTCAAAATCGGAACGTAAGGGATTTAGCCACTCAAGTGGAATATTTTTTACAACAATCCCCTGAAACCCTGGAGAAATTAGTAATGAATGCCCGTGCGACCGTAGCAAAACAACACAACTTATCACAGTTGGGTGAAAATATGATGGTGTTATATAAAGAGATATTACAAACAGCATGACAATCGGCTTCGTCCTCGCCAATCCGCCCGGTTACTCCGAAACTTTTTTGGTAAATAAAATCAGGGGCTTGCAGGAAAATGGATATTCAGTAGCATTGTTTGTGGATAAGCCCTCGCCTGCATTCAAGCTGTGTGCGCAATACGCAGCGCCGGGTGTGCCTGCTTCTGGCTGGCTGCGCCTGCTGAAAGTGGGATTTTATACCGTATATTTTCGATTGTTTTATGCAACTATTTACCACCAATTTATAAAAGCCGAACAAGCGGCAGGGCGCAGCACCACCGAAGGGTTCAAAAACCTGTACCGCAGTATGCACCTGTTGAAAACCAGGCAGTTAGACTGGGTGCATTTTGGTTTTGCGACGATGGCGGTAGGGCGCGAAAATGTGGCAGCTGTGCTGGGCGCAAGGATGGCGGTGAGTTTTCGGGGTTATGATATCAGTATTTACCCGGTGAAGCATCCGGGCTGTTATAATCTGCTATGGCAAAAAGTGAATAAAGTACATACCATTTCCAATGATTTGTTAGAAATTGCATATAAATTAGGCTTGTCGCACCAAACGCCGGTTTGTAAAATTACACCCGCTATTGATATTAATTATTTTTTCACTAATACTGTAAAATCGACTTTTCATCATCCGGTACAAATATTAACAGTTGCGCGGCTACACTGGAAAAAAGGTTTGGAATACACGTTGCAAGCCTTGTCCATGCTAAAACAGCAAGATGTACAATTTCGCTACACCATCATCGGCGAGGGCGAGGAATACGAGCGGCTGGCGTTTGCGGCGTACCAAATGGGCGTCAAAGATTGGGTGACCTTTGCCGGGAAAGTGCCACATGAACAGGTGAAAACATATTACGAGCAATCAGATATTTACATTCAATATAGCATTCAGGAGGGTTTTTGCAATGCCGTGCTGGAAGCCCAGGCAGTGGGACTGCTGTGTGTGGTGTCGGATGCAGAAGGCTTGAGTGAAAATGTGTTGCACGAAGAAACGGGCTGGGTGGTGCCAAAAAGAAATTCGGCATTTTTGATGCAACAACTGTTAAAAATCATATATTTACCCAACGAAAAAAGACAAGAAACCAGCCAACGAGCTATGAGGCGTGTGAAAACTGAATTTTCGCTAACCCGGCAGCAGCAGGCGTTTTCAGCATTTTATCAGGAAAGCGAATTTTAAACTTACTAAGGTTTATAATATTTAGCGCATACTTGTTGATTTTTTTCACAAAAACTACTAAATTTATGTAATTTTTTTATAAACCCAAATACCGAGATCAAGTCAAGTTTAACATTTACACAATATTATTTTTAAACATCTACCTAAAATCTCCGTGTTATGGGTACCGGAAAAATCCCCGTTCGTTCTGCGCTTTCTTTTTGTGCAGCCCTGGTATTTATCACCCAAATCGGGTGTATGCTACTGCTCAGTAAAGGGCAGGTAAGCCAACATGGCATTTACAATTCAGACGCTTTTTCTTATTTTATACAATGGAAAAGCGTAGCCACCGGCAACAATCCTTTTAGCGAGCCGATTCTGGCTGACCCGGGGCACGACGTGTGGCGTATTCCATTTGCATTTCCGCATTTTGTAATGGGTGTCACCACTAAGTTGCTTTCTCCCACGGTAGCTTACTGGTGGTGGGCGTGTATGGGCAGTGTGCTGAGTTATTTGAGTCTGGCTTTTTTTGCCGGTGCGCTCGGTTTCAACAAAAAACAAGCCCCCTGGGTTGCTTTTTTTTATTACACTTTTTTTCATATTATTTCGCAGTTGCCCCCCTTGTCCGTCAATCAGTTCAATTATTTACTGCAAATATTTTCTTTTAATCCCGACACGTTTCATCATTTTGGACCCCGCCAATACCCGCACGGTATTTTTTTTCTGCCGCTGTTTTACACCATTGCAGGGCTGAGCCTGCAAGGGCTGTCACTGTTGCAACAAGGTAAATCTATTGAACTCCGGTATCTGGGTATTTGGTTTGGGCTTTGTGTGCTGTTGCCTTTTAACTATCTGTACGATTGGTTTGAACTTACCGGAGCAATCGGGCTGGTGGTTTTGTGGGGATTTTTACAAAAGTGGTGGAATGTTGGCACCTTGCGAAAACAATATCCGCTGGTGAGTTTAGCGGTAGTTTTGATATTGACATTTTATGCAGGCATCATTTATTTTCAAAATACGCAGTTTCGCAGTGAAGCAGGGTACTATTTTTCGGTGTCGGCGGGTCTGATAGAGGAGCGTTTCTGGTTGTTGCCGGCAGGCACCCTCGTGCGAATCGGCTTGTGGTCGGCATTACTCCTATTTTTCAGCCGATGTAATATGCGTAGCATTTTTATGATTGCAGCCATGCTTTCAACCGTGTTTTTAATGAATATGCAAGTCCTTACGGGCAAAAACATTCAGGTGGGGCATTGGTCATTCATTTTAGATGATCTGTTTGCCTGGTCGTTTTTACTCGTTGGCATTACGTTGCTGCGCAAACTACAGGTACCCTTGCGCCTCTTCAAAGCAGGTATTCTGGCGGTGTTCGTCTTATTTTTTATAACTTACAGCTACCTTTCCTGGAAACACTTTTTGAATTTATCCAAATGGAACCCTCAGCGGACGGAGTTGATCGCTTATTTGAATACATTGCCCCGTAAGATCGTGCTGGTGCCCGAAATCTGGCTGGAAACGGACGTACTCATCCACACCCGGCATCACAATTTTCTGCCGCGCGGCGCGCAGTCGGCGGTGGCGCGGGAAGAACTGGCGCAGCGGCTTGCTCACGCGGCTCAGTTGCTCGGCTATTCTAAAGAAGGCTTTAGTCAATGGATTCATACCAAAGGCGTGCGCTTTTTTGGAATGTTGTATGCCACTTCACGCGAGTTTGCCAGTTCTTACTCCATTGATCTGGCTAAAAAGACCGAATTTACAGCGTATCAACAAGGCAATTTACCGCCAGATGTAGAGGCGACATTTATCAATATGAAAACAGGTGATACGCCGCCTAAAATCGGGTTTCAACAACCGGATTTGCTGGTGTTGCACCGTGCAGAGGCGGGTGATTATTTGCAAAGGGAGGTGTGGTTTGAAAATGATAAGTTTCTAGTGTTAGAAGTAAATGGGGTAAAAACGAAAAACACTCGGCATCAGCCTATTAGACCTATACAAATGAATGCTCATTGACAAACGGTAATTTATGCCGCTACTGTAACAGAAATAGACGTTCATTGATTTTTATTATTAATAATTCCTGAAAGATTTAAATATAATGTATTATAACTATTCTTTTTTTTTTAAAGTTATTTCTATTTTAGGCATAAGTAGTTTTGTTTGCTACCTCATTGCTCACTTTGCACGATTAAAAATAGTGTCTGTTTATATTCGTCCCTTAAATCGCAGGGTACTTTGCCGACCTCATACCGCAGATTTTGTGACGCTTCGAACCATTTTTGTAAAAAAAGAGTATCAGTTTAATTTCTCTACTCCGCCCAAATATATCATTGATTGTGGCGCTAATGTGGGATATTCTACCCTGGCGTTTGCTTTGTTTTATCCAAGTGCAAAAGTTATTGCCCTGGAGCCGGAAAAACAAAATTTTTCTATATTGATGCAAAATATTAAAGGAGTGAATAATATTATTCCTTTACAAAAAGCAGTATGGCCTTACAGTACGCAGTTGTTTTTAGTTAATGAAGCTGTATTGAGTCACAGTTTCCAATATCAAGAGCAAGCTAATATGAACCCGACTGCTGTTACGGATGCCATCAGTATTAGCGATTTAATAACAGCTTACAATATAGAAATAGTTGATTTGTTAAAAATTGATATTGAAGGTGCAGAGAAAGAACTCTTCATGGCTACTGACCTTCACTGGCTGGCGAAAGTAAAAATGATTGCCGTAGAAATACACGGCGCGGATATCAAAACTATTATTTTTGAGGTACTGGCAAAACATGGTTTTACAAGAAAAAAATTAGGTGAAAAGCATTTATTTATCAATCAAAAATGCCAGGCGGATTTTTAAAATGTATCCATTGCATTGTAAAATAAGCTATTTCGCCGATTCCATTCATCTGGAACAGCTTTTCACAGGATTTGAGGGTTTGCGAAAACAAAAACTTCTTACGCTGGAGTATCATCGGCACCAGCACGAGCAATACAGCAAAGGAAATGGCTTAGCGGTAATGCAAGTGCAGGTAAATGACAAATTTAATATCATTTATGACACCCAGGATAGCCAACAAATTTCTACAGACACAGTATTGACAGGTAGCGTAGATTTTTACTTTAAAAGGTCTTTACCACCAAATACAGTGAGTAACTGCACGCCGCCATTTAAATTATATCCACTTGGATTCAATTACCCGGTTTTTTCAAATAAAGCTTTTAGTCTGCAGCGAATGTGGTACGCAGGTAGCGCAGAAAAGCGGGCAGCATTCTGGCTCAAGAATAGCAAAATACTCAGCAATTTTTTTTCAATCAATAATTCAGCTTTCAATGCGCAACAACAAAAACTGGAAGAAATACCTCGATGGTACGAACAGGCTAATATCTTACTGATGACCCGCGCCTGGCCCGAACAACGCGCCCGAACCGAAGAAAAAAAAGAACAGCGTTTTGAAATGAATCAAATGCGGGCAGCGTGTATCCGAATGTTAAAAAAAGAGTTCGGGAATAATTTCTACGGCGGTTTTTCTACGGATGAGTACAGCCAAACGCATTTTCCCGACTGTGTGCTGCCGGATAACCGCATCACCCGCAAGAAAAACTATCTGCAGTTGGTAAAAACTTTTCCCATCTGTGTAGCCACCACCGGCTTGGAAAACTCCACCGGCTGGCGTATGGGCGAGTACATTGCGTTGTCGAAAGCCATTTTATCGGAAAAACTGCACAACGAAGTGCCCGGCGATTTTGCGGCAGGCAAAAATTACCTGGAGTTTTACACCGCCGATCATTGTGTGGAGCAGGCACACCGCCTTTTTCAGGATGCTCCGCTGCGATATGAAATGATGCACCAAAACTTTCGGTATTACCATGCCTATTTGCGCCCGGATATGCTGGTGTGGAACGCGCTGCGCACGGTTTTGCTGGATAGCGGTAAATTGTAACCGAGCGTGACCATTTTTACTTTTTTAAAATACATTCAGCCGGGTTGGTATTTTAGCCTGCCGCCCAAAACCAACGGCGTGCCAGCGGCAGTGTCTTTCCCAACTGACATTGCCCCCGACCCGGCGTACCGCTCGCCCCAAGCCCGGCTGGCAGACGCGGCTTACCAAGCCTGGCACAAAGGTTATCTCAATACTACTAACGATACAGCTTCGACTGCTACCGACTTGCCAGACAATTACCGCTTCGTGCGCAAGTACTTTCACCCGATGTGGAGCTGGTATGTGCTGGGAATGCGGCTGTTTACTTTGCGCAATCCACTTCGGGAAATTCCGGCTTTTTTTAAAAACCGCCGCGTGAAACGAATTGCGCTTTACAATCAGGTTTTTCCGCATGAAGAGAAGTACCAGTCATTTGAGTCAGAATTAGTCGCTGCCCAGCCTTTCATCAGTGTGATTATTCCAACTTTAAATCGCTATCCCTATCTGAAAGACGTGCTGGAAGATTTGGAAAAACAGGATCACCAAAATTTTGAAGTCATCGTGGTGGATCAGTCCGAGCCGTTTCAGGCAAATTTTTACGATCGGTTTAAATTGGATTTAAAACTCGTGCGGCAGGAAGAAAAGGCACTGTGGCTGGCGCGCAACACGGCGGTGAAAATGGCAAAAGCCGACTACCTGTTGCTGTACGACGACGATTCGCGGGTAGAAACGGATTGGATTACGCAGCATTTGAAATGCCTCGACTATTTTCAGGCGGATATTTCCTCCGGGGTGTCTATCTCGGTAGTAGGAGCACCGGTGCCTGAAAACTACCGCTTTTTTCGCTGGGCAGATCAACTCGATACCGGCAATGTGATGCTTCGGCGAAGGGTGTTTGAAATGATTGGCTTATTCGACCGCCAGTTTGAAAAACAACGCATGGGCGACGGCGAGTACGGCTTGCGGGCTTACCTGGCGGGTTTTAAAAACATCTCCAATCCACACGCCAAACGCCTGCACCTCAAAGTAGGGGAGGGCGGCTTGCGCCAAATGGGTAGTTGGGATGCCTTTCGCCCGAAAAGCTGGCTGGCACCCCGCCCGGTGCCAAGTGTGGTGTATTTGTACCGCAAGTATTTTGGTACGGAAATTGCCATCAACGCCATCATTTTGGGGGTGTTGCCTTCGTTGTTGCCGTATCGGTTTAAGAAAAATCATTATCTGATTCCGCTGGGTGGCTTGCTGGCGGTGGTGGCATTGCCGCTGGTGCTGGTGCAGGTGCTGCGTTCGTGGCGGCTGGCATCTGAAAAATTGCGGCAGGGTGCAAAAATTGAGTCGCTGACTGCATGAAAATTGTACAGATCATTGATACCCTGCAAATTGGCGGCGCCGAGCGGGTGCTGGTCACACTGGCAAATTTGTTGAAAAAAAACGCACACGAAGTCACTGTCATTACTTTGTTAAAACCCGGTATGCTGGCAACACAACTGGCAGCGGATATTCCGGTACGGGCTTTGCAAAGAGGCTGGAAATGGAATATTTTCAAAATGTATCAACTGGTGCGGTGGTGCCGCCCGTTTGACGTGGTGCACGTGCATTCTTCGCACAATTTGCGCTACGTTTTTCTGGCGTTTCGCTTGTTTGGTTGGCGCAAAACCATTTTTTTTCACGAACACTACGGCGATATTGAAATCAATCAGGCTGTACACTGGCATCAACGCTTGATTTATCCGCAAACGGTTTTAATCGGTGTGTCGCAAAAAATTTGTGACTGGGCAGTGCAGCAGGTAAAAATGCCCGCCGAGCGGGTGCATTTGTTGATAAATAGTGTACCGAAGTACGTTTCTTCAAACAAAGCCATTCGAGAAGTTGATGCTTTACGTTTGTTAACAGTAGCCAATATTCGCCCGACGAAGCACCTGGAATTTGTTTTGGACGTATTGCAACATCTGCTGCAAAAGCGCCCGGCTACGCTGACCATCGTGGGGCAGGTGAATGATCGGGATTATTATGACTATTTATTAAAAAAAATTCGGGAAAATAATTTACAGGCACACGTGTATTTTATTCATGATTGTGCCGATGTGCAGCCGATTTTACATCAATATGATCTTGCATTGCATCCGGCAAAGTCAGAATCTGGTCCTTTGGTAATTATTGAATACCTGGCACAGTGTTTGCCTTTTATAACGTATGAAACCGGCGAAGTAGTTGCTAAAATAAAATCCGCCCTACCGATGTGCATCGTGGCTCATTTTGATGTAATAAAATGGATTGCAGCCATTGAAGCATTATTATTACAACCGCAGGATGATTTACAAAAAAAGGTAGTCTCCGTTTACGATACCTGTTTTTCTGAAGCAGCTTATTATCAACAATGTCTGAACATTTACCGCGCAAGCCTCGTCTCCTGATCGTGTCTGATACCTCTATGTGGGTGAAAGACGGCAGCCTCGTGGCGTTTGAGCCGGTGGTGCGGGAAATTGAAAATTTTTACACCCTTTTTGAACGCATCGTTTGGATTGGTTACCGGCGCGATACTGCCAAAATAGATGCCAATACACGGGCGGTGAGTGCCGTTGTACCTATCGAATTTGTGCCTCTAAAAGCGGTAGGCGGCACCCGGCTGTCGGACAAATTGAAAATTCTTTGGGCGATGCCGCGCTACGCCCGCCTGGTGCGGCATTACATCAGCCGGGCGGATGTGGTGCACACGCGGGCACCCTCGCTGCCGGCTTTTTTTGCCATTTGCTTTTCTTTGTTGGATCACAAACGCATTTATTGGCACAAGTACGCCGGGAACTGGCAGGAGCCGAACGCGCCGATTTTCTATGCCCTGCAACGCACCTTGTTGCAAAAAGCCCGTTCGACGCGGGTAACGATTAATGGAAAATGGAACGATCAACCGGTGCATTTGCTGAGTTTTGAAAATCCCTGCC
>Ga0224722_1000187_pt1 | contig 35726 bp, 20 predicted proteins | sample Balambano_FR1_Me_FD_161646 | JGI IMG/M metagenome (GOLD analysis project Ga0224722, IMG submission 161646) | Freshwater sediment microbial communities from Lake Towuti, South Sulawesi, Indonesia - Balambano_FR1_MetaG | ecosystem: Environmental > Aquatic > Freshwater > Lake > Sediment | place... | reverse complement strand
GGCTTGCAGAATGCCGATGTCAAGACCAGCAAACAACTGATAACTGACATCGTCAACATTCTGCTGGATGGTGTCGGTGCCGTCAACAAAGGGCTGGGGCAGGGCGACATTCAACTGGTTGAGGAACGAATTTGTGGTGGGGCGCCCGACCACGATGAAGTTGTACTGCGACAGGTCTTCACCAGCCGGAATGCCGCCAGTCGTCAGTCTGGGAATGAACCCTTCACCAAATGAATCGGCACCCAGGCGTGAAATTGCCTTTATGCCAGTTTCCCACTCCTGCTGCGTTGGTTTCTCTGGCAGTGAAACCCACAGTGTGCTGAGGTTTGGTGAGCTGTTAAACGGCGACGGGAACAAGCCAACCATGGGCACAAACGTCGAAGGATCCAGTATCTCTCGCGGCAGGTAGAGCGAGGATTCCTTGCTGATAGTGAACCACGTAGAGTTACGGTTAGGCGGCTCGCACTGGAAGTTGTTGTTCAAATCCAGCACAAGCGACAGCGAGTTGCTGCCACCGACTGCTACAGCAGAGGGTGGGATGGGCACCCTCAGAACCTTGTAGCCAGCGACCGGGCTGGGCTGTGACACTGCCACGTCGGTTACCCCCAGCGTGACGCTGCCAATTGGGATTTCGTTGACCAGCACAGCGAAATTGGCACGCGCAACGTTTAGTGTTTGCGCATTGTTGTAGAGAATCTCTACATATGCGTCGTTGCTCAGGTTGCTGCCGAACGGAATGTTGAACGTCGCGTCGAATATCTGTGTGCCAATACCGCTGAGCACGACATCTTCTGTTGCACCCAACTGAGAGAACTTAATCAGGTTGGTGGCTACGGTACTGGTCGAATAGAATCGGTCACGACGTTCTGTCAGCACTGCCAGCGAACCGCCCAGTCCCATGAGGGATGGAGGCCCGCCCAGGGCCTGACCAGCCTTGCGCAGCGCTTCATCAGATTGACCAGTGACCACCATCACAGCCCGCTTGGGGTTTTCCGGGTGGGGGATAAGGTCAATGACACCGTGCTCTGAACTGATCACCTCGCCACGATACGACAGTGCGCCCGACGCATCCAGCGATGTTTGCAGCCTTTGCGCATCATACAGCGATTTGGTTAACGGGTTTGTATCTGGCCGACCCACAAGGATCAGATGATTGCCCTGGCGGTCAATATCCAGCAGCTGATCCTGGGTAGTAACACGGATAACAATGTCGCTGCCTGTCAGGCGGCCCAACCCGGCGGCGATGCTGGCGCTTGCGTCCAGCTCTGCCTGTGTGGGGTTAGGCGGCAGCACCAGCCATACCGATTCCTGTTCGGCCACAAACAAACGGTTGTTGTAGAAGGGGCGCGGATAGCGCGCCAGATCCAGCAGCGGCAGGAACTCGCGGTACTCATAATGGACAAAGGACAGGTCTGAGCGGATGAACACACGCGATTCCATACGGTTGCGGCAGTGGTCACGGGCGTCAAGCTCCAGTTCCAGGGGGAAGGTGTTGCGGGTGGGGTTGCTTAAAACGTCCGCAGGCAGCGGTATCTGAAGCGTTTGCACGCCAACGTTGGCCTTTGTGAGCGATACAGTGCTCACGATAGTATCGCCCAGGCGCACCGTGAGCTGAGTAACAGGTGTGCCGAAATCGGACTCAGGCGAAGGGTCGGACGTTTCAAAGTATTCCAGATTTAGATACAGGATATTGTTGCCGGTTGGGGCCCAGTCGTCAGGGCGGCGCAGCCGCAGACTGACCGAACTCTGGGGCGACCGCATTTCCACATTACGAATGCGCATGGCGGCCAGCGACACATCTTTGGCCAGGATCGCATTGCTGGCGAACTGGGTGGGTTGAGCCGAAGCGATTGGTGTTGGCGTAGTTGTAACGCAGCCCGTGATGGCGCTGATCAGGTTAGGATCGGCGGTTGCGAATGTGCCGCCTACCCCCTGGCCGTCCGGTGGCGGGCAGATGTTGGGCGTCACTGTCGCGCCATTAACTGCGGCAGGCGTGGTAGCAACAGCCGCCAGCACAGTACCTTCAATCTGGGCAGTTGGCACAGGTGTCTGTGTGTTATTCGTCGTGAGGATCTGATTCTGACCTACCGTGGTGGGGGTGGGGGCAGAGGTCATGGGGATCAGCAGCGGCTGGAACATGAAGCCCTGGGTAGGGGCGCTGCCGTTGGGGTTGAGGTCAACAATGAACCATTCGTTTTCCAGGAAGGGCACCACGCCCCGCACACAGACGGGTGTGCCCCGGCGCAGAGTGGTGACAGGTGTGCCGTTTGTGGATGGCGTGCCCCGCACGATAGCGCTGTCAACATTGACCACATAGTAGACACACGCTCCTTCGGCTTGCTGGTTTGCCACAGCAGCGCTGTTATCGACCTGGGTTGCGCCTGGGGTCTGCGAGGGAGGTGTTGTGGCAGAAGGTGCGATTGTGGCTGCGCTGCCAGCCTGCACTGTCGGCGTGATTTCCGTAGGTGTAGCAGATACCAGCGCAAGTGTTTCGGTGGGTTCTGGCGGTGTTGGTGAAGCCGCTGGTTGCGTTGATGCCTGCGCGACTGCGTTTGGCGCTACAGTGGAAAGGTCACCGGCGACAGTGGTGGCTGCCTGGGAGACCCAACCTTCAACGCCATTAGGGAGACGTACCTGGTACCAACCATCACCGCTGGCCCCGATGACGTCAACCGTTTCGCCACGAGCCAGCACTCCCACAAGCGCTGAGCTTGTGGAACCAGAAGCGCGGACGTTCTTGTTCTCATTAGCGGTGAGGCGGGGTGTGACAAACTCTGTAGCAGTGGCTGTTGGTACATCAGACACAGGTTCTTCTACCGACGATTGCAACAGTTCATAGAAGACGAAGCCTTCCTTGCCGTCAACGTTAATGCGAATCCAGTCGGCTGCCTGCTCGGCTTCACCAATCTGGCAGACGCGCGCCCCCTGTGCCAGCGTGCCTGCCACAGTGCTGCGAGCGTCTGGTTTGCTGTAAACATTCACAGTGGGCAGCGCGGCATCCCAGCCGTTGCAATCAATGTCGTCGCGCACCACGGTCATCTGGCGGATGTCGACATAACCTACCAGACCTGTTCCATTGTCAACCTGCAGCCATGTGACGTAATTGCCGAAATAACCCGTGGCGCAAATCTGGTCACCGAGTGTAAGCTCCTTGATCGCACTGCATTCAGGGCTGGTGCAAGTGCGAACAGCCGCAGACTCGCGAATCACCGTATAGGCGTTACAGAAGCGGGATGCATTGGGTGAAGGCGGGCCTGCTTCAATCACATCTGCGCTCACAAAACCCAGCAGGGGTTGATCACCGTTAGGGTTAAGGTCAACTTCGTACCACTGGCCGTTGCCGGTGATGCTGGTAACGCACACTATATCCGTGCGGGTGAGGCCGCCGATGATTGTGCTGGCTGCGCTGGCGCGCTGGCGCACTGGCACGGAGTTTTCCGTGAGGTGGTATGTCTGGCATGCCGGGCGAGGCGTAGCCGTTTGCGCACTGATCTGCTGCGCAATGGTGAGAAAGAGTACGACCCCAACAATCAGTACAGAAGATGCGATTCGCCAAAGCTTCATCTAGATAAGTCCCCTTTTGCGTTTTTCTTGCTGCTGTGCAACCAGCGCATCCACGATGACAGAAGCACTGACTGCCAGTGCTATGCTCAGGCGCAGATAGCGGATGTAGCCATCATGCAGGAAGATGCTGGTAAGCAGATAGCCAATAAGACCGAATTGAAGCCCATTTACCCACGAAATCAGATCGTGTCGCTGAATGGCAGCCAAGTGAATGCGCGCATCACGGAACATCCTGAACATTGCGATTATCAGTATTGCCCATACGATGATCCCTGCTATGCCGGTTTCAGCCGCGATTTCCAGATAAAGGCTGTGAGCTTCACGTTCCTGAAGGCGATTATCCATGCCTAGTCGAATGGAGTAAGTTATGTAGTTCTTATCATAACTTGCGTAGCCGATGCCCAGCACGGGATGATCCATGAACATCTGACCAGCGACGATCATCTCACTGGTGCGACCGGTGAACGAAGCCTCCTGTGCCCCTGTGCTCTGATCAACACCGCCGAGGGTGGCGATGCGGTCGAGGAAGCCAGGCGGCAGAATGGGCAGCGCGGCTGTTACGATCAACACGCCAACCACTGCCAACTTGAAGATGTTGATCCGCCGCTCCAGGACGATCAGGAGTCCCACCACAGTCATCATAATAAACGCCGATCGTGAGTAGGTAAAGATGATGGCCAGGGCAATAAGGCCGGTAAAGGCAAGCCCAACAATACGATTGAAGTTCCTGCGGTCGTCCAGGAACCGGTAGGCGGCCATAGGCAGCACCATGAGCAGCATCTGGGCGTAGAAGTTGGGGTCTACCAGCGGGCCGGTAGGGCGGGTGTTGTCATAGCCTTCGGTGATCTGGTGTACCGGGGCATTGGCCAGGCCAAAAAAAGTGTTCGAGGTGTCACCCGTCAGCATCTGGTAACAGGTGAGCAGTGCCAGCAGTGCGGCAGATGACATGATAATCCATTGAATGCTTTTCCACACCCGTTCGTCATCGCACACCTGCACCAGAATGATAATGATGGCGAAGTCCTTCGCGTAGTCAATAATATTGTCGAAGGCCGCGGCTGGATTATTGCTGCCAAGCCCAGACAGCAGGATGATAATACCATACAGCAGCAGGATCGCCTCGGTTGACCTGAATGTAATGGGGCGCCGACGGATGACTGAGCGTGTGCCGATGACGCCCACAAAGATCAGCGCAATCAACAGTTTATTCAGGCTGGGAATGCCGAACTGAACCTCAATAATATCGGAGAGATTAAGGTAGACGAAGGCAACCAGCACGAAAACGCCAAAGGCTGGCCTCAGCACCATTACGATTCCGGTAAAGCTTGCAATGACACCCAGAATGACCCAGATACCCGCATTGGTCATGCCTATAAGCGCGCTACCAACCAGGGCGACAGCCGTGCCGACAACCAGTACCAGTGTTTGAAGAAACGCACGACCATTAAACGCAGAAACCTGCTGCTGCACCTGTGTCGCCATGTGCGTTACTCCTTCGGCTTGCCAAACACCTTTTCAAAGGCGTCTGGGTCAACCAGCATGTCTGTTTCGGCGCCGGCTTCATTGTCTAGTATGAAGTTTTCCTGGGGCGTTGCCTGATTTTCAGGCGTGATGAAGAATTCCTTGCGTGGCACCGGCACTTCGGTGAACTCTGGCTCGCTCTCCTCACCTTCCATCACAAATGGGTTGGGTGCGTCGCGCAGGTACACAATATTGGACTTAGCCATTTGCTGTGCCCTTGCGATAGCCTGCATCACTTTGTCCGTGATACGTTCGATGGTGAGGTTTTCGCCACTGCTTTCCACGATACCTGTATCGAGCTCAAAGTTGGCGATGTATTCATTGAATCTGAAACTGCGGATGGCGATTTCCTGGTGAATCTTCACCATGGTTTCCCGCGCTTCACTGTTGCTGGATTCAGGCAGCAGGAACTGGAAGGTATCGATTTTGCGATTATAGGCCAGCAGATCGCTTTCACCCAACTGGCTTTCGAGGAACTGCGCTGCCAGGCGTTTCATGCTCTCCTGTATATCTTCAGGCAGCAGAGCGAAGTCCTCTGTCGGCATGAGCTTGGAATAGGCGATGCTCAATGGGCGCTGGCGGGCACGGGCGCGCCGTATTTCTTCGTCAAGGCGTCGCTTGAAGAAGCGATCGTTGTAGACATTAAGCAGCCCATCGCGAACAGCCTGCGCCTCTATCTTTTCCAGCGGTGAACGCAGGTAGTCCATTAAAATGGCCATCGTCACGCTGGCAACCAGGCCCAGTGCCAGCCCGAGGATGCCATTTCGGCTGTGAACGGGGGAGATCTGGTCTGGGGTAATCTTTGTAGGGTCGAGCACTACCAGTTTGAAGGTGCCATATACCTGGTTTGCCACTTCTGTGCCTGCCAGGCCAATTGCCTCGTTCATACGCGTGATGAGCGTTTGCGATGGCCCTGTTGTGTAAAGCACAATGACATTGCTGGAGGGCAGCACATTGCAGGTAGTGTTATAGCTGGCCAGGTCAGGCACCTGTGCAGGGTCAATGTTCATGATCCTGAAGGCTTCATTGCGTACCGCTTCACTCGTCATAACGTTGCAGAAGGTGACGAAGATTCGCTCACGTCCGGTTAAGGTGTCCAGGCCATAAATCACGTTGCTGGGGCTGGCTACACTGCTGTCCAATTGGGTGATGTAGCTGGATGTTGCCTCATAGATTGGCGTCTGGCTGTAACTGAAGAACATGGCCGTCACGAATGACAGCATGGTAATCGGCAATATAATCCACCAACCAGACAGGATAATGCGAATGTACTGTCTTAATTCCATAATCGCTCACACGGCATCATGCCGCCTCTACTGACCCTATAACGCATACGTTACCTTAGCATAGCTTAAGATTAAGAACAATCAATGGGGTTTCAATTTTTACTAACTTTTATAATACGTTCGAAGACAACGGGATTATCGCTGTCGCAGAGGTCAAAGCGCAGTGGCGCATGCCCAGGCTGTTAACCAGAAAGACCTGCATGGCAGCATGAAGGCAGGTGCAAACTCGGCACGAAGACCACCCCCAGACGCTGCACCGGCATTCTCGCACCGCTCATTTTGCCTCGCGCTTTTGCCAGGTGACCTTTTGCGCGCCCCTCATCCAGCGCCATAACCCTACCAGGGCTGCGAAGTTAGAAGATACAAAGTAGTAAGGAATGCTGAATATCCTGATCTTGCGACCCTGGCGTTCGGCGAACCAACCGGCTGCTGCCAGCCCATAGAACACTCCCTGTGCAATCAGCGCTGCGGTGTACAGCGCTGTATTGGCGAGTGCTGCCAACAGGAAGGTAGCAACAGCGAAGGCAATCATCAGAAGGGGGGTGAGTGGCCTTAGCAGTTTGTGGCTGAACAGACGAAATCTCAGATCCCAGGTGGGTGCAGACATGAGGTAACCCGCCGAGAATAGCGCCTGCCAGCGCCCGGCATTGATGCGGGCGCGGCGCTTGAATTCATCACGCATTGTGTCGCTGGCATCGTCATAGCTCATCGCTTTAGGTTCATACACCACACGGAACCCCTGCTTCAGCGTTTCCATCGCCAGGCTGAATTCATCGTTAACGGTAGCGCCTGTGAGCGGGCGGAACAGCGATCGGCGCATGGCGAACATGTTCCCGTGGACTGCAACAGTGCTTCCTGTCTGGCTTTCCCACCTGCGCAGCGCAGCTTCATACCTCCAGTAAAGCCCAGCGGGTTTAGCAACCGATGTTGCCCGATCCCATATGGCCAGGGTTCCGACCACTACGCCCACGCTGGCATCGGCAAACGATGCAACCAGATGTCGCAGTGCGTCTGGCGCGTAATCAGGCGATGCGTCACTCAGGACAACAATATCGCCTTTTGCCAGGGCAAAGCCGGTATTTACCGCAGTCATTTTGCCACTGCGCTGCGGCTGATTAACCAGCGTGATGCCTTTACCGGTGTACTGCTCTACAATTTCGCGCGTTTTGTCGTCGCTGCCATCGTTAACGACCAGCACTTCCAGCCCTGGGTAATCAATCCTGATCGTGTTGTCAAGCTTGCTTCCAATAACGTCCTGTTCGTTATAGGCGCATATGAGCAGGGTAACTGATGGCAGATGACCTTCGACTTTCTGCACCTTCTGCGGGAGCAGCTTTGCCCGAAGGTACATAAACGCCGGATAGCCAAAATACGTCCAGAACAGCAGGAGGCCACAAATCCAGAAGAGCAGTTCAACGATAATCAACGCCCACTCCGCGTAAATACCTTGCCAATGGTGCGTATGATAATCTGAATATCCAGCGAAAGACACATGTGATCGATATAGGCACGATCCCACAGCAGCCACACGTCAAAGTCTGTGCTTCCACGCTCGGTGATCTGCCATAGGCCGGTAATGCCGGGGCGCACGTCGAGGCGGCCGGTCTGTGCCAGGGTGTAGTTGCTCACCTTCCAACTGGTGGGCCGTGGCCCGACGATACTCATGTCGCCCTTCAGCACGTTCAGAATTTGCGGAATCTCGTCAAGGCTGGTGCGACGGATGAAGCGCCCAATGCGCGTAATGCGTGGGTCACGATCCAGCTTGAGAGGTTCTGTAAGATTAGCGTTTTCGTCGATTTTGGCCAGACCCTGCGCTGCAAGCTGGCGCAGGACATCCTTGGAGTTTGGCACCATACTGCGGAACTTGTACATTCGGAAGGTGTGGCCACCCCAGCCAGTGCGTTCCTGGCTGTAAAAGACAGGCCCACCGTCTTCCAGTTTGATCAGCGCACCGACCACCAGAATGAGCGGCAGCACAAGCGGCATGCTCAGGAGCACCATGGCCAAATCTATGCCCCGCTTAAACACCTGATACACCTGGCGCGATGCCAGGCTCTGATATGGGATATCGTGAAGCCAGAAGTTAGGGTTGTAGAGCTTCTTGCCCTGGGCATGGCTGAACAGATCCCGTTCTTCCTCAACAGTTTTATAGGAAGGCAGAGGCGTCATAAGGCTGGCAACAATCGTCTTGGTACGGGCCCAACTGATTTTGAAGGGCAGGCGGGATTTCTTCGGTGCTGGCTCATCGGCCGTAGCGCCGCTATCTTCCTGCGGTGCTGCGGGGGCGTCGTCAATCGTCGTCAGGTCAGCGAACACTAGCAGGTTGCTGCGGGCGTGATTGAGGAGATCCTCGTAGATCAGGCCATCGCGTGAGAACGTCGCCATGCCCATGGGCACAGACAGGTTTAGCTGAACAGCCAGCTCACGATTAAGCGCATACGCCGCAGTAAAAGTCATCTCCTCGTCCGACTGGGGCAGCCCGATGATCATATCTTCGTTGTCCCAGATGATGATGGCAACCTTGGGCAGCAGCAGGCGTGTAACCTGTGCGGCCCGAAGCTGCACATAACGCCGGCGCAGCGATAGTTCAAAATCAAACTGCACGTTGTCGAACTTCTCGGCGCCCTGGAGGATGTCAGCCATTTGCAGCACAATGAGTCCGACAGGATGTCCGAAGTAACGGGCACGATCCAGTTCATCTACGATTGCCTCTTCACCACGCTGTTTGTTAAGGATGCGTAGATCTTGTGGCTTAAGCAGTACATCCTCTACCGTGGATTCAAAACGTGTCAGCACCAGCGAAACATGACGAGCCATGAACACGGTGACCGACAGGATGGCAATTTCGGTCACCGTGAGCGAGATAGGCTGCTGATTGAGCGGGCGGTTGGCCAGGTACATGCCCACTACATATCCCAGGAAAGTTGGAATCAGCAGGGTGGCAGCATTCCGTGTGATGTCTGGGAAAGCAATCGCTGCAATGGCGCTGATAGCCGCGATAACATATACCGTTGTGTTCAGATCAATATTCGCGAAGCCCAGGAATTCAAAATCAGGCCGCTCAAGGTTGAAAATAAACGCAAGCCAGATAACCAGCACGATGATAATGATTCTGAAGCGTGTCATAGTATGACTTTGCTCCCCCCACGATGCTAACAGTGAGCAGGTTTAAGGTGCAGCTAATAAGACCGCTAATGATCGTACAAACAGTGTAAGAAGAAATCTTTAAGCATGTTTTGTTTTTCTACGTTTTTTTGCAAGTTTTTACAGCGGCTGCGGTTTTCTGTGGCGTCTGCGTTGGCCTGGGTGGAGGACTTGTAAAAATAATCTGTCCGATGATAAGTGATGTGCATTCTAACACTTTTCTCACAATACGGAAGTAATGTTATGAAAGTCGTTCAACTCAAATCTGTACCACTACTCATTCGCACAATGATGGAGAGAGAAACATGGCTTTTGAACTTGCGCCTCTGCCTTATGCTTCTAACGCGCTGGAACCACATATCGACCAAACGACTATGGAAATTCATCATGGTCGTCACCATAAGACCTATATTGATAACCTCAACAACGCAATAGCTGGAACAGAGTGGGAGAATAAGACAATCGAGGAAATTCTCCAGAATCTTGATAAAGTACCGGGCGATAAGAAGACTGCCATTCAAAACAATGGGGGTGGACACTGGAATCACACGCTGTTCTGGCAGATTATGGCCCCCAACGCAGGTGGCGCGCCTTCGGGTGTGCTGGCCGATGCCATCAACAGCGCATTTGGCAGTTTTGACGCGTTTAAGGAGCAGTTCTCCAATGCCGCTAAGACGCGCTTCGGCAGCGGTTGGGCCTGGCTGGTAGTCAACAAAGATGGCAGCCTGAGCATCACCAGCACCCCCAACCAAGATAATCCGCTGATGACGGGTGGCGGAACACCTATCCTGGGTGTCGATGTCTGGGAGCACGCCTATTATCTTAAGTATCAGAACAAGCGTCCTGATTATGTTGCGGCGTTCTTTAATGTGATCAACTGGGCTAAGGTTGCTGAGCTGTACACAGCGGCCAAGGGTTAAGCGCCAGCAAACCAATCAGAAAAGGGGTGCTCATCGCTGTGGGCACCTCTTTTTTTGCGTATTTGGATCACGACATTGGTGGTTTGATCTGCGATAATTGAGCTACTGCACAAGCTTTGGTAAACACAAGGATATGTTACGATGGACTATCGTGTTGAGAAGGATTCTTTAGGTGAGGTGCGTGTGCCAGCGTGGGCGTACTACGGTGCCCAGACGCAGCGCGCCGTAGACAACTTCCCCGTGAGCGGGTTACGGCCCTGGCCAGCGTTTATCTGGAGCATGGCATCAATCAAGCGCGCAGCGGCTGAGGTGAATCGTGATCTGGGCCTGCTGAGTGCCGAGATGGCAGGTGCTATCATTCAGGCGGCCGACGAGGTGATTGCCGGCAAATGGAACGAGCACTTTGTTGTAGATCCTTTCCAGGCAGGTGCTGGCACCAGCCACAACATGAATGTCAACGAGGTGATCGCCAACCGCGCTAACGAGATACTTGGCTATTCGCTGACGACCAACGAGAAAAAACCGATTGGTGCTAACGACCATGTCAACATGGCACAAAGCACCAACGACACCATCCCGACAGCCATACGGTTGGGCGTGCTTTGGCGTTTCGATGAATTGTTGGCCACGCTGGAACATTTTGTTGTGGAAACGCGCAGGAAAGCAGTTGAGTGGGATGATGTCGTAAAGACGGGGCGTACCCACCTACAGGATGCGGTCCCTGTGAGGGCAGGGCAGGAAGTGGGGGCCTGGGCGAAGGCTATCGAGCGTGGGATTGAAAAGCTCAAACAGGCAGCAGAGGGTCTGCGGCGTCTTGGTATAGGCGGCACGGCGGCTGGCACGGGCCTAAACGCTCATCCAGAATACCATGCTCGTATGGTGGCTGCTCTGTCACGGCACACGGGCCTTGCCCTTTACACTTCAGACGATTTGTTTGAGTCTATGCAATCCATGCAGGATGCGGTTTTTTTCAGCGGGGCGCTACGAACCGTGGCACAGGACTTTACCCGTATTGCGAACGATATTCGGCTCTTGAGCAGTGGCCCAACGACTGGCCTGGCGGAGATGACCTGCCCACCGGTACAGCCGGGGTCATCTATCATGCCGGGCAAGGTTAACCCTGTGCTTGCCGAGATGCTTAACCAGGCAATGTTTCATATTATGGGCAACGACCATACGGTAACACTGTGCGCACAGGCTGGTCAGCTTGAACTGAATGTGATGATGCCGATGATTGCCCACAACCTCAACGAAATGATGCAGGTGATGATCGGGTCGGTGCGTGCATTTACAGATAAGCTCATTGTGGGCCTGATTCTTAACCGGGAGCAGGCGCATGCCTGGCTGGGGCGCAATCCAATCCTGGTGACCGCGCTGAATCCCATCATTGGTTACCTGAATGGCGCTGCGGTTGCCAAGAAGGCGCTGGCAGAGGGCAAGAGTGTGCGGGAAGTGGTGCTGGAAATGGGCCTCATGAACGCTGATGATCTGGATAAAGCTCTTGATCCCTACAAGATGACAGAGGGTGGTATCCAGGCTGGCGGCGGTGGCGGTGGTGGCTGATTGACCGGGTACACAGAAGGTGGAACGATGACGCGTGAAGAGGCATGGAACCTCATGACAGAGTTCACCCAATCGGAGAGTCTGCGGCGCCATATGCTGGCGGTAGAATTCGCGATGCGGGCTTATGCGGGCCGCTTCAACGACGATCCTGAAACGTGGGGCGTTGTCGGATTGCTGCATGACTTTGACTACGAACGCTACCCGGATGTATCGGTGGAAGGACATCCGATTGTGGGCGCAAGAGTGCTGCGGGAACGCGGTGCGTCGGAGACGATTGTGCGCGCCATTCTCTCCCACGCAGAGGAAATTACCGGGGTTGCGCCACAGAGCGATATGGAAAAGGCGCTCGTGGCAGTGGATGAACTTACCGGCTTTATCATTGCTGTCGCTCTGGTGCGGCCTTCCCGCAGTCTGCTTGATCTGGAGGTGAGCTCTATCAGGAAGAAGTGGAAGGACAAGGCGTTTGCTGCCCCGGTGAGCCGGGAGCACATCGCCGCCGCCGCACAGCGTTTGGGCGTGCCCCTTGATGAGCACATAGGCGTGGTTCTGGAAGCGATGCGCGCCAACGCCGCCGACTTAGGCATGGCTTGACCTGAGAAAACTGATCTGCAAAAAATGGAGAAGGGCCCCGTCACCGTGGAGGTGCGGGGCCCCTTTTTTGTTACGCCCAGCGGACGTGCACGGGTGTGCCAATGCCAGCGAATTCGTAGAACCAGCGTGCTTCTTCAATCGGCAGGTTGACACAGCCGCGGCTCATGGGCTGCCCAAAGTTGTTGTGCCAGTACGCCCCATGCAGCGCGTAACCCTGGTAGAAGTACATGACCCACGGCACACCTGGGAGATAGTAACCAGGCCCCGCCATCAACTGTGCGTCATACTTACGGTACACCTTGTAATCCCCCTGCACGGTAGGCGTAACGGGCAGTCCGGTGCTGGAAAGGACGCTGCGTACCAGTTGGCCATTCTCATAGGCATACGTCATCTGTGTGCTGAGGACAACCACAATTTCGCGCCCGGTGCCCCAGCGCGGCCCTGGGTGGTTTGTGCCCTGGGCGATGATGCCCATGTCGGTAGATGCGGCGCTGCCTGCGCCAGGGATTCGCAACTGGAGACCAGCATAGATGCGGTTAGGATCTGTAATGCCATTGGCTTCGGCGATGCTGGTCCAGCTTATGCCGTAGTTGCGGGCAATCTGTGACAGGTATTCGCCCTGGCGCACGGTATGCAGGATGTAGGAGGGGGCTTCAACTGGCGCTGCCTGGGCGGACGCCTCCTGAGGTGCTTCCGCCGTCACAGCTACTGCAAGGTCAGAAGTCCAGATCTGAAGTACCTGGCCTGGGTAAATGATATTGGCGTTGGCAATGTTGTTAGCCTGTAGAATGGACTCGGCGCTCACGTTGTAACGGCGAGCAATAATGGTCAGAGATTCCCCACGCTGAACCGTATGCGTGACTGGTGCGGTAGCCACGAGGGGGTTATCAGCGCCTTGTGGGTTGTTGGCAGCGGGCTCCAGGCCAGGGATTATCAGAACAGTTCCGGCGAAAATGCGCGACGGGCTGGTGATGTTGTTGGCGCTGATGAGTGCGTCCATCGTCACGCCATATCGTAAAGCAATGCGGTAGAGGTTTTCGCCGGCCTGCACCGTGTGTGTAACCCTCTCCTGAGCACCGGTTGGCGCAGCGATTGCCAGCGCGAACAGAATACAAACGACCAGGTACCGATAACCACAGTTTCTCAGCGCACTTACCAATATCTGCCTCATTCCGCCTGTCCTTGATAACAACGTTCCTTATATTGATTATAGTGCCATGCATGATTTTCGCCATTTCGTCGCAAGCATGGGGTGCATGCGCATATGGAGGCAGGGCAACTGTTCGACGCTGGTCATTGAGTCAGCGTGTGCCAGGTCGCTGACCGCTGAGCGTGTCGTCAGTAATTGCCTTCGTTTTTCTTTGCGATTACAATTCGCAATGAGTTTGCCACTATAAGAAAGCGGCTTTCATGCTATTAAAGGCCTATCGCGTTACAGACCGCCTGGGCACGCTGTTCATAAAAGTCCTGGAGTACACAATGAGCGGCGCAGCTTCAACGCTGAATCGTGTACTACGGGCAGTTCTGATAGTGGTTACTGGCAGTCTGGCGCTTGTTGCTGGCATACTGCGCGTCATTTTGCGTGTGTTGAGCGCTGTTGGTCGTGGGCTGGTGCGCGGGTTCATGTTGTTAGCGCGCCTGATAACGCGCGGTGCCAGCCAGAGCACCAGCCGTGCCATTCGTGGTGTTGGTGGTACAGCCACAGGCGCGATGGCACGCCGCGCTGCCAGGCAGAATATCGATGTTAAGCTGGCTGAAGACCCTCTGAAGACCCAGAACAGAAGACTGAGCTTCGTTGTGCTGCTGATGGGCTTCGTCATCATTGCTGTCATTCTGTGGGCCACCGATCCGGCGCGCACGGCAGCGCCGACGCCGATTGCCGGAATTGGGCCGGGACTGCTGGCGCCCCAGAGCACGCAGCAGCCAACGCCGGAACCCCAGTCGCTTGGGCTGCCCACCCCCGTACCCGTTGCTACCCAGGTGCCGGTGGCGCTGCGAGGTGGTGGGACAATGGCCTACACGGTGCGCGAACAGGGACAGACTGATCTGTTCCTGGTAACAGTCGTTGGTCGGCAGGCTGTGCGCATAACCAACCACAGCGGGGATGAGCGCGACCCTGCCTGGAGCCCGGATGGGACAAGGCTTGCCTATGCCGCACAGGCAGATGGCAACTGGGAAATTTATGTGTATGACCTGCCCACGCAGGAGACAGCGCGTATCACCTATGATCTGTCATTTCAGGGCAACCCTTCATGGTCGCCTGACGGACTTTTCCTGGCCTATGAAAGTTACCAGGGCAACAACCTCGATATTTACGCCGTACCTGTTGATGGCTCTGCTCCGGCGTCGCGCATTACTGATCACGCCGCACCAGATTATGCCCCTGCGTGGTCACCTGATGGGCGACGTATCGCGTTTGTCAGCCTGCGCGATCGCAGTCAGGATATTCATGTGTTCAACTTGGACACGCTAGAGACGACAAACCTGACCAGCACGCCGCTTCTGAATGAGGACAATCCTGCGTGGTCGCCGGATGGTCGCTGGCTGGCCTACAGCGCCTGGGAAAATGGAGCGGAAAAGATTTTTGTGATTTCTGCAGCCGGGGGCGTGCCTCAGGTCATCAATTTTGGTCGTACACCTGGCTGGTCGCCGGATGGCCTCAGCATCTCGTTTGTGGTCGATGCAGTGGATGGGGTGCAGAGCTACCTCTATGCGGTTCCGTTCGGCGGGGCCACAGGCGCAACGACAGAGATCGTGAGTGTACCTTATGGCAGCCGTGATGTGGCGTGGTCAGCTCAGGCAATCCCGCCTGCGCTGCTCAACAGCGGCGGGCTGCCATTGGGTGTAGATACTCTGTTCGTCGAGCAGGCTGAACGCAGTAGTATCGGCGCTCCCTACCGGCTCAGTCCGCTGACCGATGTTCTGGCCCCTAACCCCGTGCTGAGCGACCTGGTAAACGATTCCTTCAACGCAATGCGGCGGCAGGTTGTTGCAAGGAGTGGTGTGGACTTTTTCGGCACGCTGGACGATGCCTTCTGGGATCTCGAACGACTGCCAAACCCCGGCGAGCCGCGAAGAAGCTGGCACATGACGGGCAGGGCTATCGCTTTTTCACGCAGTGCCTTGCTTGGGTTCCCGCCTCAGATAGAGGTTATGCGACAGGAGATTGGCGTCGATACCATATGGCGTATTTTCCTGCGCGTAGATCAGACTGCTCAGAGTGGGCAGCTTGGGGAACCACTGCGGTCACTCCCGTGGGATTTCCTGAGCGCGACGCAGGGTGATGTCGAAGCCTACAACCAGGGGGGGCGTTTTCGTGCTGAAGTTCCTGCTGGATATTATATCGACCTTACCCAGCTTGCCGCTGATTTTGGCTGGCTGCCAATGCCGGCTGGGAGTGACTGGCGTGCCAACGTCGCCACTCGTAACTTCTGGCTGTTTCATAAGCCAGAAGGGCTGGCCTGGTGCGATGCCATGCTTCAGCTTTATACTGCTGGCGAGATGGTCAATTTCTGCGGTGCAGGTGGTTGATGACTGGCCGACGTCAGACATTCCCAGTCATTGTGGGGCTGGTCGTGGTGGCCGCACTATTTGTGGGGTTGCTTTGGCGCAACAGCGATACAACCGGACTGATGGTGACGCCAATTGGTCTGCCAACACAGGCCGAACCGACGGCAAGCGCTAATCCGTTGAGCTTGCTGCTGAGCATGGGCCAGAGCACGGCACTTCCTACTGTAGCGATCCCTTCTGTAATGCCAACGGTGCCGCAAATAGCCGTGGATACGGCACCGACGGGCACTGCTTTTGCTGCTTCAGTGCTGGGTGTTTCCACACCTGATCTGATTGCCCAGGGCAGTGTGCCAACCGCCCCGGCGGCCACGCCAACGCGTCCTGAGGAATCGGTGGCCGCAACAGCACAGGTGGTGACGCGCGCACCTGTTGCGTTTCAGCCGCCTCCCCTCATTCCACCCCTGTCATCAGACCCGCTGGGGCGAGACCACTACTGGCTGATGCGCCCTATTGACAGCAACGCCCAGAACAGCCCGCTCAGCATCTATACCTATGGAAGCGATGGCAACGATCCAAACAACCCGCTGCGCGTTCACCACGGCATTGATATGCCGAATCCGGTGGGGGAAATTGTGCGTGCGGCAGGCAGTGGCACAGTCATTTATAGTGCCGATGGACGCCAGGCAAGCACTGACATTTTCCAGAATTCTCCCAGCTACGGCAACGTTATCGTGATTGAACATGACTTTGGCTACAACGGCAAGCGCATCTGGACATTGTATGCCCACTTATCCTCTGCGTTTGTGCAGGCCGGCCAGGTTGTGCAGGCCGGTGAGCCGATCGGCCAGGTAGGGCGCAGCGGCAATGTAACAGGCCCGCATCTGCACCTGGAAGTGCGCCTGGGCAACACGCCAGATGACAATCGCTATGGCAACACCTATAACCCTATTCTGTGGATTGTGCCTTATGTGGGGCATGGTGTTATTGCCGGGCGTGTGGTGGACGCCAACGGGCGTTTTGTAAATGACGCTGACATAACAGTCCGCAGTTTTGCGACCAACCTGGTGCAGGCGACCACAACGTCCTACGTGTTTGCGGGCAGCGGCTTCGACGTCAATTCTGACCCTGTGTGGAACGAGAATTTCGCGGTAGCGGATGTTCCAGCTGGCAAGTACAACGTCATCGCCACCATAAACGGAGAACGGGTTGTCAGGCAGGTAGACGTGTTCCCCGGCACAACCGCTTTTGTAGAACTGAAGCCGGCTGCCCCTGCCACTGTCACGCCCGACGGTGGCTAACCGTATGGTGATTTTATTCGCGAATTCATGCAAAATGGACTAGACTTGCGATACCAGTACGCGATGCGCTGGCATACGCTCACACATACACGGAGAGGATGACGTATGAAAAGGCTTGTGTTGCTGCTTCTTGTCGCTTTGCTTTTGCCCACATCAACCCTGTTGATGCAGGAACCAGCTTTGATCCTTACAAGAGGCACGCTTGTGAACGGCACACTGGACGCGCAAAACATTGCCCGCGTTTACTTCTTCGTTGCGGTAGCAGATGAGCGTATAGATCTGGTGGCGGATGGCGAGGGTAACTTTGGTGTTGGGCTGCTGCTGACAGCGCCTGATGGCACGCTGCTGGCGCAGGCGGCCCCAGACGCGACAGGCGAGACCGCGCTGCGTGGCATCGTTATGCCTACAACCGCTAACTTTTACGTGACAGTATTTGCTTATGGTGTCACCCAGGCTGGTGACTACCGTTTGCTTCTGAACACCGCTGATGCAGAGGCGCCCACTACGCCTGATGCACAGGAAGCAACTGCTGAAGCATCAGCAGAGCCTGCTGCGCAGTTTGGTGTAGTGCCAACACCGGGCACTTCCACTACCACCGCGACCTCATCTGGCTTTGTGCCCCCGTCTCAGGTGCTGCTTGCCAATGGTATTGCAGTGACGCTGAGCTGGAACGCTGACGTTGACCTTAACCTTGAAGTACGCGATCCGCTTGGCAATACGCTGTACTTCGATTCCCGCACAAGCCCTATCGGCGGTTCCTTTGGTTTTGATGCAAACGGGTTCTGCCAGGTCATTTCACCGAATCCTGCCGAGACAGCGACCTGGGCGCCAGGCTTTTTGCCGACAGGCAGCTATGAAATCCTGGTGTTTTACCGGCAGGCCTGTTCTACCCCTAACCCTGTAACCTTTACGATCAGTGTGACCGTAAATGGCCAGCAGCTGACACCGGTTGAAGGCACGCTGACACCTCCTTTGCCCAACCAGAACAGTGTGTATCTCAGCAGTTTCCGCGTTAATGCTGACACCAGCGCAGAGATGAGCCTGGGTGGCATATACCCGGACAGCGCGCTTAATATCGTAGCAGCGGCCCCCAGCATCCTGGCATCTGCGGCGGTGCCAGTTTCACCTGGCACAGCCCAGGTAGGGTCCATTTATCTGGACGACTTTTTCCGCGTTTACCAGTTTGAGGCGCGCGCCAACGAACTGGTGACCATCTCTGCCACAGCGACCAGCGGCAGCCTGGACACGCTGCTGCAAATTACAGACGCCAACGGGAATTTACTGGCGGTGAATGATGACTCTAACAACACGCGTAACTCTCAGGTAGCCAACTTCAGGCTGGCAAATGCGGGCACGTACTATGTAGTAGTCACCCGCTATGGCAAGGAGTTTGGAGGCAGCGAAGGCGAGTTTGAGCTGCTGTTAAGCCCGGGTGTTGCTCAGCTTCCTGCGGAGGTGCTTGCGCTAAATCTGACGCCGGGCGACGTTCAGGTTGTTATCACCTGGTCTACGCGTGCTGATGTGCAACTCCTGGTGCGCGACCCCATAGGGGACAGCGTGTTTGATGATCAGCCAACTGTGGCCAGCGGTGGTATTTTGGGCCTCAATGGCAATTTGAACTGCACGATTGCTGCCGGGACGCCGGCGTCATATGTATACTGGCCGCAGAATGTGCTGCGACCCGGTAACTACGAAGTAGATGTGTGGTACCAGAATGCCTGTGGTGACAACACTCCTCTGGTGGTAAACCTGTCGATTATCGTGCGTGGACAGATCATTGCGGTGGAGCAGATACGCCCTGCGCTTGACCAGCATTACGTGATCGCATTCACCGTTAACCCCGACGGCACAGCAGTGGCGCGCCTGGGTGGCTTCGCCACGTCGGATGCTGCATCGATCCAGTGGCAGTCGCGTGCGGCTACGCCCATATTGCCCAACCAGGCGATCATCGGCACAATCAGCGATACCAATGTTTTTGATACGTATTCGTTTACTGGCACTGCTGGTCAGCGTGTGGTGATCATCAACGCATCTACCACGCCAACGCTGGATACCAAATTGTTCCTGATGGATCCCAGCGGGGCACAGATTGCTGAGAACGACGATGCGGGCACTGTTTCGCCTACAGTGCGCCGCAGCGATGCAGTGATTGCCAACGTAGTACTGCCAGTGGATGGCACCTACACGATTATCGCAACACGATACGCGACTATCTACGGTGGCACTGTCGGCAACTACACGCTGACGTTGTCACTGAATTAGTCTGAAGCAAGGTGTTGTGCCGCAGGGTACCGGTGCTTCAGGCGGTACCTCTGCACTCGTGTTCAGGTCATGCTGGTACTTGGTCAGACATGCGGCTATACTGATTGGCGCATTTGCTCGCCTATTGTGAAAGTTCCTGAAATGAAGAAACTGCTGCTTTCTGTTATTTTCGCTTCCCTGGCTGTGGCAGCGTGTCAACCGCCGCCGGTGCTGAGGGACCCACAAATGCTCAATGATAACAGCCTTGTGACCGGCGAACCCTGCTCTGCCCCGTGCTGGCAGGGGATTACACCGGGTGAAACGAGCTGGAACGAAGCCCTTACCATTGTGGAGGACAACCCCGCTTTTGTAGACGCTTCTGTGCAGGAACCAGCAGACAGTGCAGCCCGTGCGGTAGAGTTCAATGCAGCAGGTGGTAAGCGCTGCTGCGGCGTGTACAGTGACGATGGTCACACGGTAACGTCTGTATTCACGCTGCTTTCGCCGATCATGAAACTTGGGGCGGTGGTAGAAAAGTATGGCGAGCCGACGTACTTTACCGTAGAGGGCATATCTGATGATCAGGCGTCTGTGGCGGCGGTCTGGCCGGAGGTGCCTATGATTCTGTACGTGTTCGCTGCCGGGCTTGAACTAGGCAGTGTGAGCGAAACGAGTGAAGTTTTTGGGGCAGTCTACCTGACGAAAGCCAACATGGAACTCGCCCTGAAGGGCAGCGCCCTGTATGGCTGGCAGGGTTACGGCACGCTGGAAGCATTGACTTCAGAGGACTATGCTATTACACCAGTGCCTACCGACGATGCAGGTAACTTTATTGAAGACGATACAGGTGCAGAAAGCACGCCAGAAGCAACTCCACAAAGCGACAATTAACCACTACAATACATCAGGCGATAAATTGGGAAGGAAACAGGGGACAATGGCAGACGAATCTACCCCAGTGGCATCTGAACTTCAGCCCGGCACGGCTGTTACAGGTACGGTAAAGAACCTGGTGCTTTGTGGCGCGTTTGTTGATGTAGGGCAGCCGCGCGAAGCGCTTCTGCACATTTCACAGTTTGGGCGGACGGATTTTCGCAATATAGAAGATGTTGTGAAGCCCGGTGACACAATCGAAGGCTTTATACTGCGCGCAGATGGTGACCAGATCGCCCTTACGATGGTGAAGCCACCCGCGCTGCCCTGGAGCAGCATTGATGTCGGGTCTACCTATCGCGGCACGGTCATCCGCATTGAAAAGTTCGGCGCGTTTGTAGATATTGGCGCTGAGCGCCCAGGCATGGTCCATGTCAGTGAAATGGCAGATGGGTATGTTGGATCGCCGGATGATGTGGTGCGTGTGGGCGATGTAATTGATGTTCGCGTCATCAAGGTGAATCGTAAGCGGCGCCAGATTGACCTGAGCATGAAGGATGACAGCCCGATTGAGGTTGACCTGAATGAAGACGTCGAAGCGGTGCCGACCGCTATGGAACTGGCGCTGCGGCGTGCGCAGATGGGCAGCCGGAAGGACGCAGGGCAGGGCAGGGGCAGCAGCAGGCGCTCCAGGTCTTCCTACGATACTGATGAGATATTTAAGCGCACCATCAATTCTCAGCCAAAGCGCTAGAAGGCACGCCCCCTGATCAGTTTGGCCAGGGGGCGTTTTTTACTCTTCGGTCTCCCGCATCGTGCGGACGAAGTCATAAGCTGTTGCGGCAAATAGGACAGTGAAATTGGCTTCGTGCGCCAGACACCAGGGGCACAACGCTTCCAGCACAAAAAACTGGATGTATACGAGATACATCGAGAATATCCAGGCGAACAGCGCGAGCGCAAAAAACATCAGGTCGCGGTAATCGCCAAGAACAGGCACCCGCTCACCTAAAAGCAGCAGCAGCCCTAGAATGATGTAAACGGTGAGTCCCATGTATGCAATGGGTATGCCAAACATCATGGAGTACGCGCTGCTCTGTACCTTTTCGCAATTGAACGCGCTGTTCTGCACGCAGGCCATGATGATGCCGGTTGCCTTCACATACGAAAGGTAACCGCTGATGAAGATACCCAGCCCAATAGTGACCCACTGTACCGTGCGCACGGAGATCAGTTTCTGCCACCGATTGGCTGGTGGCTCTGCCAGAATACTTGTACCTGACATACCTTTCCTCTCAAAACTCAGGTTGCTAAATTGCGCCACAATTTTACCGTAAGCTCAGAACCTGCGGGAACATGCCTTACATCCTCTGGGACGATCATTAAACCGTCTGCCAGAACCAGCGACATCAGGGCCCCGGAGCTTTGAGTGCCAGTTTCAGTTGCCAGCCAGCGATCGTTCTGCCGCTGCAACGTGACGCGCAGGTAAGACTTTCTGCCATCCGAGTGAACGTCATGCGTCACCTGGGCCGTGATGACGGTTTCCAGCAGGCGTCTCTGGTTCATTTGGTAGATGGCGGGCTTTACCAGCACATCAAAGGTAATCAAGGCAGATACCGGATTTCCAGGTAGTCCAAAAAAAGGTATCCCCTGAATGTTACCGAAGGCTAACGGTTTGCCTGGCCGGATATTGATGCGCCACAGGGCAACTTTTCCTGTTTCTTCAAGCACCTGGCGAGTGAAATCTGCTGCGCCTACACTTACACCGGCAGTGCTTACGATTGCATCGGGCTGAAGGGCGACGGCTTGGTCGTAAAGTGCCCTTAGAGCCTCTGGCGTGTCGCGCGCGATGGGCAGCATATGTGGCTCGGCCCCGGCTGCGAGCAGTGCAGCGAAGAGGGCAGGACTGTTGGCATCGCGTATCTGGCCAGTGGCAAGCGTGCCATCATACGGAACCAACTCATCGCCGCTGGTTACAACAGCTACCTTTGGGCGTGGGTAAACCTGCACGTTGCGTATGCCCAGCGCTGCCAGCATGCCAATCTCTGGGGCGTTTAATTCCACCCCGGCAGTCAGAACCTGCTGGCCTGCGCGCACGTTGTGGCCGGCTTTGCGCACGTTGGCACCTGTTTGAGCGGGCACATACACAGCCACTTCTTGTGGCAGAGAAGCGCTGGCGTCGTTCATCCAGGTGCTGTCTGTTTCTTCAACAGGCACCACCGCATCAGCGCCTGGCGGCAGGGGAGCGCCAGTCATGATGCGCGCGGCTTCACCTGGCATCAGCGTGTGCATGGGCATACGTCCGGCTGGCAGATCCATCGCCACATGCAGCGTTACTGGTGCATTCCGTTGAGCAGCCTTAACATCCGCAGCGATGACAGCGTAGCCATCCATGCCACTATTGTCAAAGGGTGGCAGCGATTCTGCCGCCACAACGGTTTCCGCCAGAACGCAGCCAACGGCCCGCAGCAGCGGGGTCGCCTGGGGAGCGAGAGGCTGAACTGCCCCCAGAATCTGCTCGATCGCCTGTTCAACTGAAAGTAATGGTGTCATCATCGCCTGTATTCCTGCTTCAGGGATTATATCATATGGCTTTCTTACCAAAAGTCATGGGTCTGAGGGTCAAAAGTCATGTAAAATAGACGATAAATCTCACATAAAGTATGTGTCATTATGGTCTCGACCGTTACATCCACTTACCCTCGCGATCTTCAGACGCTTCTGGCAAGCCTGCCTGACCTTACGCCTGCTGACAAACGCCTGGTGGAGCGCGCGTACTATAAAGCGGAGAAAGCACACGAAGGACAGATACGCAAGTCTGGCGAGCCGTATTTTACGCACTGCGTGGCTGTTGCGACGATACTGGCTGATCTGCGTATGGATGGTGAAACAGTAGCAGCCGGCTTGCTGCACGATGTTATCGAGGATACGCCGGTAACGGCAGAGGAGCTGGAAGCAGAGTTTGGCACGACCATACTGCGTCTGGTGGATGGTGTAACGAAGCTCGGCAAACTGCCATCACAGGCAGAGCAGAACGGGGAGCGACGCACGGCGCTTATTAAAAAGGACACTGAGTATTTCCGGCGGATGATGCTGACTGCCGATACTGACATTCGGGTTGTTATCGTCAAATTGGCTGATCGACTGCACAACATGCGCACGCTGGGCTACATGGCCCCCGAAAAACAGCGACGCATTGCGCAGGAAACCATGGATATTTACGCGCCGCTTGCTAATCGGCTTGGCATCTGGCAGATGAAATGGGAACTGGAAGATCTGAGCCTTCGCTACACCCATCCTGAAGAGTACAAGGCGATAGCGAATGCGCTGGCTGAGCGACGCGCTGATCGTGAGGCCTATGTGGCCCAGATCGCAGAGGTATTGCGGGCCGAACTTGAGAAGAATGGTATTCGCGATGCGCACATCTCAGCGCGTCCCAAACACATCACCAGCATTTACCGTAAGATGAACAAAAAGGGCGTGCCTGTCGAACAGGTGTATGATGTGCGCGCGCTGCGTGTGATTGTGAAAGACAACACCCAGTGCTACATCGTGCTGGGTATTGTGCACTCACTGTGGAAACCAATCCCGAACGAGTTCGATGACTATATCGCCAGCCCCAAGGATAATTTTTATCGCAGCCTGCACACCGCCGTCGTAGACAATCGTGGCCGCACCTTAGAGGTGCAGATCCGCACTTGGGAAATGCATGAACATGCAGAGTATGGGATTGCCGCGCACTGGCGTTACAAGGAGGGGCGAGACGCCGGTGACGAGAAGTTTGAAGAACATATCGCATACCTGCGCCGCCTGATGGAGTTTGGCAAGGACGCACCAAATTCGGCAGAATATATGGAAGCGCTGGAGAAGGACTTTTTCGCCGGGCGCATATACGCCTTCACCCCAAAGGGTGACATCATTGACCTGCCACGCGGGGCGACCCCAATTGATTTCGCCTACAGCGTCCATACTGAGATTGGTCATCGCTGTCGTGGCGCCAAGGTGCGCGGCAGGTTGGTCCCGCTAAACTATCAGTTGAATATTGGCGATCAGGTAGAGATTCTGACAGCGAAGCGTGGCGGCCCCAGCCTTGACTGGCTGAACCCTGATAACGGCTACGTAGTCACCTCGCGAGCCCGCGACAAGATAAAGCTGTACTTCCGCAAGCAGCAGCGTGAGGCGAATGTCACCAGCGGGCGCGAGCACCTGGAACATGAGCTGAAAAAACTTGGGTTGCTGGATAAGGTTTCCCTCGATGCCGTGGCGGCCCTGTTTGACTACCCGCGACTTGAAGACTTTCTCGTTGAGATTGGAACCGGTAACATCACAGGTTCCCAGATTTCACAGACGGTGCTGGAGGATGAGCGCCGCCGCAAAGAGTCTGTGGAGTTGAACAACTTCAGGCCCAGGCTGTCTGCGCCCGCTTCTCAGGATGTTTCCAGTAGTGTGTTGATCACCGGGTCTGAGGGTATGCTTGTGTTTCTGTCACGCTGCTGCAGCCCGATCCCAGGCGATGACATCATTGGCTATATCACACGCGGGCGAGGGGTCGCAGTGCATCGTTCGTCTTGCACCAATATTCAGAATCTGCCAGACCCAGAGCGGCTGATACAGGTATCGTGGGGTTCGGCGATCCCACAGCAGCGCTACAGCGTACCGGTCGAAATTATTGCCCAGGATCGTCCTGGACTGCTGAAGGATATCAGCACAATAATTTCCGAATCAGGCATTAACATTTCGTCTGTTGAAGTGGCAACCAAAGATCATATCGCGACGCTGTTTATCAGCATTGAAGTGCTTTCGCCAGCACAGATGACCAAGGTGCTTTCAAAGATTGAAACCGTGCCAAGCGTGGTAGAGGCGCACAGGCGGTTCCATGCCTGAATGGGAGCCACATCGGTAAGTTAACTGGCCTAACCAGGTGGATAGTTGTTCATAACTTCTATTATTCTCTACCTTGCAGTAAGTTTGTTGGTGGTACAATACCGACATTCTGACAATGTTAATAGCGGACGATAGTCTCATGCAGGGTTTTCCGATTACAATTTTTCCACAAACCCGCATACTCTTCATCCAGTCGGGTGCTCTTGAGCCGTATATGGCGCTTTGGAAGCTTGAAGTCGAGCAACTGAGCCTGTACGTGCGACTGGATCGTGAATACGCGGCACCAGGCGAGGTCATAACGGCGATCAACGCTGCCCTGCAGGCAACCCAGCGCCATATTCAGTGGATTATTGTGGATGAAGTTGATCGGCTTGATCGCCATACCCTTGTTGCCACCCTGCGTGAGTTGGTTAACTGGCCGGCGCGCTTTTTGCTTATCGGGCGTGAGATACCCTTTGAACTGCTGCTGGCGGCTGATCTAAAGGGCCGGGTGCAGGTGGTTTCGCCGCTGCTCAACGATGCCTTTTACACGACAGAGGAAGATCGTGACCGCAGGGCTATTCTGGACGTGCGCGCGTTCGGCTTGGGCCGAGTGATGCTGAATGGCAAGCTGATTGAATCATGGGATGGGATTCTGCCGCGCCTTCTGTTCTTTTTCTTCATAGACAAGGGCATGGTGACGCGGGATGAAATCTTTGCCACGTTCTGGCGTAATATGAGCGTGAAGGAAGCAACTAACGTCTTCCATGTGACGAAACGCAAGATTAATGAAGTGCTGGGTATGGATTTAACCCTATACCGTAGCGGTTATTACTGCATTTCGCCGGATATACTCCTCAACTACGATGTGCTTGAATTCAACCAGAAACTCCAGGATGCCGAGGTCGCGGAGGCTGATTCGGTCGAGAAACTTCTGCTGGAGACGATTCATCTCTACCGTGGTGATTTTCTGTCTTCGACAGACTTTCCATGGGTGGTACAACGACGCGATGAAATGCGCCAGGCTTATGGCGGCGCCCTGTTTGCTCTGGGGCAGGTGTACCGCGACAGTGGCAAGGCTGCCCTTGCCGAGAATTACTTTCTCAAAGCGTATCGCTACAGCCCTGGCGACACCCGCTTTGAGCAGGAAGTGCGGCACCTCATCGCTGGGGTTTAGCCTGTGCCATAAAGTGTTAATCGGCACTTTCTGGCAGTATCAGCCGGGGCTGATAATTGACAACCCTGGCGACACTTTCCCTGTCCTTTAGGCTCATCACAAAGTCTCCACCGGCTTTGCCGCGCTTTAGCACGGGCGCGCGACCGATCCGCATATACAGCGGCTTGTTCTTGCTTGTCAGCACGACGATGTTGTCGTCCTGGCGCCCGATTGTGGCTGCCGCAAGAGCGCGGCTGCTGGATGGAAGGCGCATTGTGATGACGCCACCGCCTGCGCGCCCCTGCGCCGGGTAGTCGTCAACGTGAGAAATCTTGGCAATACCGTCATCGGTAATGTTCCACACATACTGACCGGCAATAACGGGCATGGCCCCTACTACGCTGTCACGCTGGCCAGACAGCTTAATGCCAATCATACCGCCGGATTGCAGACCTGTCGGGCGCACATCATCCTCGCTGAAGCGTATCGCCTGTGCCTGTGCCGTGCACAGAATAACTTCCTGCTTGCCATCTGTTACAAACACACTCATGAGTTGGTCATCATCGCCCACATTCATGACCACGAAAGGTTTTGCGCTGATTCCTGGCAGGTCATCGATTTTCAGGCGTTTCACCTTGCCACCGCTGGTGGTCATGAACAGATAGCCGTTATTTCCATTCATCGGCATGCCCAGCGTCGCCACAATGATATCTGTGCTGGACAGCGGGAACAGATCGTAAAAGGCGGTGCCTGCTTCTGGTTCGTTGACTTGTGGCAACTGCTGCACCGGGAGGGCAGCGCAAAGCCCTTTGATTGTGAAGAGGTAGAGGATCTGCGAGGTGCTGCTGTGTAGGATGTGGCTGGGCGGATTTTTAGCTGTAGCTGGCACGCGGGGGGGCTGGTTGTCATATGTACGTCCCAGCCGACCATCGGTAGTCAGCGTGATCCACGTTTCTTCTTCTGGCATCAGGTAATCAGCCGCGTTGGTGCTGGCGAAACTGTCAGCGACAATGGTGCGCCGTTTGTCGCCGTATCGCTGCTTCAGTGTCGCCAGTTCCTCGGCAACCACAAGGCGCATCTTCTTAGGATCTTTCAGCAGCGCTTCCAGAGATTTGATCAGCTGGATTTTCTCCTTGTATTCATCCTGGATCTTCTTTGTTTCCAAAGCGGCCAGCCGCCGAAGCTGCATATCCAGGATAGCCTGGGCCTGAACCTCAGAAATCTCCAGCATCTTCATGAGTGTATCCCGCGCAGCTTCTGCACTTTTTGACTTGCGGATGATGGCAATGACTTCGTCAAGACGATCAATAGCTTTTAAGAGACCTTCCAGAATGTGGGCCCGCTCACGTGCCTGCGCGAGGTCATATTCACTGCGTCTGCGCACTACTTCCAACCGGTGTTCCACGAAAACCCGCAGCGCTTGCTTGAGCGAAAGCAGGCGCGGTTGCCCATCCACCAGCGCCAGCATGATGATCGAGAATGTCTCTTGCAGCGGCGTAAGCTTAAAGAGGTTGGCCAGTACTTCAGAGGCTTCTACCCCGCGCTGGAGTTCAACGACCAGGCGTACCGCGTTTTGGCGATCGCTCTCATCACGCAGGTCACTCAACCCTTCCAGTTTGCCGCTGGTTACCAGCGAGGCGATGCGCTCTATGAGGGTTGTCTTGTTGATCTGGTAGGGCAGTTCGCTGACGATAATGCGAGACTTTCCACGCCCCATGTCTTCAATGTGTACTTTGGCGCGCACGGTAATCTTGCCTCTGCCGGTCGCGTAGGCCTGGAGTACCGGGTTCTCGCCCGTTTCGTTCTCGTGGTGGCTGTAGATAACCCCACCGGTAGGGAAGTCTGGCCCTTTAACAAACTGCATAAGTTCTTCGACGGTGATGTCGTCGATGCGGTTCCAGTGGCTGAGGATATATACCAGCGCATCCACAATCTCACCCAGATTGTGTGGTGGAATATTGGTAGACATGCCAACTGCAATGCCAGAAGCGCCGTTGATCAGCAGGTTGGGCAGGGAAGATGGCAGCACCAGCGGTTCCTGTAGCGATCCGTCAAAGTTCTCGCCAAAATCTACGGTGTTCTTCTCGATATCGATCAGCAGTTCTTCACCAGGGTTGGTCATTCGGGCTTCGGTGTAGCGCATAGCGGCAGCACCGTCGCCGTCTATGCTGCCGAAGTTTCCCTGACCATCGATCAGGCGGTAGCGCATGGCAAAATCCTGCGCCAGGCGTACCATGGCATCGTACACAGCGCCGTCCCCATGAGGATGGTACTTGCCCAGCACTTCGCCGACAATACGCGCGCTCTTCTTGTAAGTGGAATCAGATCGAACACCCATGTCGTGCATTGCGTAAAGGATGCGTCGGTGCACAGGTTTGAGACCATCGCGAGCATCTGGTAGCGCACGCGCGATGATAACGCTCATAGCATAGTCCAGATACGCATCGCGCATTTGTTGTTCAATGTTAATTGGGAGAACGCTGCCAGAGACCATATATCTTCCTTTGTAGCGATGGTCATGATTGTAAGCGATTCATCATCGCTGTCAACCGATAGCCCAGATGTTCTAATTGTATCATAGGTTGGCGCGCGCGTGTAGGATTCGTAGGCAAAACATCTGTAGCATGGGTTAGCAGCCTGTGATACGATGACCGGGTGATGAAAGGAGCCATATGAAAATTACAATGCTGCTGTTTTTGCTGCTGTCCTGTATGTTGTCTGGTTGCGACTCTGTAGAGACGATTCGTATCGTGATTACACCTACACCAGAGGTGGTGGCACAGGCCGCAGAGCCAACTGAAGAAGCAACTGCGGAAAGCCTTGAACCTACTACCACGGCAACGGCTAGCCCTACGATTGAACCTGTCGTCATCACCAACACCCCGCTGCCTAGCCGCACACCTATTCCAGGGGATGGTTCGTTCATCGGGTCAGTGCTTCAGCCTGGTTACACTATTACACCGCCAGCAACCAGTACACCGACATCTATTCCAACGCTGGATCCATCGGTGCCAATAGCAAGCGTAACGCCCAGTGTATCGACCAGTACAAACCTGGACCCAGCCGAGATGGGGGTGCATGTGTATTACAACATGGGCCCGGATGCGTTTGCGAACGTTCTGTTTCAGGTGCAGCAGCTTCGTGTAGGCTGGATCAAAATGCAGGTGGACTGGAGCACGCTCCAGCCAAACAACGCAGGCGAGATGAACGATGTGTTCAACGCTTTTGTGCTGCAAGTGCAGGGCGCACGCAACAGCGGTCACAAAGTCATGCTGAGTGTGGCAAAGGCCCCAGACTGGGCGCGCCAGACCTCGCAAGAGATGGATGGGCCGCCCGATAACCCTCAGGATCTTATCAATTTCCTGAATCTGCTGATTGAGAAGATCAAACCGGAGAATGTCGCGGCTCTGGAAATCTGGAATGAGCCGAACCTTCAGCGTGAATGGACGGGGCGGTATCCGCGCAGTGGGGCTGGTTATATGGAACTGTTCGTACCAGTGCGCGCGGCGATGCGCAGCTTGTATCCCGGCATTCACCTCATTACGGCTGGTTTGGCGCCCACAGGCAACAGCGATCAGTCAACCGATGACAGGCAGTTTCTGACGGAGATGTTTGCCGCTGGGCTGGGCAACTTCCCCGATGTGTCGGTGGGTGTACATCCCTATGGCTGGGGCAATCCGCCAGATGCCACCTGCTGCAACGCAGTTGAAGGCGAAAGCTGGGATGACCAACCGCAGTTCTTCTTCCTGGATACCCTTAACAGCTATCGCGACATTATGGTGCGCAACGGCTTTGAGGGAGTGCAAATGTGGGTCACTGAGTTTGGCTGGGCAAGCTGGGATGGCTACCCGACAGAAGCACCCGAAGCGTGGATGACCTACACCTCGCTTCAGGAACAGGCCGAGTTTATCCTAAGGGCGTTCGAAATCGGCCAGGAACGCATTGACATTGGCGTCATGATCCTTTGGAACCTTAACTTCGCCAGCGAAACACTCGTCAATAACCGCGATGAGAAGGCTGGTTTCAGCATTTTGGCGCCGAATATGACAGGGCAGGGAGATCCCTTGGTTATTCGCCCTGCATACATCGCCCTGCGCGATAGACCGCAGTAAATCCTCGGTAATCAATAAGAGCCAGCGCTGTGCTGGCTCTTATACTTCTGTGTTTGCGCATTACTGCGATGACAAGGCAGCGCCAACAACCGTGTGTCGCTAATCAGCTTCTTCTGCTTCGTCGTCTTCTTCCAGGGCAACGCTTTCAAAATCGTAGGCGCCCTGTTCCTGCAAGGTCTTCATGGGGCCAACGCGTTCACGTTCCTGATAGTTGGCAAAACCGGTACCTGCTGGGATGAGTTTGCCGATGATGACATTCTCCTTCAGGCCATACAGCGGATCCACCTTGCCTTCGATAGCTGCACCAGCCAGCACTTTGATGGTGTGCTGGAAGCTGGATGCGGACAGGAAGCTGTCAGTGCTGAGGGCTGCCTTTGTGATGCCCAGAAGCACGGGGACACCTGCGGCTGGCTCCTTGCCCTGCGCCAGCAGTTCTTCGTTGATTGCCAGTAGCTCCAACTGATCAATCAGGTCGCCAGGAAGCATGTCGCTGTCGCCGCTGCGCGTCACCTGAACTTTGTTCAGCATCTTGCGGATCATGACTTCAAAGTGCTTGTCCGCAATCCCTACGCCTTGCTGACGATAGACTTTCTGAATCTCTGTAAGGAGATAAAGCTGCGTTGCATCGGCTCCCAGCACCTTCAGAATCTGGTGTGGATTGCGTGAGCCTTCTGTAAGCTGGGTGCCTGCCGTAATCTCCATACCATCGTGAATACCAGGCATAAGGCGCGCGTTGGCGGGTATTTCATAGGGGTATTCGTGGCGTTCTTCGTAGCGAATGTACACCATGTCAGCTTCAATGTAAATTTCGCCCGCGAGGTCTGCCTGTACCTTGGCATCACCGTCGATCTGCTCGGCGATCAGTTCGCCCTTCTTCACGACCTGGCGATCCTGCACAACGATGCGGAAGTTCGCCGGAATTCTGTGTTCCTGGCGCATCACCTGGCTGTCAATTACAGTGGCAATGCGAATGCCGTCTTCGCTGGTGGTCAGGCGTAGAATGCCGCCGTAATCGACCATGACGCTTTCACCCTTAGGCTTGCGGCGTCCTTCAAACAATTCCTCTACGCGCGGCAGACCACTGGTGATGTCGCCGCCTGCGGCAGCAGTCCCACCGGTATGGAAGGTGCGCAGGGTTAGCTGTGTGCCAGGCTCACCGATAGACTGAGCAGCAATGATGCCCACCGCTGTGCCGATTTCAACCATACGCCCGGTGCCAAGATCACGGCCATAACACAGGGCGCACACACCGTGCACTAGAGCGCAGGTCATGGGGCTGCGTACCTCTACTTCGGCGATGTTGCTTGCCTGGATAGCATCAGCAACCGCCTCGTCGATCATGCCATTGCGGGCGACAATCAGCCCACCGGTTTCAGGATCATAGATATCCTTGGTAGAGCAGCGCCCGATGATACGCTCAGCCAGTGTCTGCCCGGCTACGTCATCACTGCGCTTGAGAACCAGGCCATGCTGTACACCACAGTCGGTGCGGTTGACGATCATGTCCTGGGCGACATCCACCAGGCGCCGGGTGAGGTAACCGGCATCTGCTGTGCGCAGGGCTGTATCTGCCAGACCCTTACGCGCACCGTGCGTGCTGATGAAGTATTCGAGCGCGTTCAGGCCTTCACGGAAGTGGCTGCGAATAGGCAGATCAATGATACGTCCCGACGGATCTGCCATAAGACCGCGCATACCGGCAAGCTGCGTGATGGGGCCAAAACCACCCTTTGTGGAGCCTGACAGCGCCATGACAGCAACCGGGCCGAAAGGATCAAGCGTGTTCTGCAGCAGACCCTCAAGGCGATCCTTGGCATTTGTCCAGGTATTAATCGTGAGCTGGTAACGCTCCTCGTCAGTCATCATACCACGACGGTAGGAGCGTTCAGCGCCCGCAACAACTTCCTCGGCCTGTGCCAGAATGTCATTGCGTTCTTCAGGAATGGTGAGATCGCTGACGGCAACGGTAGTGCCCGACACAGTAGCATAACGGAAACCATAATCCTTAATGGCATCCACTACATCCGTCGTGCGGTCAGAGCCAAGCACCTGGTAGCAGCGCGCAACCAGCTTACCCAGCCCCTTCTTGTCTAATGTTTGCTGGATGTAGCGCATTTCATCCGGCAGGATCCGGTTGAAAATGGCACGACCTACGGTTGTAGGTTCTGGTTCACCCTGGGACGCGCGTTCGTCGTAGTAATTGCCCAGCAGAATTGGCGTGTGCAGGCCGACAATGCCCAACCCATACAGGTATTCGACCTCGTCCATATCGACAACGTGGCGACGTTCGTGCAGATTGGTGATGACAAGCTTGTCCTCAAGCCTGTTCCTGCTGATAAGCGTGCGCATCTTGAGGGTGTTGTCGATGATGACGTCTACTTCACCTTCAAGAAGGGCACGCAGTGTGCGATCGCCCGCCTTTTCCTTCAGGACGACCTTGTCGCCGTTCAGTTCCGTGACATCCTTAAAGACAACTTTGTTCGGAAACTCGCGATACTGGGTGTAATAGTAGCCGTTGGAACGGAACTCTATACCTACGCGCGCGCCACTTTCCTGCACAGCCGCAAACGACGCGTACTTGGCTGCATTGGCTTTAGTGGTGATGATCTCAACCGTTGGATCCAGCGTCAGATAGTAGATGCCCAGCAGCATATCCTTGGCAGGGCTGACTACTGGCTGGCCATCTGATGGCTTAAGCAGGTTTTTGGTAGACAGCATGAGCGTGCGTGCTTCTTCGACTGCTTTGTCGCTGAGCGGGACGTGTACAGCCATCTGATCGCCATCAAAGTCTGCGTTGAACGCAGAGCACACCAAGGGGTGAATCTGGATGGCCTTGCCTTCCACAAGCTGCGGCTCGAAAGCCTGGATGCCAAGGCGGTGGAGAGTAGGGGCACGGTTCAGCAGTACAGGGCGTTCTTTGATTACCTGCTCCAGCACTTCCCACACTTCCGGGCGCTCACGCTCAATGATGCGCTTGGCACCCTTGACATTGCTGGCGTACTGGTACTTGACCAGACGACTGATTACGAACGGGCGATAAAGTTCAAGCGCCATCGTCTTTGGCAGGCCGCACTGGTACAACTTGAGGCGCGGGCCGACGACAATTACCGAACGTCCGCTGTAGTCTACGCGCTTGCCCAACAGGTTGCGGCGGAAACGACCCTTCTTGCCCTTGAGCATGTCGCTGAGGGATTTGAGCTCACGACGGCCCCGACGAGACAGCGCTTTCCCCCGCTGGCTGTTATCAATCAGGCTGTCAACGGCTTCCTGAAGCATACGTTTTTCGTTGCGCACAATGACGTCTGGGGCACCCAGTTCCAGCAAATGCTTAAGGCGGTTGTTACGATTGATCACGCGGCGGTAAAGATCATTCAGATCACTGGTGGCGAAACGACCACCGTCAAGCTGCACCATTGGGCGCAGATCTGGCGGGATTACCGGCAAGATCGTCAGGATCATCCATTCCGGACGGTTGTTGCTCTTGCGCAGGCTTTCTACAACGCGCAGGCGCTTGGTCGCCTTCTTTTTGCGCTGCTTGCTGCGCGTAGTGCGCACTTCACGCCACAGTTCGGTCGCCATCTTATCCAGGTCAAGACCCTGAAGAATCTTATAGAACGCCTCGGCGCCCATATCGGCCTGGAAGACGTTGCCGTAGCGCTGCTTCAATTCGCGGTAACGGCTTTCTGTCAGGAACTGAAGAACAGCCAGTTCCTTCAGCTCGTTCATCTGCTTTTCAGCGCTCTGTCGGATTGCCGTCAGGCGGCTGTCAAGTTCAGTCAGGTGTTCATCGAGCGCGGCATTCACGTTAACATCCACGCCTTCGATTTCATTAGAAAGGTTGGCAATCTCGCCGCGTCGCATGGCATCTACTTCAACCTGCAGGTCGTTGAGATACTTGTTCATGGCTTCTTGAAGGCGCGTGTAGCTGTCGCCAGTAATCTGTTCGTTTCTGGCAACAATAACCATATCGAGGCGCTTGAGGGTAAGGTCAGACGCAGCATGTTGGCCAATGGATGACTGAATGCGCTGCTCCAGCAGTTGAGCTTCTTTGACGACTTCATCGCTGATGCGTTCGAATTCGCGGTCAAAATGCTCGTTGATTTCATGAACGCGCCGCTCGTATTCGGTGACGACACTATCGCGCTTGCCTTTAACTTCCTTCATGCGCTCTTCGATATCGCCGCCGAGTTCCTTTTCCTTTAGCGCCAGTTCCTTCTGAATACGTGCAAGCGCTTTGTTACGCATATCTTCGTCAACGGCAGTGATGACGTACTGCGCGAAGTACAGTACGCGATCGAGATTTCGGCGACTGACATCAAGCAGGAGGCCCAGATAACTGGGCACGCGGCGGGTATACCAGACATGCGCCACTGGGGCAGCCAGGCCGATATGCCCCATGCGTTCACGGCGAACAGCAGCACGGGTGACCTCTACGCCACATTTGTCGCAGATGATGCCCTTGTAGCGCACATTCTTGTACTTACCACAATAACACTGCCAATCCCTGGTGGGGCCAAAAATCGCCTCGCAGAACAGGCCATCCTTCTCAGGGCGCAGGCGGCGGTAATTGATGGTCTCAGGCTTCGTGACTTCACCATAAGACCAAGAACGGATCGTTTCTGGCGAAGCGAGGCTGATGCGTAATGCATGAAACTCTTTAGCCTCCAAGGCGTTCCTCCTGTGCGCTAGTTGCAGCATTGGTTGATTGTGGAAAAAACGTGGCTAAATCGCGCTATAGACGCATAAACAGCAACCAGAGGGCAAATTCCCCTGGTGCTGTCATCAAATGACGCTGTGAGATAGATTGCATAGCTCTAATATTTTAGTAACCTAACCTTGAAAAGTCAAGAGGTGTGCAGACATGGGAGTGGTTAAAAGAGAGTATATAGGGTAAAGTGAGGGCATGAATAAATGCCCTCACTGCCAGGAAAGTACTCGTCAAGTGAAAGTAGGACGTACAAAAGCGGGTAGTCAACGCTTTCAGTGCCAATATTGCCGTCGGCGCTATACCCCACACCCTCAGGAACAAGGCTATCCTGAGAGTATGCGCCAACAAGCCATCCGCTGGTATGTGGATGGGATGA
>Ga0224722_1000186_pt1 | contig 35786 bp, 22 predicted proteins | sample Balambano_FR1_Me_FD_161646 | JGI IMG/M metagenome (GOLD analysis project Ga0224722, IMG submission 161646) | Freshwater sediment microbial communities from Lake Towuti, South Sulawesi, Indonesia - Balambano_FR1_MetaG | ecosystem: Environmental > Aquatic > Freshwater > Lake > Sediment | place... | reverse complement strand
TGAAAAGTGCTGGGCTTGGCTGAAAAGTCGCATTCGCCAAAGTTTATCCAACTTTGAGTCTTTACGCCAAGCAATGGAGTCGGTACTGAAGGATGCTGCGTCCTAATAGTCCTGTCTATAGCTATATAGCTTTGGTCAGACACTTAGGAATGCAAATTAAATAGAGTGGCAAATTCTGTGGAATAGGCATTTTGCCTGTCTCAGACAGCCAGGACGGCTATCCCACTTTATTTCACTCATAATCCTTAGATAAGTCAAATTGCTGAAAAGCCAATTCTGAGGAGTCTTTCTGAATCGCCTCTGCCACATTACCCATGACAACGGCGATAAACTGCAATTTTTGTAGGATAGTCTTCTCGTCCGAATAGGTGAAACGTTTGCCCCACAGGTGATTAGTCTATAATCCTATCTAACAACCTGGTTGCCTGACACCTCTTCCAGAGTCGATTGGCTTGAGCACAAATTCATTTGGGATTTTTCTTGGGCGATCGCCAAAATTGGTTGTTCCTCACATTTGTAAACGGGGAGGCTGGGAAAGATACTTTTGATCACTGGTTGAACTTGATCGCGGGTGAGGTAGATTGCACACCCAGAACCGCTGGAGGCAGGTGCTTTTGATGATGGTTGAGAAGCGTCAGTGACATTGGGTTTCAATGATTGAAGACAGCTTCTAATTTGTGGAATGTATTGTGCGATCAATTGAACCTGCGCGGGCGCATGTTGGTTGACTTGCTGAAAATTGTTTAAGGCATCTTCACTGTAGGCTGAACCCAATAATAAATAAGCAAAACCCTGACTTCGTAGGGCGGATGTATTTTTTGAATTGGATTGGATGACTTGATCGAAAAGCTGAATGGCATCTCGATAATTGCCCGCGATCGCATTGAGTGAACCACGAGTATAAATCAAACTTTGGGAATCAGGTTTGAGTTCCTGTGCCTTTTGCAGGAGTTTGTTTGCTTTCTCAAAATCACTTTGAGCTAAACGATTCACATCCACGAGCGAGGTCGCTAAATGCACCAGGATGGGAAAGTCAGCGGGGGAGAGCGGCGTAGCGTTTTCTGAGTTTAAATAGCGATCGGTCGCGCCCTGATAAGCATTCTTGTGATTTGGGTCTTGCTTCAGCGCTTGCGCCAACCCTAGATAAAACAGTGCTTGGGGATCTTGAGATTGTAATTTACTGGCGGTTGCAAAATCAGCGACGGCTTTGTCTAATAACCCTACTTGCCTGGACGATTCTGGGTCCCAGGAGAGTAAAAAGGCTTTGCCGCGACTCATGAGCGTTTGGTAAGAATTTCCCTGGCTGGCGATTACTTGAGAGCATTCATCTACCTTATTGGCGGCATTAAACCACTGGTCGTTGGCCTCGCCCACGATCGCCGCATGACAGGAATCAATTTGCTTCTGTAATTGTTGGGCGTAAGTGAACTTTTGATAACCCCAAAAACCCGCCATGCCTGCCAGCCACAAGCCTGCTAAGCCCCCAATTAAAAAGCGCTGGTTAGAGAGCCAGGAGGGATTGATGACTCTTTGCGTAGTTTCAGGCAACTGTTGTAACTCTTTGAGGACTTGAGTGCTGGAGGTATAACGATCGTTGGGGTTACGGCGGATCAGCTTCGTTAGAATAGCAGCCAACGGCTCACTGACTTGAATCATGGGACGATCGGCGATCGCGTATCGCCAAATGACTTCTCCAGTTTTGCGATCGGTCGTGAGATCGCAGGGTGAAATCCCGGTCAGCAGTTGAATCGCTATCATCCCCAAGGCGTAGAGGTCATAACTGGCCGGAGACCGTTCCTCATCTGAGTTAGGTGGTCGGTATCCTTGCTCAATTTGCTGTTGCAGAATTGCTTGTTGCTCCTCCTCATTCGCTGTGGAGAGGTAAATCTCCTGCAAGGTGCCGAGGTCAATCAAGACAATCTTGTTATCCTGCTCGCGCCGTCGAAGATTGGCAGGTTTCAAATTTTGATGAGATAAGCCCTGACGATGCACAAACTCCAAAATACTCAACGTTTCAATTAACAAATTAGTTACATCAGATTCTGTCCACACCTGATTTGAATCAATGGTTGCATCCAGGTTAGAGCCTTCGATATACTCTTGAACAGTATAAAACTCTTGATTCTCTTCAAAAGAGGCGAAGAGTTTGGGAATTTGGCCGTGTCCATTCAATTTTTCCAGTTCTTTGAAGTGACTGGTGAATAACGATCGCACCTTACCCAGCGTATCAATATCAGTGGAAAACGGGGATAGCTGTTTGACAACATAATGATTTTGGCTGGGGAGATCCCGATCTTTCACTAAATAAGTCTGAATAAATTCGCCTGCGCCTAAATCTTTGACTACCTCATAGCGTCGCCGAATAATCCGACGTTGGCGTGCTTTTTGTAGTTCTTGATCAATCCAGTTGGCATCAAAGGTGTGGGCGTAAATGCGGTTAGCAACTTGTAAATGTCCTTGCTCATTCTCGACCAACCCTAACTTCAGTAGTGTTCTCAATTCTGAACTATCATCAGCAATGACTTCTTCCTGGTGTAGAATGCGTTGATAAAGTTGCAGCAGATGCACACATTTTTCATCTTCCAAAATTGCCGATCGCACCGTCTGTAAATGCTCTGCCGTGGGTTGAGTTTCCCAATGCTGAATCAGGTGAGTCTGGACGATCGTGGCAATCACCTCACCTTCGTTGCCGGAAGCAATGGGCGGTGCTGTTTCTTGGTGAGATAGGACAAGAATTTGACAGAGTTTTTCGGTCAATGAGGGTTGTGAGCCACTCCAGTGTTGAATTTCATCAATTATTGCTGGGGGGCGATCGGCAATTCGTTCTAAATCTGGCATAAAGCGTTGAAAGATGGTCGCGGTTTCCGTTCGAGACATTTTCCCAATTTGCTCAGAAATCTCCCTCGCAATGCGTTCGGCCTCGACCTGACTACAGCTTAAGAAATACTGGTCTTTCTCACTCACATTTTTGTCTGTGGCCCAAGCGATCGCATCCAACAACGCTTTCCCGCGTAAGAGCCGCGACTCATCCTGACAGTCCGACTCATACCAGGCATTCATCGCTTCCTGGTAAGGGCGCAGTTCGGCCAATGCTTCCTGAACCCATTGATCGCTAAACACAGCTTGATAAACGGCGTTGTATACCCGCAAACAGCCATGCTCTTTCACCACTAATCCAGACAGGCGCAATTCGGCTTGCTCTGGACTATCATCTGCGGCGATCGAGCCATGCTGCAAAATTTGTTGGTATAAGCTCAAGAGCCGTCCAGTTTTTTGGCGATCGCGAAACAACCGACTGCGAATTGTCCTCAAATGCTCTGGTTCATCCTGTGATTCCCAGTTGGTAATGATGTGAGCTGTAACAAGCTGATCGATCGCTTCGAACTCCTGCCCAACTTCAATTCTGATTCCCAGCTTGAGAATCAATTGACAGAGTTTTTGGGTTAAAAATGGTTGACCCCCAGTCCATTGGAGAATCGCTTCCAAGACGATCGGAGGCTGCTCAACTTGCGGCTGCATTCCTTGGGCTAAAGGTTGCACTTCATCAGGTTGAAACCCATTAAGTTGAATGGCTCGACCTAGATTGAAAGGAGTCCGTTCTTTATCTGAAATTAAGTTTGATGGTGTTGCCACTCCAATCAGTACAAAAGTTAATCGCTGATAATCAGGTTTATCATTGCGCTGGTTATAACAGGCGCGAATGAAGGCAAAAAAGTCATCTGTGGGAAATTCTAAGCTGAGTACACTGTCAATTTCGTCAATGACAATGATGATGTCATCGTGAATTTGCGTGAGTAATACGGTTTCAATAAATTCACTCAAACGGGCTAGGGGCGTTAAGAGTTGATGCTCTTGCCACCAAGATGTCAGGTTGAAGTTGAGTGAGAAACTGGTGGCCAAGCTTTTGACTAATGTGGCATACCATTCATCCGCCGTGACTTGTTGCGTCCCAATCTTGGTTAAATCCAGCAATACACAGGCATAACCCTCCGCTTCTAAGCGCTTTCTGGCGCGCACTTCCAGACTTGATTTTCCCATCTGGCGCGAATTCAAAACATAGCAAAACTCACCCGATCGCAAGCCTTCATAGAGGTCATGGTCAGCTTGCCGCACCACATAACTGGGGGCATCCGGGGGTAGCGTTGCGCCAACGCGGTACTCGTATTGTTGTCTGGTTTCAATCATAAAAAGGGCTTCCTTCGATGTAGGATTATGGATTAAATAAAGTGGCATAGCCGTCTAGGCTGTGAGTGACAGGCAGGATGCCCATTCCACAAAATTTGCTACTTTATTTCGTTCTCATTCCGTAGGGAATGAGTTCGAGTGCGATCGCTAAACTCCAACGACAAAAGCATCTAGAAAATATTGGCGGTACAGCAAACACCGAGGGGTTGCATGGTTGCCTTCTAACTTGACTAACCCCATACTGTGAAGTTTGAATGCCTGCGCCGACTTCAAAAGCACCGGTGCTGGCGCGGTAACAACTGCTTTGAATACCTGAATCAATTCCGGTGTTTGTTCTAATTCGCTCAGCAGTTGCCGGAGGTGATTAATGTAAATTCCGGTTGCTGTATGAGCTTTTGGCAGGATCTGGTCGAGGGGCATGGCAGACCGTTTAACGTGTTGAACGGCAAGCTGGATCAGGTGAGGGTGCCCTTCAACGACCTGCATTAGTTTCGCAACGTCTTGCTTTGTCCAGGTGAGGCCATGCTGCTGGGCCAATTCCAAAATTTGAGCGGCATTAAAATCTGGCAATTCCAGCACCAAGCCAACCCCGGTTAAGGGTGAGTTATTAATATCCAGGGTGCGATACACTTCAGTGGCGTGCAGAATGATTAATCGCAATTGCTGCCAGATCTGACTGGTGCGATCGTTGCGTCTGGCCCGATCATGCCAGTTGCGGAGTAACATACAGAACTCAGTTGCGATTTCTGCATGTTCAAAGACTAAGTCAGTATTATCTAAGGCCAGCACTAGTGGACTTGAGATTCTTGATAGAATGTAGTCCTGTATATAGGTAGTTGCGTTGTAGTTTGAAGTAAGAATTTTATCCCAATGTTGATCAATGTGATTATTTAAGCCTAACTCTTTGCTCAAGGCTGCACAAAACCACTTCAAAAACTTATCTCGATCGGAAAGAATGGCTCCATCCGCAAGTTGGAAACTGAGTGGTACAGCCGCATAATTCAAGCTGCTTGCTTGTTGCAGGATCTTGAACATTAACGAAGTTTTGCCCATCTGGCGTGGCGCTTTGATGCGAACTAAAATCCCTGGTTGCGCGATCGCCTCATAGCAATCTGTTTCAGTAGGAGGCCGCTCAATATAGATATCAGATTCTGTCGTGGCTACCGCTGGCGGCTGGTGGCGTTGCCGCGCGAAGGGATTAGGCTGAATGTCCAGATCGGCAATCTCTTTCCATTCCAGTCCCAACTCATTACAGAACTCCTCAAACACGTAAAAATCTACGGGTTTGCCGTTAAGAAATTTATCTACGGTTGCTTTGGCACGCCTTAAATGAATTGCCAGAGATGCCTGACTGGGATAGCCCATCCGCTTGACGGCCAGTTTAACTTGCTCAATGCGATCGTCGCGAACTCGAAGCGATCGTGCCATAACTCACCTGCTTGGCTTCTGAACCTACATGGAGGATATACACGCCGCACAAAGCCGGTTATGCACAAGCTGGCTTAAGATTGGTGAAGCAAAAATGACGGTAAAACAGTTTTAAGTTAGCCAAAAAATACTGCTAAGTCGGGTATGAGTCAGCCTTTTCTCTAGCCGAAACACAGGCTACTAGCGGATTTGATTGAGTTATCGGATTTCACTCAACTGACCGGCTTCCACTCTGGGAATGCAATCAGTTGCTGAAAGTCGGGTAAACAAATCGCAAAGTACTGTCATGAAACTTAAACTTTTCCATTGCACGACGGTGGGGTTGACCTTAGCCACGACCCTTACAACATTAATTCTGCCTGCTCAAATGCCGGCTCTAACGTCCCATTCCAAAGTGATTGAGCTTACTCCAGCGATTCAAACGATCGCTACGGAATTGGATTCATCCATGATGCTACTGCAAGAATTAGGGCGAACCGGCATTCAGTCGTGGTTCTGGCCACGCCGCCGACGGGTAGCTACGCCTTAGGATCCAAAAGTCAGGCAAAAGTCAGGCGAAGTCATCCCTAACTTGAGTCGGTACGCAGGCCGCGATCGCATTTGATGGAAGAGTCGAGCTGAAAGGCTACTATAAATGACTTCTCCAAACTTTTTGATGATTGATGAAGAGCCGATTTCCTTAGCCCAAGCTGTTGGTTACTTGCAGTCCACAGGCCGGTTTCAAGAATTTCTGCTGGAAATTTTAGCCCAGCATGCACTGGCCAAAGAAGTGCGATCGCACATTGATCCAACTCTTTCTACAGAGGTTTTAGAGCAACGATTGATTGACTTTCGCACTCAAAACAATTTAACTCATCCAAATGATTTTCAGTCTTGGTTAGTGGCTCAAGGGATGAACTATGAAATGTTTCGGCAGCAATCTCTCTGGAATTTATCGTTGGAACTATTGAAGGAACAAATTAGCCGCGAACAGTTAGTTGATTTTTTTCAGCAACGCAAACCATTTTTAGATCAGGTCATCCTGTCTTGGATTGCTGTCGATACTGAGGAACTAATTCTGGAGATGCAGCAAAAACTAGAGTCAGGGTTAGAGTTTGACCAACTAGCTGATGTTTATGCCAGCCCAGATGAAGATGCCTACGGAGTTGAAGAACCCTTTAGCCGCGAAGGTATGCCGGAGGTGTTGAAAACTGCGATCGCCACTGTTGAACCTGGATATTTCACTAATCCAGTTTGCCTGGACGATCGCTGGTATATCTTCCGGGTGGATGCTTTAATCACGGCTGAACTCAATGACGACCTTAGAAGTCAATTGGAAACAGAACTCTTTGATCATTGGTTAAACCACAAAGTGGAAGCCATGACTGTGAAATTGGAGATCAATTGAATCTGGAGAAACTGCATAAGCTCCATTGCTGCTTTATCTATCTAGTTAAAAGTTGTGCTTCAAGCAACCTGAACTCTACCTTCAATTGTCAGCCTACTCTCTAAAAGACTCTGGCATCTATTTCGCTGTCCAAAATCACAGGAGAAAACCGATGAAGAGATATTGGAGATCGTGCATTAGAGTCAAAGATTCAGTATCAGTTAAAGCTGAGCTAAAACATTCTATTAACCTAGCACAAAAGATCTGACATGACTGTAGGGTGCAGTTAGCGACAGCGTAACGCACCGCAGCAAGGGTGATCGGTGCGTTACGGCACTGCTTAACACACCCTACGCAATCGCAATGGACTGGCAAACAATGCAGCAACAAACACTACCGGGTTAATATCACCTTGAATACTTGGAAGACTCTAGGAGGCAGTGATATATAACTGGCATTAGCACCAATTCATCATGAACAAGTCTGAAGTTCTAAACATAATATAGGAGGTGAATTGAAATGATCGCTCAACCTGACATTTATACGCTCAATCTACCTTGGGATGAATCGCCGCTGAACTTATTGGAGGATGAACAAAAACTCCAGTTTAAGCAGCAGGTGCAAATCAGTCGTCACAGGACTGGTGAACCGCTCTGGTCGAGCCAAACGCCAGGCTGTCAAATCTTAGTTTTGGCGGGAAAAGTGAGGTTGGTGCAGGAGAAAGGCTCGTCAGCGCTGGAGCCGGGAAAATCGGTGCTTCTCAAACCCGGAGATTGGTTTGGCGATCGCCTGGAACTGGCTGGCAATTGGAAAGCCCGCGCGGCCAGTCAAGAAGTTGTGGTTGCCCTCTGGCGATCGGATGAGTGGCAGCATGTCACCACTCCAGACTTACAGGATTTTTGGGAAAGTGTGCGGTGGCGCTACCAGCCCATTGATCCCCGGCTTCCCCATCCCGCTGCAGGCTATCCTTACGAGTTTCATCTCAACACTATTGCAGCCTGCCTCACGATGGTGACACAACATCTGCAAACGCCAATTCCTTTACCACAAGTGCAGCGACAAGTCCGGGGGCAGTCTCCGCAAAATATGGCAGAAGCAGCTGAAAAACTCGGTTTACAACTGCACCATGTACAACAAATTAGCTGGGCTGGCTTGTCGCAGCTCACGTTTCCAGCGTTGATGCACTGGCACCAGGACCATTGGGTGGTAGTGTATGAGGTGCAGGCCGAACGGATGGTGATTGCTGATCCGTTGAATCGCCACAAACGGTGTGAGAGTTTGCCGAAAGAGCTGATTCTGGAGGCGTGGGATGGGCAGCTTTGGCTGTTGCAACCTGCGCCTAAAGCGGATTCGTTCAACTTGCGTTGGTTTTTGCCTGCCGTTTGGCAATATCGGGGGCTACTGACAGAAGTATTAGTCACGTCTCTGATTCTGCAAGTGTTGGGGTTGACCAGTCCTATGCTGACTCAAGTGATCATCGACAAGGTGATTGTGCATAGTAGCCTTTCAACGCTGCATGTGATTGCGATCGCACTACTGGGAGTCGGCATTTTTGAAGCAGTGTTGGGGATTATCCGCCTGTTTATCTTCACTCACACAGCCCGCCGACTGGATTTGCGTCTCTCCTCCCAATTATTTCGGCATTTGCTGGAATTGCCGCTGGCTTATTTTGAAGCTCGTCGAGTGGGCGATACGGTCGCGCGGGCCCAGGAATTGGAAAACATTCGCCAATTTTTAACGGGCACTGCTCTGACGGTGGTGATTGATTCAGTTTTTATGGTGGTGTATTTAGGCTTAATGCTGTTCTACAGCGTGAAATTGACTGCGATTAGCCTTGCGGTACTGCCGGTGTTGGTTGCCATGATGCTGATTACCACACCGATTTTGCGCAACTGGTTGAACGAATCTTTTAACCGGCATGCGGATAGTCAGTCATTTCTAGTGGAAACAGTGACGGGAATTCACGCCATCAAAGCCCACACAGCTCAACTATCAACGCGGGAACGCTGGGAGGGGTTATTCGCTCGCTACATCCGCACTAACTTTCGTTCTTCTACGTTATCGAATATTGATAGCCACATTGGTGAGTTTTTACTGAATCTTTCGGAACTACTCATCTTATGGTTTGGAGCCATGCTGGTGATTGAACGTCACCTCAGCGTTGGCCAATTGGTGGCCTTCCAGATGTTGTCTGGGAAAGCAATCTCGCCGCTACTACACTTGGCACAACTCTGGCAAAACTTTCAGCAGGTGTTACTCTCCGTCGATCGCATTGGTGACATCCTCAACGAAACGCCCGAAGCTGCCTCTGATACTGGCTTAGTGCTGCCCCCGGTAAAGGGACAAGTCACCTTTGACAAGATCTTCTTTCGCTATCAACCGGAAAACGATGATGTATTGAAAGGGATGACGTTCGATATCCAACCAGGGATGTTTGTGGGCGTGGTCGGGCGGAGTGGTTCCGGTAAAAGTACCCTGTCCAAGCTCATTCAACGGCTTTATCAACCGCGATCAGGACGAGTCTTAATCGATGGCTTTGATATTAAAGGCGCGAATCTCCACTCATTGCGGCAACAAATCGGCGTTGTACTTCAGGATGACTTTCTGTTCAACGGCACGGTATTCGATAACATCACTTTCAATGATGCCGATATTCCACCCGATCGTGTGGTTGAAGCGGCAAAAATGGCGGCGGCGCACGACTTTATCTCCGAATTGCCGCAAGGGTATGAAACGCACATTGGGGAGCGGGGTACGGGGTTGTCGGGTGGGCAACGGCAACGGCTCGCATTGACTCGGTTGTTTCTATCCCAGGCTCCCCTGCTGATTCTCGATGAAGCCACCAGTGCTCTTGATAGTGAAACCGAACGCAAAGTCTTGCAAAATCTGCAACAGGTAAAGGGCGATCGCACCGTTCTAATGATCACTCACCGTTTTGCCCCCCTCAAACACGCAGACCGAGTACTGGTGTTGGAAAAAGGCGTGTTGATCGAGCAAGGCACCCACGCCGAACTTCTGCAACAAAAAGGCGCGTACTGGGCGCTGTATCAACAACAGCAAGCGGCTGTCTGATTTTTCAAGTCTCAAAAAAGCCTCGAATGATAAAACACAGACTCATCTAAGACTGATTCTGCTGTAAATCACTCAACTCACTTACCGTAGGAGAAGCCCCATGAAACGTGAACAATACGCCAATCAACAGAATCATTCCAGCTTTCAGCCTCAATTGGCTACACAACAATCTTCGCTGGAACACAATCAACTGAATCAACCGACGCAACACAGCAGCGCGATCGCGGATCAAAATAACTCTAATTGGTTCAACAAAGCGAATCAATGGATGACCGACAAAGTACAAGCTGCCCAAACTTTTGTGAATGGCACCGGCGCGATCGCAACCGATGACATTCTTCCGGCTTTGCAAGCTAACAAACACGCCAATTTAGCTCAATCCGGCCAACCGTTAGTCGGCATTATCGACTCTGGGTTTGGGGCGAATGAACATGGCACACAAATGCTCAATACGATTCGTGAGGTGAATCCAGAAGCCTCTGTTGTCTTGAAAGACGGTGTTAGCAAAGGAGGTTGGGCCGAATCGCTGACTGAGTTTGTGGATACTGCCAAAGCGTCTGGGCAAACAGGTGCCGTCGCTAACTTGAGCTTTGATTTGACTGAAGTGCACCCCGATGGAACCGTGACCACGCGATCGCAACTCACTGCGGAAGAACAAACGGCCCTCGCCTATGCCCGTGACAACAATGTGTTAGTCGTGGCATCCGCAGGCAATGAAGGTGGGGCCATGTCGGCATTGGGTCAGGCATCTCAACAGTTTGAAAATGTGATTGCGGTTGGTGCAGCGGAGGGCAATCATCGAGCAGAATATTCTAGCTTTGGTTCGGGCTTAGATCTCGTTGCTAATGGCAGTAAAAATGGGCAGGAAGGTACCTCCTTCGCAGCGGCTGAAGTGACCGGGGCAATTTCTGAAATCTGGGAAGCAAATTCCCAGCTCAGCGCGCGCCAGGTGAACCAAACCTTGCAAGCTACTGCCACGGATCTACACACCTCCGGTTGGGATGCTGAAACAGGTTTTGGCCAATTAAATGTCGATCTGGCACGTTCCGTGGCGCAACAAATCACTCCCGATACCCAAAGCTTCTCGGGGGCTGACCTGTTGTATCAGGCTCAAGGTTCTTTCGACGGCGCAACCTGGCAGAGTAAGGATGGCTCTGTGGCCAGTGAGCGATCAAATTTCAGGTTAAGAATGCCGAACTTGCCCAGTCCCAGCGACGCAGTCAATGCAGTGCGCCGCGAAGCCCGCGAAGCCGGTTCAGCCGTGCGTCGGACAACTCGCGATGTCGCTAACACAGTCAGACGGGAAGCTCGAGAGGCCGGTTCAGCCGTGCGTCGGACAACTCGCGATGCCGCTAACACAGTTAGACGGGAAGCTCGAGAGGCCGGTTCAGCCGTGCGTCGGACAACTCGCGATGCCGCTAACACAGTCAGACGGGAAGCTCGAGAGGCCGGTTCAGCCGTAGCTCAAACCAGTAGAGAAGTGGGCAGAGAAACTCAAGAAGCGTGGAGAGATACAAGCGACTGGACACGAAGAAACTACGGAACAATTTCAGAGGTGGGGCACACGGCACTGGATGTGGCAGGGATGATTCCTGTCGTTGGCGCGGTCGCTGATGGTGTGAATGCGGCCTGGTATCTGGCGGAAGGGGATTATGCAAATGCCGCACTTTCTGGTGTGGGGATGATTCCAGGATTGGGTGATGCCGCCACGGCTACAAGATTGGGGATGCGGGGTGCCAGACTCATAAGAAATGGCGATCGCGTCGTTGACATGGGCAGACAGGTTGACAATGTTTTAAGCCGCAGTGGACGTGTGATGGAAGTTGCTGCGTTGCCAGCGGAAATCGCTGGAACCGTTCAAGGTTCTGGAGAAGCATATAACCAATTTTCTCAAGGCAATTATCTGCAAGGAGGCCTCGCCCTGACTCAGGCTGGAATGTCAGCCGCTGGAGTGGGTTCAGGGTTGAGATCGAGTGGCTCGCGCGGCGGCGGTAGCCGCAATGGTGGTGGCGATCGCGTCTCAGCCATCTCGCAACAGCCTACCAGCGGCGATCGCATCTCAACCGCTGGTACTCCCCAACGTCCTGGAAGCATAGGTGGTGATCGCATCGCAGCCACAGGAACTCCGCAACGTCCCACTTCCGCTGGAGGCGATCGTGGTTTAACTCCTGCTCTCCAACGCTCCGGATCTTCTGGTAGCGATCGCAGTTTAACGACTCAACCACCATCTTCCTCTGCAATTACTGGAAGGCAAGTTCCTGAAAGGGGCACCTCTACTTCAGCGCGATCGCATCTTTCAAGCGGGCAAAGTTCTTCCTCTAGAAATTCAGGAGACGACAAACCGCTGGGTGCGAGAGGCGGTTCACTTCCTCTCAGGGAACCCAACGAATGGGGAACTCATAGAGGTGCCGCAAGTAGACGACCCTTTTCGCCAGATCAGGCAGGAGGAACTATTCAGAATTTATCTACTGATCGCTTAAAGATTCAGGAGAATGGAATTAATCGAGTCGAACAACATCTCTCACGATTTGGTGATGATGCTCAAAACCAGGCGCAGATTCAACGACTCAGAGAGATTGCTGCGGGTAACATAGAGCCAACTGAAGCAGACTTAAACTTCTACGCCCATGAACTGAGGGAATCTGTACGTTATAGAAAGTTAGGTTACGAAGATCGCGGAACGGGCGATGTTTGGCAACCTTCTGATTCTGACCAGGCAAGGCAAGTGTGGAACGACGCACATACAGCAACGCTGGAGGACTACGGCATCAAGGAAGGTACAGGTGTACTTTATCATCCATCGGTAGAAGGGGGTGGAGATGTTAGCAAACCCCTTGGTGGTAGAGGTCCTCGTGAGTTCCAAGTTAACACTAGGGGAACTGTAACACCTGTTCCACAGGTTGGAGAGTCAATACCGGAACTTGACAATACAAAATATGCTGAGCGTGGATCAGGTGGACCTAGTCATAGAGCCGCTTACGATGCGGGTAGAGAATATGAAAGACAAGCAACCAATTCAGATCTCAGCGTTCATGTTTATCGTACATCTGAGCAAATACAACGTAGATCTGGGAGAGAATATGTGGAGTTTGATGGTGTCACTACAGGAGGAAAAGGTTCTAGACCGGTGCTACTGGATGCTAAACATGTAGGAGAAAACGGAAATTCTGTTTACGACATTCGTAGAACAGATAGATTCATGGAGGGAGTTCTATTGCCAGAGCTTGACGCACAAGTAGCTAGACAGAGGGAAGCAATTGCTGCTAGCGGTGCAGATGGTGTTGAATGGCGCACAAACAATGAAGACATTGCAGCAGCCTTTCAAGAAAGATATGACCCAGATGGAACTGGAGATTTTACTGCTGTTGCTGGACCTTACAGCTTGGAAGAATTAGAATCAATGCCCTTTGTTTCTCGTAGAAGTGAATCTTGATAGAGAACTCCGATTTTTGCAACTAATTTTGATTGAATTCAAGCATTGATAGCTAAGAAATCGGAGTTCTAGCAGCAAGGTGGCTTTGATCAGAGTTATGCGATCGCATTCTCCCTAGCACACCCTATCTCATACAGAAACGTACCGAGTGCTGTAGTCAGTTGTGAGTAAGTGAGTAATCAACAATTAGGAGATCTTTCCATGAAACGGGAACAGTATTTGCAACAGCAAAATCAGTCTAGTTTTCAGCCGCAATCGATGGGTCATCGATCGCCGTTGGAGCAGAACCAACTTCAGCAATCGGTGAATCGGAGTCACTCTAATAATCAGCTTGAATCGAAGAATGCTGGCTGGTTAAATGCGGCAAACAATGTGGCAGCGGGAGTAATGGATACCGTTAAATCCTGGGTCGGGGCACAGGGAACACCAGATATTCAAGCGATTCCGCAAGCTTTGCAAAAGCATGGAGTTAATCTAAAGAACGCCACGATCGAGTTCACGGCGAATCCTAACTCAGTGCATTTGGATGTGGAAACACCGAGATCGCGTGTATTTTCCTGGCCGTAAGCCAGCCGATCGCCAACCAACCAATCCACCAACCCGCAATGTTCCGCCTGCCAGCAGCCCCACTGATAAACTATTAGATGTTGCCCGTTCCTATGTTGGCGTGCGCGAACAGGGAACTAATCGCGGGCGGGAAGTCGAGATGTTTCAGCGCCCAATTGGTGGGGCAGATGGTGAACCCTGGTGCATGAGTTTTGCTCAATTCTGTATTCAGAAAGCTGGTGCAGAGACTAAAGTTGATCCCAAAGTATTTCGATCTGAGCACTGTTTAACAGTGTGGAATAAGTCACCCAAATCTCAACAACTCTCAAAACCGGAACCTGGCTCTTTGGTGATTTGGCGCCATGGTAACTCCAGCAGCGGTCATGTTGGCATTGTGGAGAAAGTTCACCCAGACGGCACCTTTACAACGATCGAAGGAAACACAAGCAGCGGTTCTGGCATTAACCGTGAAGGGGATGGAGTCTACCGCAGAAAGCGTGATATGAACGGAGCTGGTTCAATGCGGGTCGTTGGGTTCCTCAAGCCGTTCTAACTGCAAACTCAAATTTCCGAATTTCAAACAGCACTGTTCGAGTTCAGAGCCGCAGCGATCGCACTTCAAACCGTAATCTTCGAGTTCTGAGCTTCACCTTTCGAGTTCAAAGTGGCAATTTACAAGTCTAAAACTCAATTCGGCTGTCTAGCTGCTTCAAACAATCGCCAATCGACCCAAACTTAGGAGGTCATTATGACATCGGCAAAAACTTCCTCGATTCAACGGCAACAAACAAAGTATCAATTTGCCAATCCCCAGCAATATCTCAACTATGAACTGGGTAATGCTGTCCGACGATTACCACCGATCTACATGCGACTACTGGGTTTTGGGATTTGTACATTGGTCGTTAGCACGATCGCCTGGGCCGCGTTGAGCAAAGTGGATGAGGTGGCAACTGCAACCGGGCAGGTGGTGCCAGCCTCTCAAATTAAACCGATGCGATCGCTGGCGACGGGGATGTTACGGGAAATCAAGGTCAAAGAAGGCATGTTGGTCAAGCAAGGGGATATTCTGCTGGAACTAGACCCCACCATTTCTCAAGCTGAGGTCGAACGACTGCAAAAATTGGCCGCCCAAAACCGCGCGTCCCTGGCCCGACTGCAAGCAGAGCGCAATGGCACGGTACAGGCCGGATCCACCTTGCAGAATGATTTGTTAGCAGCACGACTGCGAGAGTTTCGCGATCGCCAAGCCGCCGCCCTGGCAGATGCGAATCGGCAATCTGGCATTATCAAAGCCGCGCAAGTGAAGCAGACTCAATTAGAATCGGAGCTGGCGCATGCAAATCAAAAACTACAGGCGATGGGCACCTTAGCGTCTGCCGGAGCCGTACCCCGCTTCGATTATCTGGATTTGCAGAACAAAGTCGATTCCTTGCAGAAACAAATTGCCATTCAGATCCAGGAAATTGCGCAGGCACAGCAGGCATTCCAGGCAGCTCAAAAGAATGCCACCCGGTTAGATTCTGAGCGGCAAACAGAAATTCTGAGTCAGATTGACAAACAACAACAGGAACTGATTGACTTAGAAGGAAAACTCTCCCAAGCGCAAGAACAGCACAAGCAAAGCATCATCCGCGCATCCGTGACAGGAGTGGTTTATGACATTAAAGTGGCGAAAACAGGGGCAACCGTGCAAGCGGGGGATGAACTGCTGTCGATCGTGCCTCAAGGCGAAACACTCATGTTAGAAGCCAAAGTCCAAAACCGAGATATTGGTTTTATCAAGCCAGGGATGCGCACCAAAGTTAAGTTAGAAACCTTTCCGTACCAGGAATTTGGCATGTTAGAAGGAACGGTAGACCAGATTAGCCCCAACGCGATCGCCGATAAAGACTTGGGGATGGTGTTTCCAGTTTCGGTCACATTGCGGCAACAAACGGTAAAAGTCAAAGGGCGAGAGGTGCCGCTCAGTCCAGGCATGACCTCAACCACTGAAATCGTCACGCGCCAAAAAACCGTACTAAGCTTTTTGCTAGAACCAATCACTGCCAGTCTGGATCAAGCCTTCTCAGTGCGATAAACATGATGAATTATAGCTGTAGCCATGTAAAATGTGGCGAAGGCGAGTCAGAACGCCTACCCAGAATCGGCTTTTCAGCAATTCGACCGTCCTAAGCGTTTTGACCAAAGCTACAACACCAGCGAGCTTATGCTGTAATGTTTCTTTGGCGATCGTTGGAGCAAGTTGGAGATGTACTACACTTGGGTCGAAAGCCCGCTAGGAAGGTTGCTATTAACCTCAGATGGAGCCTCACTCACAGGACTTTATCTGCAAGGGCAAAAGTCCTTGCCGCAGCAACCATCAGGCTGGCAAGAAACTCCGCGACTTGATCTCTTGGTGCAAACCCAAATCCAGTTGGAGGAGTATTTCACCCATCAGCGGCAACAATTTGATTTACCTCTGGCTTCCAACGGCACGCCATTTCAGCAGCAAGTTTGGCTCCAACTGCGGCAAATTCCCTTCGGTGAAACCATTTCTTACGGCACTTTAGCGGCTCGCCTGGGCAAGCCAACGGCCTCACGCGCAGTTGGTGCGGCCAATGGTCAAAATCCCATCTCGATCGTGGTGCCATGTCATCGAGTCATTGCCGCAAATGGGGCGCTGACGGGGTATGCCGGTGGTATTGATCGCAAACAATGGCTCCTGCAGCACGAACAGCAAGGCAGTCTATAGTGCTGATGAAGTGAGGTCGAGATTAGAACGTAAAAGTGGTGCGGACGTTGCCAATGACGACGTCAGAGTTGTTGTCGTTCATGTCGGGAGCAGTCAGCCAGATGACGCCGGGGGTAACCGTGATGTTGTCATTCAATCGGAGTTGATAGAAGGCTTCGATATGAATTGAAGTGCTGGGATCACGACCGATCGCCGATCTCAGCCCGCGACTCACGCCGGTTACTTTCGGTTCCATCCCAACAATAATGCCGCCCAGGTTGCCATCTTTGAATAAGTCGGGAAAAGCAAGACCCACCGCCCATGTCCAGATGTCCAGGTCGCCTCTAGGTAAAACACCCCGAGACGAAAGGGTGCGGGTGTTCACATAACCACCCCATCCATTGATGACAAACTTCGGGCTGACCTGAAATGAGGCTTGAATACCGTAGGCATTGCTACTGGTGGGAATATCAATGCCGGCAAAAGGCGCTAAAGCATCGGGCAAGTTGGGATTGCTCAGCAGCGCCTCTCGCAAGTTAGCGCGGTTACTGCCCACAGCACCGTTGGTGGCGAATGTATTGTTATAAGCATGGACGTAGGTGAAGCCGAGCTTGAAGGCTTCTGAAGGTTTGAATGTGAGCTGAGCGATCGCACCGTAAGAACCGTTAAACAACCCATTTCCAGCTAACGGATTATTCGTATCGTTTGCCAGGTAGCCAGCACTGATTTCAAACTTTTCGCCCAGGTTATACTGAAAGGCTAACCCCGTTCCTTGTAAGAGGTAGTAAACGGCATTGCGACTTGCGAAGTTGGTGAACGCGCCGCTACTACCATCCCCATCCAGAAAGGGGTTGATTGTATCGTTGAAGCCATCGGTCTCACCGATATTAGCTGCAACAATAACAGTCAAACTCTCCCCAACTGGAAATTGGTACAGTAGCGCATCCAGCACAACTTCATTGCTACCATCGGGAGTCGTGTATCGTTGTTCTCCTTCAAAGGTCAACAAATTATTAAAAAATGAACGGAAATTACCGGCTTGCAATCGTGTTTTGAGTAAGTCTTCACCAGTAAATGATGTGTCAAAGTCGAGTCGAACTCGATTCCCAAAAAGTGTTGTTCTAAAGGCTTCTTCGCCTCTAGCATCGTCACCAGTAAAAAGGCTACTGACGCTAAAAATAACTTCCCCAGTCAGTTTCGTTGTTGTTGAAAATTGTTGTTTCTCTAGAGTTACTGTCCGAACATCTAATGCCTCAACCCGGCCGCGCAACGATGCTAACTCGGCCGCAAATTCTTCCTGCAAGCGCTTCACCACTTCCAGATCTTCTTTCCGCACAAAGTCGGCAGTCGCAGCCGCGATCAACTCTTGAATTTTGTCTAAACAAGCATTCAGCCCGGCCGCAAATTCCCATCGAGTCAGGGCCCGATTCCCGCGAAAAGTGCGATCGGGATAGCCAACAATACAACCATACCGCTCGACTAAGGACTGCAAGGCTTGAAAAGCCCAATGTGAGGGATCAACATCGGTGAACTGCGAAACAGACGTCACTTGATCCAGGGCCGTAGAGTTAATTGGCTCCGAGGCAAGCTGGGTGACGGAGGTCATCATCTCAAGGTCAGATGATTGAGCTGACGCTACGGGCACAGCGATCGCTCCGGCCAAGAGTGGACTCAACCACAGCAGCGTTCCAAAACATTGAAGATTTGCCATTTCCACACACCAAGTGAATAAGTTTTTGCATTTTACACTGAAAACGATAATCGTTCTCATCTCGCCGTTAACATAATCATTTGTCACGATAAAAGCCCGCTCTAGTTTTGCCTATCCACCCCAGGGGCTTCTAATCAGTGAAAGTTATGAGAAAAGCTCTTACAGTGAAGGGAATGATTTTGATGTTGTTGAATCTCTATGATTGATTTCACTGCTGCTATTCCAACTTTTGTGATTACGTTGCGTGAGGGCGTAGAAGCGGCTCTGGTTGTGGGAATTGTGTTGGCGTATTTGCAAAAGGCTGGCCAAGCTCACCTCAACCACTGGGTCTGGAAAGGGGTGGTTGGTGGCCTAATTGCCAGTGTTTTGGTGGGGCTGATATTTGCAGGCATTTTCCAGATTGTGGGAACTGTTAATGCGGACTACGCCCCCGTCCTCAAACCTCTCCTGGAAGCAGCATTTAGTGTGGCAGCGATCGCCATGCTGAGTTGGATGTTGATCTGGATGACGCAACAATCCCGCTTGCTCCAAGCCCAGGTGGAAGGAGCCATTGGTGCAACCCTGGCAGACGGTTCAGGCGCTGGGTGGGGCGTATTGACGCTGATCTTTTTTGCAGTGTTGCGAGAAGGCTTTGAAACCGTACTGTTTATTGCAGCTAAGTTCCAACAGGGGGTGATGCCGATCGTGGGAGCGATCGCGGGGTTGGGAGTTGCCGTTGTGATGGGGGTGCTATTGTTTCAACTGGGCGTAAAAATCAATTTGCGTTTATTTTTTCAAGGGATGGGCATCTTTCTGCTGCTAATTGTGGCGGGTTTGGTGGTTTCATCGCTAGCGCATCTTGATCTGGCATTCACCCGGTTAGCGACAATTAACCCATCCGCTTCGGTTTGTTGGGGAAATCCGACGATCGCAGATGAGTCTTGCTTCCTGGGCAACAGGTTATGGGATACCAGTATCCTGCTACCAGAGCGGCGGTTTCCTGGAATCGTTTTACATACCTTGTTTGGTTATGAAGACCAACTTTATCTGGTCGAAGCCATCAGCTATGTCTTATTCTTGTTGGGAATTGGCACGATGTATCTGAATAGTTTGACGGGGGGGCGATCGCGCCCAAAAGCCCAGTCACTTGACGGACAGCAGATGTCTTAATATAGTTCTCTATCATCGAAGGTTTAGCCCTCTTCTTCCTTTAATGCTGCCGAGCTATCGCAAACGTTTGATCCGCAACATCCCCTTGCGCTGGGTATTGGTGCTTCCCTTCGTGCTGTTGACGACTGGCGCAGTGAGTTTGGTGGGGTATTTGTCCTATCGTAATGCCTATCAGGTGGCAACTCGGTTGGCAAACCAATCTATCGAAAAAACGGGCGAGCTGGTCAACCAAAATCTCAATCGCCATCTGGCGATGCCTGGATTTATCACGCAAACAACAGCGTATTCCTTGCAAGTTGGCCATTTGAATCAGTCAGATTTGGCTGGGTTACAGTCTCACTTTGCCAAACAATTGAACTTGCTCCCTGAACTTGGCTCCTTGGCGATCGCCAACGAAGCGGGAGATTTTTTGGCAATTGAACGTCTGCAATCGGAATCTTTGGTGATTCGGCGATTTGATCATCAGTCGCGCGATCGCGCCTTTCATCGCTATTTGGCCAATGCGCAGGGGGAAAATCTCGTCCTCCAGGAAGTGCGTTACAACTTTGATCCCCACAATGATCCACCCGGAAACCCCTGGTATGAAGAGGCGCGGCAGGCAAAGCGGGGGGTTTGGCGTATCCTGGTGAGCTTAGCGCAGGGAGAACAATCCCCGATGCTGATTGCAGCGCATTTTTACCCGTTTTATGATGCGGCCAACAATTTTCAGGGGGTTGTTGCGGGCACCATTTACCTGACACGACTGGGTAACTTTTTGCACGAGATTAATACGTTCCAATCGGGGCAGGTTCTCCTGGTTGAAAACAATGGTTTGATGATTGCGACTTCAACAGGGGAAATTCCATTTGATAGTCGCCCCAATCCAGTCCACCAGCAAAATGTGGCCGTACGTCCGCGTCGTTTGGATTTGAGCCAAAGTCAAAACCCGCTCACTCGTGCCCTGGCGACTCATTTTGCCAAAACGGGTTCATTTACTCAAATCAATCCGTCTCAAACAGCGACTTTTTGGTTCAATCAGCAACGGCATTTTGTGCGTGTTACGCCTTTGCAAAGTGATTTGAACTGGTTTGTGGTGGTGGCGGTGGCAGAGTCAGAATTTTTGGGTGAAATTGATGACACTGTGGCCAGAACGGTACTCCTCTCCTGGCTGACATTGTTTGCAGCGACCGCGATCGGGATTTTGACTGCCCGCTGGATTACAAAACCTATCTTTCAATTAAGTCGGGCCAGTCAAGCATTGGCGCAAGGAGCATCACCGCAAGTTTTATCAGAAAATATTTCGATCGTCGAACTCAAAACCTTAGCTGGTTGCTTCAATCAAACCGCTGCCCAGTTACATCAATCGTTTAGTCGCATTAAAACGGCGTTGCAGGAGTCGGAGGAGAAGTTCACGACAATTTTTCGCACAACCCCTGATCCGATCGCCATTCTTACATTTCGAGGGGGCCAAATTCTGGATGTGAATAACCGCGCAACTGAGTTTTGCGGCTTCACCTCCGATGAAATCGTGGGGCGAACGGCACTAGAACTGGGACTTTGGGCAAATCTGGAGCAACGCGATCGGTTAATTGAAACATTACACCGAGAGGGCACGATTTGTAACGTTGAAGTGGATGTGCAGACCAAAACCCGTGAATTAAAAACGGTGCTGATGTCAGCGGAAGTGTGCGAATTGAACAAGCAGGCTTGCATCATTCTGGTGTTTCGCGACATCAGCGATCGCAAACGGGCAGAAGCCGCACTGCAAGACAGTGAAGAACGGTTTCGAGAAATTGCCAGCACAATTAATCAAATCTTTTTTGTGCAATCGGCAACGACCAAACAATATCTCTATGTCAGCCCAGCTTACGAAAAGATCTGGGGCTATCCCTGCGAAAGCATCTACAAATATCCGGAGGTATGGAAGGATAACATTCACATTGACGATCGCGAGCGCGTTTTACACAACTTGGAGCAGCGATTTGAGGGACATCAAATTCGCCACGAGTATCGCATTATCCGCTCTGATGCCACGATTCGCTGGGTCTCTACCGAAATCAATGGGGTGTATGATAAGGCCGGAAACCTAATTCGGTTTGTCGGCATTACAGAAGACATCACTGATCGCAAACGAGGCGAACTTGCCTTGAAGCAAGCCCTCCAGGAAATTGATACCCACTTCCAGGAATCGCCGCTGGCGATCGTGCAATGGGATCGTGATTTCCACATTTTGCGCTGGTCAAAGCAAGCCGAGCGCTTGTTCGGTTGGACTGCCGCAGAAGTGAATTCGTTACCGTGGAAAGTCCTGGAAATTGTGCATACGGACGATCGTGATTGGGTCAAAACCACGATCGCCGAACTCCTGGATGGTTCGGTTCACAGCCAAGCGCTTCGCAACCGCAACTACACGAAAGACGGGCGCGTGCTACTTTGCCAGTGGTATAGTTCAGCGGTCTTCGATGAACAGGGAAATCTGGTGTCTGTTTTATCGTTTGGCGAGGACGTTACCGCGCGCGAACAAGCTGAGGCAGCTCTCTCGCAAAGTGAAGCTCAAATGCGGGCCATCTTGACGGCAATTCCGGATTTAATCTTCCTCTATACGTTGGATGGCATCTTTTTGAATGCGATTCGAAAAAATAGTTTTCTCGATTTGATTCGAGATCAAAATCCAGTTGGTAAGCACATCGATGAGCTGGTATCACGGGAGGTTGCCGATCGCCAGCAACAAGCTGTGCAAGCAGTGATTGCAACTGGAGAACCACAAATTTACGAGCAAGAAGTTTGGATGCATGGGCGAGTGCAGTACGAAGAGGTGCGTATTGTTGCCTGTGGCGATCAAGCAGTGGTGGTCATTGTGCGTGATATTGGTGATCGAAAATTGCGGGAGATCGAACGCCAAATTGCCGATGCAGCTTTGCGGGAAAGTGAAGAACGCCTACGCCGCGCGTTTGATGATGCCGCAATCGGGATGGCCTGGGTCAGTTTGAATGGGCGCTTTCTCAAAGTCAGCCAATCGTTGTGTGAAATTGTCGGCTACAGCGAAGAAGAGTTACTGTCCTTGCGGTTTCAGGACATCTCTCATCCTGATGACCTCAGCTTTGACCAGGAATTGGCCGAGCGCATGTTTGCAGGGGATCAACGCACCTATCAACGTGAGAAACGCTACATTCACAAACAGGGGCACACCGTTTGGATTCTGGTCAATGTCTCGCTGGTCAAAGATCGCAACGACAAACCTCTATACTTTGTCTCTCAAATCCAGGACATTAGCGATCGCCACAAACTTGATCAAATCAAAGATGAATTTATTTCGATCGTCAGTCACGAATTACGTACACCTCTGACTGCAATTCGAGGTTCTTTAGGAATTTTAGACGCAGGGGTATTAGACGATGATCCAAAGACAGCCAGAGAGATGTTGCAGGTTGCCGTTAACAATAGCGATCGCCTGGTGCGACTGGTAAACGACATCCTTGACCTGGAGCGCTTGGAATCGGGGCGCATTGAACTGGTAACTGAGACGTGTTCGGTTGATGAGCTATTGCAACAAGCGTTGGAATCGGTGCAGGCACTTGCCTTGCAATCCAATATCACGATCCAAGTGACAGCCCCAATGGCAAACGTTACGGTTGCTCCCGACGCAATTGTGCAGGCGATCGTCAATCTAGTCGGAAATGCCATCAAGTTTTCGCCTCAAGGCAGCACAATCTGGCTCAAAGCAGAAATCAGCCGCGAAGATGCAGAAAGCCGCTCCCCCCTGTCCGTCGTCTGCTTCTCGATTCAAGATCAAGGACGGGGCATCCCGGCTGAAAAACTAGAATCCATTTTTGGCCGATTTCAACAAGTGGACGTGTCTGATTCTCGCCAACGCGGGGGCACCGGCCTGGGGTTAGCAATTTGTAGAAGTATTGTGCAGCAACATGGCGGCAAAATCTGGGCAGAAAGTGTCGTTGGGCAAGGCAGCACGTTCTATTTCACCATCCCTTTGGCGCGTGAGGCGAAATGAGTAAGCGCATTCTCCTGATTGACGATGATCCAGACATTCGCGCGGTTGCCCAGATTGCCCTGGAAAAGTTTAATGGCTGGCAGATTACGACCGCCGAGTCCGGAGCAGATGGGTTGGCTCAGGCTTGCAGTGGAAGTTTTGATGGGATCTTGTTGGACATTTCCATGCCGGATATGGATGGGTTTTGCGTGTTTGCCAATCTCCAGGCAAACGCCTGCACCCAAGCAATTCCCGTCGTGTTACTTACGGCCAAGGTGCTGCCCAGCGATCAGCAACGGTTCGCCGAAATGGCGGTCGCGGGTGTGATTGCCAAACCCTTTAATCCAGTGACTGTTGGTACTCAAATTGCCAGCTTGATGGGATGGCGGTGAGATCCGATACTGCCAAGATCCGACAAGTGAAACAGCGCTGCGATCGTCGGCCAGTCGTTACCCCTACGACATTTGCGAGGCAGAAGCGCGATCGCTTACGCTGCTTGATGGCTCACAATATTGATAATGGTGCCGTTTGGTGCTTGAACGAAAAAGCGCCGAACACCCCACGGTTCATCCGTGAGGGGATAAACAATCTCATAGCCTTGCGCTGTGGCAATCTCATAAACCCGATTAACATCTGCCACTTCAATCGATAGGTTTGGATGGATGCCGGATGGATCGCTTGTCAGCACACTGATTTGTGTCGTTGAGTCGTTTGGCGCAACATAGGTTTGAATCCAGCCCAAGTCCATCGCCTTAACCAGGCCCAAGACCTGAGTATAAAACTGTTCGCTCTGCTCAGGGTTTCTAGTTTGGAGGTTGGAGACAATCCGTCGAATTGAGTTCATGGATCAAATTTTCTACTGCTAGAAGTGGGATGAACGTCCAGCATATCTCGCAACCGGAGGTTTGGTGGCGACGTTGCGGCTCTGTTGGCTTCTCTTCCAAATTTGTACGTTCTCTGACATGCAACACCCCCTATTCACTGCATAATAATTCAGTCGTTACTTGAACCGAAACCATCATGGGTCGCGCCAACAAAGTAATTCTGGCTTATTCCGGCGGGGTCGATACCTCCGTTTGTATTCCCTATCTAATGCACGAATGGGGCGTGCAAGAAGTCATCACCCTGGCGGTTAACTTGGGCCAGGGCGCCGATATGGAACCTGTGCGCCAAAAAGCCTTGAATTCTGGGGCGGTCGAATCGTTGGTAATTAACGCCACCGAAAGTTTTATCAAAGACTATGCGTTCCCCGCGATCCAGGCCAATGCCCTGTATGAAAATCGTTATCCCTTATCGACCGCGCTGGCCCGACCCTTGATTGCCAGGTTATTAGTGGAAGCCGCCGCAAAATATGGTGCCGATGCCGTAGCACACGGATGTACGGGCAAGGGGAATGATCAAGTGCGGTTTGATGTGTCGATCGCGGCGTTGAACCCAGATTTGAAAGTGCTGACGCCAGCACGGGAGTGGGGCATGAGTCGGGAAGAAACGATCGCCTATGGGGAAAAGTTTGGCATTCCGGCACCGGTGAAAAAGTCGTCGCCCTACAGTATCGATGAGAATTTGCTGGGTCGAGCCGTGGAAGCGGGAGTGCTAGAAGATCCCTGGGCCGAACCGCCAACCGATATTTACACCATGACGAAGGCGATCGCCGATACGCCCGATGAACCAGAATACGTGGAAATTGGATTTGAGCAAGGCGTTCCTGTCAGCCTGAACGGCACCGTGATGGAGCCGATCGCGCTAATTACCGAAATGAATACGATCGCGGGGCGCAACGGCGTTGGCCGCATCGACATGATCGAAAATCGGCTTGTAGGCATCAAATCCCGCGAAATTTATGAAACTCCAGCCATGTTGGTGTTGATTGATGCCCATCGGGATCTGGAAAGCCTGACGCTGACAGCAGATGTCACCCAGTACAAATTTGGGATTGAGCAAACGTTTACCCAGATGATTTACAACGGCTTGTGGTACAGTCCCCTCACCGATGCCCTGAATGCCTTTGTGCAAAAGACTCAAGAGCGCGTTACAGGCACAGTGCGGGTCAAATTGTTCAAGGGGACTGCCAGCGTTGTCGGTCGGAAAGCGACGACCGCCCTTTATAGTCACGATATGGCCACCTACGGAGCCGAAGACAAATTCGACCACAAAGCAGCAGAAGGTTTCGTCTATGTCTGGGGTTTACCGACCCGGGTCTGGGCCGAAACTGGCCGCAAGTAGTTCTATGCATAGCCCTAGTTGAACTAGGGCTTAGACAATTCTGTACCGCGATCGACAAGATATTGGCCAGTATTCCCGTTAGAGTAAGTCTGTTTCAGCAACAAGTTCTTCAAGACTTAGCTCTTATGGCTCAATCAAATTCAACAAAACATCATCCGGCTGAAGAGACTGGTTTGACACTACACCTAAAAATCAGCGAATCTTGTCTTCGATTGATTGTTTACTCGGCTTTGGCACTTTTGCTTGGATCGGGATTTGTGCTGCCGCAAGACCGACAAAAACTATCGTCTCCACCTTCTACTCAAGTGCTATGATGCAACGTCCTCAAGTGATTTTTTTGGATGCGGTCGGTACACTGTTTGGGGTGCAGGGCAGCGTGGGTGAGCAGTATGCCAGAGTGGCCGATCGCTTTGGGGTAAGTTTGCCCATTGAGGAAATTGATTGGGCTTTTATTAAAAGTTTCAAAGCGGCGGGCACTCCCGCCTTTGGCGAAACCGCTCCCTCCGAATTGCAGGTCAAAGAATACAATTGGTGGTTCAACCTGGCCGTGCAAACCTTTAACGAGGCGGGGTATTACCATCGCTTTGCTGACTTTGGCGAGTTTTTTGCTGCCCTGTACGATTATTTTGAATCTCCCGCCCCCTGGTTTGTTTATCCCGATGTACCCCAAATGCTGCAACGCTGGCAGGCGATGGGCATTCAATTAGGCATTATTTCTAACTTTGACTCCCGTCTTTACGCCGTGTTGCGATCGCTCCAACTCACTCCTTATTTCGACTCCATCACCATTTCGACAGAGGTGGGAGTAGCCAAACCCGATCGCCAAATCTTTGAAATTGCGCTCCACAAGCATGGTTGTCATGCTAGTCAGGCGATGCACATTGGCGACAGTTTCGCTGAAGACTACAACGCAGCCAAAGCCGCCGGTTTACGGGGAATCTGGCTGCGTCGGTAACAGGAACAAGCGATCGTCAGTTTACTGGGCAGGCCGTTGATCTTCCTTCACTTAGCCGGTTGATACTTACTTCAATCATGATTTGCCACGAAAAACCCCCCTCCCTCTCCAAACGGGGATAGATCAGAATCCAGGTGAACCGTAAGAATGAGAAGGTAGAAACCCCACCCAACCGTCTTGAGTAAGATATGGATTTGTTCGATCGCCACCGTCAGGAAGTGACCGAAGCCGAAGCGCCGCTTGCCGCCCGGATGCGTCCCCGGACGTTAGATGAGTTTGTGGGGCAGGAGGCGATCGTTGGCCAGGGGCGACTGTTGCGCCGAGCTATCCAGGCCGATCAACTAGCTTCACTGATTTTCTACGGACCACCCGGAACCGGGAAAACCACTCTGGCCCGCATCATTGCCAACACCACGAAGGCTCATTTTATTGCGATCAATGCTGTGCTAGCTGGGGTGAAGGAAATTCGGGAGGCGATCGCGATAGCGCAGGAAAAACGGGGAATGTACGACCAGCGCACCATTTTGTTTGTGGATGAAGTGCATCGCTTCAACAAAGCCCAGCAGGATGCCCTGTTGCCCTGGGTGGAAAATGGCACCGTGATCTTGATTGGAGCCACCACAGAAAATCCTTACTTTGAAGTCAATAAAGCGTTAGTCTCACGATCGCGCTTATTCCAACTCAAGCCATTAGATGAATCAGCGTTGCGAAATGTCGTGCAACAAGCCTTGACCGATCCCCAACGAGGCTATGGCAACCTCCAGGTGCAACTTGATGAGGCCGCGCTGGAGCATTGGGTAAATGTGGCAAATGGCGATGCGCGGGCGTTGCTCAATGCGATCGAACTGGCCGTCGAAACGACTCCCCCCCGCCCCGATGGTGTCATTCACCTGACATTGGCAGTGGCGGAAGAATCGATCCAGCGGCGAGCAGTGCTGTACGACAAAGAAGGGGATGCCCATTTTGATACCATCAGTGCTTTCATCAAAAGTGTGCGTGGCTCCGATCCGGATGCCGCTTTGTATTGGTTGGCCCGCATGGTTTATGCCGGGGAAGAGCCGCGCTTCATTTTTCGGCGCTTGTTAATCCTGGCGGGGGAGGATGTGGGACTGGCAGATCCTCAGGCGATCGGGGTGGTGAATGCTTGCGCCGAAGCCTTCGATCGCATTGGCATGCCAGAAGGTCGCTATCCTCTGGCTCAGGCAACTTTGTATCTCGCGACCTGTCCCAAATCGAATAGTGTGATGGGCTTTTTTGATGCACTGGCCACCGTGGAACAAGAGCGAGAGGCTGAAGTTCCCTCGCCCCTGCGCGATGCCAATCGAGATAAAAAAGGGTTTGGACATGGAGCGGGCTATCTTTATCCCCATGCCTACCGGGATCATTGGGTGGAACAGCAATATTTACCAGCCAGTTTGCAAGGGCAAGTGTTTTATCAACCTTCTAATCAAGGATACGAGGCAACCATCCAAACCCAAGTGGCCCAACGCCGAGAAGCCCAACTGGCCGCGATCGGGGAAGGCATTGTTCTCGCGCCTACCGAAACGTTGACCTTTAGTCCCCCCAATTCAGCTCAGGAACGATGGTTACAACGCGCCTTGGGTCAAGTTGGGGAACAGTTGGGCGATGTCCGCGATCGGCTCTTTGCACTGGCTCAACTTCAACGCCATCATGTGGTGCTGGATTTGAAGGCGGGTACAGGATTGCTCACCTGGGAGGCCATTCGGCAAGTTCCAGAGGGCGGGGTGTATGCCTGTGTCGAAGCCGAAATCGATGCTACCGCCCTGAGCCAGCAAAGTCAGACGCTGCCGGAGTTAGCTCGACCAATCGTGGTGCGATCGACCCTGACCAATTTGCCAACCGAGTTAACCAGGCAAGCCCCAGGAGTCCGATTTGATGTGCTTTTAGGCCGAAATGTGCTGGCATCTGCCGCAGACGTGCAGGGTGCAATCTCAACCCTGACAGAAATATTGCACGGTGCGAACGCCAGTAGCCCAAGCCAACTCGTTTTAGTGGAAGCACTGCCGCGCCGGGTGCAACGGCTTTATGCCCTGATTCAACCGGCATGGTTGGGAGCGAAACTTCACCAACAATTGGTTAAAGCAGAAGAAGAGAAATATGCCCACCCCACGGAGGAACGGCTGCAATGGGATGTGACTGAACTACAGCGATGGCTATCGGCTGCCGATTTAGAGGTAGAAATTCAGGTTGAACCCAGGCAAACCGAACTTCTACTTACCCCAGCCCTCATTTCTCGTTGGTTTAGCCAGGGCACCACTCAGTCAACTTACGCGGATCATCTGAGTCATTATCTTTCATCAGCCGATATTGCTCTGATTCGCGATCGCTTCACACAACATCTTTGCCATCAGCAAGTTTCCTGGCAAAGCACGATCGCCTTCATTCGAGGCCAGTTAGCGTAGGAGGGGTTGTAGTTCCGTTGGTTTTATGGCTCCAGGTTGTCTTAGTCCAACGATGGCTCGTCTCCAAACGGATTATTAAGCGTCCAAATCAGCGCAAAAAATGCACTTCCAAATGTCTTCTCACACCAGCGCACAGACTGGTAGGAGAAAAGCTTGCCTTTAATAGTTAACTTCTGCATAAAACAATTCCACAAGCGTTTGTACCTTTAGTTGAACATCCGTCCTCACGTTAATTACCGTCAGAAGCGATGTGCGTATTTATACGCTACAACGAGAATGTACTTGATATCAATCAGAACATCAACAACTAGCCGAATATTGAATAACTACTTTCCTCCAAGGGAAATAATCGTCAGTTACACGGTCTCAACGGTAAAAATGATCAAGATTTTGCTCTCTGCCTTCTCTGCTCTACTGGCCACATCAGAATTTTTAGCAACACCAAATTGGTCATGATGGGAGCAGGCTCGTCATTTTCCAGACACCTATGTTTACAAGATAGCAACAGTAAGATTACGGTAGCAGCGCCTTTAGCGAAAAAATAATTGGCACCTGTTTTCTTAAACTTCCGACGACGTTTTGCTCAAGATCGCAAGAAGTGTACGGACAATCTTCCTAAATTAAGAAGCAGTTAAGATCTGCGCGACAGTTTGCACATCTTTATCACCTCGTCCCGAACAGTTAATGACGATTTTGGGATTTCCAGAAAGTTGCGGACATAACGCTTCCAGGTAAGCGATCGCATGGGCTGTTTCCAACGCTGGAATGATCCCTTCCAACTGAGACAACCGCTGAAATGCTGCCAATGCCGCTTCATCCGTAACGCCGTAATACTCTGCCCGACCAACATCCTTTAAGTAGCTATGTTCTGGCCCAACACCAGGATAATCCAACCCCGCGCTGATCGAATGTGGCTCAATGACTTGCCCATCCTCATCTTGCAAGAGGTAGCTCATGGCTCCGTGCAATACTCCCACTCGTCCAGCCGTCAACGTGGCCGCGTGCTTGCCACTGGGAACGCCATGCCCCGCCGCTTCCACCCCAATCAACCGCACCGAAGCCTCATTCACAAACTCATTAAACAAGCCCATGGCATTAGAGCCGCCACCCACACAGGCCAGCAAAATATCGGGTAAGCCGCCCCACTTCTCCTGGCACTGGATGCGAGTTTCCTGGCCAATCACGTTGTGAAAATCCCGCACCAGCATCGGGTATGGATGCGGCCCAGCAACCGATCCCAGAATGTAGTGGGTAGTTTCCACATTCGTCACCCAATCTCGAATCGCTTCCGAGGTAGCATCCTTCAAAGTGCCTGTGCCCGCGTCCACAGGAGAGACTTCCGCTCCCATCAGCCGCATCCGAAAGACATTCAAGGCTTGCCGTTCCATGTCATGCACACCCATGTAAATGACACACTTCAGCCCAAATCGAGCGCAAACGGTTGCCGTCGCAACGCCATGCTGCCCAGCACCCGTTTCGGCAATAATTCGCTGTTTCCCCATGCGCTTTGCTAACAACACCTGCGCCAAGGCATTGTTAATTTTGTGCGCCCCGGTATGGTTGAGGTCTTCCCGCTTCAAATAAATCTGGGCCCCACTGCCATCTGGGCGAGCATAATGAGCAGTTAATCGTTCGGCAAAGTAAAGTGGGCTAGGTCGTCCCACATAATCCCGTAACAGGCCAGTCAATTCCTGTTGAAAGCCTGGATCGCTTTTGAACTGATAAAAAGCAGTTTCCAATTCTGCCAACGCTGGCATCAATGTTTCAGGGACGTATTTACCGCCAAATTGACCAAATCGGCCTTGCGCATCGGGGCGTTGAGTAGATGCATTGAATTGGGAGTTGGAACGAGTGGGAGTCGTAGTCACAGGAAACGATAGGAGTATGGGACACGATCATTATAAAGAATGTGTCGTAATCAGACTGGGGTCGGTGCGTGGATCTGCCCAAAGAGTTGGGAACGCGGCGGGGATTGGACGTGGGGCAGAAAAGCGGAATAGAGTATTATGAGGGTTTGGTAAACTGCGTATAGCTGATCTTTGAGCCTCTGGTTAACTACAGTAGACTTAGTAAGAGTTTTCACCGAAAGAAAATTTTGGTGTTGATCCCAGTAGACTTCACCCGCGTTAGCGGTTGTGCAGCAAGCGAGGTACTTTCTCGCTAGAAAATGTCAAGTTGAGGAAAGATATTCATGACCGTTACTCCCGTCCGTCCGAAAGAACTGAAGTATGAAGTTAAAGATCTAGCTCTAGCTCCGATCGGAAAGCAGCGGATCGAGTGGGCTGGTCGGGAAATGCCAGTCTTGCGCCAAATTCAAGATCGCTTCGCTCAAGAGAAACCCCTGGCTGGCATTCGCCTGGTTGCTTGTTGCCACGTCACCACGGAAACAGCTCACCTGGCGATCGCGCTGAAAAACGGCGGTGCCGATGCCGTGTTGATTGCCAGCAATCCCCTGTCCACACAGGATGATGTAGCAGCTAGCCTCGTTGCCGATTACGGTATTCCTGTGTTTGCTCAAAAAGGGGAAGACGCTGCCACCTACACTCGCCACGTCCAAATTGCACTGGATCACAAACCCAACATCATTGTGGATGATGGGTGTGACGTGGTGGCAACCCTGGTGCAAGAACGGAAACACCAATTGGCTGATTTAATTGGCACCACGGAAGAAACGACAACCGGAATTGTGCGGCTTCGGGCCATGTTCAACGATGGGGTGCTGACCTTCCCCGCTATGAACGTGAACGATGCTGAGACAAAGCACTTCTTTGACAACCGCTATGGCACCGGCCAATCTACTTTAGATGGCATCATTCGCGCGACCAACATTTTGCTAGCCGGAAAGAATGTAGTGGTTGCTGGCTATGGTTGGTGCGGCAAAGGCACCGCCCAACGGGCACGCGGCATGGGCGCAAATGTGATTGTGACCGAAATTGATAATGTGAGAGCGATCGAAGCGGTGATGGATGGCTTCCGCGTGATGCCGATGGCGCAAGCCGCGCCTGAGGGTGACATCTTCATCACTGTGACCGGAAACAAGCACGTCATTCGTGGTGAGCATTTCGCCGCGATGAAAGATGGCGCGATCGTGTGCAACTCTGGTCACTTCGACATTGAAATCGACCTGAAAGCATTGGGCGCAGAAGCAGTCGAGGTCAAGGATGTTCGCAACTTTACCCAAGAATATCGCCTGAAGAATGGCAAATCAGTTGTGGTATTGGGTGAAGGTCGGTTGATCAACCTGGCCGCCGCAGAAGGGCATCCCAGCGCGGTGATGGATATGAGCTTTGCCAACCAGGCACTTGCGGTGGAATACCTCGTCAAGAACAAGGACAGTCTGGAAGCTGGGATTCATTCCATTCCCGCAGATGTTGATGGCGAGATTGCGCGGCTCAAGTTACAGGCAATGGGCATCGAGATCGACACGCTCACGGCTGAACAACTTGAATATATTAACTCCTGGACTTCTGGAACCTAACCACCGCTTCAGAAGCATCTAGTATCAGCAAGAAAAGCGGAAGAGCGATCGCCCTTCCGCTTTTGGCTTAGCAACCACGATGTCATCAAATCTAATCGCGGCGAACGTCCCCTGAAGCGCAATCAATCTTTAAACAGCGCTCCAGGAGGTCTAGCTGATAACGTCGCCAGAATTGATAGGGATTAAAAATTGTGTGATTTGTAGCTGTAAAAATAGGTTGATTGAGAAACTTCCAAACTGGAAATCGAAGCAAAAAGTAAGGTGAGAACATGACTAAATCGATGAGGTAGCAGGACGGGCAACACCAGCACCAAAGATTATTAGCCAAGGCTACGATTCAATGTAACCTCAACTATTGTTGCAAGCTCAGTCAATGAAAATGGAACTGAGTTTGATTAGGTGGTCTGCCACTACCTAACATGCCAAAATCTGCCAGGAATACCCTGGTGAAGATCGCGGAATATTTTTTCACATCTTGTGAAGGGATCTGTAATTTTATGGAGATGATGCCTAAATTTGACCAGTACATCTTGTCAGAAATAACCCTTGATTTAGTTGAAGCTCCAAGGCCGAGGTAATTAAGGTTTTGACTTCTGCCCTCTGCCTTCCGACTTCTGCCTTACTGTGCAGATGCTTGAAGAGCCATCTTTGACATGCTGATGTCTAACCAGCTTGGACAGTCGAAATAATGGAATTCGTATCTGAGGAGGGCAGCAATTTCCATCCGGCCTTCATCAGTTTTTGGTAAGTTGCCCACCCCTTTGATCCACCTGGAACTAAATAATCTGGGGCTGCGTATTGCGGAAAAGCGGTGTAGGGTCGCCACGGTTCGTTTGCCGCAGTTCTTAAGTGCAAAATTTTGGCATTGTTAGAGCCTAACGGGGATAACCAGCACATTTCTTTCAGCACAATCAATTCTCCTTTGAGTAACTAACCACAATCGTGTCAAAGTTGCTTGTTGGAGTGTCGTACCCTCAGAGGTAATCTTGCGATCGCTCAGGAAATATGCTGTCGCCGTGTGCAACATGGCAACGGCAAGTCCGAAAGCTTACCCAGAATGGATTTGAAGCAAGACTTTGTCCTAAGTCTGCCCAAAGCTATGTTTTCTATTGTGATTGTGAAAGTTTTCTTTATGCCCAAACACCTAATCTAAACATCACAAAGGGCACGTGGTTATCCACATGCCCTCAAGCAAATTGAGCTATTACATGGAGTGTGTTAAAGCTTGCTGAGATCTAAACCAGCTTCCTTCGCAAACTGAGACAAGCTCTTTTTCTCCAAGGTTTTGATGGCTTTAGTCGATAGGCGCAACCGCACCCAGCGCTTGCCTTCTTCCCACCAAACCCGCTTCCATTGCAGATTCACCTCTTGCAGTTTCTTGGTGCGACGGTGTGAGTGGGAGATGGCGAAGGCATTGTTTGCCTTTTTCCCCGTTAGCTGACATGTGCGAGCCATTGCAGTCTCCGTTGTTTCTTACGCGTTTTTCTCTTTATCCCAAACCCTAATTCTACACAACGTGCATGGGAATGGGAAGATTAATCTAAATTTATCTGTGGCAGTTGTCACAATGCCCACATCGCCAGTTGCGAACTTCGGTCTCAAAGCCAAAGGCAGATAAGAGAAAGTGCCAGCGACATTGGCGAGTTGTGAGGTATTGCTGCATTTGTTGAGTGGCCTGGAGATTGGATTGCCCCAGATGCGTGAGGGCCGATCGCCCTGTAATGACGTAGTGAAACGGATCTGTCCAGGTCAAATCACCACACTGATGCAGCAGGGACAGCGCGATCGCCCCACCACTCCATTGCCGACTCACGGCTGTAACGTTTCCTTCCAACGGCAACTTGCGAATCAGGTCTTTGGCGCGCCGATATTGGTCTTGCGTTTGATTTGTAAAAAACTGGCGACGCTGTTTATCGCTTGAGTCAAGCCAGCCCGTCCGTTCACTAACTAGCATGAGGGCGATCGCAGTGTTCCCATCCCGTCCGGCTCTCCCAATTTCCTGCACATACTCGGACAACAGCAACGGCGCGTGAAAATGAGCAATCCAGCGCACAGCCGCATGATTTATGCCCATGCCAAAGGCATTTGTACAAACAACAAACTGTTGTTTTCCAGATATCCACTGCTGCTCAATCGCTCGTCGTTCTTGCGGGGCGAGACCGGCGTGGTAGGCCACTGTTGCGCAGCCCTGTTGCCCTAGCCAGTGAGCCAGTTCTTCACTGTCACGGCGGGTTCGCACGTAAACTAGCCCTGCCTGGTTGTCGTGTTGTTTGATGAATGCTTGTAGACGTTGCCGCCGTTGGTGCGGAGTCCACACCGGTTGCATCGCTAAATGCAGGTTAGGACGGTAGGGATTTAAGCAGAAATGGCGCGGTTGCTCCAGTTGCAAGATGCGTTGAATCATTTCCTGGGTGTGCGAATCAGCCGTTGCCGTGAAGGCTGCAACCATCATTTTGGTGTGGGGTTGGCGGGAACTGAGCGATCGCCGCACACTGCCCAAGCGGTAGTAAGCGGGCCGAAACGTATCGCCCCATTGAACCAAGCAATGAGCTTCATCGATGACTAATCCATTGATCACCAGTTTGGGTTGACACAAAGCATCCCAAACCTGGGCACTCAACAACGTTTCAGGCGACACATACAATAACCGCAACCGTTGCTGAGCTAAAACCCAGAGTGTTTGGCGATACTGGCTTTTGGTTAACTCGCTATGTAACAAAGCAGCGGGAAGCTTTTGCAGTTGCAACTCCCGCACCTGATTTTCCATCAATGCCACGAGGGGCGACACCACCAAAGTAACGCCGGGTTGCATGAGTGCCGGAAGTTGAAAACAGATCGATTTGCCCCCACCAGTTGGCATCACGATTAAGGCATCGTGCTTCTGGTATAAACACTCAACAATTTCCCGTTGGGGCGGGCGAAAGCTGGAGTGGCCAAAAAACCGTTGCAGTGCAGCTTGAATTGGGTCAGTGTTTGGCTGGCTACTATTGGTAGAGATTGAGTTCATGGCACGTATAGCTGTCGCCAAGACAGTTAGGACGTAGACTAAGAGGTATCCACCCCTCTAAAAGCCCTTGTAATCATGGCAAAAGCTTACAGTTATGACTTGCGACAAAAGGTGATCAACGCCATCCAACTGG